>Ga0164308_10000364_pt1 | contig 24775 bp, 21 predicted proteins | sample Whisoiple_246_MG_FD_109983 | JGI IMG/M metagenome (GOLD analysis project Ga0164308, IMG submission 109983) | Soil microbial communities amended with fresh organic matter from upstate New York, USA - Whitman soil sample_246_MG | ecosystem: Environmental > Terrestrial > Soil > Unclassified >... | reverse complement strand
GCGGCCTTGTAGCGCGTGACGCGCGTCACGAAGAAGAACGCGTCACCCTGGACGAAGGTGCCGTGCAGTAGCCAAAGGCAAGGAAATGCAACGGCGACGACTGCCGCGGCGCCGAGCCAGGGGCGGTTTCTCGAGTCCTTTGCCTTCCACGCCCGGCACGCCATCACGCCCGCGTAGACGCCCGCGATGGGCCATGCCTCGTAGCGGCTGGCGCAGGCGAGGTAGATCGCCCCGCCGCCGAGCAGGGACCACACGCGCTCCTCGCGGTCCTTCTTCCCGACCAGGCAGAGCAGCCCAAAGGCCAGGCAGGCAGCGGTGGGGTACTCCGGTACGGTGGCCGGTGCGACGCGCGCCAGGTTGGGCAACGCAGCGGCGAGTCCGGCTGACACGGCGGCCAACCAGCGCTCGTGTCCGAGCCGTCGCGCGCCCAGGTAGATCACGAGGCTCGAGACGAGCGCGAGCAGCACCTGCACTTCGCGAGCGACGTCGAGCGACGTCCCGAGCACGAACATGGCCGCGCCCGTGACGTAGAACGGGAAGGGGAGCCAGCTCGTGCCGGTGGGGTCGACGCGCGGATGCTGGGCCCAGGCCTGGGCGATCACGACGCGAGCGTAGTCGTCGTCACTGATGGCGGCCGGGCCGCGCAGCCACACCCAGAAACAGATCGTGAGCTGGAGGAAGAGGAGCGACGCCAGCGGAAGCAGACGGAGCCACGGCGTGGGCGGGCGCGGCATCGGGGCGAGGCGGCGCGGGGAGTTACTTGCCGTCCTTGGGGGCGGCGGGCGCGCTCTTGGAGGAGACCTTCTCGAGCGTGTCACCCGTCGAAGACGACAGGTACGCCAGGGTGACGCTGGTCACGAAGAAGAGGCCCGCCGTCCACCAAGTGACCTTGGTCAGGATGGTCGTGGCGCCGCGGCCGCCGAAGACTTGCTGGGCTGCTCCGCCGCCGAAGGCCCCGAGGCCGCCACTCTTCCCGGGCTGCAAGAGCACGACCAAGATCAGGAACAGACAGGCCGCTACGTGAAAGACGGTCAGGGGGGTCTCGAGCAGGTCAATCATGGGGGCTCTCCGAAAGAAGCGCAGCGGGGCTAGCATGCCCCCGCTATTGTTGCGAGCCAGGCGATGGCTCAGCCTGCGGCGGCGATGATCTTGCCAAAACCGTCGGGCTTCAGCGACGCGCCGCCGACCAGGGCTCCGTCGATGTTCGGGCAACCCAGCAATTCTGCGGCGTTTTCGCCATTCACGCTGCCACCGTAGAGGATGCGCACCTTCTCGGCCGTGGCCGCGGAGAGCTTCTCCGTCAGGCGCCCGCGGATGGCGGCGTGGACCTCCTCGGCCTGGGCGGGGGTGGCCACTCGGCCGGTACCAATGGCCCACACGGGCTCGTACGCGATGACGATCGTATCGGGGTTCTTGCCCAGAAGGTGCAAGAGGGCGTCGACCTGGCGGAACACGACTTCGAGCGTCCGATTGGCTTCGCGTTCCTCGAGCGTCTCCCCGCAGCAAGCGATCGGAAGCAGGCCACTGGCGAGGGCTGCAGCGACCTTCTCGGCGATGAACGCGTCGCTTTCCTGGAAATACTGACGGCGCTCGCTGTGGCCGAGGATGACCCACTCGGCACCGGCGGCCTTGAGCATCGGTCCGCTGATCTCGCCGGTGAAGGCACCGCTGTCCTTGGGATAGAGATTCTGCCCCGCGACGCCCACCTTGCTGCCAGCGGCCTTCAGGGCGGCGCTGACGGCAGCGAGGACCACGAACGGTGGCGAGACGACGACGTCGCACTTCTTGCCGGCAGCTGCGGCCGCCACACCCTGGGCAAGTCCGACTGCGTCGGCTCCGCCCGCGTTCAGCTTCCAGTTTCCGGCAATCAGGGGGGTTCGTGTCGTCATGTTCCGAGTCCTCGTAGGGCCAAGAGGCCAGGCAGTTTGATGTCGCGCAAGAGCGAGAGGGCAGCCTCACCGCCGTCGGCCAGGTAGTCGATCTGCCGCGCGGCGTCCCTGGCAACGCTGCGGGCGGCGCCGACCGTATCGTCGCCGAGCACAGCGGTAAAGGCCTCCGCACGTCCCAGCATTTCCGTGACCGCTCGCGTTCCAGCGGCGAACGTTTCCTCCCGGTAAAGTCCGGGCACCCCGCACCACATCACGACGCCGGCGCGCGCAATTTCCTCTTCCAAGAGGGCCAGCGTTCCGGGTCCGATATCGAGCGCCAAGTGCGATAGGGGCACGTCGCTCGCACCGAAGAGGTCACGCGTGCCAGCGCGCGGACTCTCGGCCGCGAAGACGTCGACCTGCGCCTTCAGGCGAGGGCCCAGCTGTTCGGCCAGCGTGCGTGCTCCCGCTAGGTACCCTTGCTCCACGCTGGAACGACCGAGCGAGCCGCCTTGCGCAGCCAAGAGGGTGTTGGCAGCGACGCCGACCAGGAAGACCGTCGTCTTGTCGTCACAGAGCTGGTGCAAGAGCGGCAGCCTCGGCGACAGTGCATTTCCGCCCCAGATCACGAGCCGTGGCTGATCGGCCAGACTGCGGATCCTCTGAATGTGAGCCAGCTCCGTCTGCAGGGCGAGGCCCGGTGCCCGGCTCTGCAAGAGGCGCGGCAAGATGGTCGTCGTCGCCGATTCGAGCGTGAGCGCTCGCAGCGAGTCGGCCATGTAGACATCGACGTAGTCGAGCAGCTGGCGTGCGAGCGCCTCCTTGGCCGGTCCCTGGTCGAACTCGCGGCACAGGTTCTCCAGCACGCAGACCTGCCCTTCGCGCAGCTGCGTGATCACTCGTTTCACCGAATCGCCGGTGCAGCCATCCGGCAGGAGCACCTCCATGCCGAGCAGCTCCGCCAAGTGGGAAGCCGCTGATTCGATGGAGGGCGCGTCGGGTCCTTCGACACCGCTACCGGGCGCCTTGAACTCGCCGAAGCGCGAGCCAACCAGGACACGGGCCCCCGCCTGCGCCAGCGCACGAATCGTCGGCACGGCCGCCTCGATACGGCTCGTGTCGGTCAGGTTGCCGTTGCGGTCGATGGTCGCGTCCAGGTCCGTGCGGACGAAAACGCGTTGGTTGTCGAGCTCGAGGTCGGTCAAGAGCTCCAGGGTGGTCGGCGACGTCATGCGATGAACGAACCCAGCTTGCGGAAGCGCTGATAGCGGTCTTCCCTCAGGGCATCCGGGGAGAGCTGGCTCAAGGCCGTTAGGTGCTCGAACAAGGCGCGATCGAGCAGTCGGGCGGCGTCGCCGTGACTGTGGTGAGCGCCGCCCGGGGGCTCGGGCACGATGGCATCGACCACGCCCAGCTCGAGCAGGTTCGGCGCCGTGATGCGCAGGCGCGCCGCAGCTTCTGGAGCGCGCTCGGGCGTCTTCCACAGGATGGACGCGCAACCCTCAGGCGAGATCACCGAGTAGTAGCTGAATTCCTGGACGAGCACGCGGTTGGCGACGGCCAGAGCAAGCGCTCCACCCGAGCCACCTTCGCCGATGATCGCGGTGACGATGGGCACGCCGAGGCCAGCCATGGCTTCGATGCACGCGCCGATGGCTTCACTCTGGCCGCGCTCCTCCGCCTCGAGCCCGGGGAACGCACCCTTGGTGTCCACGAAGGTGATGACCGGCAAAGAGAAGCGATCGGCCAGCGCGTAGAGGCGCAGGGCCTTGCGGTAGCCCTCGGGGTTCGGCATGCCGAAGTTCCGGAGCACGTTCTCGCGCGTGTCGCGGCCCTTCTGGTGCCCCATCACGAGGACGCTGCGCCCGTGGTACTTGGCGAGCCCAGCCACGATGGATGGATCGTCCTTGAAGCGGCGGTCGCCGTGCAGCTCGACGAAGTCCTCGAAGAGCATCCGAATGTAGTCCAGCGTGTAGGGCCGAGCCGGGTGCCGGGACAGCTGCACCTTCTGCATCGGTGACAGCTTGGAAAACACCTCGCGCGCCAGGCGCGCCGTGCGCTCCTCCAGCTTTTCGAGCTCTCCCTTGTAGCGCTCGTCCCGCTCCGCCAAGTCGCGCAAGTCCCGAACTCGACTCAGGAGCTCGACGACAGGTCGCTCGAACGGCAGGACGTGCGCCATGGGGGCGCTGAGATTGTCCTCTACTCGGCGCCCCGTCGAGGGGGAAAAATGGGCCGGAACTGGCTCAACCAGTCGGACTGTCGAGCTTTTTACTGCGGACGGGGGTTCGCAGGCGACGACTCAGCCGATTTCGCCGGTGATGTTGAAGCAGCGGAACGGCTTCTCTTTGTTCTTCAGGTTGGCGGCGGGCAGCTCTTCGTAGGCGAAGAGGCCGCGCAGCTCCTCGAGCGTCGACTCGCTGACCACGACCTGGCCCGCCTTGGCGATGCCGCACAGGCGCGCACTGACGTTGGCGGTGTCGCCGATCACCGTGTAGCTGAGGGCCTTCGAGCTACCGATGTAGCCGGCGACCAGGCCGCCGGTGTGCACACCGTAGCCGACGCCGAGCCGGCTCTTGCCTCGGGCTTCACGCGTCTGGTTGAAGTCTTCGAGCACCTTGATCTGCTCGAGCGCGCAGCGCACGGCACGGCAGGCGTCGTCCGGATGCGTCGCGGGGGCACCCCAGAGGGCCATGATGCCGTCGCCCATGAACTTGTCGAGCGTGCCTTCGTATTTGAAGATCGTCTCGACCATGAGCTCGAAGTAGTCGTTGAGCATCTCGACGATCTCTTCTGGCTCGGCGCGTTCGCTCATGCTGGTGAAGCCGCGGATGTCCGAGTTGAACACGGTGCAGCGCTCGACGCTGCGGCCGCCCTTCTCGATGGCCAGCTCGCCCGACAGCACCTTGGCCGCCACGTTGGGCGAGAGGACGCGCGACACTTCCTGGATTTTCTTACCCAGGGTGTTGATCTCGATGAACATGGCCGCCTGATTGGCAATCGCGGTCACGATCTCGAGGTCTTTCGTCTGGAAGGCGGCGATGCTCTGGCTGTCCAGCCAAAGGACGCCCACGATTTCTCCCTCGTGCAGCATCGGCGCGACGATGGCGGAGCTGATGTTGTGCAGGACCAAGCTCTTGCCCTTGGCGAACTCCTTGGCTGCGTCGTGCGTGAGCACGGTGGCGCGCTCCTCCACCACGCGGTTCATGATGTTGGAGGACACCTGGATGGCAGCATCCTTGCCGTCTCGGCGCAGGCTGGAGGCGGGAGCGAGTTTGTGCTCGGCGGTATCGTCTTTGAGGAAGATGACGCCGCGGTCGGCCCGCACGAAGCGGAAGATCGTCGATAGGATCTTCTCGAGCAGGGCAGGCAGGTCGCGTTCGAGCGCAATCTCGCGCGAGAGCTCGTGGGTCAGGCGCAGACGCTCGTAGTCCTGGGCCAGCTGGGCGGGGTTCTTGGAGACCTTGTCGAAAGGCAAAAAGCCCTTCTCGGTCGCGTCGATCTGGGCGCCGATGGAGTGGGCGTCGTCGGCCGCCAGGTCGACTCGCGTGCGCATGCCGAGGCGCCGTTCGGAGCTGGACGGGAGCGCGCTCGCCGGCTGCGCGCTGGCGGGCGGTTGCAAGTTGCTCAGGTTGAGGGCCGGGCCCGACATGGGCTGAAAGCCGCTTGGCCCGGACGCGCCCGGCGTCGACAGTGGCTGCGGAATGGTCGGCTGGCCCATCGCCTCTTGGGGCGGTCCGGACACCTGATCCCAGGTCGGGGCCTTTTGCGGCAGCTGGTCGGTCTGTTCGATGCGGGCCTTGGTTTGCCCCATCGCAATTTCGGCGCCCTCTGGCAGGAGGGCCTCACCGTTGACCCGGTCCCCGTTGACGTAGGTTCCGTTGAGACTGCCGAGGTCGCGGAGGATGAATTTTCCGTCCCGGAGCTCGATGATGCAGTGCTCCTTGGACACGATGCGGTCGAGCACCTGGATCGAGTTGTTCGGATGGCGACCGAGAGAGTTCTTGGTGCGCAGCTCGACCGTGCGTTGACCCTCCGGAGTCGACAGGACCAGGCGCGCCATCTCCTGCCAGGCTAGCCGTCCGCCCGGCCCGGAACAAGATCCGCCCCGGCTGGCCAGCTCGGGTGATCCACCAACTTTGGCGCCCACATTGTTGCCGATCGCCTCGCAAGGTAGCCGGCGCACGTTTCGAAACAGGGAATGCGCCCCACGCGCGGGAGGTTGGATCACCTGAGACCCGAGCATTTCCATGCGCGTGATTGACGTTTTTCAGCCCTCCGGCACTCTTGGAGGAGCGCCCATGACGACTGTGAGCCAGACCTGGAAGGACGTTCCCGTGGACTGGGAAGCGCTCGAAGACGCCTTCGAGAACAACGCGCCGGAGGTTCACAGCTACTTGCACGTCAAGACGGGTGAGGTGCTCAGGGTCGTGGATGGCATCGCTGATCCGGACATGCACTCGAGGATCGCGCTCGACGTGTCCTACATGCGCATCGATCCGGTGAGCTCGCGCGAGCAGTACCGCTGGATGGAGCGGTTCATCCCGATGGTGGAGGACCCGGACATCCAAGGGCGCCTGATGGCGGCCATCGACGGCAAAGGCGCCTTCCGCCGGTTCAAGGACGTCTTGATGGCGTTCGCTCCGGAGCGGGAACGCTGGTTTGCTTTTCGCAGCGAGCGTTTGCGAGTGTTCATGGAAGCTTGGCTGAACGCGCACGGCCTGCGCGCCATCGCTCGGCCCCAAGCTCCCGTCGAGCCGGCCGCGCCTCCGGTGTCGGCGACCCTTGCCCCCGAAGCACCCGAACCGGTGCCTTCGAGCGCTCCTGAACGCGGTCGGGCCGGCAGCGACCTGTTCAAGAAGCAGCTGGCAGAGATCGTCGAAGGACTCACTGCGCGGGATCTCGACAAGCTGGTCGCCTTTGGCGAGTTCCTGAAGGCGCGCCGTTCGGCGCGGAGCTACTCCGGGCGTGGTGAAGCGCAGCGTGGTGAAGCGCCAGCCAGCGCGCGGCCTTTGCGTGAGCCCGCGTTCGAAGCCCGCACCCTCGGCGCCGGTGCGCTCGATGCAGCGCCTTCGGTGCCCCTCGGCGAGAGTGCACTGGATCCAGCCGACGGCCCACCGCCGCCGCGCCGCATTGGCGATCGACGCTAGCTGTCATGGGTCGGCGGGCGTCGTGTCTACTCGCTGTCGCCCTGACCGGCGCCATGGGCCGTGCGTCCGCCGCGGAGCTGCCCGCGAGCCAGCCGCGTCGTGGACCCGCTCCGACGGAGTTCGTGGTGGTCGATCGCGCGGCCGTGCGCTTCTCTGCCGGTGGCGCGGAACGGCCGCACTTCATCTACGAGCGTGAGCTGGCGTTCGAGGCGCGCCTGACGGCCCTGTCCGACCCTGCATTTCGTTCTGGTCAGGACCCTTTCCGGCGCCATCACTTGCAGGCCGCGCTCGAGCGCCACATCGCGGAGGTCCTCCTGGCCGAATTGCGCCTCGAGGAACAGCCGACCAGGGCGCGGCTCGCTCATCAGGCCAATGCTGCCCGAGCTGTGCTCGAGCAGCAGGTCGGTGGCGCGGCCGCTCTCGCTGCGGCAGCGGCGGCCGAAGGGATTGGCCAAAGCGAGCTCCAGCGACTTTTCGAGCGGCAGGCGCGGGCCAGCTTGTACCTGGACACCATGGTGACTCCGATGCTCGAGCCCGGCGAGTTCGAGTTGCGGCGTGCTCACCGCTCCGGCAAGACGCCCTTCTCCGATCTAGCCTTCGACGAAGCCAGGCCGCTCGTCGAGCGTTGGTACGTCGGCCAGGCGCTGCGCGCCGCGGCGGCGAATTTCTACCAGAGCGCTCGGTCTCGGCTGAAAGTCGAATTTCTCTGACCTTTGGCCGGTGAAGGGAGCGATAGGCTCACCATTTCACGGTCACGGACGGCGGCTGGACCTGCGTTTCGATGGCGCGCAGGTCGACGACGACCGGCACTGTCGCCGAGCCGTGGGGTGTATCCTTGTCGAAGAAGCCGGCCGCCGCGAGATCGGCGCGTGGGACAATCTGATCTTCGTGCAACGCCGAGATCGCCTCGGGCGTGCCGGTGACCGTGACGTCGACCAGGCGAGGTAGGACCGTGGCATAGGCGGGCCCGATCACCTGGACTTCGAGGCCCGGGTAGAGCTTGTCGCTCTTGCGGCGTACCACCTCGACGGTCACGGTTGCGGCGGGCAGGGCGAGCAGCTGGACGCGCTGGGGCGGCGTCAAAATGGCGATTCGCCGGGCCCAGCTGCCCTCCGTCAGTCCGGTCACGACGTACGGCGCCAAGGCGGCAAACTGCATCGTCTCGACCAGGGTCGTCGGTCCACGCACGGTGACCTTCTCGGGATCCACCTTGGGCTCCCCGTGGACGACGCGCCCTTCGGCGACGGCTCCGGTGATCGACGCGTGCAGCGGTACCTGTCTGGTGACGACGTCTTCCCACTCGAGGTCGAAGGACGGTGGATCGACGAGAACGATCTCGACGTCGGGCGGCAGGGTGAACATCTCGCGCTTGAACTGGACACGGCGCGGGTTGCCTTGCCGCAGATCCACCTCGACCGGCGGCACTCCCTCGTGGATCAGCGTCGTCATTGCCCGTGCTGGGCCGCGCACGGTGAGGTGAACGCTGGCTGGGACCCGAGTCATCAGTTCCTTGTCGCCGCCCTCGGGCGGCAGACTGATGACACTCATCGGGATCGTGCGTTGCTCGACGTCCTCGCGGCCGTGAACGTAGCCGAAAAAGCCCAAGCTGAAGACCAGGGCCATGGCCTTGAGCGGTAGGTTCTCGGTGAAGGCTTCACGCAACCACTGCAGGAAAGCGTCGCTCACGTGGGTGAGCTCCTGGGATCGTCGGGGTCATCGGGATCCGGTGGCAATTCGAGGCCCTGACCGCGAGGCATGGGACGCGACGGGGAGGTGACCGATTGCCTGAGCGAAGCGTCGACGGCCGTGTCGTCCTCGCTCGCGCTAGCCGTGACCCCGCCAGCACGTGGCGTTTGGACCGCGGGAGGTACCGGGGCGTTGGCGGATGCTGGCAGTGGCGTTTGCACGGAAGCGGGTGCCGGCGTTGCCTTGCGTAGCGGTGCCGGTGGCACGGAGATGGCTCGGCGCGCGTTGCTCGGCGGAGGCGCTTGCGGCTCGTCGCTCTGCGCGCGTTCGCGCGGCTCCACCTCGGGCGGCAGTACGCTCTGGCTCGAGCGGCGACGCTGGAGTTGACGGCTCTTCCGCCGCACTTTGGGGCTCATGATGGAGAGCAGCATTTCGCGCAGCTGCTCGGCCTGCAGGTTGGACGCCACGTTGCCGTTGAAGCAGAAGCTGATGGTCCCGCGTTCCTCGCTGACCACGACGACGACGGCGTCCGTTTCCTCGGTGATGCCAATGGCGGCGCGATGGCGGGAACCGAAGCTCGGATCGAAAACCCGACTTTCGGGCATCGGAAAGAACACACCGGCTTTGGCAACGCGCAGGTTCCGGAGGATGACCGCCCCGTCGTGCAGCTTGTTGGATGCATCTGGTAGGAACAAGGACACCAAGAGCTCGCGCGAGACTTGGGCGTCGAGCGTGATGCCCTTGTTCTGGCCGATGAATTCGTCGAGGTTCGCGTCCTGTTCGAAAGCGATGATGGCGCCGACGCGATGCCTGGCGAGCTCCCCCGACGCGAGCACCACGCTTTCGATGACTTCGGACTCCTGCGCGCGCGCGAAATTGCCGAAAAACGCTCGACTGCCCACGCGTTCGAGGGCGCGTCGAATGTCGGTCTGGAACACCACCACGATGACCAGGATGATGCTTTGCAGGAGCGCGCCGAACAGCGCGACGATGGTCACCAGGCCGATCGCCTGAGCCACGACGTACATGAGCGACACGATGCCCAGGCCCGTCGCGATCTGCATCGCCCGCGTCCCTCGTGCGACCAGCAGCAGGCGATAGAACAAGTAGTAGACGACGACGATGTCGGCCACGTCGCGGAGCAGCTCGAGCGGCGTGCGGTGCGACAGGTAGTTGGCCAGGGTTTCAGGCATCCAGGGCCTCCCGCTCCGGCCGTCCCAGTCGCTGACGATCGCCCTGGCCGATTGGCCCGCCCGCCAAGGCTTGCTGCACCACGAGCGCCTGTTTCAGCGCGGCTACGTCATGGACGCGGAGGATGCGCGCGCCCCCAGCGACTGCTGCCAAACACGCGGTGATCGTTCCGCCTAGGCGATCCTGTGGACCCGAGCCATCGAGGGCGCCAATGAAGGATTTCCGACTCGGACCGACGCAGATCGGTGCCTTTAGCCTCGCGAACTCGCGCAATCGTCGCAAGAGCTCCAGGCTGTGACGCGCGCTCTTGTGAAAGCCGAGGCCCGGATCGAAAAAGACGTGCTTGGACGGGACGCCTTCCTGCAGCGCTCGCGAGCGGGCTTCCTCCCACTCCCGCAAGACGTCGGTCACGACGTCCTCGTAGCCGTCCTCCGGATAAGCGCCGAAGGTGAGCATGCCGACCGTCGGGTAACGGCTGTGCATGAGGAGCAGACAGGCGTCGTGCTCTGCAACGGCAGCGGCGAGGTCGGGATTGGAAAGACACGAGACGTCGTTGACCAGATGTGCACCCTGCTCGAGGGCCCACCGCGCTACCTTGGGTGAAGTCGTATCGATCGACACCATGGCGCCGGAGCGGAGCGCGTGCACCAGGGCAGCCTCCGCGCGTGCGATCTGCACGTCGGCGTCGACCGATTCGGCTCCGGGCCTGGTCGATTCGGCACCGATGTCGACGATGTCCGCCCCTTCGGCCAAGAGCTTGTCGATGCGCCGTTCTTGCGGCTCCACTTCGACGTATTGTCCACCGTCGAAGAACGAATCCGGCGTCACGTTGACGATGCCCATGAGCGCCGCTCCGCGCTCACGGCACACCAAGTCCACGAAGTCCGGAAAGCTCCCCACGGCCCCCTCGGGGTAGCAAGAGCTGGGGTTTGCGGCAAGAAAGCCTTGACTTTCCGAGAAGGCACTTTGGTCCCGCCGAGCGAAGTGCGCGCCTTGGGTGTGGGGCAGCCGCGTATTACCCTCGCAATAGGCCCGGTGTCTCGCCACGCATGACCGACAAGACGAGTTTCGTGACAGCCCTCTTCGACGGCCGGCTGGAGCCTGGCGGGCTGGCACCATTCCCGCGCCTCACCGCAGATCCCAAAGAGACGGCGCTTCTCTTCAGCCGCATTCGCGGCGACACACAGTCTCCCCCCGGGGTCGAACGCCTGCGCGGCCTCGGCCTGCTCAGCTCGAGCGAGGCGGCCCCGCACCTGTGGCTCAGTCGCGTCGTGCGAGAGCTCGCCGGGGTCGACGTATCGACGGCCTTGTCCTTCATTGCCCACGTCAGTTTGGGCCTCCGCCTCGTGGACGAATACGGAAGTGAGGCTCAGCGCATGGCTCTGCGGCGTCATCCCGGCGGGGCCGTGCTGGCCTTCGGCCTGACCGAAGCCAACCCAGGCAGCGATCTCAGCCAGGTGCAGACCTACGCCGAGCCCACGGGGGCCGGATTTCGGCTGAGCGGCATCAAGAACTGGGTCACCAATGCAGCGGTCGCCACCCATTTCGTGGTGCTGGCGCGGACCGCGCCGCCGGGGGCGTCCACCAAGCCTCGGCTGACTGCCTTTCTCGTACCGAAAGGTCCGGGCATCACCGTGCGGCCACTCGATTCGTCGGTGCTGCCTGGTTCGTCCGTCGGCGAGCTGGTGCTCGACCAGGTCGAGGTGCGAAGTGGCGACGCCTTGGGCCCGCCCGGCAAGGGGTTCCGCGTGGTGATGCGTGGCCTGTCGGACGCACGGCTGCAGGTGGGAGCGGCGGCGCTCGGCGCGTGCATTCGGGCCTTCGACGAAACCGTCGAACGCCTGAACCAGCGCCGGGCCTTCGGCCGCAAGGTGGGTCAGTTCCCCTCGGTCCAGGACCGTGTGGCCGCGATGCTGGCCGACATCCTCGCCCTCGAGAGCCTGGTGCATGGGGCGGCCGGGGCGTCCGAGGGGCGTTTGGAGGCGGACCCCGTCGAACGGGCCGTGGTGCGGCTGGCGGCTTCCCGGACCTCGGCTCGCGTGCTCGACATTGCGCGCGAGCTGCAGGGCGCCGCAGCGTTCGCTGGCGATAGCGTGGCCTCGCGGCGCTGGGCCGACACCCGGGCGCTCACTCTGCTCGACGGTTCGGACTTGGCGCTCGAGTCGTTCATCGTGCTCGAGGGGACGCGGAGCTTGCGGCAGAACCTCGATGGTTCGGCGCGGCCGGGCTTGGTCCAAAGCCTGAACGATTTCAAGGGCAGCCTTTTGGTCGAGGCCTCGTCCCGCCTGGCCCGGCGGGCGGCCGACGAAGACGGGGTCTTGGCCGCGGCTCTCACGGAGCGGGCAGTGCGCTTCGCCGCCGCGGTGCGGACGCAGCTTCGCCTGTACGGCAAAGAGATCATCGAGATGCAGCACGTGCAGCGGCGGCTGGCCATGGTGCTCACCGAGCTGTCCACCTGGCACGCCTTGTCGATGCGGGTCGCCAGCGACCGCAAAGAGCATGGGGAAACCGGCAGCCGCCGCATGCGGGAGGCGGCCGAGATTTGGGCCGGGGCGGCGAACCGCCGGGTCGAGCACGAGCTCGCGGCCCTGACGGACAACGACGACGCCAAGCGGGACCGCATCGCCAGCCGGGCCTATGAGGACCGGGCCTACCCGTTCGACATTGCCTGATCGGCCGAAAACTTGGCGCTTTGGCGGGCTTTGCTAACGTCCCCCCGGTGACACGCTGGCTTCTCGCCCTTGGCCTCTTGGTGCCCGGTCTCGCCCTAGGCGGGCTTGGCCAGGAACGTGCCTTGGCCGCCAACAAGTACCTGGAGATCCCGCCGGCAGGCGAGGCGGAGAACACCCGGGCGTACCACTACGCGAACCTCGACAACGACGAGACGCTGCGCGAGCTCGATCGACGCGGAATTCCGTACGAGCGGGAGGCGCCCGTTCCAGGCGTGCGTTTGCCCATCCGCCTAGCGGGTCGCCTGCATGGGGTGTGGATCCATTCCGTGCTTCCGGCTGAACAACGTAAGACCACCCCATTCGAGATCCTCGATGGGCGCCTGGCCCTCGCCCTGGACGACCTTTGCGCCATCTTGCGCGCGCACGGGTTCGTCGAGGCGGTTCACTTCACGATGTACCGGCCGCCCCACGACCAGCCACCGGCGCGGGCCGGTGAGTTCATGCACCGGCACCCCGGTGGCATGGCCATCGACCTGGGCGCGATCAAGAAGGACACCGGCCACTGGGTGGCCGTTGGACCTCATTGGCCCAGCCAGATTGGCGCCAAGAGTTGCGGTCCGGAGGGCCGAAAACTCCAGGGACGCCGGGGCCGCGAGTTGCTCAGCGTCGCCTGCGAAGCGTCCGACATGCGCATCTTCACATATATGCTGACGCCACACTTCGACGAAGCGCACGCTGACCACTTGCACCTCGAAATCAAGGCGGGCGTAAAGTGGTTCTTGGTCAACTGAGGCCGAACGAGGAGGCTCCGGCATGGAGCTAGGCCGTCTGATTGGCCCCGAGCTGCGCGAGCTCCTGCGCGACGAGCCGGATCAGGTCAAGGACCTGGTCGAGGACTTTCATCCGCAGGACGTGTCGGAGTGCCTGGAGGAGCTGGACGATCAGCTCCTGGTCCGCGCCTTGAAGGCGTTTCCGATCGAATACGGCTCACAGATCTTCGAGCGTCTCGAAGAGGATCGGCAGCTCTCCATCGCGAGGCTCCTCGGCCTCGACAAGACGGCGCGTCTCGTCAGCCAGATGGACGCCGACGACGTGGTCGATTTCTTCGGCCTTTTGCCGGAGGAAACGCGGACCAAGCTGCTCAGTAGGCTGCAAACGTTCGACCCCGAGGTCGCGCTCGACATCGAGGAGCTGACTCGTTGGCCCGAGGACACCGCGGGCGGCCTGATGAACAACTGGTTCGTCGAGGTGTCGGAGCGGGCCACCATCGACAGTACCCTGCAGGAACTTCGCGCCCAGGCGGCAGAGGGCGTCGAAGTGCTCGGCGTCGTCTACGTCGTTTCAGCCGACGGTCGAGTCGTCGGCTTCGTCACGTTGCGTCAGCTCTTGATGAGTCCACCCAATCGGTCGGTGGTCGAGGTCATGAACGGTAACCTCGTCAGCGTTCGACCGGATATGCCGCAGGAAGAGGTGGCCAGGACGTTCGCACGCTACGACTTTCAAGCGCTGCCGGTCGTGGACGAGGCGCAAAAGCTACTCGGTGTCATCACACCGGACGACGTCATCGACGTCGTGGCCGAGGAAGCAGACCTCGATGCCCAGAAGATGGCGGCAGTCGCGCCCCTCGGAGATCCTTATTTCGCGGTGCCGTTCTGGATGTACTTTCGCAAACGCGCTCCGTGGCTGCTCGTGCTCTTCGTCGGCGGGTTCTTCACGACCACGACCATGGAGGCATTCGGCCCCGTGCTGCGTGCCATGACGCATTTGGCATTCTACGTCCCGCTCCTGATCAGCGCAGGCGGGAACTCGGGGTCTCAGTCGGCGACCATGATCATCCGCGGCCTGGCCGTGGGCGAGATCCAGATTGGCGACTGGTGGAAGGTCGCGCTGCGTGAGGCTGGGCAAGGCCTTCTGCTCGGGGCCATGCTGGCCATGACCGGTGTGCTGCGCGCTCTGCTGGGTGGAGATGGGCTGGACATGGCATCCCTGGTTGGAACGACCATCGTCGCGATCGTGACCATGGGCTGCCTGGTCGGCAGCATGATGCCCCTGCTCTTGCATCGCCTCGGGGTCGATCCGGCCACCAGCTCGACCCCATTCGTGGCTTCGGTGGTCGATGTGGTTGGCATCGTCGTCTACCTCGGGCTGGCGCGCCTGCTCCTTGCTGGTCTGGACGCCAGCTTGAGCGGAGCGGGCGGCTGACCTGTCGTCGGTGGTGCCCCGTCTGCTATTGTCCTCCGCCGAGTCATGGTTCAGGCCCCCGACCTCACCCACGCCCTCTTGGAGCTGGGCGTTTCCAGCTCGGGAGACCTCGACGAGGCCCAAGCCCGGCAGCTCATCTATGGCGGCGACCTCGAGTTGAACTTGCTCGAGCTCGAGGCCGTGAGTGAGGAGGGCCTCTTGCGGGCGCTCGGTCGGGCCACGGGGCGCCCGGTCTCGGCGCTGGGGCCGCTACCGGTGGAGCCGGACGTCACTGCCAAGGTCCGGGCCGTGGTGCCCGAGGCTATCGCCGGTTTCACCGAGGACGGCACCGTCCTCATTTCGCTGGCCGGTTCCCCCACGAACGAAGAGGAGGGATCCCTCTTGGCCGCCTGTCACGAGTGGCGCAGCCTGGTGCAGCTGACGACCACATTGCGACTGCTCGAGGCGCAGGTGCTGCTCGACGGCGGGACCCTCGAGCGCCGTGTGCAAAGTCAGCTCGCCCGCACCGGTCAGGTGCTCACACAGTTGCAGGCGGCCCCGGCGCGCACTTCGGTCCCGGCGGCCGTGGCCGAGCCAGCCCCGCTGCCGGCGGTGCCGCCGCCAGTCGCAGGTGACTCTCCGGTCGACAGCAGCCTGTCCGAATTGAGCCGGCTCGTGAATCCCGAAGGCCTCAAAGGGGGCTTGCCGCCGCCCTACGTCGCCGTGAGCACTGCGGCAACGCCGACCCCGGAGAGCGGCAGCGGCGAGGAAACGGCTCCGCCGCCCGCCGGCTACCAGGAGCTGACTCGTAGCGTCATGCCGCCTGCCGAGGCACCTCGGCCACCGAGTGCGCGTCCGCTCAGCGCGCGTCCGCTCAGTGAGCATCCGCTGAGCGTGCCGCCGCCCGAGCCGGCCTACTCGCAGAAGGACGTCATTTCGGACCTGGCGGCTGCGCGGGACAAGGACACGATCGTGTCGGCGATCGGCCGCTTCTGCGCGCAGTTCTTCGAGTACGTGGCCGTCTTCGGGGTGCAGGCCAACGAGGCGCGGGGTCTTCTCGCCTCGGGTCCGGGTCGGGGCTCCGATCGCCTGCACGACCTGCGTGTTCCACTCGACCTGCCGAGCACCCTCTCGCGCGTGAAGGAAACCGGTCAGCATCGCGTGGCTCGCCTGCGCGCAGGTGGGCTCGAAGGTGGTCTCGTGCGGGATCTCGAGCGCCCGCTCGGCCGAGCGGTGCTGCTGTTGCCAGTGACGGTGCGTGAGCGAACGCTCCTGCTCATCTGGGCGGATGACGGTGCCGATGACGTCGACATCGAGCATGCGCTTCCGGCGCTGAGCATCGTTCGTTCCGCGAGCGCGGCACTGGAGCGGGTGCTGATGGAGCGCAAGCGCGCTAGCCGTTTGGCACGACCATCGCTCGTGCCCGGCGCCCGGTCCATCAAGTCGGAGCCGGCGCCAGGCGCTGCCGCCCGTTCTCCGTCTGGGATCCCGGACCGAACGAGCGCCGTCCCCTCCGCGCCGCCGCCTGCGCCGGCGGAGGCACCTGCGCCGCCCGTGGTTACGCCGCCGATCGCTCCAGCGAGCGGAGCCTCCGGCGCGGGCTCCAGCCCGGCGTTCGAATCCTCCCCCACGCGCCTCGGCATGTCGATTCCGCCGGCGGGGTCGCTGCCGCCCGGGGCGCGCTCTTCGCCGCCCGAGGCTAGTCCGACGCGCAAGTCGGGCGCCCCGCCCTCGCTCGAGCGCCATCAAACCAAGCGCGACTTCGCCCCACCCGAAGCCGGTGTGAGCAGTCCTCCGAACGCGGGCAGCATCGGTCCGCAACCCGAGGTCCCCAAGAAGCGCAAGCTGAGCGACTCGTTTTCGGATGTGGATGCGCGCAATCGGCCGAGTTCGAGCGGCCCAGCCGCGGGCGAATCGGAGCGACCGCTCGTGTTTCCTTCGGACTACCCCAAGACGATGAAGGGTTTTCCGGGAGATCTGCGGCTCAAGGCCAGCCTATCGCCGGCGCCGAAGGGGACCACGCCCCTGCTCTCGCGTCGCATCGTGACCGTCTCCGAGCAGCCGCGGGAGGAAGATGCGCAGGCGTCGGGTCCCTCGAGTGCAGGGACGATGTTCAGCCGGCGTGCCGAGGAGACTCCGCAGCCGCGTGCGTCCGAGCGCCCGCCGGCCCGACCTTCGCCTGCGCCGCTGTCGTACCGCGCGCTCGTCGATCAGTGGGTCCTCGGCGACGAAGGCGCGCTCGTGCGCTTGGTCGAGGGCGGAGAGTCGGCGGTCGGCGCGCTCATTGCGGCCTTCCCCGGTCCGACCGAAGAACCCGAGTCGCCGCAGACGCGTGCTTCGGAGTGTGGCCCCGTCCTGCGCGCCATTGCTGCCATCGGCACTCGGGCGACTCCTTTTCTGACGGTGCGCACGGCGGACAGCGACGCGGGCGTGCGGCGCTGGGCCGTCTTCCTCTTGGGTGAGCTACCGGGGCGAGATGCAGCGCGCGCGATCGCCGATCGCTTGCTCGACGAGACCGTGGACGTCAGGCGGGCGGCCCTCGCCTCGGCACGCCGCATCCAGAGCGACGCAGTGACCAGGCGTACTCTGCGCTCGCGGCTCGAGGAGATGATGCGCGACGCGCAACTCATGACCGACGAGCGTTGCGCTGCGGTGGAGGCCATTGCCGATATCCGCGAGCACGAATCGATCCCGATGCTCCTGCAGCTGCTCGATGACGAGAGCACTGCCGTCCGGCGCGCCGCTCGCTGGGCGCTGTCCGTGCTCACCCGGCACGACTTCCAGGAAGACGCCCAGAAGTGGAGGGATTTCTGGCAGCGGCACCGGAACGAGCCCCGGACCGAGTGGCTGCTGTTGGCCTTGAAAAACACCGAGGCCGACCTGGCACGCGCCGCTGCCGACGAAATCGAGAGCTTGCTCGGAGCGCCGGTGGGAGACCTGGCCGCGCTGACGGACGAGGACGTTCAGCGCTTGCGCGAAAAGCTCGCGCAAACCAAGGTGTGAGTTCAGCGTGACTCCTCTCCCACAGTGTAGGGGTTTACAGCGCCGCGGATGGATGGCATTGGACCGAGTCCATGCGCCTCGGAAGTGAAATGGACCCGGCCTTGCAGGCTGCGACGCAGGCACTCAGCCGCCGCGCTCAGTATCAGGCCAGTCGTTTCGCTTCGATCGAGCTCCGCGCAGCCCAAGGCGATGCTGGCAGGGGTCGTTCCCTGCGCAGCGGGCGCCGCCTCGTGCCGCTCGGCTACGCGATGGCCACGACGTTCGGCCTCGCCCTGGTGCTCGCTGCCTGGTTTTTCTGAGGGCTTTTCTGAGGCAGCTCCGCCTGAGCTGCCGCGCGGCGCGCCCGCTTGCCGCGGGCGATTCGCCGGACGGGATCAGCCGGATGCTCCGCTGCCGTCACTTCTTTTTCGGCTCTGCAGCCTTTGCCTTGGCGTCCACCGGCTTCGCCTTGGCGAGCTCGATCTTCCACTCCACGGTGACCTCTTCGCCTTGGTAGAGCTTCACCTGGACCGAATTGATCGCGCGCAGCACGCAGTCACCGACCGGCGTGCCGTCGTAGGGTGAGTTGATGGTCGCCTTGCTGACCGAGCCATCGTTCGCGAAGGTGATCGCCAGCTCCGCGGTGCCCGGCTGGTAGCCTTCGAGCTGACTCTTCTCGAAGGTGTTGGGGCAGTCCGCAGCGTTCAAGCTGGCGCGCTTCAGCTCGTGCTTGGCGTGGTCCTGGTCGAACTTCTCTGCCTTCTCGCTGTCCGACTCCACCTGCTCGAACTTACCTTTGTCCTGATCTTGCTTGGCCATCTGCTCGTCGGCCAAGGCGAGCTGCTCTTCCAGACGCTCGTCCTGGGATTTTACCTTGGACTTCTTGGGTCCACACCCACTGGCCAAAAGGAGCGCCGCCGCCATCACGAAGACCACTTTGTTCATGGCCGCGGATGCTACAGCGATCGGCTCGTGGGGATCCACCCTTCCGACCTCCTTGCAGGCCGGGCGTCCGATTTCCCGCCCCCCTGTCAAAGATCGGTGATGCGGTAGTCCTTGATCTTGTAGAGCAGGGCGCGGTGGCTGATCTCGAGCAGCTCGGCGGCTCGAGTGCGGTTGCCGCGCGTCCGGTGCAAGGCGCGCCTTATCAGCACTTCCTCGATGTAACGGGTGGTCTTCTTCACGCTCAGCTCGCCGCTGGCGAGTTGCAGCTTGATTGGGTCTCGCACGTCCCGGATGCGCTCGGGCAGGTCCGCGGCCGAAAGCTGGTCGCTCTCGGCGAGGACCATCGCACGTTCCACCGTGTTCTCCAGCTCTCGCACGTTGCCCGGCCAGGAGTATTCGTAGAGCAAACGCCTGGCTTCGCTGGTGACGCCCCGGACTGCAGTGCCCAGGCGCGCATTGTTGCGCACGATGAAGTGATCGATGAGCAGGGGGATGTCCTCCCGACGATCGCGCAAAGGTGGCACCCAAATCGGGAGCACGTTGAGCCGATAGAACAAGTCCTCGCGGAAGCGGCCTGCCGTCACCTCGGCGTTCAAGTCGCGATGAGTTGCGGCGATGATGCGCACGTCGACTTGGAGGTCCTTGGAGTCCCCGAGTCTGCGGATTTTCTCGTCCTCCAGCACGCGCAAGAGCTTCACCTGCAGGCCCAGGGGCAGCTCGCCGATTTCATCGAGCAAAAGGCTGCCGCCATTGGCCTCCTCGAACAGGCCCTTGCGATCTTGGTTGGCGTCGGTGAACGCGCCACGCTTGTGGCCGAACAGCTCGCTTTCCAGGAGATTTTCCGGGATCGCACCGCAGTTGATGGCTACGAAGGGCTGTCCGCTCCGTCCGCTCCGCGCGTGGATGGCGCGGGCCACGAGCTCCTTGCCGACGCCACTCTCGCCGGTGACGAGCACGGTGGTCTTGAACTGCGCCACCTTGGAGATCGTACGGAAGATCTCCTGCATCTGTGGGGCTTCGGCCAGGATGTTGTCGAAGCGTGCGCCGCGCGCGATTTCGTCCTTCAGCGCGCGGTTCTCCTTGCGCAACGCCTCGCGTTCCTCGGCCTTCTTCAGGCAGAGCAGGACTTCCTCCGGCTTGAACGGCTTGGAGACGTAGTCGTAGGCGCCCGCCTGCATGGCCTCGATGGCCAAGTCGTGGCTGCCGTACGCGCTCATGACGACCACCGTCGCGTCGCTGCCTTTGGCGCGCAGGGCCGAGAGCAGGTCCATTCCCCCCATGCGCGGCATGCGCACATCGGTGATCACGAAGTCCGGACCGAAGCCGTCGATGAGCGGCAGGGCTTCTTCGCCGTTTTCGGCAGTCTCCACTTCGTAGCCCTGACGCCTGAGGAAAGTGCGCAGGACCAGGCGCAGATTCTCTTCGTCGTCGACGACCAGAACGCGCTTCATGATCGCCAACGGTATGCAAAAAATTCCCCGTCGGAAAGGGTCGATCACGCAGAAGTTGCGGCCTACCTGTGGTACAAGTGCGCATGTTCGTTGGACTCGATGTCCTTTCGCGCCCCTGGGGGAGCCCCGTGAGGCGCCGCCTCAGCCAAGGCAGGTTCGGTGTTTTGACGCATGCCGCAGCGGTGGACGGACGGGGTCAGCGCTGCCTCGACGTCCTGCGCGAGCTCGACCTGCGCCCGAGCATCGTGTTTTCGCCGGAGCATGGACTGGACGGCCTGGTCGAAGCGGAGGTCGCCGTCGGTCGCGATGAAAGCCCGGCTTCCGGCGTGCCGGTCGTGAGCCTGTACGGCGCCGACCGAGCCTCCCTCACACCGCGGGCCGAAGATCTGGCCGGACTCGAAGTGCTCGTGATCGACCTCGTCGACGTGGGCAGCCGCTACTACACCTACGTGTGGACGGCGCTCCTCACCGCGCGAGCCGCGATTGCGGCCGGGGTTCACGTGCTCGTCCTCGACCGACCCAATCCGATCGGTGGGGACCCGGGTCGCCTGGAAGGCGCGCCGCAGAGCGAAGAGTTGCGCTCGTTCGTGGGCCTCGAGTGCGTCCCGATCCGCCACTGTATGACGCTGGCCGAGCTCTTGCTCGACCAGCTGGCCCGCGAGGGCGTGGCGCTCGGGTCAGCCGCGGGCGTGTCGGTCATCCCGACCGAGGGCTGGGAACGGTTTCGGTTGCACGATCCGCGGGCGCGGCCGTTCGTCGCCCCGTCGCCCAACATGCCCACTCTGGAGACGGCGCTCGTTTATCCCGGCGCTTGCTTGCTCGAGGCCACGAACCTGTCGGAAGGGCGAGGCACGACGCGTCCGTTCCAGCTGGTCGGTGCTCCGTTCCTGGATGGTGAGGAGCTGGCCAAGGCCATCGGCGCCGTACCCGGCGCGTGGATCGTACCGACACGGTTCCGCCCCGCCTGGGACAAGCACGCCGGCCAGGTCTGCTCGGGCGTGGCCGTGCACGTCGACAGTGAGCGCTCGTTTCGACCGGTGGCCACGTATCTGCGGATCATTCGTGAAGCACGAGGGCTGGCCGCAGGAAAGTTCGAGCTCTTGCGCCGTGCCTACGAGTTCGAGACCGAGTCGCCGGCCTTCGATCTGTTGACCGGGACTGCCGCCGCACGCGCGAAACTCGAAGCGGACGCCAGCGCCGACGAGCTGGCAGAGCTCGTGTGTCCCGTGGATCCGAGCTGGCGCGATCGCATTTTCGAAGCCGAGGCGCGCTTGCAGTTGGCTCTGGCGCTCTAGGGCACGACCACGCGCGTGATCCAGCCCAAGCGGGCCCAGTCCGCAAACCACGCCCCGAGCTGGGTATCCAGCTCTCGGGCGGCCTCGGGTCGTTGCTCGGCCGTCGCCTCACAGGCCGCCCCGAGCGCCTGACCGGAAGCGAGGCGGCCGAGCAGCTCGTAGGCGGTGCGCGAGATCTCCTTGTCCCACAGGCCGAGCTCGCGGCGGTAGACCACCAAATACACGGGCTCGACTCGCTCGGCGATCTCGCCCAATGCGCCGGCGCGCAGCGCGCGCCGAAGGTCCGCCGCCTGCGAACCGAGCTCGAGCAGGCGCAGCGCTCCCGAGGTCCCCAGCTCGACCAGCGGCCATTGTTCGGGCAAGAGCGCTGCGACGCGTGCGGGGTCCAAGGGCGGCTCGTCGGGAGCATCGAACACTTCGAGATAAGCGCGTTCGAGACGCGCCATGTCGAGCACGCTGGGCTCGAGGCTTCCTTGGTTTTCGAAATAGTCGGGTAACTGAAACCCGAGCTCACGCAGACTGGGCGTGGTTGGCGGGAACTGCTGCAAATAGCCGCGGACGATGTCGTCCCACTTCGGGCCGAGCAAGGCCCTCGTGCCGGGGAAGTCTTCCGTCAACGAATCCTCGTGACGCAGCCAAAATTGCTCGCGGTAGATATCCACCCGCTGGGCGGCCGATAGCCGAGAGCTCGGCAGAAAATGTTCGTTTGCCTCGCGATCGTCCGTGATCGCCGAAGATCGCTGCACCAGGCCCGACATGAGCTCGAATAGCGCGTCGATGCGTTCGAGCTCGGCTTCCGCGCTTTCCTTCATCCCGCTTCTCCTGCCGACGAGTCTTGCGTGGGTTCCGTCGACCAAGCGGCCAGGGACCCGGCAGCCCCGCCGTGCCGTCCGGCGGAACCCGCGTGGCGCGCGGTAACTGGGGAGCGGTCGACCACATCGGCCCCGACGGCGGGCGCGTCGCCCGTGAGCCCCTGGGCTCGCACGGCCGAAAGGCGCTGCGTTTCGGCCTTCACCACGTCGAACTCGGGGATGTCCTCGTCCCACTCGAGCAGCGTCGAAACGGGCCCACACAGTCGGATGGCCTCACGGTACAGGTCGACCACCGGCGCGGGTGTCGGTCCCACGTGGGTGTCGATGATGTGCGTCCCGAAGTGAGTGTGGCCGGCGACGTGGATTTGGACGACCCGGTGATGAGGCAAGCCGCGCAGGAACTCGAGTGCATCGAGGTCGTGGTTGAAGGCCGAGACGTAGATGTTGTTGACGTCCAAGAGCAGGCCACAGTCCGCACGCTCGCACACCTCGGTCGCGAACTCCCACTCGGGCATGCGACTTTGGGCGAAGGTGAGGTAGCTCGAAGTGTTCTCGAGCGCGAACGGCAGCTCCAGGTAGTCTTGAATCATCGCTGCTCGCCTGGCGATGCGCTCCGCCACGCTCCGGGTGAGCGGCAGGGGCAAGAGGTCGTGGAGGTGGGCGCCGCCCGGGCCAGTCCAGCACAAATGATCGCTGACCCAAGGCGCGCGCACCCGCCGCGCCAGGTCGCGCAAGCGCTTCAGCTGTTCCTTGTCCGGTTCGGCGGGTCCGCCGATGCCGAGCGAGACGCCGTGCAACACGATCGGGTACCGTTCAGCGACGCGGTCGAGGTGATAGCGGGGCTTGCCGCCGCCGAAGAAGTTTTCGCTGATCGCTTCGAAGAACCCGAGCTCAGGCTGGTGCTCGAGGATGTGGCCATAGTGGGGCACGCGCAGGCCCGCGCCGACCCCGAGGTCGGGCACCTCGAGGTGGGCAGGACGGGTAGCTCGCGACGGAGCTGGAGCCTGTGCCTTGGACATGGAGGAAATACGCCTGAAGGGCGCTGCCAGTTTCCCGGAGCGCGCTGCCGGATTCAACGTGCCAGCGGCAGACCCGCTTGCCCAGCCCGGCCTAGGGTGCAATTCATGCGCCCATGAGCGCGCCTCGCACCAGTCCGGAAGCATTCCTGGAGCGGCGGCGGCGCCTGGCTCATGCACTACGCGACGCGGGCGTGCCGGCTGCTGCCTTTTGCTCCGGTTGGGCTAGGCCCCGCAACTTCGCCCACAACGTCTACCCGTTCCGTGCCGAGAGTCATTTCCTTTACCTGACCGGTCTCGCGCGCGAGGGCGCCGTTCTCGTGCTGGACGAGGAGGAAGGCGAAGCGCTGTACGTGACCGAGCAGGATCCGAGCGACGTCATCTGGCACGGGGGAACGGCCTCGCTCGAAGATCTGGCCGACGAGCTCTTGCTTCCCGTCTTGCCACTCGACGAGCTGCCTGACTCACGCACACTCGCCGTTCTTCCGCCGCAGGACGATGAGACCGCTGATTGGCTTGCTGCCATCCTGGATCGCGACGTCGAGGCGCAGAGCGGGCCGCATCTCGGCGGGACGGACCTGGCGCTCGCGCAGGCCATGGTGGATCTGCGTTTGCTGCACGATTCAGCTGCCTTGGAGCAGATGCGGTGGGTAGCGCAAATGACGGGCGAAGCGCACCGCGCCACCATGGCACGCGCTCGCTCCTGGACCTCCGAAGCCGCCGTGCGCGGCGTGATTGTCGGGGAGCTCATCGCGCGCGGTCTCGACCTCTCGTACGACCCCATCGTCACGAGGAGCGGTCACGTCTTGCACGCGCGGGGGAGCCGAGACCCCCTCGCTCCCGGCGATCTCGCACTGTGCGACGTGGGCGGCGAGACAGCGGAGGGTTGGGCGGGCGATGTCACCCGAACCTGGCCTATTTCTGGGCGGTTTAGTCCCACGCAGCGGGCGATCTACGAGGTCGTGCTCCACGCGCAGACGCGGATCATCGAGCAGGTGCAACCAGGCGCACGCTTCCTCCACCTCCACCAGCAGGCTTTGCGCTTGCTGGCGAGCGGCCTCTTGGACCTTGGGATCCTGCGCGGCAGCGTGGATACCCTGGTCGAAGTCGGCGCGGCGTCGTTGTTCTGTCCGCATGGCTTGGGGCATCTGCTCGGGCTCGACGTGCACGACATGGAGGATCTGGGCGACCTGGCCGGCTATGCGCCGGGTCGCGCCCGCTCCGAGCGGCGAGGGGAGAGCGCCCTGCGCCTCGATCGGGACCTCGCCCCTGGCATGGTCGTCACGATCGAACCGGGTTTCTACGCCATTCCTGCGCTCGTGGCCGACGCTCGCACCGACCCGTACCTGCGCGATCACGTGAACTTCGACACCCTGGCCAAGTTCGACGACGTTCGTGGCATCCGTATCGAAGACGACGTGTTGGTCGCGGATGGCCCGGCCGAGGTGTTGTCCGCGGTGGCCCCGAAGCACGTGAGCGACGTCGAGCACGCGTGAGCCGGGATCCGCCTGGCTAGCGGGCCCGGCTAG
>Ga0164308_10000363_pt1 | contig 24822 bp, 22 predicted proteins | sample Whisoiple_246_MG_FD_109983 | JGI IMG/M metagenome (GOLD analysis project Ga0164308, IMG submission 109983) | Soil microbial communities amended with fresh organic matter from upstate New York, USA - Whitman soil sample_246_MG | ecosystem: Environmental > Terrestrial > Soil > Unclassified >... | reverse complement strand
GAAAACGCCGAAGTCCCGCTGAGTTGGGGCCTGGGCCGCAGGGAATCCATAGCGCCCCCGCTCGAGTCATCGCATGAGCGACCGTTCAGCTGGCGAAGGATTCCCAGTCTAGGTCAGCGCACAGCACGCGCACACCCTCGGTTTCGGGGATGGCAATCGAAAACGTGACGCAGGCTCGCGCGTCGGCAATCGACAGATAGGGCCTGGAGATTTGCACGGCCATCGGTTGGGCGATGGCACGACGGAAATACGGCCTCCGGAACCAATTGGCGCCTTGAGCGTCGGCGCATGGCAAGTAACGAGGATCGAGCCTTCGAGCCGCTTCGCGTGTCCCGATATTGCCTCCGACCTGCACGCCATCGGACGAGAGCAAGTAGCAGCGCTGCACGCCGCCCAACGCCAGGAACTCCGCGAACGCGTGCTCTGGTTCACCGCCCAAACGCAGCAGCTCCGCAGCGCCTTCGAACTTCTTCGAATAGTGCGCGAGCACCGAGCGCTCGCTGCTCGACTGTCGTGTCGCGCGCTCTTGGAAGCAATTGAACAATTCGTTCAACACCTCGCGATAATCTTCATCCGAGCTCAGGCACGACCTGGGCTCGCCGAAGTAATAGCCTTGTACGAAGTCGACATCGCTCTCCATCGCGATCATCGAGTGCTCGGCCGTCTCGAGGCCCTCCATCACCACCAAGCAGCCCGCTTCATGGATCAGTGACACCAGGCCCGGTAGGATACGTCGCACGCGTGCCGTGCGCATGGCTTCGACGACCATCGATCGGTCGAGCTTCACGATGTCTGGCTTGAGCCGCCAAATGCGCTCGAAGTTCGATTCCCCTGCGCCGAAATCGTCGATCGCGACGAGGCACCCGAGGTCCCTGAAGTACTGCACGCAGCGCGCCAGGTTTTCTTCGTCGTAGGCGGATGTCTCCAAAATCTCCACCACGACGCGATGGGCAGGTACGCCGTAGCGCTCGAGCACGCGTGGCAAGATGGCGCGAGTCGAGTGGCCCTCCAGGATCAGGGCAGGGCTGACGTTCAAGAAGATCCAATTGTTGGCCGCTCCCTGCAAAACGCAGTTTTGCACGTGTAGCGCGCGACAGATCTGATCCAGCGCGATCGCGTCGTCCCCCGCCTTGCGGAACATGCGATGCGGCGAGACCAAGCGATCTTGAGCGTCGTACGCGCGCAGCAACGCTTCGTAGCCGACTGGCTTGTGGTGCGCGAGGCTGAGCACGGGTTGCAGCGCCGTGCGCAGGGTGTACTCACCGAAGCGCGCATGGGCGAGCGAGCCCTCGATCTTGATGTTGGCGAAAATCTGCTGAAGCCACGCTTGGTCGACGCGCTCCGGTGAAGAAGGCGGTGGATGTGACGAGCGGTGCATTGCCGGCGGGCGTGACGACAGGCGCCGCTTCGGCGCAGACTGTGCGGGCTCGGGCGTTTCCGACTCGGCCTCTGCGCTGACGCCAAAGGCTGGATCGGGATCCGGGGGATCTGCCAGGGCGCGTCGCAGCATGAGATCTACAGCGTGCCACATCGGGCATTTCGCGTCCGTTTCCGACCCGGCTTGCGGTCAAAGCAGGTGGGACTCTAGGCTACGGTGTGCGAGAGTGTGTCGACTGCCGGAGCGAAGCTTGGCCGCGAAGGTGCGCGCTCCTGATCACCCTCTCGATGCTGGCATTTTTCGGCCTATTTGCCGCGGCAGCATGGGTTTATCCGGGGGGGAACTGGCTCGAGCCAGGCGCCCGCGGGCACCGCTTCTTTGCCAACTATTTCTGCGACCTCACCCAGCCCGTATCACTGTCGGGAGTGAACAATCCGCTCGGCTCACGCTTGGCCCAGCTCGCGATGCTGTCTTTCGCCGCGGCGCTGGCCGGTTTTTTTTGGCTCGTCCCGCGGTACATCAGGCCATCGGCGGGGGCTCGGGCTCGCGCCTGGGTGCGCGCTTTCGGTGAGTGCGCGGTGCTGAGTTACCTGGCGGTGCCATTCACTCCTTCCAAAATTTTTGGTGACGTTCATGCGTGGCTCTCGTTGCTGGCAGGAGCGCTCGGACTCGCGGCCGCGCTGGCTGCGGTGTGGGGCCTGCTTCGTTCGCAGCCAATCGCTCGGGCGCTCGGGGTGCTCGGCGCGCTTTCGTTGCTGGCGGGCGTTTTGCACGCGGCGTTGTTCGTCGGCTACCTGCATTCGAGTGAACCCGCGCCATTGCTCGTCCCGGCCATTCAGAAGGTGGCGGCGTTGCTGCTCAGCGCCTGGATGCTCGGCGTTGCCTGGCTAACGTTCAGTCGTCGTTCCGAAATCGATCGGTAGCGCGGCGGTCCGCTTTCGTGGGCCGGCCAGCGCCGCGCGCGCGCACCGCGACGCGCTCCTCTTTGGGCGGCGGCGGTGGCGAATGGTCAGCATAGAGCAAACGAGCCTGCGGCGCGCCCACGCGCTTTTCTGCGAGCTGCAAGACTTTCCAGACGATATCGCCCCGCGGTGAGAAAGCGCGGATTTCATCGCCCACTCGCAACGCATGGCTGGAACGCGCCGGCTCGCCGTTGACGCGCACGTGGTTGGCTTCACAGGCCGTCTGAGCGAGCGTGCGCGACTTGAACAAGCGCGAAGCAAACAGAAAGCGATCGAGCCGCACCGACTCTGTCAACGTTTCACCGACTTTGCCTCATCGCTCGTTGGCTTCGCGAGCGGGTCCACCTGGTTCAGGCTGAATCACGACGACGTTGCCCGTCGCCGCCGGAGGCGGCGTGACCGCGCCCACCGCCGCGCCCACCGCGGCAATCGCCACCGCAGCGCTAGGCGCTGCGGGGACCGACGCAGGCGCTGCGGGCTCGGCGGTAGCCGGCAGCGCCGGCAGAGTCTCGGGCCGTTCGATGATCGGGGAGAAACCACGCTGGGGCGCAGCGGAATGCGCGACGCCGCGCGTCGTGGGCGGCGGTGCCGAGCGAGCGACGTGTCGATCGTCGGAAGCGTGATACTCTTCGGTCTCGTTTGCGCTGCGTGCCAGCGCCGAGCTGAAGATTGCTCGTTGCGAGCGGGGACTCTCGAAGGCGCTGAGTGTGCTGACCACGGCGGGCTCGCGGCCAATGCGCGTCGGAATCAAGAGCAAGGCGAGCGCAACGAATGCCAACGAGCCCGCGGTGAGACCGACGCACGGCGCCCAGCGCCATTCAAAGAAGTCTCGGACCAATCGAGGAACTCGCATGGTGACGTCCTTATTGCCAGGGTGGGCGTGCCTGTTGGGGACAACGCAGGGTACACGCGACTCGAACGGGCGTCACGCGACCCAGCGAGATCTCGCTCGTTCGTTTCGGCTCAGTTTCGCATGACCAAAAAGTCGCAGCCTTCAACCGCCGGAAAATTCGTCCTCGGCATCTGCGCCGGGAGGTGTCGCATCATCGCGATCGAGCAGGTAATTCTCGGGCAAACTCACGTCCTGGGTGCCTGAGCCCTTGCCGCGTGGCACGCGCATTGCCGAGGGCGGGAAGGGCTGGCTGCCGTCGATGTTCTGCAGTGCGAGGTGCAAATCAGCGAGTGTGGCAATTTGCATGAGCCGCTGTCGCAGCTCCGCCGAGCCACGAAACCCCTTGGTATACCAGGTCGAGTGGCGCCGAAATGAGCGCATGGCCATGCGCTCGCCGAACCAGTTGCTGAGCAGCGTTGCGTGTTCGAGCATGATCTCGACGATGCCGCCGAGGAGCGGCGGGTTTTCCGGCTCTCGCCCGTCGAACACGCTCACCAAATCTCGGAAGAGCCATGGCCTGCCGAGGCAGCCGCGCCCGACGATCACGCCGTCGCAGCCGGTGCTGCGCATCATTCGCAATGCGTCCTCGGCTTCCCAGATGTCGCCGTTGCCCAACACGGGAATGCCGCGGACGGCTTGCTTGAGCTCGCCAATCGCGCTCCAACGCGCTTCCCCATCGTAAAGCTGCGCTGCGGTGCGCGCGTGCAGCCCGACCGCGCGACAGCCTTCCGCTTCACCGACGCGACCAGCGTCCAAAAACGTCAACAGCTGGTCGTGGATGCCCATCCGGAACTTGATGGTGACCGGGACCGCGCCTGCGTTTTGCACGCAAGCGCGCACGATCGCGGCGAGCAACATGGGCTTGACCGGGATGGCCGCGCCCCCGCCTTTGCTCGTTACCTTGCGCACGGGGCAACCGAAATTCATGTCGATGTGATCGACGCGCCCTTCGCCCACCAGCCGCTTCGTGGCTTCACCCACGTAGTACGGATCGACGCCGTACAGTTGCAAGCTGCGCGGGTTCTCTTCTGGACCAAAGTCCGCGATGCGCAAGGTCTTTTGGTTGCCTTCTACGAGCGGGCGGGCCGTGATCATCTCGCTCACGTACAGGCCTGCGCCGAAGCGCCGGCACAACGAGCGGAATGGATAATTGGTGACCCCGGCCATCGGCGCCAGCACGACCGGAGGCCAGACGCGCATCGGCCCGATTTCGAGCGGCGCGAACTCACCCGGCGCTGCCGGAGCGACGTCGCGGTTCAGATCACTTTTGTACTGGTCGTCCATCGGGCATCACTGTTTATCGAAGGGTAGGCTGGCGCGCGGCTTTTTGTGCCGCCACACGCGCCAATCGCCAGCGGTAGCCGGCGCGGATACGTCATCACAACTGGGTGGCGCATCGACGCCGATCAGCCGCCGCGGCTCCAGTTCTCGGCTATCTGCGCGCAAGATCCGTTCGTGTTCGTCGATGAAGTAAGCGTTGGTCAAGCCCTGGCCGCGCTCGGCAGGCCAAGCGTATGCATAGAAATGGCGCTCGGCGGCTTCATCGTCGACCACATCGTCCGGTTTCGCTCCGTAGCCTCCGCCTTGCTTCGGCAAACAGACCAGGACGAGATAGCCGCCGACCTCAGCCGCCGGCCCGAGCCGCGTCTCGACCAGTTTGGGATAGCCCTCGAGCACCGGCGGTTCCACGCGATTGCCCGAACGTACGCCAAACTCCGCGGTCAGTTCACCGAGTAGCCCCGCGGAGCCCACGCGGTCGCCGTCCGGATCGTAGTAAGCGTTCTTGCGCCAAGCATCCTCGGCAAATAAGATCTCGCGCAGTCGCGAAACCACGCGCTGCTCGGTTGCCGTCGTTCCCCCCTCGACCATGCCGGGGACGGCCTCGAGTATCAGAAAGCGAAACGTGCCGACCGTGGCGCACACCCCGGCGATCGCTAGCGAAAGCTTGAGCCACCGCACCGGTCGCTGCGGCTCGGTAGGAAGCGAAACGAAACCGAGCAGGGTACCGACCGCGGCGAACAGCGAAAGCTTCGTCAGCCATAGAGAGGCCATGGCCACGGCGCACAAAATCAGTACGCGCACGAGCACACTCTTCGTGAGCGTAGGGGGCGAGCCTTCGGCCCGAGGGATCGGCTGCGCGTCGGACGTCATGACGGTCGCCCTAGTAGCACTCTCGCAGGGGCGCGCGGCAATTTCCGGAAAAAAGCCGTAACGCAGTCGGTTCGAAGGCTAACGTTTGCCGCTGCTCGGCGGATAACTCGGCGTCAGTTGAGCCGCGCCCTCCAAGCTTTCCGGTTCGACGCTGCCGGTTCCCAGCGAGTAGCCGACCAAAGGGCGCGTGCTGACATCCGGCTTTTGCTTCAACGGGGACGAGCGACTTTCCACTGGTTCAGAACGAGAGGGAAAGGACGAAGGTGAGGAAGCCCTGCTGGTCAAGGCGCGTCTCAATTCCTCCGGTGGCGGTGAGCTTCGGGAAGCCAGTGGAGACAAACGCGCAGGCGGCGGCGAAAGCCGTGAGGGAAGCGGCAACGACAGCGGGTTGCCATGCGGTGGGCTGAGGACGCTACTAATCGTTTGACCCGGCTGCGAGTCTCGATTCGAGCTGAGCCGTGCTGAACTGCCATCTGCGGAGCCTGCCGGCGCGCTCGATTGGCCGAGGCGCGCTTCGAGGGCGAGTTGCTGGAGCGTGCGCGAGGGCAAGGAGTCGTGGATCGCGCTCGAATCAGCTCGTGTCTCGTTCGATGGTGGACGGGTAGAAAGCGGGATGCGCGGTCCGCCGAGTTCGCTCCTGAGCCGGTGGATTTCGTAGAATGCGGCGTCGCGCTCTTTGCTGATCCGTGCCACTGCGTTTTGCGCTTCGTCCCGCTGTGCTTGCAAACGGGCCACTGTTTCGCGCGCTCGTTCCCGGTCCTCTGCCAGCTTTTGCGCGGTTCGTTCCAGCTCTGCGCGCTCCGCTCGTTCCAGATCGGAAGCCATCGACGGCGGAGGGCGCTCGAGCTCACTGAGCGGCAGTAGCGCGGGTGGCGCCCCGCTCTGAACCAGAGTTGGCGCCAGGGCGACCTGATCTCGTCGCTGGAGCTCCGCCATCCGTATGCGCAAGGTCTCCAGCGCAGTGTCGCGTTCTTTCAATTCCAACTCTTGTTCGTCCAGCAACTTGACCAAAAACAGGTCTTGCTGATCGATGAGGTAGCCGCGCTCTTGTGCATGCTCTTTGCGAGTGCGATCGAGCACCCTTTCGAGCTCGGCTATTTTGCGCTCGAAGATCCGTTGTTGTTCTCTAGCGACACCGAGCAAATCACGCAGACCTTCCAGTTCGATGGTCAGTGACTCGTTGGCTTCGCGCGCGCCACCGAGACCCGTGCCCAACTGCTGAATGGCGCGGAACAGGCCGGTCAAGCTGGCGTCGGCTCGAGCGCTGGCCGCGAGCGCGGCGTGCAATCGCGCGTCACTCTCGTTCACCAGAGCAGGGGGAGGGCTCGGTTTTCGCTGGGATTCTGCAGCCGGCGGCGGCAACGTAGGTGAGTTCGACATGTGTAGGACGGTCTCGGTCAAGCCGACGCTGGAGCCGATGGTACAGGCTTGTCGGCTTTGGTTCGAGTGCGGCCTTCAGGCGCTCGGTGAGGACGCGCATCGCGCTCATTTTCCGCCCGTGCGGTTATCAACTGGTCGCGCTGCCCGCTCGGGGTTATGCGCATGATTATGGGCGCATCGTCAGTGAGTGCGGCAACGACCGGCAATCGTCCCGAGGCGCCGAGTGATACGGGCGCCCCGGAATTGGAGCAGGCTCTTGCCGTTCTCCAGGAACGCGCCACGACCTTTGCCCGTGCTCCCCTCGCCGAAAAAGTGGCTTGGCTACGTGAGATGGGCAGCCGGTTTCGGGAGCTTGCGCCGCGCTTGGTTGCGGCAACGTGTCTGGCGAAGGGCGTTCCGTTGGGCTCACCCCTCGAGGGCGAAGAGTGGGTGGCAGCTCCGGTCCCCATCATTCGCAATTTGAAACAGTTGGCAGACTCACTCGACCAGCTGCGGCGCACCGGGGCGCCACGGATCGCCAGCGAGCGCGTTTCGTTCTCGTCGCACGACCGCGTGACGATCGAAATGACCCCGCACGAGTGGTACGACGGCCTGCTCTACGCCCCCTTCCGAGCCAAGACTTGGCTCGCGCCAGGGGTCGACGGCACGCAGCTGTCGCAGGTACAGGCCGCCTTTTACAAGCAGGGAGATCCGGAAGGTCGCGTAGCCCTGGTCCTGGGCGCAGGCAACGTCGCTTCCATACCCGTGCTCGACGTGATCTACAAATCCTTCGTCGAAGGTGCAGTGTGCGTACTCAAGATGAGCCCAGTCAACGCCTACCTGGGGCCGATCTTCGAGCTTGCGCTCGCGCCGCTGATCTCGCGAGGCTTTCTGCGCATCGTCTATGGCGGACCCGAGGTGGGCGCGCACTTGGTTGCACATCCCGCGATCGACGAACTTCACATCACGGGTTCACTCGAGACCCATGATCGCATCGTTTGGGGACCAGCGGGCGCCGAGCGCGCGGCGCGCAAGAAGCAGGGCACGCCGTTGTTCGCAAAGCGTGTCACGAGCGAGCTCGGCAATATCAGCCCGGTGCTGATGGTTCCGGGCAAATACAGCGATGCCGAGCTGACCACGATGGCGCGCGGCCTTGCGGGAATGGTCGTGCAAAATGCCTCGTTCAACTGCAACGCAGCCAAGATGCTGATTACGCCGAAGGGCTTCCCGCAGCGTGAAGCCCTGCTGACTCGCCTGAACGCGGAGCTCGCAAAGATTGCGCCGCGGGAAGCGTACTATCCAGGTGCAGAGGCACGCTACGCCTCGTTGACCAAGGACGCCGCACACGTCACTCGCATCGGTGACGCCCGCCCCGGGCAATTGCCCTGGACGTTGATCACCGAACTCGACCCGCGCTCGTCCGCGCCGCAGTTCAGCGTCGAACCGTTCTGCAGCATCCTGAGCGAAGTCAGCGTGGGGAGCGCGGATCCAGTCGAGTTCTTGGCGGAGGCAACCGAGTTTGCCAACGAGAGACTGTGGGGCACGCTGAATGCCATGCTGTACGTAACGCCAGCGACTGAACGCGACGCGACGCTGTCGAAGGCCCTAGAGCGTGCGCTGGCCGAGCTTCGCTACGGCACGGTGGCACTCAACCACTGGCCTGCCGCAGGTTACGCGCTCGCGACGGCGCCCTGGGGCGGCCATCCGAGCGTGTCGCTGGCGGACGTGCAAAGCGGCTTGGGTTGGGTGCACAACACGCTGTTGTTCGACGCTGGGGCGATCGAGAAGACCATTCAGCGTGGTCCGTTACGCGCTTTTCCAGCCCCCCCGTACTTCCCCGGCCATCGCTCGCTACAGCTCTTGGGCCGTGCTTTGGCTGATTTCGAGGCGGCGCCGAGCGCCAGCGGCCTGGCCAAGGTGGGGTACTTTGCGGTCCGCGCCTGAGGTGGCACAGTCCGGGCGCATCCGGCCCGCGCGGCCGCCTCACCATTAGAAATCATGCCTTACACGACCGACGACGTTCGCATCGAGAGCCTCAGGCCGTTGATCCCGCCCGCCATCCTGATGGAGGAGCTGCCCGTGTCGGAGGCAGACACTCGCTTGATCGCGGAAACGCGCGCTGAAGTCGCGCGCATCGTGACCGGTGAAGACGATCGCTTGGTGATCGTCGTCGGGCCCTGCTCGATCCACGACCCGGAAGCGGGTATCGAATACGCCAAGCGTCTCAAGAGCGTGGCCGACGCCCTGCGGGCCGATCTCAAGATCGTGATGCGCACGTACTTCGAGAAGCCCCGCACCACCGTGGGTTGGAAGGGGTTGATCAACGATCCCAAGCTCGACGGGTCTTTTTCGATCAACCTCGGTTTGCGTATCGCGCGCAAATTCCTGCTCGACGTCGTGCAGCTCGGAATGCCCACGGCGACGGAATTTTTAGACCCGATCTCTCCCCAGTTCGTGGCGGACTTGGTTTCCTGGGGGGCGATCGGCGCGCGCACCACCGAGAGTCAAGTGCATCGTGAATTGGCCAGCGGTTTGAGCATGCCCGTCGGCTACAAGAACGGCACCAGCGGTGACGTTCAAATTGCCGTGGACGCCGTGCACTCGTCGGCCGCGCCGCACCATTTCCTATCTGTGACCAAGCAAGGGCTCGCCGCCATCGTCTCGACGCGCGGCAATCAGTATTGCCATCTCATCCTGCGTGGTGGCCGCTCCGGGCCGAACTACGGTGCGGAAGCAATCGCGGAAGCGGGCGCGGCGCTGAGCAAGGCTTCCTTGCGGCCCTCGTTGATGGTCGACTGCAGCCACGCAAATAGCCAAAAGAACCACAAGAACCAGGTACGCGTAGCTGAGTCACTGGCCGAGCAGGTGAGCTCGGGCAGCCAAGCCATTTTCGGCGTCATGATCGAAAGCAACTTGGTCGAAGGCCGGCAGGACGTGGCGCCGGGCAAGCCGCTGACGCATGGGCAAAGCATCACCGATGCCTGCCTCGGCTTCGACGAAACGGTTCCGGCGTTGGAGCGGTTGGCTGCGGCCGTGCGAACGCGGCGTCAGCTCAAGGGCTGACCGGCTCGCGCGCTCGGTTGGCCGTTGGTCGCGCGGACTTCACTTTGCCCGGTGACTTCGCCCGAGCGCGCGGCCTCTATAGCCGCGTACAGCGAGAGAGCGCCGCGGCAGACTCCTCGCAACCCCAGCAACAGCGATTCGAAGGAGAGCGAGTCCAGCGGCACGCTGTTGGTGTGTGCCGCTGGAATTGCCGGCGCGAGCTCCGCGAGCCAGAGCACGTCCGCGGGGAACAGACCGGCATCCAAGATCGGCCGTTGCGAAAGCGGAAATACGCTGCTGCTCTGCAAGCGCGCCAACATCGCCGTGCCCCGCGCAGTCGCGTCGTGCACGGCGATCACCTTCAGATCGGCGCGCGCCTCGAGCAAACGCCGCGCTTCACTGGCGAGCGCGGCAGGGTAGCCGCTCTCCGCGACCACCAGTGACGAGAGAGCGCTGTGTGCGGCGTTTTTGAGCAGTAAATCGAGCAACTGGTCGCGCTCGACAATCACCAAGCAAGCGACCTGTGCCGGAATGTACTCGGCCCCCGCGCTACTCAGCGTCGCTTCAGCGATCAAATTCGGGGTCTCGCGCGCGGCGGTCCATTGCGAGAGCCAGCGTGCGACTTTCTCTCGAGAAGCCGGCTCCCGTCGAGTGACGACCCCCGTGCCCACGAGCCCGACGCCGGTCAACGTCACGGCGATGCCCAGCACCAAGGTCAGCCCCCAATCGGCCTTCAGCGCGTACACCCAGGTCGCGAGACCCACTACGATCATGAACAGGCCAATCACCCCCCGACGCGCGATGTAGCGCGTGACCTTGACCTTGTTCCGCGCGTAAAGCAGATAGAGCTGATTTTCGCTGAAGAATTGCCTGCCGTCGCCGCTCGCTTGCGCGAGCAGCTCTTGCCACTCCGCGTCCGTGATGCCATCTCGGTCGGCTCGAAATACCTCTTCGCTCACGGCCTGCTCTCCGCGCGGACCGCACGGGCGCTGCGCTGCCGTGCTCGAGCGTGCCCGGCCTTGGTCTCGGCCGCGAGAGCTGCCAGGTACTCGTCGTAGTCGAGCTGCATGGTGTGGCGTCGAGAGGGAACGTAGCGGGCCAACATTCTGGCGCGCTCCCGTTCCGTGCGCTGCTTGCGCTCGGCAGGCTCGGGTAGCTCGTATCTTCCACTCAGCAGTTCGGCGATCAACTTGGCCTGCGCTTCCGCGAGCGGCATCACCGCGCCCACGGGCTGAGCGAGGCCGACGAAGAACAGATCCTGACGATCCAAGGGGAATATCCTGAGAAAGAGCGGCAGATCATTGGCCTTGGGCGCCACCACATCGCTCGAAAAGAAGGGAAAGCTCACTTTGTAGCCGGTGGCGTAGATGATCACGTCCACGAGCTCCTGACTGCCGTCCGCGAAGTGGACGCGCTGACCGTCGCGCCGGAGCAACGCAGGCTTCGGGCGCACGTCTCCCGAACCGAGCCGAGTCAAAATCTCGGACGAAATAGTAGGGTGCGCCTGGTCGAGGTGGTGATCCGGCTTGGGTAGGCCGAAATCTTCCAGCTTGCCAACTGCCAGGCGAAACCAGAGCTCTGCCAGCGCGCGGCGCATGCTGGCGGGCAGGAACGAAGGCAAGACGGAGCTTTGGTCGATCGGCTTGCCGAATGCGTACTTGGGCAGCACCCAGGCGCCTCGCCGAGCGGAGAGCCAAACCTGCTCCGCGACTCCCGGATGACCAAGCTCACTGGCGATGTCCATCGCCGAATTGCCCATGCCCACGACCAGGATGCGCTTGCCTCGCAGCGCGTAAGGCTCATCGGGATCGAGGTAAGAGTGCGAGTGCAGCTCCAAGCCGGAGAATTCGCCTTCGATCGCCGGCTCCGGCCAAGCCGGATCCCAGTGGTGCCCATTGGCAACGACCAGCGCGTCGAAATCTTCGACCCCTCCCTGGGACAGCCATAGGCGAAAGCCTCCTTCTGCACGCGGCTCGGCTCGTTCCACCGAAGTTTCGAAGCGAATCTGTCGCTGAAGCTCGAATGCGTCCGCGTAATCCTGGAAGTAGCGCGCGATCAGATCGTGTTTCGGATAATCCGGGTAGTGCTTGGGCATGGGAAAATCGCGAAACTGCATGCGCTCACGGGAGGTATTGATGTGCAGCGAGCGATAGGCGCTGCTCAGCCCGTTCTTGTTTTTGAACACCCAGTTCCCGCCAACGCGGTCACTCTTTTCGAAACACTGAACGGGCAAATGCGCGTCCGTCAGCGCCTTGACGGCGGTCAACCCACACGCGCCCGCGCCAATCACTGCGACCCGAGGTCGGTGCTTCACGCGGATTCCGCCATGTAGGGTGATCGGAGCCAGGCTCTGGGACCGGAGCGCGAGGTTTGGCATTTGCTCGCTGAAACGTGGCAGCCGCCGCCGCGCAGTCGCGCAACACGGCCGGCTGGGTTGGCCGGCGCGGCCGGCGACGCGGCCGACGCGAGAATGGAAGGAATCCAGATAAAAAGCGTCACGGACCCGAGGATGGCGGGGTCCCGTTCGAGCCGCAAGGCTGCTACCATGTGTTGAGGAATTTGCTCGAATGCTGCGCATCTTGGTAGTCGAAGACTCGGCCAGTATGCGTTCCTTCGTCAGGAACGCACTCGAGTCGGACTCTCGTAGTTCGGCGGGCGTGGATGTGGTCGAGGCCTCCAGCGGCTTCGAGGCCTTGCGGCTGTTGCCGCGCGGTCCCTACGATCTAGTGATTACCGACATCAACATGCCGGACATCAACGGCTTGGAATTGATCTCGTTCATCCGCAAGAGCGAGTCGCACAAGACCACGCCCGTGTTGATCATCTCGACTCAGTCGTCCGAGCGCGACCGAGCGCGAGGGCTGTCTCTCGGCGCGAATGGTTACCTGATCAAGCCATTCTCACAGGAGACTTTACAGACCGAGGTCTGGCGCTTCTTGCCGAGTGGCATCGCCCAAGCCAAGCCGCATGGCTGAGCTTTCGGACAAAGCGCGCGAGGAGTTCTTCTCTGAAGCGCAGGAGATCATCGAGACACTTTCTCGAAATCTGCTCAGCTTGGACTCCACGATCAAGGCGGGCATCAGTGATCCCTCGCTGATCAACGAGGCCTTTCGCGCGGTTCACACCATCAAGGGGCTCGCCGGGTTGTTCGGAGCCGCGCGTCTCGGCGCGCTCTCGCATCGTCTGGAAGACGTACTCGACGATCTTCGTCTGGGTCGCATCAACCTCGGCCAAGACGTGCTGGACGTGCTGTTCGGCGCAGTGGAGGCATACACCAGGATTTTGCAGGCGGAAAAGTCCGATTCGGACGAGGAATTGGACGTCGAGCAACTGTTCGTCGAACTCGACCGAATCGGCGCCGGCGCAACCGAGCGCGAGAGCCCCGTCGCCGACTACGAGCTCGACCCCGGTTTGCTCGCGGTACTCACCGAGTACGAAGAGCATCGCCTACGCGCAAACATCGAGCTGCAGATGCAGCTTTATCGGCTGCGCGTGCAGTTCGACTTGTCGACCATCGACAAGGTGCTGGAGGACATGAAAGAGCGTGCCAAACGGCACGGCGAAATCATCACCTACTTGCCGACGGGCGAGGCGACCAGCGCAGACACCATCGAACTCGACTTGTTGATGGCCTCGCGGGACGATCTCGCGACGCTGATCGGCTCCCTCGGCGCCGACAACGTAGTGATCGAGGAAATCCCGCGCCGGGCCCGGCGCTCGCACCCGGCGACCGTACCGCCGCGTCGGCCCACGGCGCTCGGACGCGCCGACTCGCTCGGTATGCAGCCGGATCTGGAGCGCGTGGGGATGGACCAGGCGGCCTCGCTCCGCTCGCTCACACAAACGGTTCGCGTCGACATTCGCAAGCTCGATCACCTGATGAACATCGTGGGTGAGTTGGCGATCGTGCGCAGCGCGTTCGGCCGTGTGGCGGAGAAATTGCGCGGCGAAGGCCAGCGAAAGCTCGCCGCCGAGCTGCAGCGTTTGCACCGAAATTTCGATCGCCGGCTGGGCGAGATGCAAGACGGCATCTTGGAAGTGCGCATGGTGCCGCTCGGTCAGGTATTCGACCGCTTGGCGCGGGTGGTCCGTCAAATCAGCCGTGAAGTAGGCAAGGAGATCCGCCTGGTGATCACCGGGGCCGAGACCGAAATCGACAAGCTGATCGTCGAAGAGCTGAGCGATCCCTTGATGCACATGATTCGCAACGCCATCGATCACGGCATCGAAGCGGGGCAGGGTCGAGTCGAAGTCGGCAAACCACTCGCGGGTACCATCGCCCTGAACGCCTTTCAAAAGGGCAATCACGTGATGATCGAGGTCGAGGACGACGGCCGCGGCATCGATCTTTCTCGCTTGACCGAGAAGGCCATTTCGCTGGGCAAACTGTCGCGCTCGGAAGCCGAAGAAATGAGCCGTGACGAGATGCTGGCCCTGATCTTCCTGCCAGGGCTGTCCACCCGCGAATCCGCAGATGACGTCAGCGGCCGCGGGGTGGGCATGGACATCGTGAAGACCAACATCTCCAAGTTGGGCGGAGTGATCGACGTCCACAGCGAGACTGGCATCGGCACGAAGATGACCATTACGCTGCCGATCACGCTCGCGATCGTCAGCGCCTTGTTGATTCAGGCGGGCCAACACACGCTCGCCATTCCGCTGTCTTCCGTTTCGGAGGCGATCGCCTTCGATGAAGCGGCAGTACGTTTGGTGGACGGGCGTGAAGTGATCACCTTGCGCGGCCAGACCTTGCCGCTGTGCCGCTTGGATCGGCTGATGGGCTTGGAAAGTGGGCCTGATTTCGGGTCACGTCGTCGCTTCGTGGTGGTTGCCGCGCTCGGCCAGCGGCGCTTGGGGCTGGTGGTCGATTTTCTGTACGGGCAGGAGGACATCGTGATCAAGCCGCTCGGAAAGTCGTTGTCCGCCGTGCGCGGATTTGCCGGAGCGACCGAGCTCGGTGATCAGCGCGTCGGTCTAGTATTGGACGCCGCGGGCTTGATTGAAGAGGTGCTGGCCGGCGCGGAGGCGCCGCGTACCTTGGAGCGCGCCCGTGGCTAACCTCACGCAATCGACTGCTTCGCGCCTGGCACGCCGCATCGGCGATCGTGGTCCGGTACGTGAGTTTTTGATGTTCTCATTGGCCGGAGAGCTCTACGGCGTAGAACTCACACGCATCAAAGAGATCCTCAGTCCGCCGCCCATCACTACCGTGCCGCGCGCCCCGCGCAACGTGGTCGGCGTGTGCAGCGTGCGTGGCCTGCTCGTCACCGTGCTCGACTTGCGCCGCACCTTGCAGGTCGAGGAACGTCCGTTGACGCGCCGTGGCCGCATCTTGCTCGGCGCTGCCGATTCGGGCGAAGTGATCGGTCTGCTCGTCGACGAGGTCAGGCACGTGGTGCGGTTGGCCGCGAACGAGATCGAACCAGCGGCCTCCGCGCTGGGCGGGGACGTTTCGGAGTTCGTGCTGGGAATCGGTCGCCCAGCGGGAGAATTTCTGATTTTGCTCGACCTACCCTCGGTCGTGTCCGGCTAAACCATGTTCAAAGAATTTCGAGGAACACAGGCCGGCGCGCTCGGCAAGCAGGAGCGACCGGACCCGCAGAAGAGCCTGGTCGGGTTCGTGGTTGGCGAAATCAACTACGCGGTTCCGATCGCATCGGTGCGCGAGATCGTCAATCCCGTACTGCTCGCCGAATTGCCGCACGCGCCAGCAGCCGTGGCAGGCGTCGCGGATCACCGCGGCGAGATTGTGCCGATCATCGATTTGCGCGTCCGCTTCGGACTGACGCCGCACGCCGATTCACGCAAGGGGAAATGGATTTTGATCGAGGTGGAGGGCAGAGGGGTCGGGTTGGCCGTCGATCGAGTCACCGAGGTATTTGGCAAGGGTGGCGCTGAAATCAAACCTCCGCCTGCGTTGGGCGCGGGGGATGACTTGCGCGGCATCTCCGGGGTCACCACGCACGACGGCGCCTTGACGTTCGTGCTCGAGGTCGGTCAATTCGACGTGCTCACGCGCCAGCTGCCAGAGAGCAGCCTCCGCGCTTCACTCCGGAGCATCCGATGAGCCGCGCGCGAGAGCTCGAAGCTGGCTTTGCTTCCGATGATCCGGAATCGCGGCGGCGCGCGGTGGACTTCTTGCGGGAAACACTGCGCGATCCCCACGATGAAGAGCTGGCGCTGGAAGCGGATGGTCCGAGCCGCTACTTGCTGCGTGCGTTGGGCGATAGTGATTGGCGCGTGCGTAAACAGGCCATCGAAGTCGTACGCTCGCTGGCTCCGTCGCCCGAACTGCTGAGTGGCCTAATCATCGCACTCGAACCGGGCGACAACGTTGGCCTACGCAACGCCGCTGTCGAAGCCTTGGGCGCGTTCTCCGACCACGCCGTGCAAGCGCTGATCGAGAAGACGCCTTCGCTCGACGCCGATGGCAAGAAGCTCGTGGCCGAGGCCTTGTCGCGCACGCTCCATCCGTCCGCGCTGGACGCTCTGCGCCCATTGTTGATCGATGAAGACCCGAACGTGCGCGCGGCTGCGCTCGACGCAGTCGCTACCGTGGGTACCAGCTCCGCAGCCGAAGCGTTCGAGATCTTGGCCGCATCGCTGAAGCGCCCGGGAGAGGTCGAGTTCGTGCGCTTGTCCGCGCTCGATGGCATCAATCGCTTGGGCTCGCTCTTACCTTGGGGGACCATCGAAAGCATTTTGCACGATCCCGTGCTCGAGCGTTCCGCGTTGGCTGCGGCCGGGCGCTCCGCGCACCCCGAGGCATTGCAGGCGCTGCTTTCCGCGCTCGAGCGCGCTCGCGGCGGAGGGGTTGCGGTCGTGCTCAGCGCGTTGGTCGAGTACACGCGTACCGCTGCACAAAACACGCTGCTGTTGCGCGGCGAACCACCGTCGGCGGCAGTGGTCGCGCGTTTGCTGGAGCTGGCGGCAGCCTCCAACGATGACCTGTCGTCGCGCAAGGCCGCACTGATAGCGGCTGGAGCGCTGGGCATCGAAAGCATCGCGCCGGTCGCTGCCGAAGCGCTTTCTGACGTGCGCTTGCTGGCCGAAGCGGACGAATCGCTCAGCTTGCTCGGAGCCAGGGCCGTGCCTGCGTTGCTCGGGCGTGCGGCGAAGGCGGATCCGGACACGCGAGCGGCTTGCATCGAGATCGTGACTGGTCTCTCGGATGCCAGCGCTGCCCCGCTCGTGGTGGCCCAAGTCTTGGCTTGGATGGAGTCGGCGCTGCCGGTCGTGGTGCGCGCGGGGCTCGGAGCCATCACCCTTCTGGGCGACGCGAGCTGTTTCCCGACGGTCAGCGCATGGCTCAGCAACGAAGAGGCGCAGAGCTCTGCGGAGACGGCGCTCGCGGCCCTCGCGACACGCTTTCCGGATGCCGCGCGCGCGCTGGCGCGAAGCGCAGGGGCGGAAGGCGCTCAAGCTCACGCGGCAGCCGTGATTCAAACCGTGTTGCCCGCGCCGATTCGGGACAGCGTTGCCGATGACGTCGCCTACCTGTCTTTGCTGTTGTCGAACTCGGCCAAGGCGGTGCGACGCGCGGCGCTCGCCGGCCTGGGCAACGCCGGCAGTGAGCTCGGAGCGCACGCCGCGGCCTTCGCCCTGACTGATGAAGAGCCGGACGTGCGCTACGCGGCGGTGCTCGCGCTCAGCCGTTTGCGCACCGCCGACGGAGTGTTGTCCGGCCTGGGAAAGTTGCTGGAGCTGGTCGAGAAATCGGACGACGAGGAGCTGGTCGCGGCCGCGTTGGGCGCCCTCGCCGAAGCGGGCGATGCGCGAGTGCTGACGGTTCTGAGGCCGCTAGTGCGAAATGCCTCACCCATGGTGGCGGTTGCCGCGATCGAAGCCTTGGCGCGCGTGCCCGATGCGCGCCGTGTGGAAGCGCTAATCGAAGGCCTTTCGCACACGGACGCGGAGGTCGTTAAGGCTTCCATGTTGGCCCTCGGCGATAGTATCGATCCGCGGGTCCTCGCTCACTTCGGCGCCTGCCTCGATCACGACGCTTGGGACGTCCGGCGCTTGTCGGCGGACATGTTGGGTCGCTTGGGGGGTGATTCGGCGCACGCACTTTTGCGCGCGCGCCACGCGACGGAAGACAATCCATTGGTGCAAGAGGCGATCGCTCGCGCACTCGAGACCGGCTCCGGAGCACGCCATACTCCGCTGCCGCACAGAGCTGGGAGTCTCAGACCGCGATGAGCTTCCGCAGCTCTGGCGAGCCTCGACCTCGGCTCACGTCCGAAGAGTTCCTGCTGCTTCGGGACGTAATCTACGACCACGCCGGGCTGAGCTTCGACGGTGATGCGATGTTCCTATTCGACCGCCGTCTGGCAGAGCGCGTCGAAGCCCTGAGCCTTCGCAGCTTCAACGATTATTACAAGTACATCCGCTTCAACGTTCGGGGCCCGGCGGAGTTGGATGAGGCTATCGAGCGGCTGACGACCAAGGAGACTTACTTCTTCCGCCAAGAATACCAGCTGCGTTCGTTCGCCAACGAGCTCTTGCCCAGGCTTCACGCCAGCAACTTGGATTCGAAGCGCGTCTGCATCTGGAGCGCGGGCTGTTCGACGGGTGAGGAAGTCTACACGCTGGCCATGCTCGTGCGTGAATCTGCTCTGTTCGAAGGCTGGGAGGTGCGCATCATCGGTAGCGACATCTGCAAGAGCAGCGTCGCGACCGCTCGCAGGGGTGTTTACCAGCCGACCTCCTTTCGGGTCACCTCGGAGTCGATCATGTCGCGCTACTTCCGGGAAGAGGCGGACGGCATGCACATCGTCGACCACGTGAAGCGGTTGTGTCATTTCGGTCAGTTGAACCTGCTCGACGCCGGGCGGGCGAGCATGGTCGGGCGAGTGGACGCGGTATTTTGCCGCAATGTGTTGATCTACTTCGACTTGCGCTCCCGTCGCCGAGTCATCGATACCCTGCTCGAACGGCTGCTCCCCGGTGGATATTTGCTTTTGGGCCATTCGGAGTCGCTCTTGAACCTTTCAACGGCCTTCGAGCTGGTACACTTGCGAGAAGACCTCGTGTACAGAAAACCCTTGATCACCGAGCGCTGGGACAACGGAGGACGAAAATGAGCACGAGCCCCCATCCTCCGCTGCGAGTCTTGATCGTCGATGACTCGGTGTTCAATCGCCGCAGCATCACCGAGATTCTATCCACGAGTCCCGACGTCGAAGTGGTGGGCAAAGCCGCGGACGGCGAAGAAGCGCTGCGCTTGGTCAGCATGCTGCGGCCCGACGTCATCACGCTCGATCTCGAGATGCCGCGCATGGACGGCTTCACCTTGCTCCGCATCTTGATGACCAAGATGCCGACGCCGGTGATCGTAGTCTCCAGCTACAGCCAGAAGGAAAACGTGTTCAAGGCGCTGGAGCTCGGCGCGTTGGACTTCGTGGCCAAGCCGGACCGCTACGCCGATCCGGATCTCGCGGCCATTCGCGATGAGCTGCTGCGCAAAGTGACCTTGGCGCGCTCGGTGCGTCTCGCACCCTTTGCCGCTCGGCGTCTGCCCGACCTACCGCTGCAACCCGCAGCGCCGGAGACCCGCCCAGCGCAGATCATGATCGCCCCGCGCCAGGTCGTGGCGATTGCTTCGTCTACAGGCGGCCCCAGCGCGCTGATGGAAATCTTCTCGCGCCTGCCCGACAACGCGAAGTTCGCGGTCGTCATCGCGCAGCACATGCCAGACAAGTTCACGCGCACGTTCGCGGAGCGCCTGGACCGTCGCAGCCCGTTGCGCGTCGCCGAAGCCCAGGACATGGATCCGCTCGGTGAAGGCATGGGCTACGTCTGCCCCGGCCGGCAATGCATGGAGCTGGAAATGCCGCCAAAAGGCCCGTTACGCGTACGCGTGCGTCCGCCGGACGAGCGTGACCGCTACGTGCCGAGCGCTGATCGGCTGCTCTCCAGCGTGGCATACGCCGTCGGCAAACGCGCCATCGGCGTCATTCTCACCGGCATGGGTGACGACGGCGTTCAAGGCGCCCGCGCGATTTTGGACGCGGGCGGCATCGTGATCGCCGAAAGCGAACTCACGGCCGTGGTCTACGGAATGCCGGGCAGCGCCGTGCGCGCTGGCGCGACGACCATGACCCTGCCGCTGCCGGAAATCGGCGACTGGATCGCGAAGCTCTAGCGGCTTCCTTTTTTTGTTGATGGTCACGCGTCGCAGGGAGACCGTCATAGCCTTCGGCGTCGTGGTTCGTGGCGCTACCTTCGCGTGCTTCGACGTCGCCCCGTGTCGTCGCGAAGCAGCGATCTTCGCTCAGTGAAACGCGCCCGGTTCCCTCAGTGCAAACGGCGCAACCTCTGCCAAGAACCGCTCGCCATTCTCGAGCGCCATCTCGTACGTCCCATGCATCGAGCCAAAAGGCGTCTTCAACGGGCAGCCCGAGGTGTACTCGAAGCTCTCTCCTTGGCTGAGCGTGGGCTGGTGTCCGACCACGCCGGGACCGCGCACTTCTTCTACGTCACCGGTTGCGTTGGTGATCACCCAGTGGCGATTCAAGAGCTGAACCGTGTCGGGTCCTTCGTTGACGATGGTGATCGTGTACAAGAAGAACCATTGGCTTTGGCGGGGGTCGGAGTGATCGGGTGAGTAGCGCGCATCGACGCGGACGCGCACGCCACGGGTGACGGCTTCGGAAGTGGACACGGCCGCAATATAGCGGCAGATGGACGCGGGCTGTGGCTCGAACGTTAGCCCGCTTGCGATTTGAGCGGGAAAATCGCGGCAAATTCCGCGAGGGGGCCGGCGAGTAAGGACTTGCGCCAGCCGTCCAAGGCCTCGCCCAGCTGGGCGGTGCCATGGTTCGCCAGCTGGCTGCGCAGGCCCTTCATCAGGCGCGACGGGAGCACGAGCTCCGGCGCGACCTCGAGCGTTACGCACACTTCGGCGCGGGCTGCAGCCAGCCAGCCGTCGACTCGCAGCTCTGCTTTGGTTGCGTAGGCGGGAGGATCGATGGGCACGAAGCCGGTCGCGTCTGCAGCTTCTGCGGCCCGCGTGAGCCCGTTGACCAGATTTTGGGACAGCTCGCGCGACCACGAGCGCGGCACGCCCTTGATTCGCTGCAAGTCGTCGACCGAGCGCGGTAAGCGACCGGCTAAGGCGAGCAAGGTCTTGTTCTCCGGTGCCTGCTCTCGTTCTCTCTCGGGCAGGGCGTTGAACCACTGGATCAGATAGCGCAACGCGGCTTGGCCGCGATGATCGAGTTGCCAAGCATTGCGGAAGGATTCGAGCGCGAGCAACGTGGGCGGCGCGGCTTCGGTCCAAACGCTCTCGGCGGAGGCGAGCGGCACCAAATCCAGGCGGCCGAGCGCGCTCAAACGCTGGCTCAGGAATGAATACAGTTCGGGCAAGTGCTCGACATCCGCGGCGGCGTAGGCGAGCTGTGAAGCGGGCAGGGGCCGACGGACCCAATCGTCGGCTTGATGGGCTTTGGTACCACGCAGACCAAGCGCGCGAAACTGCGCGTACGCGAGCGAGACGCTGTGTTCGACGGTGGTCAGGGCCCAGGCAATCTGCGTGTCGAACACGCGCGGTCGGGTGGTGAGCCCGAGCCGCTCCCCGAGCAGCATCACGTCTTGTTGGCCCGCGTGCAGCACCCATAGAGCGCCGCTCTGAAAAACTGGAGCGAGAGGCGTCAGATCGCGAAGGACAATGGCGTCGATCAGGAAGATTTCCCTGCCGTCCGAGACTTGCAGCAGGCAAAGTTCGATTCCCGAGCGATTCGATTCGAACTCGGTGTCGAGGTACAGAACTTCGGCGGAGCGGAGCGCATGGCTGAGCGTGGCGAGCTCGCTTGCGTTGGCGATCAGTTTCACGAGCTTCTCCTTACAGGATTTCCCGCCCAGTTCAGGCCGTTTGATCGGCGCGACGCGTTGCGGCAACCGATCGATGCGGCGGGGCTCCCGTTTTCTCTCAGCTCGTGGTTAGAATGCGCCCCCGCCGGTCGGCCGCTCGACCAGCGGGCCAACTGAGCAGCTAACCCGAATCAACCCCGAGCGAACGCACCCCTTTGGCAGCCTGTTACTTCGACGTCGACGGAACGCTGGTGAAGACCAACCTGGTCCACCCAACGCTCTACTATTTGGTCAATCAAGGCACGCCGCTGCAAACCGCCAAGCGGCTCGGCCGAGCACTGCTCGGCGCGCCTCGCATGGCGCTCGCGGAGATGGTCGATCGCCGCACCTTCAACGAGCTCTTGTTCGCGAGCTATGCGGGCATGAGCGAAGATCGCATGGTGCTGCTCGCGCAAGACACGTTCGAGAACGTGATGCGTCCTTCCCTGTACCCGTCGGCCAAAGGCTTGATCGAAAAGAGCCGCGCGGCGGGCCACGACGTGGTGCTGGTTTCGGGCGCGCTGGAAGTCGTGCTCGAGCAAGCCGCGCGCTACCTCGGCGCGCAAGAAGTGATCGGCAATCGCCTGGAGATGAAGGCGGGGATCGCTACCGGCAAGCTGCTCAAGCCCGTGGTTGCCGGTCCCGAGAAGGCGCGCTTGATCCGCGAGCACGCCAAGAGCAAAGGCTATGATTTGGCTGAATGCTTCGCGTTCAGCGACAGCTACTCCGATGTCCCCATGTTGAGCGTCGTGGGTCATCCCGCCGCTGTGAACCCCGATAAACGTTTGGCGCTCTTGGCCAAGGCCTATAGCTGGCCCAGCTTCGATCTGAATCATCCGCAATGAATCATCCCTGCCTCGTTACATTGGAGCGTGACAGCGCTCCGCGCGTTTTGTTCGCCGGCGACCGTTTGGTGGAAGTGGACCTGCCGCCCGGCACCCGCTGCATCTACCCGAAGCCTCCTGCCGAAGGTCTCAAAGATCCGGACGCCGCGATCCGCTACGCGATCAATCATCCCCTCGGTTCGGATCCACTTTACGCCAAGCTTCGCCCGGGCATGAAGGTGACGATCGCGATCGATGACATCTCCGTGCCCTTGCCCCCGATGAAGCGCCCGGACGCGCGCGAGCGCGTGCTCACGATCGTGCTGGCACTGCTCGCGGATCACGGCGTCGACGACATCGAGCTGATCGTGGCCACCGGCATTCACCGGCGCATGAAGCCCAACGAAATTCGGCACATGGTCGGCGACAAGATCTTCGACGCCTACTACCCGGATCGCCTGTACAACCACGACGCCGAGGACAAGCACAACATGGTCGAAATCGGCCAAACCCGTCACGGGGACGTGCTGGAGCTCAATCGGCGGGCGGCCGAGAGCGATCTGCTGATTTACGTGAACCTGAACTTCGTGGCCATGAACGGCGGGCACAAGTCCGTGGCGGTCGGGCTGTGCAGCTACAAGAGCCTGCGTCCGCATCACAATCCGCGCACGATCGCCGAGAGCGACAGCTACATGGATCCCAAGCGGTCCAAGTTGGCGAGCGACATCGAGCTGATGGGGCGGCTGGCCCACAAGCACCTCAACATCTTCACCATCGAAACTACGGTCAACAATCGCATGTTCGACCGCTCGCTCGAGTTCTTGACCAAGAACGAGGATGACCTGACCGGCACCGAGCGCATGAAGCTGAAGGGCATGGTCATGGCGACGAGCAAGCTGCCGCAGGGCGCTCGCCAGGCCATCTTCGACAAATTTCCCGCGCCGTACGAGATCACGGGCGTAGTGGCCGGCGCGACGGACGCGGTGCACGAGCAGACCATCGCGCGCAACTTCGACCAGTATTGCGTGCCGATCGAGGGCCAAGCAGACGTGCTCGTGACGGGCATCCCCTTCATCAGCCCGTACAACGTGCACGCGTTCTTGAACCCGCTCTTGGTGCAGGTGTTGGCGCAGGGCTATCTGTTCAACATGTATCGCAACGCGCCGCTGGTGAAGAAAGGCGGCACGCTGATCATCACCCATCCTTGCACGGACAAGTTCGATCACGAGCAACACGCTCCCTACATCGACTTCGTGCATCGGCTGCTGCCCGAGACGCGAGATTCGGAGACACTGCGCAATCGCTACGAGGAAAAGTTCGCCCAAGATCCGGCGTTCATCCAAATGTTCCGCACCGGCTACGCGTACCATCCCGCGCATCCGTTCTTCATGTGGTACTGGGGCGAGAACGGTCGACAGCACCTAGGCCGCGTGATCGTCGTTGGCGCGGACAACGAGTACATCCCCAAGCTGCTCGGCTGGGAAACCGCGCCCAGCATGGAAGATGCGCTGTATCGGGCCAAGGGCGGCGAACTCCGTTCGCTCGACATCACGCTGCTCAAGGTTCCACCGATCGTCATGGGTGACATGCGCTTGCCCGCGAGCAACCACGGAGGCGCGTAGTGGTCCCCGGCTCGATTCGTCCCCAAAACGGCGCCGCTCCCAAGCTCGACTTGGCTCGTCTGCTGCGCGGTCGTCGCCTGGTCGTGGTGGGCGGCACCGGCTTCCTAGGCAAGGTTTGGTGGGCATTTTTGCTGTCCCGCTTCCCCGACCTCGAGCGCATTTACCTGGTAATGCGGCCCAAGGGCGGCGCGAGTGTCGAAGAGCGCTACTTGAAGGACGTCGAGCCGAGCGCGGTGCTCGACCCCCTGCGCACCACCCACGGCACCGGCTTCACGGCGTTCATTCGCAGCAAGCTCACGGTCGTCGCCGGTGACGTCGTTCAGCCCTATTGCGGCATGTCCGCCGAAATGCGCGAAGAGCTGCGCGGCAACATCGACGCGGTCGTCAACGTCGCCGGCGTGGTCGATTTCGATCCGCCGCTCGACGAAGCGCTGGAGGTGAACGCGTTCGGCGTCCAGAACTTGGTCGCGTTGGCTCGCGATCTGGGCGGCGTGCCGTTGCTCCACACCAGCACCTGCTACGTGGCAGGCAGCCAAACCGGCCATGTGCCGGAGATCGACCCGCGCGAGTTTCCTTTCCCGCGCGCGCACGAGCTCGATCGTTCGCATTGGGATCCCGACCGCGAGATCGCCGAATGCTTGGACGTGATCGAGCAAGCGCGCCACCGCGCGAGCGACGCGTTCCGCCAAAGTCATTTCTTGGACGAGGCGAAGAAGAACCTGCTGGAGCGCAACGAGCCCGG
>Ga0164308_10000362_pt1 | contig 24824 bp, 16 predicted proteins | sample Whisoiple_246_MG_FD_109983 | JGI IMG/M metagenome (GOLD analysis project Ga0164308, IMG submission 109983) | Soil microbial communities amended with fresh organic matter from upstate New York, USA - Whitman soil sample_246_MG | ecosystem: Environmental > Terrestrial > Soil > Unclassified >... | reverse complement strand
CAGCGTGTCGAGCACGAGCAGGTGAACGTTTTTGGTTTTCACGTGACTTCACCTCGTTCGGTTTGCGTGGAGTGAACGGCTCCGCTTGCAGCCGCCTCCGCACTATCGCGTTGGGAAACGGTAGCGTATCCCGGAGGTCAGGTCGACGCGTTGCCGGATCGCGAACACTCCTCTGGCGAGAGGCGAGAGGCGAAAGGCGAGAGGCGAGAGGGCGAGCGAGCGAGCGCGCGGTGCGGCGCTTGAAGCGTCCTCTACTTCATTGGTTGGCGTTCGAACATGCCCCAGGCGATGCTTGCTACGTCGAAATTCAAAGAGTTGCCGTACGGGCTATGATCTACGTTGGGCAAGGAGCAGAGCGCCGTTTCCACGCCACTCTCGCATTGGCTGTACTTCTCGCAGTATTTCTCGAAGGGGCTCGCGGTCCCGGTGCACTGGTCGATGTCCGCCCACAGTTCGAGCGAGGCTTTGGCGCCGACCGCGGTGTACTGCCCTCCGGCGGGACCCACTAAGCCGCCCGCATAGGGTTCGAGCGAGTCCGCCAGGCCTCTGACCTCCAACATCGAGATCGGGCGCTTGGGAGTGCAGGGCTGGGTCCGAAGATCGGTGGACATCGGGGCAATGGCTGCAATCACGTCGGCTGCATCGCAGCCCATGCGATGAGCGAGCCCTCCACCGTTGGAAAAGCCGGACACATAGACGCGCTTCGAATCGATGCAGCTATCGGCCTCGAGCTTGACGATGATCGACTTGAGGAAGCCCACGTCGTCAATCTTTTGCTTGCCGGCGGTCCCACAGCACGTGTCATCGACGTTCCAGTAGCCGTCGACTCCGTCTGGGAACACCGCGAGGAACTTGTGCTTGTCCGCGAGCGCGGCAAAGCCGCTCATTGCCTTTTGCTGAGCTCCGCTGCCCCCCGCGCCATGAAGGTCGATGACCACCGCGAGCGGTACACCGGCTATCAGGCCCGCGGGAACGTGCAGGAGGTAGCTGCGCGATCTGCCGCCGGATTGAAGGACCAACTTCGAGTCCCCGGCCGCAGGAGCGGAGCGCCCCGGACAACCTTGAGTATCGCCGCCGCCTCCTGCCGTCGAGCCGCCCGCGAGTCCGCCCGACCCGGCACCCAGAGGAACCCCCGCCGAGCCCGCGCCGGAGCTGCCTAGCGCGGCGCCCGCGGTACCGCCCGCACTCGTCGTGCCTCCGTTGGTTGCAGGAGCTCCCGACCTTCCGTCAATAACGCCGCCACTGGCGCTCGCTCCGTCGCCCGCTCTCCCGCCGAGCGTCCCTTGGTTCATTTCGGACGTCCCGCCTGAGCCGGGCGCGCCGCCACGGCCGGCGGTACCGCCAATGCCCGTCGCTGCTCCGCCCGCGCCTGCTGTTTCTCGTGTCTGCTGCCCCGTCTGCGATCCGCATGAAGCGAGCGCAAGCATTAGGAACGCGGACGATGGTGAATTTCGCGTCATGGATTGCTTCGCCAGGCAGACGCGGTTCAAAGCAATTTAGGCTCAACTCTTTCTCGTCCTCCGCACGCTAGGGCAGCTCGAGCCAGTGCGCCCCCCGACGTGACGCCAAGGCGCCACAGCTGAGAAAATGTCGCTTTCGCGCCGAAGGTTTTGCGAGCCGCAGGCTCACAGAGGCATGGTCAATTCAATTCCAAACGCGAACGCACGGGCCCAGGCCTGGCCGCTGCTACTGGCATTCTGCGGAGCGGCCATTACCGGCTGCTCGAGCGCAGGAAGCTCGGAAGGTGCAGGGCTGCCCGCCTCGACGACGACCGCCGACACCACTGAGCACGAAGCGGTAGGCCAGCTATCTCAAGCCCTGATCCCCGATGATGCGCTGCAAAAAACACTGGTACCACTTCGTTCGTTGCAGCTTCCCGGCAAAGTCTACCTGAAGCAAATCGACGAGACGATCGCCGCGTCCGGGACCTTCACTCAGGTCGTGTACGTCTACCAACCCGACAGCAATCGAGAGACGCTCCGCTTCGCGCTGTCGGCCAAGACGCCGACCGGCGCCGTGGACAGCGGTCATCGTTTCGAATCGGTGAAGGTGACCTCACACCCCGGTCAATCGGATGCGCTCGTACAGACGCTCTCGAACAGCGCCGGCCAACGCGTCTATGACGTGACCAACTCGCGCCAGGGTTGGTATCGGTTCGAGTTCAGCTATGTCGCGATGAATGCCGGAAGAACGCTGTCGTTCAGCAGCTACGACGCTTCGAACAACCCGCTCAAGATCGCCTGGAGTGACCCGCCGAAAGCCAGTGTGCAGGTTCGCGCGAAGCTCAACGTTGAGCAATCGTCTCAGGCGTTCCTCAAGGGTGGTGCTTACCGGAATACCGACCCCTCACAGTACGCGTACGCGGACAACGTGAAGGTCGACGGCCGCTTGCTCTACCGCCGCGCGTTCGACCAGGGCACGTACGACTTTCCGCTCGGTCGTCTGAACTCGGGCGAACATACCGTCGAGTTCTCCCTCGGCGCGAGCGGCTATGACGTGGCTAAGTTCTGGTTTGGCGTCAACGAGACGAGCTTCGATCCGAACGGCGTGAAGACCGCTTGGAACCGTGTTCAGTTCCTCTACTACGGCTCGATGCGCAGCGGCGACTACGACGCTTGGAACGAGGGCGTCGCCTTCGCGCAGGGCGCGACCGTGGCGAACGGAGTTCGCCCGCCGCCCGTCCGTCGGGGGACAACGTTCGCGATCGCCGTCGAGGATGCCTCGCTGAGCACTGCCCAGCGAAACGCGCGTCTACGAGTGATCTCGGACGAGACGCAAACAGAGGTGCTCTGGTCGAAATCACTGCCTGCTGGCTATGACTACGCGGGCGGCATCTACGTGAACGGCGCGTTCAGCGCGCTGAATCGCGAACACTGGCAGATCACGGTACCCAGTGACGCTGCAATCGGCCGCTACTACCTGCGCGTGACCTCTCCCTCCGGCGCCCGCATCGGGCAAGACGTGGTTTTCTACGTCATTCACAATCCCTACCCGCTCGTAGCAGCCAACAAGCTCTCGAAGCCTGAAGTCGAGACCTACGCCTACGACGAGGACGAGGACGGCGTCGAGCAACAAGGTCCCTATGGCCCCGACAACGACAATCTGCGCGATCATTTCATGGCGCAGTACGAGTTCTCTGCGCCGTACCTGACCTATCATCAGCTGACCGGCGCGTTTCGGCGCACCCAGGACCCATCGGGGTTCTCGCTGCTCGATCTCGCCGTTGCGGCTGCGCAAGGCACGACCAGCGAGCTCGAGTCGATGCGTAGGCTGTATCGCGTCGTCGCGCAGAAGATCCGCTACACTCGTCAAACGTACCAAGACGATATCTCGTCGCTCGTCCTCGCCGATACCGCGTTCACGCCCGAGGACGCACGCCGGTACGCCAAGCCGAATAGCGATCTATCGACGACCGACGGAATCTTCGGAGGCATGTGCTACGAGTACGGCGCGGTCCTCACCTCGATCGCACGGAGCGCCGGCATCATCGCTCGCCAAGTATCGAGCGACAGCCCGGTCGGCGGCTGGGGCAACCACGTTTTCATGGAAGCCTTCATCCCGAACGTGCCCCAGCACGGAGGCACCGTGAACAGCAGCAGCACGAGCGCGAACAGCGATACGGACCCTTGGTATGCCTTCGACGCCACACCACCGGAAGGTTCGGGCGGCTTCGAGTACAGATACGTCTGGCCACGCTATTCCGAGGGCATCGCGCCACGCGCCCAATATGGCAAGGCCGCGTTCGTTTTGCTCGGTTGGAAGGTGAGCGGCGTCCGCACCACCAAAGTGGACTGGAACCCCTTCGGCCCGACTGAAGGGGTCGGTGAGACTGACGTGCTGCAGCTCGCCTCTGCCTACGGCGCAGGTCCCGACTATTGGTTGAGCCGCAGCGGCATCACCGGCTTCCTCGGTCGCGGGGAGAAGGACGTGTTTCGCGTCAACAAGGCCGCGAGCGGCGCGAGCACGGTGTCCGTTCGGTTGGCCTCCGGGAGCAGCACCACGCTGACCCCAAAGCTATGCATCGGTCCTTACATCGATCCGAACTCGCCCCCCGTCGAGGACGCTGGCGATGGTTCCTCACCTCGCTGGACCGCTTCACTGCCGGAACCCTGCAGCAACCGCGCGACGACGCTCGCGTTGCCTGAGGGGGACTCCGTGGTGGTCGTATTCCACGACGAGGGCTACGACGTGGACGACTACGTGAACGGCGACAATCGGTTGAAGTACGGCGACTCGGTCCAGTACGAGCTCACGCTGCAGTGACGGACCGGCTGCTTCGGGGGCTCTAGCTTCAGCCTACGAGCCCCGAGCCAGCGCAATCAGGCTGCGGGCGGTAAACTTCGCGCCCCTCGTCCCTGCTGAATGCCAAGCGCTTCCGCGGCCACGACTAGACGAAAGCGGGTGCCGCGGCCCAGCTCGCTTTCGACCTGGGCGCGGCCGTGCAGGCGCTTCACTTCCGCCTGCACGGCGGCCAGACCGACGCCGCGACCGGAAATGTTGGTCGCGTCATCTCGAGTCGAGAACTCGTCGGAAAAGAGCGCTGCCGCCAGCTCACTGGTCGAGCCAGCAGGGAGACCGCGAGCCGTGGCGCGCTCGCGAACGCGCTCCCAGTCGACGCCCCGTCCGTCATCCTCGACGGCGATCACGGCTTCGCCGTCTCGGGAGAACGCGCGCAGCGACAGCACCGCGCCCTGCTTGCCGGACGCAGCGCGCTCGGCATCGGTCTCCAGCCCGTGATCGATGGCATTTCTGACCAAATGCACGAGCGACGCGAACAACGGTGCCGCTCGCTCGCCATCCATGAGCAAGCCAGAATCCACGATCTCTATCAGAGGCTCGGGCTTGCCCATTCGAGCAGCCAAGGCGCGCGCATACTCCCCTAGCCGCTCGAGTGAGGATCTGATCGGTTCGAGCAGTAAGCGCTCGACCGCCTTCGCACCTTCGCTGGCGGGCAAGCCCGCGGCGAGCTCCTGCGCCAGCGCGCGCAGCGTCGCGCGGGACACATCGACCCGCTCGCCGGCGTTGTCTCCCGCGATGGAAGCCAAGCTGCTTCGCAGCACGGCGAAGCACTTGGCCACCGTGTCCAAGTAGCTGGCATCGAACGAGCCTTCGGCGATTGCGTCTTCGGCGACGTGGCAGCTCTGGGCGAGGCTCATGAAGCCGTACATCGCCGCATTACCCTTGAGCGTATGCAGGTTCCGCTGCATGACGGCATCGATCTCGGAGCACTGCCTCAAGTCTGCGATTATGCCGTCACTTTCCTGGAAAAAGCTGAGCAGCGCGCCTCGATGATCTTTGGACAGGTGCTGACAAAGGGACAGGATGTCTTTCTGCTCGGCTTCGTCCCGCGCTCGACGCAACGCTTCGGTAACGTCGTCGATTACAACCAGCAAGCCAGAGAGCTTGCCGTGCGCGTGAATGGGTTCGTAGCTCAGCTGAAACCGGCGCGGACCGTGCGCGAGCGAGCTGGGAAACTGCTCGATCAGCACTTCCTCGGGCAGCACGGCGTCGATGAGCTGTTCGAAGGCCAGCCGGAATCTTTCGACGAAGCGAGCATCGATGGCAGCGAGGTAGCTGGCGAACGACGTCCCTGTCTCGAACTTGCCCAGCCACTCGTCCACGACCCGTGAGTGCTCCTGCGCGAGACGTCCGTGCAGGTCGACCGTGAGTAGGCCTTGCCTCACGTTGTCGAGCACGCGCCGCATGTCCTGATTCCGTTTGGAAAGCTCGGTCGTTCGCTCTTGCACGCGGCGCTCGAGGTTTTCGTTGGCGCCCTGCAGCTCCTGGTAAAGCCGCGCGTTTTGCAAAGACACCGCCGCGTGACCCGCGAGGAACTCGAGTCGCTCGATACGCGCCGTATGGAATGCGCCCGTAGCGGTATCGTTCTCCAGATACAGGACGCCCAACAGCTGGCCTTGATGAACCAAAGGGATGCAAGCAATCGACTTTGCGTTTCGCTCTTCGACGAACGGATCTTGGGCGAAGCGATTGTCGCGCGCGGCGTTGTCGAGCACCACGGGCTCGAGCGTACGCGCGCAATAGCGCACGACCGAAGACGCGAGCGCCTGGCTGGTGTCGAGCTCGACCTGTTCCACGAGCATGCGTTCCGACTGCACACGGAGGGCAGCCCGAATCGCGAACTCGCCGCCCTCCGCGAGCAGCAGCACGCCTCGAGTGGCCCCCGCGTTCTCCAGCAGGATCTGCGTCAGGCGGCGCAGCAACGGCTCTAGCCGAATCTCACTGGCGATGGCGCTGACCGCGCGCATGGCCGACTGCATGTCGAGCCCGCTGCCTCCGCTGGGGCTGGAGGCAGTCATCGTCAGGGCAGAGGTGTCGTAGCGACGCGCAGCCTCGACCGGGCGCAATTGAGGAAGCTGGCGACTGAGCTCGCGTGCCTTGCCCGTTGCCCCCCAGAGCTCGTACTGCCGCACGGCCTCGGCCAGGCTCAGCTGCGCGAGGAGCTTACGGCTGCTGCGCAACTGGAAGCTCGCCAACCGTTCGTAGGCGAGGGCAAGGTGGGGTCGCATCGTTGCGTCCGCGGCGGCTTCCAACGCGCGCTCGTAGGCGGCGAGCGCAGCCTCGGGCTGTTCGCGCGCGGCGTGGATCTCCGCCCTCAATAGCTCCTGGAGCGCGAAGAAGTTGCCTGCCGCGACGCGAACCCAGGGCTCGAAACAAGCGAGGTCCGCATCGGCTTTCGCGAGCAGCAGGTCTCGCTCGGTGGGGTCTGCCGAACGTGCCAGCTCGGCACAGGCCATGCCGTGATAAAAAACGTAGTCGACCTTGAAGACGACGCCGGGGGGCGGCTGGATGGCTTCCGTCACGCGTAACGCCTCTGCCGCATCACCGGACAGGAAGCGCAGCATGGCTTTGATCGCGCCATAGTGCGCCTTCACCGGTGGCGGGCCCTCCGCCTCGAATAGCTGCTCGCTGAAGCCCTCTCCGTCCAACGAGCCAGCGGCGGCCGTTTCACCGCGCAGACAGCACACGCTCCTGCTCACGATCTCGAGCAAGAGGTGGTTGAGAACATCGCCCTGTTGCTTCAGCGCTCTCGAGTTGCTGGAGATTTCCAACTCGAGCTCCGCCAAGCTTTGGCCGGCGTACAAGGCCTCTGCCACGCCAACGGCCATGCAATAGCCAGCGTGAATTTGATCGCCGGCGTCGAGTCCCGAGCTGATGCCGCGCTTGAAGTGCACGGTGCACTCCGCGCGCGGTCGTACCCAAGGCGCCAAGAATTCTGCATAGATGAACTCGACTCCGCCGCGAGCGGCCGCGTGCTCGGGTCGAGCTGCCAGCGCGAGCGCGAGCTGCCCGAACTCGTGAGCCCGAACGGGGTCGTTCGTGACTACGTGATGCACGATACCGTACTGCGCGTAGAAGAAGGGCGCGAGCGGCGCGGTTCCGTGCTCGAGCGCCAAGCGGACCGCCTTCAGCACCAACAGCACCATCAACCCATGGTTCCACTGGAAAACGGCTGGGATGGCGCAGGCCAAGGTGCCAACGATGGCCAGCTTTTCGGGTTCGTTCATGGCCGGCAAATCACAGAGCGTGGCGACGTCACGCGAGCCGAGCTCGGTCTGGTAGACCCCGAAGGCTTCGCCGATCGCCGCGCCGAGCGCCGCTTGATCGTGTGTATCGGGCAAGGCCATGCCGAGCAGGGCGAGCGTCTCCACGGTGATGGCGGTAGCTTCTCGCGGATGGCCTTGGTTGGTGAGGATGGTCGCCTCGAGGTTGCGTGCGCCGACGCGATCGAGCACTCGCCGAGCGCTGCCTTCGATCGCATGAATGAGCTGCAATGCACGCTGCTCATCGTGCGAGAGGTAGTGCGACTCGGCCGCGATCAAGTGAGCACCCAGGCTGACCTCGTAGTCAGCCGCGAAGGGAGCTTCGCCGAGCAGCTCCAAGCAAATGCCCGCGAGCTGGGCTGCTGACGCGTGCGCGGCCGCGGCTCGTGCGCGGCGCGCCGCGCTCAAGTTGAGCCGAGCGATGGTGAGTGCTTCGGCGGCGTCTTCCACGTGCTGGCGCCCCAAATCGAGTTGCGTCACGAGCTCGAACAGCTGAGCGTCGCTGTGGCCCTCGTCGCCCGCTGCGGAAAGGAGCAGTCGCCCAATGCGCAGGTGGGTTCGCGATCGCTCCGTGCTATCGCTGGTCGACAACGCTGCCTGCTGGACGCGGTCGTGTGCGAAGCGATAGCTCATATCGACGCCGCCGCTATGCGGAGCGCGCAACAGATCTTGCAACAGGTGATGGTTGTGACCGAGCGGCACCAGATATCCACCCATCACGGCTGGCAGTAACGCGCGCAGCACGGCAAGCGGCTCCTCTTCGGCGATCACAGACAGCGTGCGCAGGCGGAAAGTGTGTCCGATGCAGCCTGCGAGTTGCAGCAGCATCCGAGTGCGCGGCGCGAGCGCACCCAAGCGCGACACAACGAGGTCGACCACGTTGTCCGTCGCGCCCAGCGCGGCGATCTCAGCGAGCTCCCAGGCATAGCCCTTGCCAGACTCGAACCGGAGGTAGCCCTCGGCGGCCAACCGCTCCAGAAATTGGGCGATGAAAAATGGATTTCCAGAGGTCTTTTCGAACAGCAGCGACGCAAGATCGTCTGTCTTTTGCTGAGTGAGCCTCAACGCGTCCGCGAGCAGCTCACGAACGTCGGCTTGCGTCAGCGCCTCGAGCTCGATGCGAGTGATGCGAACGCTCGGCTCGACTCGCGCGAGCATGCGGGAAAGAGGGTGCGTCGCGTCGACTTCGGAGTCTCGATAGCTGCCGATGATGAGCAGGTATCCTTGGCTCTCCGAAGACAGCACGAGCTCGAGCACCGCCAACGACGCGGTGTCTGCCCACTGCAAGTCGTCGAGGAAGAGCACCAGCGGCGCTTCTTTGCAGGCGCACGCTTCCATGAAACGTCGGAACGTACGCTCGAAGCGGGTCTGCGCCTCGTGCGCCGGCAAATCTGCGACTTCCGGCTGCTCCCCGAGAGCCAGGCCGAGCTCGGGAATGACGTCCATGATCACGCGCGCATTGTCGCCGAGGGCGAGTCGCAGTCGCTGCCGCCAGCTCTCGAGCTCGCTCGCAGTCGAGGCCAGATAGACTCGGACCAGCTCACTGCACGCTTTGGCGATGGCCGAGTACGGAATGCCACGGCTGTACTGGTCGAACTTTCCCGACACGAAATGGCCGCCACGCATGAGCTCGCGGTGAACTTCTTGGACCAGGGCCGACTTGCCCACGCCAGGCTGCCCCGCGATCAGCGTGAGCGCACGCGCGCCGTGTTGCGCCCCGCGCGCCAGCTCGAGCAGCGCCTTCAGCGGCGCGGCTCGCCCATACAACCGTTCTGGGATGCGCAGCGTGCCATCGTAGTCGCGCTCTCCCAACGTGAAAGGCGTGACCTGTCCCGAGCCGGCCAATTCCATACGAGCTCGCTCGAGATCGGCCAACAGCCCCGCGGCAGTTTGGTAGCGCTCGTCTGGGCTCTTCGCCAGTAGGTGCAAAACGATGTCTTCGAGCGTGCCGGGCAGCTCCGGCCGATGCTGTCGGGGCGGAGCGGGCTTGCGTGCGATGTGCGCGTGGATCAGCTCGAGCGCGTCCTCACCCTCGAAAGGCCGTCTCCCAGTCCAGAGCTCGTATAAGGTAACGCCCAACGAATACAGGTCGCTGCGTTGATCGACCGAGTGACTCGTTCGACCCGTTTGCTCCGGCGAAATATAGGCCAGCGTACCCTGCAGTTCGTCCGCTTCGACGGGCAGTCGGCGCTCGCGACTCAGAGGCGCGGCAAGCCCGAAGTCGATGATCGTGCAGTGACCCGTCTTCTCGTCGATAAAGAAGTGATGCGGTTTCACGTCTCGGTGCACGAAGCCGCGTTCGTGGACGGCCGCCAGCGTTCGGGTCATCTCCACCGCCAAGGAGACGAAATCGACTACACTCGGGAGGGCATCAGCGAGCAAAGCGTCGACTGACCGACCTCTCGCCATCGTCAATACGAGCGCAACGTCTGGAGTTTCGATGAGGTCGGACGCTTCGCTGACTGGCGCGCCCTTCAGTCGCGAAAGCACCGCGAATTCGTGCCGCAGCACCGCCGCCTCTTGAGCGGGAGGGTAGCCGGCGCGCGGGCGCTTGATGACGACTCTCGCCTGGTCGCTGAGGCGAGTCGCAGCGAACACCCGTCGCGTCCCGAGCAATGGAGATGACTCTGACCGATATCGACTTTCCGTCTCGTTCACGGCACGTACAACGGCCATGCCCGCGGCGGATTAACCACCGCGGACGTTCCGTGGTTCGTGCAAACGCGGGCGCTAGGTGCCCGTTTTGCTTGGACATTCAAAGCGAACAATCGAAGCGGTGCTGGACGCAGCTCGCGCCGGTACGGCTTGTAGTTGACTGTCGCCCAAGCGCACCCGGCAGATCGAAATTGCATTTTTTTTGCCGCCGAACGCCACGGTAAACTTCTTGGCGGCACCCGAGTGATAGACCGAGGCTGCCACCCCCAACGTAGGTCAGCCGAAACCGCATTCGTTCGCTCACCCGAGATAGAAAACTGCCTAACCCCGAGCCGCCTCGAGTTTCGCTCACCCCACGGAGTCTTTGGACCGGTGGAATGGATCTTCGATGGCTCGCTGTCACTGCGAATGCCGCAAGGCGGCGGCACCGACATTCGTGCACCGCCGTAGGTCGAAAGACCGCACGTCAGCGAGCGTGCGGCAGCCTAGTCCTGTTCAAAGCCCAATCATTGGGAGCGAGAGCGATCGAAAAAGTCGAAGATGGCCGGCAATACGAGGCTGATCATTCCGCCGTGGTCGGCGTTGACCTCGTCATACTCGCTCTTGAACGCCTTCGACTTCAGCCAATCACGTAGCGTGTGACTGGCGTCCACGGACGGAGCTTGCGTGCCTTCAGTGATGAAGAGAGGGGTACTCTTCAGGTCATTCCAGGGATATCCCGTCTCTTGCACGAATGGTCCGGACATCGGTGCCAGCCCCCGCCAGTAGCTCGCGTATTTGCCCCCAATATACCAGGTTCCTCCGCTTCCCATGGAGTGGCCGAAAAGGAACATCGACTTGGGATCGATCGGATACTCAGCGAGCACGAGCTCCAAGACGTTGATCACGTCTTGCTCACTGAGTTCGTTGCTACGCTCGCTATCGGTCGTGATTTGCGCCACCAACTTGGCGGCTTCGTCGGGCTTGCCGAATGGCGCAGTCAGCCGCAAGAAGTTTCCGTACGCACCCTTGTCGCCCAATGGAGCGACCAATAAGTAACCGTGCTGCTGAGCTAGGTTGATCAGCTGCTTGCCGTTCTGATCGACGTACGTGTTCTCGTCGGCACCGGAGCCGTGCAGGAACATGGCCAGTGGTAGCTTCGTTTTGCCGTCCCAGTTCGTGGGCACGTAGAGGCGGTAGGGCTCGTCTACGTTGGCCGCGGCAAACCTGTATTTGCGGTGCTGATCTCCCTTGGCTTGCCATTGCGCGGAACTCGGGTCGGTGAGTGATTTGGCGAGCTGCTGGGCCGTGCTCATGACGGCTTGCGCATCGAGCAAAGTCCCGAAGGCAATCGAACGTTGACCTGCCGTGCTCGGTCGGCCTGCTGCGCCCGCGACACCGCCGCTCCCGCCACCGCCTACGTCGCCTGCGCTTTGCCCGCCCGTATTCTTTTGCCCAGCGGCCCCGGACGCGCCGCCATCGAAGGCGCCGGAAACCCCGCCCGCTCCGGCGGACACGCTACCCGCTCCGGCCGTAGAGCCTCCGCCGAAGGATGTCTGCCCAGCCATTGCTTGCGCCGGGCTGCCCGCATTCGCCGAGCCAGAGCTTCCGCCGGGCGCGCTGCCAGAGCCCGCCGAGTGACCAGAACCGCCGGCGCCGTTTGCCGTGCCGCTGCTCGAATCACCGCAACTGGCGACCATCAGGCCCAAAGCGCCGACGAAAGCGATTCGCTGTGACAAGGATGGAATGATCAAAGGGGTGCGCCTCCCAGGCACGACTCTAGGCATCGTGCTTGTGCAGCGGCCGAAAGCGCCCGGATCGGTTCAAAAAAAGACGCCCGCGGCTCAGCGCGAGTTTTCACGGGCAAGATCGCGCCATCAGCTCCCGCCTCCGATAACTGGGGCGGTCGCGCACGGGATCCGAGCCACAGGGAACACGAACCCGGCCAGGAACGGCAGCGCACTTTGCGTCATCGTGCCTGAGCCAATCAGTTTCGAGTCGCCCGCGGCGCATTGACCATGGCCTACGTCGACGTCAGCAAGTCAAAACGCGACCGTCGCTTGAAGTTTGATCACGTCCATGTCCGGCTTCGCTCCGGCGTAGGTGCCGCCTTGGATCACGTCTGATCCGGCGATCAACGGCGCGTTCCACGGCCACTTCGCGTCCAGCACCATCTTATCGCCGTAGATGTATCTCGAGTACTGAAGGTAGATGCTCTCGCTGGACAGGAAATGCGAGGAGATCGTCATCCGCGCCGTAATCGAGGAAAAGATGTATCCGGGGTTGTCCGTGTCGTAGTTGACGGTATCGCCACGAAGCATGACCCCGAACCAGCTCAGCGCTTGCAGCGTCACGTCCGCGCCGTACTTGAGTTGTTTGATGCTCTCGCGATTGACGTGCTGCGGGTTGAATTCCGTGTCGACGGGCAGATCGAGGCTCGCGTTTGCGAGCAGCCCAAACACGCTCAACTTCACGTCCGGCAAGCTGCCACGTGGCTTGCCTTGCACATTTACCAGGGAGTTTTCGTACAAGAAGCCGAGGTTGAACAGCGAGCCACTGCCGGTGCTGCTCTGCGGATCGTTGGTCCAGCCCAGGTAGTTCGAGGCGATGCCGTAGCCGCCCTGCGAATGCATCACCTCGGTGCCCGAGACATTGCCTAGAGCCCAGCCGTTCTTGACGCTGATGTAAGAAGGGGAGATCCACAAGTGGCCAGCCTGCGCGACATTGACGTTCGCCTCGGCGCCCACCACCGAAAGATGAGCTTCGGCAACGTCGGAGTAGGCCTTACCGCTCGATGGTGCGGCGTCCGCCGTCAGGTACGGGTCGCGAGTCCATTCGTGGTTGTAGTGCAGGCCCAGGTCCACGATGTTCTTGTAAGTCATACGAACGTTGCCGTAGGCAAGCAGTAGGGCACCCACCTTGGAAGCATAGAGCGGACTGCTCGCGGCAACGTTGTAGCTGAACGCGCCGTCCCGGCCGGTGCCAAAGCCCTCGATGAGCTCGAGCTTCAGGTCCGGATTGACGGGGATCGTCAACCGGGCTTGCTCGCCGATATGGCGGAAGCGCCCGAGGGTGAAGGTATCGTACTTCTCGAAGTAGCCGAAACCCGGCCACCAAGCGCCCATCTGAAAAGCGATGTTCGGCTTGAGCGACCCGAGCGCAAAGTCCGTGTCGAGCGTGAGCGAGGCGACGCCAGGCACCGCGGCAGCATCGGGGTTTCGAAAGCTGGCCGCGGCGAGCCAATAGCCCATCCAGCCCACCGCCGCGTCAACGTGCTTCTTTTTCGCGTGGAAGGTGAGCTCAGCCCAGTCTTGTTCCTGCAGTCGCGTGTACGCAAAGCTGTAATAGTTCGAGTCGACCGTTCGATTCGGGGCGTAAGAGACCTGTCGCTTGACGGGACCATCGGGCGTGTCCGGGTTCGTGCGCGTGCTGATGCCGAGCGACATGGGCGCGCGAAAGTAGCCGTGCACCTCGACGTGCCAGTCATCGGCGGGTGTTGCGGCTTGCGATGGGGGAGGCGCCTGGCCGGCTTCAGAACTCCCCTCGGCCGTGGCCGTGACATCAGCGGGCACAACGCTCGCCTTCGTCGGCCCAGCGGGAGCATCCTCGGAAGCGCCCGGCTCGGCCTTGGCAGCTTCAGCGTTCGGCTTCTCGGCGATCGCCTCGTCAGCAGCCTCTGTGTCAGCCCCTTGAGCCGCAGCCAAAGCGGCAATCGAAGTGACCGATGAGAAGGCCAGCACGCAGACGCGGAATCTTTGCAGCACGGTTTCCCTTTCCCCTTTTCGACGATGCTCACCTGAGTCGGCCGCGAGAGTACAGACCCGCACCCGCCGAACGTGTCGGCGGGCGCCGGTATTCGCATGCTCGACGACGGACTTTTACTTGCCGTACTTGGCCGCGACAATCGCAGCTTGCAGTGCATCGACAGTTTGCTTCGAGAGCGCGGGCCCAGAGGAAATGGCGCCTTCGTAGAAGCGACCGCCCGCACCGCCGCTATTGTCACCGCCAATGCCGAGGATGATCGACCCCTGCTTGGTCATCGGCACGTAGCCGGTCTTTGCCGGGCGAATTCCGTCGTACATGACCTGCAAGGCGCCCGTGGTGGCATCGCCCCCGTAGATCGCAAACCGGCCTTTTCCGCTGTTCTTGTCGCGCGTGTCGCCGAGCAGCACGCCGGTCACGAAGTCGTAGGGCAACTTCTTGTTCGTCGAAATGTTCTTGTCTTGGTTGTTCTCCCAACCTGCGTAGAGGCCGTTCTCGAGATCGGCCATCATCCACGGGCCGGGCTTCCCACCAGAGCCAGTACCCCAGACTACGCCTCCGCCGAAATAGAGGGTCTCCATGGTGCCGTTTCCGTCATCGTTGGAGGTCGTCTCGGCATTGCCGTAGTCGAAGCAGCAACCATCGACTAGGTCCTTCTGGCTGGTGATCCAATACATGCTCTCTGGGTCATCGCCTTTGACCATGCCGTTTCCAGTTTTGATGGTGCAGCCAGAGCAGCCCGTGCGATAGCCGACGCCCGGTTGGATCAAGATGCCGTAGGCATTGTGGCCGTTGACCGTGACCTTCAACGCGGTGGCCGACGCGGGGTTATCCGGAGTGCCCTTGGCGCCGCCTTTCGGTGCGGGCTCGAGATCATTCTTTTGTCCCGACTGATCGTAAATCTTGGTGATGGTGCAGGTGGCCCCGGCGCAGAACGTGTCTTGCGCCGCCGCGTCGGCGTAGCCATCCTTGGAACCCACGTCTTGAGTCGTGCCTTTGCAGGAGCTCGGCCCAGCAGCGGCCGTGCCTTTGCAGAGCTGGTACAGCGGCCCCGCGTAGTTCGGCATGATGACGCGCACGGTGCTGTGCGCCGAGACACACTTGTTGCCGCCGCTCGCCAACACCTCGCAAGGCAGGGGCGTGCTCGGAGCACCTGCAGCACCGCTCCCGGCGCTTCCGATCGCGCCGCCCACGGCCCCCGCGCCACCGGCGCCGCTCGCAGCAGGCGTACCGCCAGCACCGACTGCGCCGCCCGTCGTTGCGCCACCGGCTGAATTATTTCCTGTTCCCGCGTTCGGAGTGACCGCAGCACCGGCGCTGCCGTTACCTCCGCTCGCGCTCGGCGCGCCCGCGCCCGGAACGGCGGGGGCCCCCGCAGCGCCCGGGGTGTCGGTCGAGCCACCATTGCTCGAGGGGGAGCCAGCGGAACCCGTGCCGCCGTTTGGCGAAGAATAAGACCCGCAGGCAAAGAAGCCAGCGGCGATAGAAACTGCCGCTACGGGTGCAAGCACGAACGACTGAAGCCTCTTCATCCCAGTATCTCCAATGCCTTGAGCGGTCCCACGTGATGCGTCGGAGGACGCTGTATGGGGGCGCGGGTCGTGTTCACGGGCGACAATTCCTAGTGACGAATCAATGTGGTCGGCGAAGGGCGCAGCCGATGGTGACGGCGTGCGCTCTGCTCCAGCAGCTAGCTAAGGGGCTGCCCAGCTAAGAGTGATTCAACTTTCAACGAGCATGCGATGCGGCTCGTTTGCGGCGAACCCGCCGAATCGAAATGCCCGCGCAAGCACCGCTATCGAGCAACGGTTGGAGCTCGAACGCTCGCCAATTGGCCGCGCTGGGTTTGCAATGCAGACGAGCGGACAGCGCCCGAAGCCGCCCGGCGCGAGCCAAAGCGCAGCTTTCTGGCCTCGACGCGATTTGAAGCAGCCGAGGCTCACAGAAGCAACTCGCCCCTTCGATGACGTCGAGCCGCGAGACTGCACCACTGACGCACGAAACAAAGCAGGGCGTTGGCTGTGCCAGGATCGAACGGGCTGAACGGCGTGCTGAAGTGGTAGGGTCTCGCGACCCAGGCGAGCTGCGGCAATCAGCCCACAGATAGGAATTGTGAACGTTCACATGAAACGTGTCAAGGATGATAAGACCCAGAATGGGGACGCGACTTCGGTGAGAGTCGCCCTCGCACCGCCAAAGCGCAAAGTCGCAGTGATGGCGGACGTCGCCAAGTTGGCAGGCGTGTCTTACCAGACCGTTTCGCGGGTGCTGCACGATAGTCCAAGCGTCCACCAGGAGACACGCGAGCGCGTGCTCGCTGCCATCCGCCAACTCGACTACCGCCCGAATTCGATGGCCCGGGCATTGGTGACCGGGCGTTCGCGAACGCTCGGGGTCGTCAGCTTCGACACCACACTGTTCGGGCCTGCCTCTACTCTATTCGGCATCCAGCAAGCAGCGCACGACGCTGGCTATGCGATCAGCATCGCCAGCGTTCGAGCACTGAATCGCGACACGATGCTGTCTGCGATCCAGCAGCTGCGCGATCAGGGCGTCGACGGCGTCGCCGTGATCGCTCCGCTTCGAGCAGGCGTCGACGCGCTGCGCCACCTGCGTTCGGATTTTCCAGTGGTGGCCGTAGAAGCAGGACCGGACGCAACGATTCCGGTGGCGACCGTCGATCAGAAAGCAGGCGCGGCGGCTGCAACGGAACATTTGCTGAATTTGGGCCACAAGACAGTGTGGCACTTGGCTGGCCCGGCTGATTGGAAAGAAGCGGAAGATCGCATCGAGGGCTGGAGATTCGCCCTCAAAGCAGCCGGGGCCCGCGTCCCAGCGCTGCTTCGCGGTGATTGGACCGCCCGCTCGGGATACGAAGCCGCGCACAGCCTGCTGCAGATCGAAGAGCTGACCGCGATCCTCGTCAGCAACGATCAAATGGCGCTCGGCCTGCTCCGTCGGTTACACGAGGTGGGGCGCAAAGTCCCCGGCGACTTAAGCGTCGTCGGTTTCGACGATATCCCCGAAGCCGCCTATTTTACCCCGCCGCTCACCACGGTGCGCCAGGACTTTACCGAGCTCGGCCGACGCTGCCTGCACGCGCTACTCGACCGCATCTCTGGCAACACGACAGCGACGCGGGTGGTGGTGGCGCCGGAGCTCGTCGTCCGCAGTTCCACCGCCCGCGCACCAAAATCCTGACGTGCCCCTCTACTCGCTTGCGAGTACGCGCCGCCGGGAGCCAAGTCCGAAAGTTCGCGCGAGAACGTGAGTTCGCCCAAAAATCGGCGTTGTGAACGTTCACATTTCTGATACCCTGGGGCGGGATGGGAGCGTGAAAGCCATGCTCGCGACGCCACTCTGCCTGCCGCTGTTCGTGCTCGAGCTTCGCCTCGATTGCGCCACAGCCGCCAGTTGTCGAACTCAATAGAGCCCGTATGAAAGCAAGCGCACGCAGTCGAATGATCCCTGATGCTGACGCGAAGACTCGTCCCTCTCGGCGTTTCGTGCGCGCGTTCGGTCGTTTCAGTTCCGCCAGTGCCCTGCTCATGGTGACGTCTCTCTATGGATGTTCGGCGTCCCCCAGCGGGAGCGGTACCCTGCACGATTCATCGGACGGCGGCGCTGCGAATAGCTCCGCCGGCGGCGGGTTCGTGCTCCAAGAAGGAAAGGGACCCACGTTCGCCAGTGGCGGCACTGATGCCTGGCCTTCGAGCGCCTGTGTCAGTGCCGCGGTCGACTCCGTTACGGGGCAGTATTGCCCGGGTCCCGTGTACGTGGCGCCGCTCTCCGGCGCCGTCGATGACACGATTCAAAACGCGACCGGCTGCGGCACGACGCTTTGGGGCATCGCGCGTGATTTCATGGGCCACAACCAAGCTGGCTCCAAGCGTGTCGGGAGCGCTCATCCGGATTTCGGCTCGCATTACTGCTGCGGAAACCCACTCGGCACGGTCCTCCCCGTGCTCGGGTCGGATGACAAGCCCGTCTACAATCCCGCGAACGTCGCCGGCGACTACGGCACCGGAAGAGGAGTGGGCCTCACTGGTCCGGCCGCATTCGATCAATGGTACCGCGACGTGCCATCGGTAAACCTATCCTATCTGGTCGGCTTTCATTTGATGCCTGCCAGCGACGGCATCACTCGAGTGTTCTCGTCGAAGCTGTACTTCCCCGTCGACCAAAGGGGCTTCGGAAATTTCGATGACTACGGGGAAGACGGCAAGAGTCACAACTTCGGGTTCACCACCGAGCTTCACACCAAATTCAAGTACCAGGGCGGCGAGGTCTTCACGTTCGAGGGCGACGACGATCTTTGGGTGTTCGTCGACAAGCAGCTGGCCATGGATCTCGGAGGGATCCACGTTGCCATGCGGGGCCAAATCCAGCTCGACGAGTTCGCCCAGAAGGCAGGGCTGGTGGTTGGTGAAGTGTACAGCCTCGACTTGTTCAACGCCGAACGGCATCCGAGCGGCTCGAACTTCACCATCACCACCTCGATGACCTTCGTCGATTGCGGGATCAACCCGATCGTGCGCTGAGCTTCGATTCGAAAATTCAGCGCAGCGCACTGGACGCCAGCGACCGGTGCTCGGTCGTAGCCAATTCAAAATGGCTTCCACGCCATGAGCACGACGACAGCTGCTACCGCGATCACGCACGTAAACCCCCAAACCTCCAGGCGTCTCAGTGCCACCGGCTCGGCGAGCGCTCCAGACAGGCCGCCGGCCAGTGCAGCCTTGGCTCTTGCCAAGCAGACGGCAGTCAGGACCACCAGCAACCCTGCGAGTCGAAACCACACCGCTCGGTGGAACGCGCCTTGAAACAAGAAGTCGAGCAGCACACCGGTTGCGAAGGCCAACAACAGGCTGAGACGCGCGGTCAGAAGCAGGGGCCGCGTCCAAACGGCGAGCGCGCCGAGCGCTACGCTCGCGCGCCGAGCGCCGCGCGCTGCCAGCGGCAACGCGCCGATCGTGCCGACACCCAGCACGGCCACCAGCACGTGCAACGAGAGCGTGAACGGGATCAAATTCATTTGCTGGTACTCTTCAATTCTAGAGGCAGTCATCTTTCGCCAGCGCTGGTTGCGTTCGAGGCAATCGAAAAGGAACGCTGCCTCGAGACAAGCTGAGCGGTCGCGCCGACAATGAGCAGCTTCATCGACAAGAGACGGAGTAGCCCGGCAGCGCGTGACACCCATTGCTCGTTTTCTTCGGGTTCGATCGCTACTGCAGAGTTAGCGGCGCCTCGCAAACGGTGCGCTGGAAGGCCACCCCCCAGCGCGCGATGCTCGACTCCAGGTCGAAACCAATGCGCTGGTAGAACGCCCGCACCTCCTGCTTCGCCTGCGCGAGCGCGGCCGGGCTGTCCCAGACGGCGATCGTCGCGATGTCGAAGCCCTCGCCCTGATTTCGCAGCAACACCGCATCGCCGCGAAAGCCTTCGAGTGTGCGGATGAACTCACGGTTCCGCCGCATCGCACTGTCGAACTCGCTCCGCACCGCAGCCGGGACCGAGAAAGTATCAATCAGGTACACGCCGGTCGGCGCGCGGCGGGTCTGGAGCACTGGCGCGGGTACTCGCAGCGCAGCGACGGGAGGGAGCACGCCGAGCTGCTGTAAAAAGCCCAAGCGGTCGGTTTGAAGCTCGACGCCGGCGATGCGTCCCAGCGAAATGGTGAAGATTGCCGTGCCCGAGCCGGTGACGAGCGCCTGGGTCGGAGCGAAAGCCATGAAGGGTGCGCGAAAGGTACCCGTCCATTCGAAGCGCACCGCTACACGGTCGCCTTCGGCGACCAAGTCGAGCACCGCGTAGCGGATGTCTGGGAATGCGCTGATGAGACCCGCTACCGCGGCACGGAACTCGGTGAGCGCCGGAGCCCCGGGCAGGAACAGCTCGTCAGCCAGGGCCAGGCGCTGAGCCGAGAGCACATCCTCATACAGGCGACGTACGGTTTGCTTGTTTTGCTCGCAATTTTGCATGCACCGAGCGTGGGGCAAGCCACTCTTCACCACCAGTTATCTTTGATGACGGTTATATTCACTGTCGTGAATCTATCCGCGCTCGACCTGAACCTGCTGTTGGTGCTCGATGCCGTGCTCGCTGAACGTAGCGTGGCGCGCGCTGCTCAGCGCCTGCACGTGACGCCGCCGGCGATCAGCAACGCGCTCGGTCGCCTGCGCGATGCGCTGGGCGACCCAATCGTCACGCGCAGCGGCCGCGGCATCGTGCCCACCCCCCGTGCGCTGGAACTGGGTCCGACGGTTTCTCGCGCGCTCGCCGAGATCCGTCGCGCGCTGCACGGCCAAGTGTTCGACGCGAGCACGGCGCAGGTCGTGCTGACGATCGGCATCGCGGACGCGGGTCAGCTCGCACGCTTGCCCGCGCTGGCCGCCTTGGTCAGAAGCCGTTTGCCGCGAGCGCGGCTGCGCGTGGTCAACGTGGACACGATGCTCGCGCTCGGCGGAATCGGCGGGACAGAAGTCGACGTCGCGGTGGGAGTGAGCCACGCGGCGCCGGGTATTCACCGGCAGCAACTCTACGCCGAGCACTACCTAGTGATTGCCCGCAGCGATCACCCGCGGCTCGGCGCTCGCGCGGGCCGGCGCGCGCTCTCTTCCGAGTACCACGCCGAGGTTCACGTGGCGTTCGGCAAGTCGAGCCCCGTCGTCGAGCGCGCGTATCGCAAGCTCGGTATCGTCCGCAAAGTCGCGGTCGTCGTACCGACCTTCACCGCCGCAGCCGCGGTCGTAGCCGCGACCGACCTGGTCGCAGGAGTCCCCGAGAGCGTCGTGAGCACGCTCAGCCGCGCGCTCGGGCTCCGCGTACTCGTGACACCGCTGCGAGTTCCACCGATCCCGATGTATTTGTCCTGGCATCAACGCACCCACGCCGACCCGGCGCAAGCATTGTTCCGGGAACTCATCGTGCAAGCGATGTCCGCAGCGTAGCGGGCCCTACGATTGAGCGAGGCGCAGCAACACGTCGAGACCAGAGCCGTTCGGGCACGCTCCGGGTTATCTTGCTACGCATGTTCGTTTGCTCATTGTCCGGAAACGAGATCTTTTGTCTTCGCCAGAAAGGCTTTTCGCCGGGGGAGATTGTCGTCGGAAACAGCGTGCGCAGCCTGGGCCTGGCCGGCGCAATCGGCTCTTCATTTCGCACGCTCGCAGGCGGCGAAGTCGAGAACGTCACCGCTTTGATTTCCGAAGGGCGCCACGCGGCGATGGAACGCTTGGTCTCCGAGGCGCGGCGGCACGGCGCGCACGGCGTGACTGGAGTCACCACCGAACTCTCCTCACTATCCGGCTACACCGAGTTCTTGTCCCAGGGCACGGGCATCGCTGCCGATGCTGGCGGACAGCAGTTCTTCACCACTTCGGCTTCGGGCACTGAGCTCTATTGCCACTTGGAGGCGGGTTACACGCCCATCAGCTTCGTCATGGGCAACGTTGCGTATGCGCTCGGCGTGGGCCGCGGCATCAGTGGAGGGCTCTCGACCTTGGCGCGCGGCGAAGTCCATCAGTACTCCGAGATGTACAATCGCATTCGCCACCTGGCGCTCTTCCGAATGCGCCGAGAGGCAGCCAACGCAGGCGCCAACGCCGTAGTCGACGTACGCATCGATTTACGCCCCTTCGGCCCGGGTGTGGTCGAGCTGCTGATGACTGGCACCGCTTCGCATCACCCGGCGTTTGGCAGCGGCTCAGGCGATCCCGCGCACGTGGTCAGCAGTGAGTTGACCGGCGCTGAGCTGTTCAGCATGGCGCAGCTGGGCTACGCGCCAGTGCAGTTGGTGATGGCGACCAGCGTCTACTCGCTCGGCCTCGTCGGCGGGATCGGCGCGAGCTTCGCCGCGCTGGCCAAAGGCGAGCTTCGCGAACTCACCGAGCTCGTTTACGGCGCGCGTGAAAACTGCTTGCGGCTGTTGAAAGACGAGGCCGCCTCGGTGGGCGCGGAACGCGTAATCGGCAATCGCTTGCAAATCCGCGAGCTGTCGCCGGGCCTGATCGAAGTCGTCGCCATCGGCACCGCCGTGCGTCGTCTGGCCGGGGTGACGCCGCACAGCCAAACGCTGCCCGTTCAGGCCATCGTTCGTGACGACGATTCGTTGTCCATGAGTGGTGGCGGTAAGGCGGGCTTCGCCGAGAGCGTCGCGTTCGGCTCGGGGGTAGGCCGCAAGGTGCAGAGCCAAGTCAGTCCATCGGGCTGTTTCATCGCGCTTCTGACTCTGGGGCTGATGGCGATCGCTACGCTCATCGCACTTTTGCTCGCAGCGCGCGCACATTGAGCGGCGTCTCAGCCGAGCACCTTTCCGAGTCTGCGCCAACGCACGCCATCACGCGGGGAAACCGAGAACCAGATCTGCCGCGCAACGGCCTTGACGTCGGCCACCGGCACCGTGCCAAAGCGGCGTGAGTCCACGGATGAAGCACGATTGTCCCCCAGCACCAGCAATTGCCCAGCGGGGATGACGAAACTCTGAAGCGAAGGAGCCGCGTCCTCGGCGGCGCGCGCTTGCTCCGGCCAAAGCACCGTATATTCACCGCGCTCACCTCGCTCGCGAAAAGCTCGCAGACCCGCCAAAGCCTCGGGCACGGGTTCCTCACTCGGACCTCGAGAGACTCGATGGCCATTGACCCGCAACTCGGTGCCTTCGATTTCGACGCGGTCACCCGGCAGACCCACCACGCGCTTGATGAACGTGCTCGTGCGATCGTTCGGGTAGATGAACACGACCAGCGCGCCACGCCACAGTTTGGCTCCGCCGGGTTGCCCGATGGTCTTGTCGGCAAAGATTCGATCGCCCGGCAAAATGCCTGGACTCATGCTGGCCGTCGGCACCACGAACGCTTCCAAAAAGTCACGACGAACGGTCGCGGTCGAAGGTGCGAGCACGAACACGTAGCTTGCCACCACGTACAGCGCATACACGCTGGGCCGCTGCCACGAATGCGGGGTCTTGCGGAGCACGCGACGCGTCAGGCGGACGGCGTCCCACACCGACCACACGTACAATGAAAGGGCCGTCAGTACGCCGGCACATACGATCACGCACAACAGCGGCTCGGGAGCCAACAAGGCCAAGCGCACCGCGGCCGGAACCACCAGCGCTACGCCAAGCAGAAAGCTCAGTCCACGAGGCAGCTCGCCTGCGTAGAGCTGACCGAGACCCGGCATCAACAGGCCCGCCGCCAACGCCAAACCGGGCTTTCGCAGAACGGCGTTCACGGCGTTCCCCCCAGGCTGACACTGGGCAGCAATACGCCCGCAAGGAAGCGCACCGCGTTGACGAGCGCACAAACCAAAGCTGCGTTGGCAAGCGCGAGCTCGACCCACGGCGCGTCGAGCCAAGACCGCGCCGGAATCGACTGGGACGCCGAAAGCCGATGCATCACTCGATCGGCAAACCCGTCAGGTACGGGTTCGAACAAAGACTCCAAACTCGCGTCGAGTCGAGCAGACATCTCGGCCACGCGGCTGCAGCGCTCGCAGCTGGCGAGATGGCGGCTCTCCTCGTCGAGCAACGACTCGCCGAGGGCGATGCGTTCTTGAACGTCGGTACACTGGGTCATGTAGTCTCTTCCTCTGCCAGCGCGAGGCGCAATTGTTCGCGTGCCCGGAAGATGCGCGACTTGATCGTGCCCACCGCGCAGCCTTCGAGTCGCGCTACTTCCTCGAGCGAAAGCTGATCGATTTGCGAAAAGCAAAATGTAGAACGCAATTGCTCGGGCAGGGCGCTCAGCGCGCGATCCAAACGCCGTGCACGTTCGGACAGAAGCGCGCTCTGTGCCGGATCGAGCGCGCGACTCGAAGCTTCATGGTCGGCGTTCGCCAAGGGCTGCTCTCGCCGCGTTCGCTGCCACTCGCCAATCGCCAGCCGTCTGGCGATTGTAAATAGCCAGGTCGAAAAAGCGCCGCGTGCGGGGTCGAAGCTGGCCAGCGCCTTGAACGCGCGCAAGAAGGTGTCCTGGGCAATGTCCTCCGCGGGGGCTCCGCGAAGGCCGAGTAGCCCCAAGAAGCGGAAGAGCGGCCGCTCGTAGCGCAGTACAACCAGGCGGAACGCCTGCTGGTTCCCGGCGAGGGTCTGCTGGATGAGGAATTCGTCGTCCATGCGAAAGCGGGCATGAAGTCCTACAATCGACCTGGCAAAAGGTTCCCCGCGGCACGACTGTCACGCGCCGTACCCGACCGGCAAGGTGCGCGGGATCGCCCGACCGAGTTCGGCACTCGACGGCGGGGCTGAATTTAGGTGCCACCCACGCCGGTTACTTGCGTGTGCGCGGGAGCTCGGAGCGCTTGGCTTTGGGTCGACCTCGCTTGATCACCGGAGGCTTGCCGGCGCGCAGCAGCACGCCGGGCTGCACGCCGAACGCATCGGCGAAATTCGCCAGGCTGCTGAGCGTGAGGTTGATTTCTCCGCGCTCGACGCGCTGGGTGTACGAGAGATCGAGACTTGCAAGCTCGGCGAGATGCTCCTGGGTCCAGCCACGCTTGAGGCGCATTCGCTGAACGTTGCCGCCGAGCTGGAGCATCAATTCGCGAGCGCGGTGGGAGGCGGGAGCGGGCATCGGTTTGCCGATCGAGCGCTAACCCGACGTGGCCCATATTAATTAGGGTATCTTCGTCCTTTTTTGTTTTGACTGCGTGAGGGCCTGCGTTAAATGTATTGGAGCAGGAGGGCACAGTGGGATTCGAGCGGGCACCGCACTTGCCGCCCAAGGCAAAGCTCAGCTGGCACATTTCCAGGTTGTCGCTCGACGGCGACGGCTCTGGCTGGTTTGCAACGGGTTGGAAGGGCAACCGCGTCGCCGTCATTCGTCTTCCGGCGCTCACTGACCCTCGCTTCGAAGAAGCGTGGCTCCT
>Ga0164308_10000361_pt1 | contig 24896 bp, 19 predicted proteins | sample Whisoiple_246_MG_FD_109983 | JGI IMG/M metagenome (GOLD analysis project Ga0164308, IMG submission 109983) | Soil microbial communities amended with fresh organic matter from upstate New York, USA - Whitman soil sample_246_MG | ecosystem: Environmental > Terrestrial > Soil > Unclassified >... | reverse complement strand
GACTTCTGGGACATGTTCGGACCCGGTCATCTGCTCGAGATGAAGAACCTCAAGGCAATCGTGGAATATCGACATCAAAACGGCTTGTCGGTCACCCCGGCCTGGATGAAGTGAGGAATGAGATGACTGTCAGCCTGCTCGATATCTCGACGTATCTGCCGGGGGAACCGATCCCCGCCGACTATTACGCCGGCTTCGCCGAGTCCGATGACCTGCGCGACAACGTGATGTTCAAGGCGCCGAAGTTCCGCCATCACGTGGCCGAGGACGAGACGGCCATCGACATGGTGGAACGAGCCGCGGCGGGCATCGTCGAACGCCACGGCCAGGACACCATCGAGAACATCGACATCCTGATCACCCATGTCCAACTGCCGGACGTGCCGTTCTACGGCAGCGGCGGCGGAATGGCGCATCGCCTTGGCATGAAACCCAATTGGGTGTTCGATCTACACAACGGCGGGTGCGCGGCCTTCGTCCTGGGAATGCAGTTGGCCCAGAACCTGATCGAGTCCGGGCAGGGAGAGACGGCGTTGGTGGCCGTCGCGCAGAACGCCGCGGGCACCATCTTCGACCAGAAGACGATCCGCACCAAGGCACAGGCATCGGTGCCGGGCGACGGCGCTGCCGTCGGTCTGGTTGCGCGCTCGGACAAGTCGCCGATCCTCGACATCGAATGCCGCAACTACGGCGAGTTCGCGGGAGACATGGCGATTTCCACGCAGCCGGCGCGCAAGTGGTGGCAGCCCGGCACCGGCGAAGGATCCATCGGGTTCACCGAGAGCAAGATCACCAAGGTGCTGGCACGCGGTAATCGTCAGGTGCCTGAGGTGTCCTACGCGGTCTGCGACCGAATCGGTATCAAGCCGAAGGATCTCGATCTTCTGGTCACCAACCAGCCGAACAGGGCCTTTCTGCGGAATTGGCGCGAGGCGCTGGAATTGCCCAAGGAGCGACATCGCGACACCTTCGAGTATTGCGGCAACCTGTTCGCCGCCGGTATCCCGGTCAACCTCGAGCGGGCCATCTCCGACGGTCAGCTCAAGAAGGGCGACGTGGCGCTGATGGCGGCATTCGCGCACGCGGGCGACTTCGCAGGCGCGGCCGCGATCAAGTGGGGCGGTCGGGACTGATGGGCGACCCGAGGGAGGACCTCACCGAGGCGGTCTCGGCGCTGCCCAGCGCGGTGAACCCGTTCGCGCTGTCGCTCAACGAGAATCCGTTTCCGCCGCTGCCGGGAGTGCGGTCGGCGCTGACCGCGTCCGTCGACGTGGCGAACCGCTATCCGGAGTTCCTGCCCGAGCGGTTGCGCGCGCTGATCGCGGGACACGTCGGGGTGCACGAGGAACAGGTCGTGATCGGCGCCGGTGCCACCGGAGTGATCATGCAGGTGTTGAGCGCGGTGACCAGCCCGGGCGACCGCATCGTGATGACCTCGCCGACATTCGACGGCTTTCCGATCTTCGCCCACATGGCCCGGCTGACTTCGGTCACCGTGGCGCTGGACGAGCACGGTCACCACGATCTCGATGCGATGGCCGAGGCGGCAAGTCAGGCGCGGGTCGTGGTGGTGTGCCGTCCGCACAATCCGACCGGCACCATCGAGTCGTCGGCCGACGTCGAGCTGTTCCTGCAGCAGGTGCCCAAGGACACCGTCGTCTTGTTGGATGAGGCGTATGTCGAGTTCCTCGCCCCCGAGCACCGCATCGACGCACTTGCGTTAGTCCGGCGATTCCCGAACGTGGTTGTGGTGCGGACATTCTCGAAGGCATATGGCCTGGCAGGACTACGCATCGGATACGGCTTCTGCGCGCCGGACCTGGCAAGGAAAGTGTGGACCATGCAGCTGCCGTTCGGTATGGGTATCACCGGCCTGGTAGCGGTTGCGGCCTCTTATGACGCGGAAAGCGAACTACAGCAACGGATCCGGCGGATCGCGTCGGAACGACGATACTTGCGGATGCGGTTGCGATCGATGGGGGTTTACAGTACCGACGGACACGCCAACTTCGTTTATCTGCCCGCCAACGGTCGGCCGTGGAAGCAGTACTTCGACGGCACGGACCTGCAGATACGTTCCTACGCCGACGGCAGCGTGCGGATCACCGTGGGTAATCGCCAGTCCACCAGGGCGGTGCTCGACGCGCTGAAACCATTCGCGGCACGCTGAAAGCCCGTCGCTTCACGGGTGGGCTGCGGTATGAAGAGGCGTGGCCTCAGAACCGCCTGCGGACCCGCACAAGCGAGATCCCATCGAGCTGGCGCGTGCCAACTGGGAGCGTGCGGGCTGGGGTGACGTCTCCAACGGGATGGTCGCGGTCACGTCGGTGATGCGGGCCCATCAGATTCTGCTCGCCCGCGTGGAGAACGCGTTACGTCCGTACGACCTGAGCTTCGCGCGATACGAACTGCTGCGGCTGCTGGCGTTCAGCCGGAACGGTGCGCTGCCGATCACCAAGGCGTCCGACCGGTTGCAGGTACACGTCACCAGCGTGACGCATGCGATCCGTCGGCTGGAAGCCAACGGTCTGGTGGCTCGCCTGCCACACCCCACCGACGGCCGCACCACGCTGGTGCAGATCACCGATCTCGGCCGCTCCACTGTCGAGGACGCGACCGTCACACTGAACAAGGATGTCTTCGCCGACATCGGTGTTTCGGAGGATGAATCGCGCGCGCTGGCCGCCGCGATCGAGACGTTGCGGCGCAACGCAGGCGACTTCTAGCCCGAGGCGCTGCTCACGGCCGAGCAGATTGGTCCGGATGGTCGGGATGGTCCGGGTGGGCGGGTTTGTCAGGATGGGCGGGCTGGTCAGGGTTGGCCGGTCCGGCGTTTCGATCGGCTAACCGTGCTGTCCGCACCAGCTGACCCATAACAGACGGTCGAGCAGTTCCCAGGCAATGTATTTGGTACTGGGCGATCGTCTTATGGGCGTAGAGCGAATCGCTGTTCGGGTCGAGCGCGTCGACGCTTTGCTTTAGCCGGACGCAGTGGTCTTCTCCTGGGGTCGCCGCAGCGAGTGGCGCGCAGACCAACGAGAAGGCGAGCAGGGGCGCCAGCACCAGGGCGGATACGGACGTAGCTTCCTTCGGCCTAGGCATGGGGATCCCCTTCTCTACCAGTGCGTACTCAGGACGATACGCCGGCGATGGCTTTGCTGGTGCGAATTCGTGGTCTCACTCGGCGCGACCCGTGAACGGGGTAGCCGCTAGTCCGCGGCGTTGGGCAGCGGGATCGTCGCCGTCACAGCCGTCCCCGCGCCCGGTCGCGAGCGGATGTTCAGCCGTCCGCCGACGATCTCCGCCCGCTCGGCCATCGACAGCAGACCATAGCCACCCATCTCGTCGCTTCCCAACGGATGCTCGAACGTGTCGAAACCCACGCCGTCGTCGACGATTTCGAGTCGCGCTGTGTCTTCGTCGGCCGCGAACGTCAGCCGTGCCGTCGAGGCGCCCGCATGCTTGACGACGTTCTGCAGACACTCCTGCGCGATGCGGTACAACGCGATTTCGATATGGTCCGGCAGCCGCGTTTCGGTGACTTCGACCTGGACGTCGATTTGGGGGATCGAGCGCGCCAGGCTGGTCAGGCCGCCCGCCAGCCCGAGGTCGTCGAGCACCGGAGGTCGCAGCCCGCCGATCGCCGCACGCGCCTCCTGCAAAGTCAGGTCGACCAGTTCCCTTGCCATGCCAAGCTGTTCGGCCATGGTGGCCGGATCGGTTCCCGCAGCCTGAGTCGCCGCGTCGAGCCGATAGGACAACGTGATCAACCGCTGGGAGATGCCGTCGTGGATGTCGCCTGCCAGCCGGCGGCGTTCGAGCTCCTGTGCCTGAATGACCTGCTCGACGAAATTCTCGTGCGCGCGTTCGCGGACCACCAGCTGGCGGTGCAGCCGCGCCTGGTGAAGGGCGCCCGCAATGAGCCGACCGATCACCAGCAGCAGCTCCACGTCACCGGCGGTGAACTCGCGCCGCTCGACTGTATGCACGTTGAGCACCCCGACAAGACCACCGGGATCGGTCTCCATGGGCACCGACACCATCGACGTGAAGTCCGACCCGCGCAGGGACTCGAACGGCAGGTACCGCGGGTCGGACTCCTTCTCGTGAGTGATGACGACGGGCTCGCGGTTACTGGCCACCCAACCGGACACGCCGGACCCTAGGGGCAGCCGGATCTTGCCCACCTCGGAATCGAACGGTGGCGTCGCCCCCGCGAGTGTGAGCGAGCGGTCGCTGTCGTCGAGGACGTGCACAAAGCAGACGTCGGTGGCGGTGGCCGCGGTGATCATCCTGGCGGCCGCGGCGGCGAGGGGTTCCACGCCGGGGCCGCTGGAGGCCGCCTGGATCAACTCGCGAAGCAGCGCGAGCTCGCGATCCGCATCGACAACGTCGCGAACGGCGTTGGGGCGCAACGGGCCTCCACCGACCGGGCTCATTGGTAGATCCCTTCCCGCAGCGCGGTCGCGACCGCGCCGGTCCGGTCGCTGACGCCGAGCTTGCGGTAGATCGACCGCAGGTGCGTCTTCACGGTCTCGTCGCCGATCACCAGCTTGCTGGCGATGCCGCGGTTCGACAGTCCGTTGACGACGTGGGAAAGGATTTCGCTCTCTCGCTGGGTGAGGCCCTGGCGGGCTCCCGGCCAGAACTCGTCGCGTTGCATCCGGGCCGCGGTGTCGGCCGCCCTTGCCGCCATGCTCGGATCGATCGCGGTAGCGCCGCTGTGCACGAACTCCAGCTGGCGCACCAGGTCGTCGCCGCTGATGCTCTTCAACAGATAGCCCGACGCGCCGACGCGCAGCGCCTGAAACAGGTACTGCTCGTCGTCATAGACCGAAAGCATGACCACCTTGCGGTCGGACCGTCGTTCGCGCAGCGACTGGCACAGGTCCAGGCCGCTTGACCCCTGCATGCGCACATCGGAAAGCACGACGTCGGGGTCGAGATCATCGACCACGCTGAGCGCCCGCTCAGCACCAACGGCCTGGCCGACCACCGTCACCCGGTCGGAAAAGGCAGCGAGCATCGCCTTGAGACCCTCGATGACCATCTCGTGATCGTCTACCAAGACGATTCGCACTGGTCCGGAGGCGAGCGGGCTGTCGGACGCCATGGCAACACCTTAGGGCCGGCGCTCGCCGGGGTAACCCAACATGGCCTGGCCAATCCCCCGAATGGGGGAGGTTGGCACGCTGTGGTGTGGGTCACCCTTGTCTCGTGCCCATGACACAGCCCAATACTTGGCGTGCCGGACGATTCTGGTGGGATTGCAATTCACCCGTCGGCGCCGATGTGAATCCGCTTCGCGCACTGGTCTTCGACCTCGACGCGCTCGCCGACGTCGAATGCGACGGCCACCGTGTGGCCTACAACGCCGCATTCGCCGCGCACGGACTGAACTTCGAGTGGTCGGTTGCGCGCTACCGCAAGCTGCTGGCGCTGACCGACGAACGTCAGCGGGTCACGGCCGAGTTGCGCAAGCGCGGCGTTTCCACGGAATCCGACGTGCTGACCAAGCTGCTCGCCGACGACATCTACACGACCAAGACCATGATGCTCGACGAGATGATCCTCGACGCCGACCTGAGCCCGCGACCCGGCCTGGTCGATCTGGTCATGGAGGCTTTCACCGCCGGTGTGATGGTCAGCGTCGTTGCAGGTGGTCAACGAACCTGGGTTGAGCCGTTGGTGCGACAACTGGTCGGCGACGGGGTCGTCGAAACCGTGGTGACCGCCGACGATGTCAAGAAGCCCATGCCGGATCCCGAGGCATTCCGAACCGCGTTGTGGGAGCTCGGGATACCCGCGGAGAACGCCCTCGCCGTCACGGGTTCGGCTTCGGGCCTGCGCGCGGCGACCTCCACCGGTATGGCCACCACGGTCATCACTGGCGACGGCGCCCCTGACATTCCGGCCGCCGTTGCGGTCCGGCCGGACTACGCGGGCAGCGAGCCGATGCGGATCGCGGATTGTCGACGGCTGCACGGCCGTTGGTGTGCGGCGCACAAGCCGGCCGACGCGGCGTAGTACCTCGGCGAACCTCAGCTGCCGCGCAGTAGTTCGATCACCGCGCTGAAGTCCTTGTCCGCGTGGTCGGCTGCGTATTTGGCATAAATCTCTGCTGCGTGGCTTCCCAGAGGAGCCGTCGATCCTGTCGAGCTGACCGCATCCATTGCCAGGCCGAGGTCCTTGTTCATCAGCGCGGTCGCAAAGCCCGGCTTGAAGTCGTTATTGGCAGGCGAAGTGGGGACCGGTCCCGGCACCGGACAGTTGGTGTGCACCGACCAGCAGTTGCCGGTGGCTCCGGTGATCACGTCGAACAGCGACTGCGCCGACAGGCCGAGTTTCTCGGCCAACACGAAAGCTTCCCCGACGGCGATCTGCTGCACTGCCAGCACCATGTTGTTGCACAGCTTGGCGCTCTGTCCGTTGCCGGAGCCACCGCAGTGAATGATCTTGCCTGCCAACGGTTCTAGTACCGCGCGTGCGCGTTCGACGGCCTCGTCCTCGCCGCCGACCATGAATGCGAGCGTTCCTGCAGTGGCGCCCTTGACGCCACCCGACACCGGTGCGTCGAGTTGGGCGAACCCCGCTTCGATGGCCTGCTTGTGGATGTCGCGGGCATCGGCAACGGAGATGGTGGACGTATCGATGAACAGTGCACCGGATTTCGCCGCTGGCAGCACCTCGTCGTAGCACGCTTTGACGACCGCACCGTTGGGCAGCGAGCTGATCACGACGTCGGCCTCGGTCACCGCTGCCGCGCCGGAGTCGAATGTCTTGACGCCCTTGGCCTCCGCCGCCTCCTTGAGGGCGGGCACCGGGTCGAAGCCGTGCACGGTGTGCCCGGCCGCGACGAGGTTGGCTGCCATCGGGCCGCCCATGTTGCCCAGCCCCAAGAATGCGATGTTGGTCATTGACCCTCCCGGTTAAGAGGCGCGGGTCCCAGCGGCTTCTGCCGATTTGCGGGCTCGGCCCGCGGCAGCCCTACCGATGACCACGCGCATGATTTCGTTGGTTCCCTCGAGAATTCGATGCACCCTCAGATCGCGGACGATCTTCTCGAGCCCGTACTCAGTGAGATATCCGTAGCCGCCGTGCAGCTGTAGCGCCCGATCGGCGACGTCGAAGCAGGCGTCGGTGACATACCGCTTCGCCATCGCGCACAGCGCCACCTTGTCGGGGTGATTCTCGTCGAGCGCAGTTGCCGCCCGCCACAACAGCGTTCGCGATGTTTCCAGCGCGGTGGTCATGTCGGCGAGTGTGAACCGGATAGTTGGCTCGTCGACGAGTGCGCCGCCGAACGCCTGCCGGTCGGCCAGATAGCTCACCGCCTTGTCGTAGGCGGCCTGCGCGCCGCCCAGTGAGCACGCCGCGATGTTGAGCCGGCCGCCGTTGAGACCGTTCATCGCGATGGAGAAGCCGGTGCCCTCGCCGTCGGCGCCGCCGAGCATCGCGTCGACAGGAACCCGGGCACCTTCGAGAATGACCTGCGCGGTGGGCTGTGCGTGCCAGCCCATCTTCTCCTCGTTCGCGCCGAAACTGAGGCCGGGAGTGTCCTTTTCGATGATGAAGGCCGAGATTCCGCGGGGTCCGTCACCGCCGGTGCGGGCCATCACGATGTAGACGTCGGATGCACCTGCGCCGGAGATGAACTGCTTGACCCCGTCGAGCACGTAGTGGTCGCCGTCGCGGACGGCCTTCGTGCGCAGTGCGGCGGCATCCGAACCCGCGCCCGGCTCAGTCAGGCAGTAGCTGGCGACAGCCTCCATCGACGCGAGCTTCGGCACCCATGATTTGCGTTGTTCGCGCGTGCCGTAAGTGTCGATCATCCACGAGCACATGTTGTGGATTGACAGGAACGCCGCGACCGTTGGGTCGGCGGTGGCCAACTGTTCGAAGATGCGGACGGCGTCGATGCGGCGTAGGCCGCTGCCGCCGGCATCTTCGCCGCAGTAGATCGCCGCCATTCCCAACTCGGCAGCCTCGCGCAGTTCGTCGACCGGGAAGTGATGCGACTTGTCCCACTCCAGTGCCTTGGGAGCAAGGCGTTTCTCGGCGAAGGCTGCCGCCGTCTCGGCGATCACGCGTTCGTCGTCGTCCAGGCCGAATAGATCCATGGGGATACGTGCACTCTATTTCATTGTCGGAATGACGAATTCGGCGCCGTGGCTGCCCGCGGGCCACCGTTGCGTCACCGTCTTGACCTTCGTGTAGAAGATGATCGACGACGGCCCGTGCTGGTTGAGGTCGCCGAAGCCAGAGCGCTTCCAGCCGCCGAAGGTGTGGTATGCGACCGGCACGGGAATCGGCACGTTCACCCCGACCATGCCGACCTGAACCCGGGACACGAAGTCGCGTGCGGTGTCGCCGTCGCGGGTGAATATTGCGACGCCGTTGCCGTATTCATGCTCGGTGGGCAGCCGCAGCGCCTCTTCGTAGTCGTTGGCGCGCACGATGCACAGCACCGGCCCGAAGATCTCGTCGGTGTATATCGACATGTCGCTGGTGACGTGGTCGAACAGGGTCGGGCCGATGAAGTAGCCCTTCGACAGGTCAGCCTCGTCGAAAGTCAGTTCGTCGGTGGCGCGTTCGCGTCCGTCAACCACGGCTTCCGCGCCCGCCTCGATGCCTTGGCCGATGTAGTCGCGCACCCGCTGCAGTGCCGCCTCGGTCACCAGCGGGCCGTAGTCGGCTTTGGGGTCGAGGCTGTGACCGACGCGCAACTGGTTGACGCGCTCGACGAGCCTGGCGCGCAAGCGGTTTGCGGTCTCTTCGCCGACGGGCACCGCGACACTGATGGCCATGCACCGCTCGCCCGCGCTGCCGTAGCCCGCGCCGATCAGCGCGTCGACGGCGTTGTCGAGGTCGGCGTCGGGCATCACGATCATGTGGTTCTTGGCGCCTCCGAAGCACTGTGCGCGCTTGCCGTGCGCCGCGGCGTTCGAGTAGATGTACTGCGCGATGTCGGAGCTACCGACGAACCCGACCGCCTGGATATCCGGATGCTCGAGAATGGCGTCGACGGCTTCCTTGTCTCCGTGCACGACCTGGAACACGCCGGGCGGCAGGCCCGCCTCGAGGAACAACTCGGCCAGCCGCACCGGCACCGACGGGTCGCGTTCGCTGGGCTTGAGGATGAAGGCGTTGCCGCACGCGAGCGCGGGACCCGCCTTCCACAGCGGGATCATCGCCGGGAAGTTGAACGGGGTGATGCCGGCGACCACGCCGAGCGGCTGGCGCAGCGAGTAGACGTCGATGCCGGTGCCTGCGCCCTCGGTGTACTCACCCTTGATCAGGTGCGGGATGCCGATGGCGAATTCGATCACCTCGACGCCGCGCTGGATGTCGCCCTTGGAGTCCGCAACGGTCTTGCCGTGTTCCAGCGACAGCAGTTCGGCGAGTTCCTCGACGTTGGCGTTCACCAGGTCGATGAACTTCATCATCACGCGGGCCCGACGCTGTGGGTTCCAGGCCGCCCACTCCTTCTGTGCCTCGACGGCAGAAGCGACCGCGGTGTCGACGTCGGCGGCCGACGCCATCAACACCTCGGCCTGCACTTCGCCGGTGCTCGGGTTCATCACGTCGGCGGTTCTACTCGACGCCAGGTTGCTGCGGCGGCCGTCGATGAAATGTTGAATTTGTGTGGTCATGAGCGGATCCCTCGACAGAATGATGGAATACTAGGATATCCTAGTAAGTCCGCGTGATGCTGCGCAAGGGCCGTGCGATCTACAGTCCCAGCAGTCGGGTCGAAACCGCGCGCATCTCAACCTTGCGCACCTTTCCCGTCACGGTCATCGGGAACTCATCGACGATGTGGACGTACCGCGGGATCTTGAAGTGAGCGAGCTTGCCGGACGAGAACGCACGCACGGTGTGGGTGTCCAGCGGCGCACTGCCTGCCCGCATCTGGATCCATGCGCAGATCTCCTCGCCGTACTTCTCGTCGGGCACGCCGATCACCTGGACGTCTTCTATATCGGGATGGGTGTGTAGGAAGTCCTCGACTTCGCGTGGGTATACGTTCTCGCCTCCGCGAATGACCATGTCCTTGATCCGCCCGACAATCACGCAGTACCCGTCGTCTCGCATGACGGCCAGGTCTCCCGTGTGCATCCAGCCGTCTTCGTCGACCGCTTCCCGCGTCCTGTCTTCGTCACACCAGTAGCCCAGCATCACGGAGTAGCCCCGTGTGCAGAACTCGCCGGGCTGACCGCGCTCGACCGTCTTGCCGGTCTCCGGGTCCACGATCTTGATTTCGACATGCGGATGTGCCCGGCCGACCGTGGCGGTTCGACGGTGCAGATCGTCGTCGATGAGAGTCTGACAGGACACCGGTGAGGTCTCGGTCATGCCGTAGGCGATCGCAACCTCCGCCATGTTGAGCTCGTCGATACAGCGCTTCATCACCTCCATGGGGCAGGTCGCGCCCGCCATGATGCCTGTGCGCAACGAGGACATGTCCCGGTCGCCGAGGTCGGCCTGACCCAACATTGCGATGAACATCGTCGGGACGCCGTAAACGGCTGTGCAGTGCTCTGATTCGATGGCGTGCAGCGTCGCCGCGGGATCGAAAGCCGCAGCCGGAATCACCATGGTGGCGCCGTGACTGGTGCAGCCCAGGTTGCCCATCACCATGCCGAAGCAGTGATAGAAAGGCACAGGGATACACAACCGGTCGCCGGCAGCGAGGTTGATCTGTTCGGTGACGAGGAAGCCATTGTTCAAGATGTTGCGGTGCGAAAGGGTGGCCCCCTTCGGGGCGCCGGTCGTACCCGAGGTGTACTGGATGTTGATCGCGTCACCCGGCTCCAGCGTGTCCATCCGAGCGCGCAGATCTTCCTCGGACACCCGTACGGCGCCACGGCGCAGCGTGTCCCAGTCGCCGGTCCCCAGGAACACCACATCGGCGAGGTCGGGTGCCTGCGGACGAACCTCGGCGACCATCGAGCGATAGTCGGACGACTTGAACGTCGTCGCCGACACCAGCAGCCGAGTGCCCGAATGCCGCAGGGCAAAGGCCAGTTCATGGGTACGGTAGGCCGGGTTGATCGCCACCATGATGGCGCCGATCTTGGCCGTCGCGTATTGGAAGATCGTCCACTCGGGGCAATTGGGCGCCCAGATGCCGACTCGATCCCCGCGCTCGACGCCGCAGGCGATCAAACCACGCGCGACACAATCTATTTCGGAGTTCAGCTCGGCGTAGGTCCAGCGACGGCAGCTGGCGACGTCGACGAGCGCCTCGACGTCCGGATACCTCGATGCGGTGCGCTCGAAATTCGCGCCGATCGTCTCCTCGAGCAGGGTGGGTTCAGCAGGACCCGCATCGCAGGACAACGCGCTCGCATGCGCGGCACGAAGGCGTGCCTTGAGCACCTTTCCACCGGCGTTGCGCGGCAAGTTGTCGACGATCGCGACGCGGCGCGGACGCTTGTAGGGGGCGAGGTGCGCGCGACTGTGTGACTCGATCTCGGTTTCGGTCGGCGGATCGGCGGGATCATCGGGCACGATCACCGCCAAAGGGGTCTCGCCCCACGTGGGGTCCGGCACACCGACGACCGCTACTTCGGCGATCTTGGGATGACCGGCGAGAACGTTCTCCACTTCCGCGCAGTAAATGTTCTCGCCGCCGGACACGATCATGTCCTTCTTCCGGTCGACCACGTACACGTAGCCGTCGGCATCCTGCCTCACGAGGTCGCCAGAATGAAACCAGCCACCCCGGAAAGCCTCGGCCGTCTCCTCGGGCCTGTTCCAGTACTCCTTCATCACCAGAGGACCGAGATACACGATCTCGCCGACCTCACCTCGCGACACATCGTTCATCTCGTCGTCGACGACGCGGATCTCGACGTTGAGCATCGGGGTGCCCACCGAGCCGATCTTGCGGATCGAGTCCTCGCCGCGTAGCAGGCAGGTGATCGGGCTGCACTCGGTCTGCCCGAAAGCGGCGACGATCTCGGCGCCGGGGAAGGAGTCGATCATACTGCGCAGCAAAGTTGTTGAGGCCGGAGCGGCGCCCCACCAGACGCGATGTAACCGAGTGAGATCCCGAGACGCCAGATCCGGCGTCCCACAGACCGCCTGCCATCCCGTCGGTACCATCCAGCACGATGTGACCCCCTCGTCGACGATCGTCGCGAGTGTGGCGGCGGCGTCGAAACCGCCCGATGCCGGAATCACGACCTTGCCACCGGTGAGGAACGTCGGCAGCATTCCAGCGACACCCGCGATGTGGAACAGCGGCGCGACCGCCATCCAACAGTCGTCGTCGGCGTGGTGACCGAGGGTGCTGATCGAGCTGAGCGCGTGTAGGTACAGATTGCGGTGCGTGATCACCGCACCCTTGGGAAACCCCGTCGTCCCCGATGTGTACATGATGAACGCGGGTGCTTCGTCGGCCACCGCGACGCCAACGGGGGATTCATCGGCGGCGTCGATGATGTCGTCCAAGTCGCCACCGATGGTGATGACGGTGTGAACCGCCGGTGCTCCCGTCTGCGCCTGTGCCACAACGGGTGCCAGGGCAATGTCCGCGATGACCGCCGCCGAACCGCTGTCGGCGAGCAGATACGTTATTTCGTCGGTCACCAGCCGGAAGTTGACGGGCACCGCGATTGCGCCCAGTCGCAGCGCCGCGAGCCAGGACTCGACGAGCTCGAGGCTGTTGAGCCCGAGCACTGCCACCCGATCTCCACGACGGATCCCACGCGCCTGGAGTGCATTCGCCAGGCGTGTCGCGCGGTCGTCGAGCTGCCGAAATGAGCACCGCCGTCGCGGATCGACGAACGCGACCGTGTCGGGCCGGACCAGGGCGTGCCGGGCGAGTACGTCGCTGAGGGTGATACCCGTCGAAGCCGGCGTGGTCGCGGCGCCGGATGCAGGGGATGCGGACATCGTTCGCTCCTGGATTAGAGGCCCGCCCGGTCAGCAACGAGCGACCGGTTAAACGCGCTGCTACCGAACAGTGCGGCGGATGTCTGGGCACGGCGGAAGTAGAGGTGCAGATCGTGCTCCCAGGTGAAGGCGATCCCGCCGTGAATCTGAATGGCCGAGCCCGCACACTGCCGAAAGGTTTCCGCGGCTTGTGCTTTCGCCAACGGCCCGTTGATCTTCAGCTCGGTCACGTCGTCGGCACTCATTGCGGCGAACATGACCATCGCGCGGGTCGCGTCGATTTCGATCATCATGTCGGAGCAGGAGTGCTTGACCGCCTGAAAAGAGCCGATGGGGCGATCGAACTGGTGCCGGCTCTTTGCGTAGTCGACCGCGAGGGCAAGACACGCCTCGGCTCCGCCAAGCATTTCGGCGGCGAGCAGTATGCGCGCCACGTCCAGCACGCGTTCGAAGTCATCCGGCGTGCCTGCCGACAACGCTTCAGCGGGGGCCTTCGCAAACTGCAGTTTGACGACGGGACGAGTGCTGTCGAAGGACGGCAGGCTGACCACCGTGACGCCGGGCGCATCGGCCGCCACCACATACGGCGTGACCGCTGCGTCGCTTGCGGCGGGCACGACGAACAGGTCTGCGACGGCTCCGTGCAGCACCGGAGTGCACTCGCCGGTCAGGACGGTCCGCCCACCGACACTTTCGGCCAGAACGATGGACGCGCGTGCGGCATTCGGGTCGACGGCCGCTAGTGACCCGATCCGCTCTCCGGAGAGCAGGTCGGGAAGCAGGCGGCATCGTTGTTCTTCGTCCCCCATCCGCAGCACCGCCTCGACCGCCAGGGTCGTACTCAACAGCGGAACCGGGCTGAGTGCACGGCCAAGCTCCTCGGACGCGATCGTCGAGACGACGAGCGATCCGCCCGTCCCGCCGTAGGCGGCCGCGATGTGCAGACCGGGCACCTCGAGGTCGCGGCACAGCCGTTGCCACAGCGGTGGGTCGTGGCCGTCGCAGGCGGCGACTTTCCGCACCCGAGATGGAGGGGACTGGTGAAGCAGAAAGCGGCGCAACGATTCCCGGAATTCGTCGTGCTCGCTGCCATACTGAAAGTCCATGTCAGCTCGCCGCAGTGGGCAGGGCGAGCGCGACGCTGCAGTCCTCGGCGCGCGGTTCCTTCGGAAGCCCGAGCAGGCGTTCGCCGATCACATTGCGCTGGATCTGAGAACTGCCTGCGTAGATCGTTGCCGCCCGTGCGTAGAGCAGCTCGTCGACCCAGCACGCGGCGGAGTTAGGGGTGCCGGCCTCCGGAACCATCAGCGCTTCACCGTTTCCGGGGCCATCCGGGCTGAGGACGTCGACTCCCAGCAGTTCGACGGCGAGCTCGGTGTAGCGCTTGAAGTACTCGCTCCAGATGACCTTGCCGATCGCTGCGTCGGCGCCCGGCCGATCCCCGCTCATCATCGATGTCAGGGCGCGGTAGCCGCGGAAGCGCATGATCGCAACGCGCGAATAACACCACGCCAGCGCATCGCGAATACGTGGGTCGGTGTGCATCCCCCGTTCGTGCGCGAGCTCGCACAATCGCGCCAGATCCCGGCCGAAGTCGATTGCCGCAGTAGTGATTTGAGAGCTGCGCTCGAACCCGAGCAAGGTCATCGCGGTCGACCACCCGTCCCCCCGCTGCCCGACGACGTTGACGGCGGGGGTGCGCGCGTCCGTGAAGAAGACTTCGCTGAACGATGCGTACCCGGCCGCGTTGACGATGGGTCGCACCTCGACGCCGGGTTGATCCATCGGCACCAGCAGCAGCGACAGGCCCTTGTGCTTCGGCGCGGCGTGCTCCGTGCGGGCCAAGACGAAGATCCAATTAGCGGTCGGTCCTGCCGACGTCCAGATCTTCTGGCCGTTTATCACCCATTCGATACCGTCGGGTACCGCCCTGGTGCGCACTGATGCCAGGTCCGAACCTGCTTCGGGTTCTGAAAAGCCCTGACACCAGCGGTCTTCGCCGCTGAGAATGCGTGGCAGAAAGTGTTTCTTCTGCTGTTCGGAACCCAGCACAATAAGCGTGTTGCCGAGCAGTTCAATTCCGAAGAGGTCATTCTCGGTTCCCTTGGGCGCGCCGGCCCGGGCGAATTCCTCGGCGAGGACGACCTGCTCGAGCGCGGACAGCCCCGCACCCCCGTACTGCTTCGGCCAGGACACCGCCACCAGGCCGCAGTCCGCGAGGGTTCGCCGCCACCGCGCAGTAAAGGCCATTCGCTCGTTCGCCGGGAGTGCACCGGTCCCGGACCAGCCGTCCGGTAGATGCTCGGCCAGAAACGCGCGGATCCTGTCACGAAAAGCCTCGGCTTCGGGCGGGTAGTCGACATCCACTGCAGTGTTAGCCCTTTCGATCAGGGTTGCTCTTTGGATGCAGGCGAGATCTCGGGAGAGATGCGCCAGTCGTCAAGGCCGTTTTCGACGGTGCCGTACGACAGCCTGCCGCCGGTTACCTCGGCCCAGTGCGCGTGGTTGAGTTGATGGATCTTGAAGCACGCGTCGAGCGCCGTGGAAAAGCCCATCGCATCGACGGTTTGGTTCACTGACTCCTTGATCAGCAGGGCGGTGACCGTCGGCAGCTTGGCGATCCGACGCGCGAACTCGACGGTACGGTTGGACAGTTCCTCGTCGGGAAAGACCTTGCTCACCATTCCAAGGGCGTGGGCTTCGTCGGCATCCAGGGAATCGCCGGTGAACAGTAACTCTTTGGCCTTTCGCGGCCCGAACTCCCACGGGTGCCCGAAGTACTCGACCCCGCACATCCCCAGTCGGGTGCCGACGACGTCGGCGAACACCGTGTGCTTGCCCGCAACGATGAGGTCGCAACACCACGCGAGCATCAGCCCCGCAGACAGGACCATCCCGTGCACTTCGGCGATGGTGACCTTGCGCAGATTGCGCCACCGCCGGGTGTTCTCGAAGAAGTAGTGCCACTCCTGCCGGTTGCGCGATTCCACTCCGCCCAACGTTCCGCCGTTGCATTGATAGGTGACGTGCTGATCGGGACCCGGCGCGCGTTCGCGCACGTCGTCGGGTGAGCCGAGATCGTGCCCCGCGGAGAAGGACGGTCCTTCGGCACGAAGTATCACCACCCGGACCGTGTCGTCTGCTTCGGCGAGCTCGAAAGCCGAGCCCAACTCGACGAGCATCCCGCGGTTCTGGGCGTTGCGCTGCTTCGGGCGGTCGAGCGTGATGACGGCGATGCGCCCCTCGTCGATGACGCCGTACTTGACGAATTCGAAACGCCGCACGTGAGGGCTCCCTGTCAGCAGTGCTGAAGGCCGCACGGAGTGTTGGGTGGCGTTGTCCTCGCACAAATCGCCGGTCATGGCCACACCTTCCTGCGCCGCAGACGCTCTGACCTCAGGAGGTTACGTGTCTCGCAGGCTAAAAGTCCATAGCCGATACGCCCACTAGAAATCTTCAGCGGCGTAAATCGCCAAGAAAACTGCTACTTGCGTCCATCGATGTATATTGCTAGTACTGTGTTGTACGTCGCAGTCAGCGATCCGGATATGCCTCGCGCTGATTGGTTCCCACGGTTGCGATCGTGTACGGCCACTACAGAGAGGGTTGACGATGGAGATCGGGATATTTCTGATGCCGGCGCATCCGCCGGAGCGGAGTTTGTTCGACGCAACTCAGTGGGATCTCGACATCATCGAGTTGGCCGACCAGCTGGGCTATGTCGAGGCCTGGGTAGGGGAGCACTTCACCGTGCCGTGGGAGCCGATCTGCGCACCCGACCTTCTGCTGGCGCAGGCGCTGATGCGGACGAAGTCGATCAAGCTCGCGCCCGGTGCACACCTCTTGCCCTATCACCACCCGGTCGAACTCGCCCACCGGGTGGCCTATTTCGACCACCTCGCCCAGGGTCGATTCATGCTGGGCGTCGGCGCCAGCGGCATTCCGGGCGACTGGGCATTATTCGATGTGGACGGTCAAAACGGCGAGCACCGGGAGATGACCCGCGAGGCGCTCGAGGTCATGCTGCGTGTCTGGACTGAAGACGGGCCGTGGGAACATCGCGGAAAATACTGGAACGCCAACGGTATTTCGCCGATGTTCGACGGGTTGATGAGGCGCCACATAAAACCCTTCCAGAAGCCGCACCCGCCAATCGGCGTCACGGGGTTCAGTGCGGGCTCCGAGACGCTCAAGCTCGCAGGCGAACGCGGCTACTTGCCGATGAGCCTCGATCTGAACGCCGAGTACGTCGCCAGCCACTGGGATGCCGTACTGGAGGGCGCCGCGCGAAGCGGACGAACGCCCGATAGACGCGATTGGCGACTGGTCCGCGAGGTCATGGTCGCCGAAACCGACGAGCAGGCATTCCGGTACGCCGTCGACGGCATGATGGGACGAAACATGCGCGAGTACGTCCTGCCCACCTTCCGGATGTTCGGCATGACCAAGTTCTACAAGCACAATCCGCTTGTGCCCGACGACGACGTCACGCCTGAGTACCTCGCCGAGAACACCTTCGTGGTCGGGTCGGTCGAGACGGTGGTGGACAAACTGGAAGCCACCTACGACCAGGTCGGCGGATTCGGCCACTTGTTGGTGCTGGGATTCGACTACAGCGAAAACCCGGGCCCGTGGAAGGAGTCCATGCGATTGCTGGCAGAAGAGGTCATGCCACGGCTGAACGCACGCATCGCGAAAAAGCCGTTGGCCGCGATTGTCTAGTCGGCGCTTCGGGAAGGAACACCGCTGTGGAGGCTCGTCAGGTCAGCGTTCGGTATTCGGACGGGACGCAGAAGAAGATGACGGTGCAGCCGGATCAGTCGATCCTCGAGGCTGCGGAGGAGCACGGCGTCGCCATCGTCAACGAATGCCAGAGCGGCATCTGCGGGACATGTGTCGCAACGTGTGCGTCGGGCGACTACGAGATGGGCCGCACGGAAGGCCTCTCGGATGTGGAGCGTGAAGCCCGGAAAATCCTGACGTGTCAGACTTTTCCGACGTCGGACTGCCGGATCGAAGTCCAGTATCCCATCGATGACAATGCTGCATTGCTGGTGACGGGCCAAGGCGTGGTCACCGGAGTGCAGCAGATATCACCGACGACGGCCATACTGCAGCTGGAAGCGCCGGAGATGCCTGCCCTGACGTACAAGGCGGGTCAGTTCGCTCAGGTACAGGTACCCGGTACCGGCTCGTGGCGGAATTACTCCTATGCGCATCCCGCCGACGGCCGCAACAAACTCGAGTTCATCATCCGCCTGCTGCCAGACGGTGTGATGTCGGACTATTTACGCGATCGCGCTAAGCCGGGCGACCGCATCGCGTTGCGTTGCAGCAAGGGCACTTTTCATCTCCGTCCCGTCGTACGTCCGGTGATTCTGATGGCAGGTGGCACCGGCCTGTCGGCCATTCTGGCGATGGCCGAGAGCCTGGCGGCCGAAACTGCGCAACCGGTCCGCCTGCTCTACGGCGTCACCTCGGTCACCGATCTCTGCAAGCTCGACGAGCTGGAGGCGCTCAAGCGCCGGGTACCCGGGCTGGACGTGCGGATCATCGTCGCGCAGCCCGACGCAGGCTGGCACGGGCGGCAAGGAGTCGTCACAGACCTGCTCGACGAAGAGATGCTCGCAGCCGGAGAAGCCGACGTCTACCTGTGCGGTCCGCCGGCGATGGTCGAAGCCACCCGAACATGGTTGCAGGACAACGGCTTCCACCGGGTCGGTCTCTACTACGAGAAGTTCGTTGCGAGCGGCGGCGCCCGTAGGCGGACACCGCAGCGGGTGGACTATACCGACCTGGACATGGCCGACGTTCGGGAGCGTGGGCGTGGCACGGCGGTCGTCATCGGCGGCAGTATCGCGGGCATCGCGGCGGCCAAGGTGCTCCTCGAGTCGTTCGAACGGGTGATTGTGCTCGAGAAGGACGGACCCCACCGGCGTCGGGAAGGCAGGCCCGGCGCCGCCCAAGGCTGGCATTTGCATCACCTACTCACCGCCGGACAGATCGAACTGGAACGGATCTTCCCGGGGATCGTCGATGACATGGTGCGCGAGGGTGCATTCAAGGTAGACATGGCGGCCCAATACCGGATTCGCCTGGGTGGCACGTGGAAGAAGCAGGCCACCAGCGACATCCAGATCGTGTGCGCCGGACGTCCGCTACTCGAATGGTGTGTGCGTCGACGCCTGGACGGCGATCAACGGATCGACTTCCGTTACGAATCAGAGGTGGCCGATCTCATTTTCGAGCACGGAGGCGAAACCGTGGTCGGCGTCGCAGCAGTGTGTGACGGCGGCGCTATCGAAGTGGTGCCCGCCGAATTCGTCGTCGACGCCTCGGGTAAGAACACGCCGCTACCGCAGATTCTGGACCGCATCGGCATCGGAGCTCCCGAGGTAGAGCAGGACATCATCAACTGCTTCTATTCCACGATGCAGCACAGGGTTCCGCCTGAGCGCCAGTGGCACGACAAGGTGATGGAGATCTGCTACGCGTACCGGCCGTACGAGGACACCTATGCCGCGCAGTACTACACCGACAGCTCACGGACCATCCTGTCCACCTCGCTTGTCGCCTACAACTGCTATTCGCCCCCGCGCACGGCGCGGGAGTTCCGCGAGTTCGCCAACCGTATGCCGTCTGCGGTGGTCGGCGAGAACATCGACGGCCTGGAACCGGCTTCGCCGATCTATAACTTCCGCTATCCCAACATGCTCCGGCTTCGTTACGAAAAGAAACGCAATCTTCCTCGGGCGCTGTTGGTGGTGGGAGACGCGTACACCAGTGCCGATCCGGTTTCCGGGCTCGGTATGACGCTGGCACTGAAGGAAGTTCGCGAAATGCAGGTTTTGCTCGCGAAATACGGTGCGGGACATGCGGATCTGCCCCGTCGCTACTATCGGTCGATCAGTCGGATGGCGGACACGGCGTGGTTCGTGATTCGCGAGCAGAACCTGCGTTTCGGGTGGATCAAGGATGTGGAAAAGAAGCGACCGTTCTATTTCCGGCCCCTGACCTGGTACATGGACCGGGTGATCGAGCTCGTACACGACGACCTCGACACCTATCGCGAGTTCCTGGCGGTGGTTCACCTGGTCAAACCGCCATCCGCTCTGATGAGGCCGAGCGTGGTCGGGCGGGTGCTCGGCAAGTGGGCGCGGACCAGATTGTCCGGGCAGAAGACGTTGATCGCCAGGAACTATGAGAACCGCACGGTGCCTACGACGGAAATGCCGGACCGCCTCGACACGATCGTCGTCGACGAGATGACAGCGAGCCACATAGCGTGATGGCGAAGGGAACCAAGCAGATGTCGCAGAGTCATCGGATGCTCGACTGCCGTGGCACCAGGATCCACGCGGTGGAGGAGGGCGAGGGGCCCTTAGTCGTCCTGCTGCACGGCTTTCCGGAGTCCTGGTACTCCTGGCGACACCAGCTGCCCGCACTGGCCGCCGCAGGCTTCCGCGCGGTGGCGATCGACCAGCGTGGATACGGCCGTTCGTCGAAGTACCGTGTGCAATCCGCCTATCGCATCAAGGAATTGGTCGGCGACGTGCTCGGTGTGCTCGACGCCTACGGCGAGGACAAGGCTGTCGTCGTGGGCCACGATTGGGGCGCGCCCGTCGCCTGGACCTTCGCCTGGTTGCATCCGCGGCGATGCGCGGGCGTTGCCGGCATCAGTGTTCCGTTCGCAGGCCGTGGAGTCATCGGCCTGCCGGGCAGTCCGTTCGGTGAGCGACGCCCAAACGACTACCACCGCGAGCTCGCCGGCGATGACAAGGTCTGGTACCAGGACTACTTCTCCGCCCAGGACGGCATCATCGCCGAGATCGAGGAGGACGTGCGCGGCTGGCTGCTCGGCCTGACGTACACGGTGTCCGGGGAAGGAATGATCGCGGCCACCCAGGCCGCCATTGCCGCTGGAGTCGACCTTGAGTCGATGGATCCGATCGACGTGATCCGGGCCGGCCCGTTGTGCATGCCTGTCGGGGCACGGCTGAAGGACGCGTTCATCTATCCGCAACGCGCGCCCGACTGGTTCACCGACACCGATGTCGACTTCTACACAAGCGAATTCGAGCGCTCCGGATTCGGTGGACCGCTGAGCTTCTACCACAACCTCGACAACGACTGGCATGACCTGGCCGATCAAGAGGGTGAGCCGCTGACCCCGCCCGCGGTGTTCATCGGTGGTCAGTACGACGTCGGCACGGCGTGGGGTGTCGAGGCGATCGAGCGCGCACACGAGGTGATGCCGAACTATTGCGGCACGCACATGATCGCCGACGTCGGACACTGGATTCAGCAGGAAGAGCCCAAGGAGACCAACCGGTTGCTGCTCGAATTCCTTCGCGGACTTGACTGAGATGCGGGCCGACATGTTGCAGATGGCCCCCCCACTCGTCGATGAGAGCGAGTTGCGGCGGGTATTCGGCTGCTTCCCGTCCGGCGTGATCGCCGTCTGCGCCATCGTCGACGGCGAGCCGGTCGGCATGGCGGCGAGTTCGTTCACCTCTGTGTCGGTGGTTCCGGCTCTTGTGTCAATCTGCGTCCAGAACACCTCGACCACCTGGCCGCGACTGCGGGGTCGGCCGAGACTGGGCGTCAGCGTGCTTGCCGACTGTCATGGCGACGCATGCCTTGGCTTGTCGCGCAAGGCCGGTAACCGATTCGCAGGGGTGTCGTGGACGGAGCAGCCGGGCGGGGCGGTGTTGGTCGACGGGGCCAGCGCCTGGTTGGACTGCACACTGCACGCAGAGCTGAGCGCGGGCGACCACACCATCGTTCTGCTGGAAATTCGCCGCCTAGGAGGTGATCCCGACACGCCACCGCTGATTTTCCACGGCAGTCGGTTCCGCCAACTCGCCGGCTCATGCGTGCCAGGGGCGGGCCGATGAGAACAGCCGACATCCGCGTGCGACGGGCGATTGCGGCAATGGCGGCGGGGCGTCCCATCGTGGTTTCCGACGACACTTCAGCCGAGGCCGACGGACATCTCGTGTTCGCCGCCGAAGCCGCAACGCCGAAGCTGCTCGCGTTCACTGTCCGGCACACCTCCGGTTATGTGCGTGTCGCCCTGCCCGGCACCGAATGCGAGCGGCTGAACCTTCCCCCGGTGAGTCACACGCGCGCCGACTACCGGGTCTCGGTTGACTGGCACGGGACCGGCACGGGAATCTCAGCTACCGATCGCGCGCTGACCATCGCGCGACTCGCGTCACCTGGGTCTGACGTGTCGGACTTCAGGCGGCCGGGTCACGTTGTCCCGCAACAGGCTATCGGAAACGGAGTGCTGGAGCGGTGGGGAATCGCCGAGGCAGCCGTCGACCTCGCCCGCCTCGGCGATAGACGGCCTGCAGCCGGTCTCTGCGAAATCGTCTCCCGAAAGAATCGCTCGGAAATGGCGCACGGCGCCGAGCTCGTCGATTTCGCCGACGAGTACGGATTGCAAATCGTGACCATTGCCGAACTCGCCGCATATCGTCGGCGCACGGAGCCGCAGGTCATCCGGGTGGCCGAAACGGCAATGCCGATCAGGGGCGGAAACGCACGGGTGATCGGATACCGGGGCCTGGCCGACGGCGCCGAGCACCTCGCGGTGATCGTCGGCGCCGCGGGCGCGGATATGCCGGTGGCACTGCACGTTCACCTCGAGTGCCTGACCGGTGACGTGTTCGGCGGACTGGCCTGCAGGTGCGGCCGGGAACTCGACGGCGCGCTGAAGGGTATGGCGGCGCATGGTGGCGGCGTGATCGTCTACTTGCGTCCCACAGGGCCGCTGCGCGCGTGCAGCCTGCAGTCCGGCGCGCAGAAGACCTTTGATCGCGAGTCGGACACCGTCACGTGGATACTTCGCGACCTCGGTGTGTCCCCGGTCAGCCTCTCCGACGACGACCCAAACCTCGGCCTTGTGATGTTCGGCGCCATACTCGATCCGACGTGGCGGGTCGAGCGACAAGACGCTTCTTTCGCGGCCGCCATGTAAAGCGCGACGGCGCAATACAATCGCAACACAATGCAGAGGGACCCATGACGCACCCAGATCTGGACGGCAAGGCTGCCATCGTGACCGGAGCCGGAGCAGGCATAGGCCTGGCGATCGCACAGCGACTGGCCGACGAGGGCGCCAAGGTGCTGTGCGCGGACATCGACGGCGCTGCTGCTGACGCTGCCGCGGCAACGATCGGTGGCGCTGCGGTCGGTCACCGGGTGGACGTGAGTGACGAACGACAGGTGATCGCAATGGTCGACGCCTGCATCCGTGCCTTCGGCGGTGTCGACAAGCTTGTCGCGAATGCGGGTGTCGTCCATTTCGCGTCCCTCACCGAGACGACCGTCGAAGACTTCGACCGGGTGATCACGATCAACCTGCGCGGCGCGTGGCTGTGCACCAAGCATGCGGTGCCGAACATGGTCGAGCGCGGCGGCGGAGCCATCGTCAACATGTCCTCGCTCGCCGGGCATGTGGCGGCTGCGGGCACCGTTGCCTACGGGACGTCGAAGGCCGGGATCATTCACCTCAGTCGCGTCACCGCTGCTGAATTCCGTTCCGCCAACGTCCGTTGCAACGCCCTGTTGCCCGCGTTCGTCGACACACCGATGCAACAGGCCGCCATTACGGTGTTCGACGGCACGCTCGGAGAGGGCGGCGGACGAACGATGATCGACCGACTTCAGGGTCGGATGGCCGATCCGGCGGAGATGGCGGCCGTTACGGCGTTTCTCCTTTCGGACGACGCGTCAATGGTCACCGGCACCACTCAGTTCGCCGACGGCGGCACCGTCTGCGCCCTGTGGTGATCGGCTCATGAGTATCGACATCGCGATGGCGGTCATCTCATCGCCAACCCCGGCGTATCGGGTCAGGTGCCATGTCCGAGCCACGTCTTCGATGAAGCTGAGGGCCGCGGCGACGAGCAGCCTCGCCTCGGCGACCGTCGTGGCCGGCACCAGCTTGCGGACGAGATCTGTCCACTCGGCTTCGCGGTCAGCCTGATTCCTTTGGTAGCTGTCGCGGACTTCGTCGGAGGCGTACGAGAGTTCGGTGATCGACACCGCGACTAGGTCCGGGTCGTCGATGCTGAGCTGAACGTGGCCCTTGACAAGCCCGCCCAGACGCTGCGCCTCTGTGCCGTTCGCGCGCAGCGCGCGCACGCATTCCAGGCTGCGCCATTCGTCGAGCCGGCGGACCAGTGCGTCGAGAATGGCCTGCTTGGACGAGAAGGAGCGATAGAGACCCGGGCCGGCGATTCCGGCGCCCTTGCCGATCTCGCTGGTGCTGACCGCGGGGTAGCCATGCGCCCTGAAGAGGCGGGCCCCGGTGGCGAGCAGCGTCTCGTGCCGGCAGAACAGCGCAGCCTCTCGGTTCACATTCTCTTCGACGGGATCCAGGGAATGGGCGGCCGGCGTACGTGCGGCCGCCACGCACGCCCGGTACAACAGCTCGGTCATCTCGTCGCCCGGCAACGTCATGTTGTGCCGCCCCAGGCTGGTGAGGGTGCTGGACACCGCCCACGCCCGCAGCTCCGATTGTCGGGGGGCGAGGCCGGGTACCTCGAGCCGCACGGACTCGTCCATGCCTGCGACGATCGCGTTGATCCTGCGCCGCACCTGCGCGCGGTCGATGTCGTTGAGGTAGCGGGCCTCCCGTTGCCACAGCACGGTCAGTGCCCGCGTCACGACGGCGGCAGCGATCAGATTGGGCAGCTCGACGCGAAGTGGCGGAACCGCGGAGTCTGTCCCCTGATCGCCGGGGCCACGGGCGTTCTGGTATTCGTCCTGGGCGGTCAGGATGGCCGCGGCGAGCAGAGCCTGCTTGTTCTCGTAGTGGCGATACAGGGCGCGCGCGGTGACCCCTGCGGCCTCCGCAATCTCTTCCAGCTTCACCGAATGGAAGCCACGTTCGATGAAGAGGCGAACAGCCTGTTCGAGAATCTGCCTTTTTCGGTCCTTCGGTCTACGCCTGACCTCAGGTGCGACGGGCGCCATCTCCT
>Ga0164308_10000359_pt1 | contig 24940 bp, 21 predicted proteins | sample Whisoiple_246_MG_FD_109983 | JGI IMG/M metagenome (GOLD analysis project Ga0164308, IMG submission 109983) | Soil microbial communities amended with fresh organic matter from upstate New York, USA - Whitman soil sample_246_MG | ecosystem: Environmental > Terrestrial > Soil > Unclassified >... | reverse complement strand
TGATCATCGCGCGCTGTCCCGGCCCCAGCAGCCTCATCCTGACCGTCGCGTCCTCGAAGGAGGACAAGGCGTCCGTCAGATAGGCGGGGTTGAAGGCCACCGTCATCTCCCCGGCGCCGTCGAAGGCCGCGGGCAGCCGCTGCGCGGCCACGTCGTCCTCGAATCCCGCCTGGAGCAGGGCCGAGCCGTCGGGCCCGGGGGAGAACGTCATCTGCAGCGGGCTCCCGCCGTCCGCGACCACGGAGACCCGCCTGACGGCCTCCACCAGACGCGCCCGGTCCATCACCGCGACCGCGGTGTCCCCGAGCGCGAACAGCTTGTCGTGGCGGGGCAGTCTGCCGTCCAGCAGCCGCACCGTCGTGCGCGTCCCGGCGTGCTCGAATCCGGCCGACCCCCCGTCCACGGAGACGTCGACCCTGCCGGACCTGCCGAGCGACCGGGCGATCTCGGTCAGCCGGCGGGCCGACACGACGACGTCGGCCGTCACGTCCGGCGCCTTCGCCTCGAACGGAAGCGTGCGCACCGCGAAGCGGTACCGGTCCGTGGCCGCGAGGGTCATCGTGGAGCCGTCGAGACCGAGACGGATGCCGGTGAGCGTCGGCAGGGTGTCGTCCCGCCCCGCGGCCACCGCCACCTGGGCGACGGCCGAGCCGAACTCCCCGGCGTCCACCGTCCCGCGTACGTCCGGCAGCGGCGGCAGCGCCGGGTAGTCGTCGAGGGGAAGTATCGAGAGACCGAAACGGGAGCCGTCCCCGGTGACCGTGAGGCGCGAGCCCTCCACCGCGCACTCCACGGGTCCCTCGGGCAGCACCTTGCAGATGTCGAGCAGCCGCCGCCCCATGACCAGCACCTTCCCCGGCCGGACGGTGTGCGCCTGGGTCTCGACGCGTGCGGAGGCCTCGAAGTCCAGCCCGGACACCCGGAGCCGGCCCGTGTCCGCGTCGAGGAGGAGACCGCCGAGGACGGGGACCGGCGAGCGCGCGGGCAGCACCCGGGCGGCCCGCGAGACGGCATCGGTCAGTGCGCCACGTTCCATGCGGAATTCCACGGCAGGGTGCCTCTCGTCCGGCGTGCGTCACGGTCGGGACGAACGCTAGGCGGAGCCACTGACAATCGGCGCGGACCGGCGACGGCGACCGCGCCCCGGGCCCGCACGGCCCTCACCCCGCGGCTGCCTCAGCCCGACTTCCTGTACGTCAGGCTCTCCCCGGAGGACGCGATCTCACGTCGCAGCCCGCCGTCGGGCAGCAGCGTCAGGATGGTGGGCTTTCCCGGGCTGCACGACGTCATGGGCTCGCCCTCGGTGATCCGGGAGGCCCCGACGCGGACGGACTCCTCCGAGGAGGACGCGCTCTCCAGGTCGGCCTGGAACACGCAGCGGTAGGAACCCCCGGTGTCGAGCGGGCCCTCGGCGGTGAGGGTCAGCACGCGGTCGCCCACCCCGCCCTGTTCGACGACGAGTTGCCGGGTGGACGTGCCCTCTCCGCCGACCCGCGCGGTCCAGGTGCCCAGGAGTCCGGAGGGGACCGCGCCGTCGGCGTTCTTGCCTTCGTGCTTCGTGTCGCCCCCCGTCGTTCCGCCCCCGGACGATCCGCCGGTGGACGAGGCCGTCGAGCCGCCCGCGCCCTGCGTGAGCGCGTAGACGCCCCAGCCCGCCCCCGCGGCGACGAGCAGCGCCACGGCGACCAGCAGCAGGACGGAGCCCGCTCCGCGGCGGCGCGGGTGCGCGGGCGGGGCGAAGGTGGCAGCCGGGCCGTGCGGGGGCGTGGGGCCGTAGCCGTATCCGTATCCGTAGGCGGGGGCCTGGGGCCCGGGGTATCCGTACGCCTGCCGCGGTGCGGGGGCCGGGTGCGGCGCGGGCACGGGAGGGGCGACCCGCGTGGGCGCCGGGTGCGCGGCCGCGGGCTGTCGGACCGGTGCGTGCGGCGGCGTGGGCGCGGATGCCGGCGGGGACTGCTCCGGGCCGTGCTCCTCCGGGTCCTCGGAGTCCAGCAGTTCCACGGCGTGCCGGCCCAACTGGGCGATCAGCGCGCCGGGCAGCCACGGTTCCGTCGTGTCGGTGTCGCCCAGCCGTTCCAGCACGGCCTCCGTGGAGGGGCGTGCGGCAGGGTCCTTCTCCAGGCAGTCCCGGACCACGTCGACCAGGTCGTCGGGCACGCCGGTGAGGTCCGGTTCCTCCTGCGCGATCCGGTACATCAGGGCGTGGATCCTGCTGTCCGCCGCACCGAACGGCAGCCGCCCGGTCGCCGCGTACGCCAGGACGGAACCCAGGCAGAACACGTCGCACGCGGTCGTCACGCGTTCGCCGCGCACCTGCTCGGGCGCCATGAAGCCGGGTGAGCCGATCATCGCGCCGGTGCGGGTGAGACCTCCGTCGGCGACGGTGTCCAGAGCCCGGGCGATGCCGAAGTCGATGACCCGGGGGCCGTCGATCGTCACCAGGACGTTGGACGGTTTCAGGTCCCGGTGGATCAGTCCGGCACGGTGGATGTCCTGGAGGGCCCCGGCGAGCCCGGCGCCCAGGAGCCGGACCGAGCGTCCGGGGAGCGGTCCGTACGCCCCGGACCCGGCCACCGGGGCGCCGGGGCGGCCCGAGACGATGCGGTGGAGCGAGGGGCCGGCGACGTAGCCGGTGGCCACCCACGGCACCGCGTCGTCCACTCCGGCGTCGAGCACCGGTGCGGTCCAGGAACCGCCGACCTTCCGGGCGGCCTGGACCTCGGCCCGGAAACGGTCCCGGAACTGCTGCTGCTCGGCCAGCTCGGGGCGGACCAGCTTGATGGCGACGGTGCGGCCCCGGTCCGAGCGTGCCAGGAACACCTGGCCCATCCCGCCTGCGCCGAGTCGCCCCAACAGCCGGTATCTGCCGATGCGTTGCGGATCGCCGGAGCCCAGCTTCTCCATGGTGCGCTTCCTCCCCGTACCGGCTGTGTCGGGCCGTGGGTCGAGGATAGCGGCGGACCTGCGCGGCGGCCGCCCACGGTCCCGCGGGGCGGCCGGTCCGGTCACTCCCGGGAGGACTCCGGCGGCCGCCCGGCCGGGGAGGTCAGGGTGTCCACGGCGGCGGAGAGCCGCTCCAGCACCTGGACGGTACGGGCGAACTCCTCCTCGCCCAGGGCTCCGGCCAGCCGCTCCGCGAACTCCGCGTGGGCGGGGCCGATCCGGTCCACCGCCGCACGGCCCTCCGGGGTGGGCCGGAGCAGTTTGGCCCGTCGGTGGGCCGGGTTGGCGACGTACTCGGCGAGGCCCCCGTCCACCAGCAGATCGGCGATCCGCTGCACGCTCTGCCGGGTGATCCCCATCGCGCGGGCGATCCCCGCCACGGGGAGCGGCTCGCTCAGGACCGCGCCGAGGACCTGCCACCGTGCCGCGGTGAGGCCGGCGGGAGAGGCCAGTTCCTCGGCGACGGACAGGAACCGGCCGTTGAGGCGGAACACCCCGATCGCGGTGCGGCTGAACCGGTCCGGGTTCGCCGTGCCTCCGGCGTCCGTCGCGCTCATCCTTCGAGCACCTCGTAGGCGCTCGCGTCCGAGTCGTGGAAGAGCCGGTACCAGGCGTCCAGCTTCTCCGCCCCGAACACCCCGAGGAGTCCGAAGATCTCGCGGGCGAAGGCGACCGGCTCGGTCGGTCCCGCCGTGACGAGGGCGCCACGGGGCGCCCCGCCGGCGTCCGTACCGCGATCCGTCACCGCGTCGGCCTCCACGTAGCGCGCACCGCCCGCGTACCCCGTGGCCGCCAGGTAGAAGGACACGGCGCTCGTGTGGGCGCGGTCGTCGAGCAGCCCTTCCCGGGCCAGCCCCGCGGTGGCCCCGCAGATGGCCGCCACGGGGGTACCGGCCTCCAGGAAGGTCCGCGCCGCCCGGGCGAACGGCGTGAGGGTGTCGCCGGTGTCCCACAGGGAAGCGCCCGTGAGGAGCAGCAACGCGCTGTCGTCGGGGTCCAGTTCGTCCAGCGTGAGATCCGGCTGGACACGCAGTCCGCCCATGGTGGTGACGGGTGCCGAGGTGAGGCCCACGGTCCGCACGGTGTAGCCGTGCCCGGTGAGCTGCGCTGTCGCGAATCCCGGTTCCCAGTCGGCGAAGGTGTCGTAGACAGCCAGGTGGACGGTCGTGCGGGTCATGGTGACCTCCGGTGGCGAAGCGCGGAACCTTATGACAGTAGGCTGTCATAAATGACAGAATGCTGTCAACTGTTCCCCCCGTCCCGGACGGCGACCCGACACCCTGCCGAGCCGGGCGGCCCGCGCCGTACACAGTGGCCATGGAGATCGGCCGTGGCGGCCGCATACGCTCGCCGCATGAGCACCGATGCCTCTCGCGCCCCGTACACCGACTCCGCGGCGGGCGCGGCCGTGAAGGCCGCCGACCGCGCGCACGTGTTCCACTCCTGGTCCGCCCAGGGCCTGATCGACCCGCTCGCCGTCGCCGGCGCCGAGGGGGCGTACTTCTGGGACTACGACGGCAACCGCTATCTGGACCTCACCAGCGGTCTGGTCTTCACCAACATCGGCTACCAGCACCCCGTCGTGGTCGCCGCGATCCAGGAACAGGCGGGAAAGCTGGCCACGTTCGCCCCCGCCTTCGCCGTCGAGGCGCGCTCCGAGGCGGCCCGCCTCATCGCCGAGCGCACCCCTGGCGACCTGGACAAGATCTTCTTCACCAACGGCGGTGCCGAGGCCGTCGAGAACGCCGTCCGCATGGCCCGGCTGCACACCGGACGCCACAAGGTGCTCTCCGCCTACCGCTCGTACCACGGGGCGACCGCCACCGCGATCAACCTCACCGGCGACCCGCGCCGCTGGGCGTCCGACACCGGGTCGGCGGGGGTCGTCCGTTTCTGGGCGCCGTTCCTCTACCGCTCGCCGTTCTACGCGCAGACCGAGGCCGAGGAGTGCGCCCGCGCGCTCCAGCACCTCGAGGACACGCTGGCCTTCGAGGGGCCGGCGACCGTCGCCGCCGTCGTCCTGGAGACGATCCCCGGCACGGCGGGCATCATGACGCCGCCGCCCGGCTATCTCGCGGGTGTCCGTGAGATCTGCGACCGGCACGGGATCGTCTTCGTCCTGGACGAGGTGATGGCCGGATTCGGGCGCACCGGGAAGTGGTTCGCCGCCGACCACCACGGCGTCGTCCCGGACCTCATGACGTTCGCGAAGGGCGTCAACTCCGGTTACGTACCGCTCGGCGGGGTCGCGATCAGCGCCGAGATCGCCGCCACCTTCGACACCCGCCCCTACCCCGGCGGACTCACGTACTCCGGCCACCCGCTGGCCTGTGCCGCGGCCGTCGCCACGATCAACGTGATGGAGGACGAGAAGATCGTCGAGGGCGCCGCGCACCTCGGTGAGCACGTGCTCGGCCCCGGTCTGCGCGAGCTCGCCGGGCGCCACCCGTCCGTCGGCGAGGTGCGCGGGCTCGGCGCGTTCTGGGCGCTCGAACTGGTCCGTGACAGGGAGACCCGGGAGCCCCTGGTCCCGTACAACGCGACGGGTGAGGCCAACGGTCCGATGGCGGCCTTCGGCGCGGCGTGCAAGAAGAACGGCCTCTGGCCCTTCATCAACATGAACCGCACCCACGTCGTCCCCGCCTGCAACATCACCGAGGCCGAGGCGAAGGAGGGGCTGGCGGCCCTGGACACGGCCCTCTCGGTCGCCGACGAGTACACCGTGTAGACGCCCCCGTCCGCGACGCCCTCCCCCGTGCCCGGAACCGGGCACCTGCCCTGGCTTATGGTGACCCAAGCCGAGAACGGGAGGGGGGCGTCATGGGTGCGGGCGGAGGCGTGACCCGCAGTACGCTGCGGCAGCAGATCGCCGACGCACTGCGTGACGAGGTCCTCGCGGGGCGTATGCGGCCACGGGCGGAATTCACCGTCAAGCAGATCGCCGAGCAGTACGGGGTGTCGGCGACCCCCGTACGCGAAGCGCTCTTCGACCTGAGCGCGCAGGGGCTGCTCGAATCGGACCAGCACCGCGGCTTCCGGGTCCGCGAGTTCACCGTCGCCGACTACCGGTCGATGGTCGAGGCCCGCGCCCTGGTCATAGACGGGGTGTTCCGGGGGATCTTCGACGGAACCGGCTCGGCGCCCACCGTGCTGGCCGCCCACCTGCCCGCGCTCGTGTCCGTACGCCGCCGGGCCGAGGAGGCCACCCGCGCCGCGCTCAGCGGCGACCTGGACATCCTCATCGGCTACGACCTGAGGTTCTGGCGGGAGCTCGGAGCCGTCATCGGCAACACCTACATCAACGACTTCCTGCAGCGGCTCCGGATGCAGGCGTGGATCTTCGCCGTCCCGTACCTCCGGGGCGACGCCGACGTGCGCGACTGGCTGTGGAACGGCCACCGGGAGCTGGTGGAGGCGATCACGGCCGCGGACGGGCCCGCCGTACGCGCGGTGCTGGACGCCTACTACGCGCACGGAATGGACTGGGCGGACCGGCTGGCCGCCGGCAACCCCCCGCACCCGGGCCACGGCTGAGCGCCGGAAGGGACGGCCGGCACCCCGCACCCTGTGCGCGGCGTCCCGGCCGCATTACGCTGTCCCGACCATCGCACGAACCCGTTGGAGAGCGAGACTTCGTGGCCTGTGACCTGTGGCTGGTCCCCCTCGTCGATGTGCTGTGCCACAGCCCCGACAACCCGTTCGCCGAAGAGATCGCCGTCTACGACAAGGCGCTGACCGAGGCGGGGCTGCCGCCCGTGCCCGTCTACGCCTACATGCCAGGACTCACCGGGGACGTCGCCCCGGTCGCGGGCTTCGACTACGACGCCCTGCACTTCCTGCGCCGCGCCTACCTGCTCCAGCTGAGCGGTCTCGCGGTCACGCCCGTCGACGAACTCGGCGGGGACTACGAGCAGTTGCTGGAGATGTTCGAGCAGAGCGCGCAGGAGTCGCACCTGGTGTGGCACTACGACCACGCCGGGGCGTACGTCCCGCTGGACTTCCCCCGCCCGCTCTCCGGCGACCAGCTCCTGGAGGGTGGCGGCCCGCTGGGTTCCTCCCACGGACTGCTGCGTGAGCTGGAGTTCGTCGCCCCGTCCATCGGGATCGACCCGGCGAACCCGCCGGCCGCTCCCGTGCCGCCGGCCGGCCCGACCACGCTGGAGGAACCGGCCGCCCCGCTCCCGTACGACGACAGTCCCTTCGCCCGGGAACGGCACGTCTGGCTGGGCCTGCACGCGGCGGCCACCCGCAGCCTCGCGCAGGGCTCGATGATCATCTTCAGCTAGGCCGGACCGCCGCCCCGCGCTCGAGTCCGGACCGCCGCCCCCCTGCTCGTGAGGCGGGGCGGCTCCGGCTTCAGCGGGGCGGCTCCGGTGGGCGCTGGCGCGGCATGTTCGGGCGCGCCACCGCGGGCATGGTGAACCGGCCGGGCGCGGACCCGGCCTCGGGGCGGCCGCCCGGACCGCCCGTCACCAGTGACTGCATCCCCATGGGCGCGGGACCGGCCCGGAACTCCACCATCCAGTCCGCCGTCTCCATCCGGACGAGCTCGGTGATGTCCTCGGAGAACCGGCGCAGCACCCCCAGGCACCGCTCCGCGGCCTCGCTGGCGGTGCCCTCCGTGGGCCCGAGCACCTCGCGGACGCACTCCGAGGACCAGTCGAACTGGAGCACCTGGAGGCGCCGCTGCACGGCCTGTGCCGTCGCGAGGTTCCTTATCCAGCCGGAGGTCAGTCCGAAGTACCGGTCGCACGCCATGCAGGCGGCGCCCAGCAGGAGCGACAGATAGCCCCAGCCGGCCGAGCCGTGCAGCTCCCCGGTGAGGTCGAGCAGGGGGAGCGCCGCACCGGCCACCACCCCTGCCGCGGTACCGACCCGGAGCAGTCGGGCCGTGCGCCGCTTACGGATCCGGTCGCGCAGATACCAGTCGGCGGTCTCGATGGCGCCGGCCTCGACCCAGCGGTACAGCTCGTCGAGCCGTTCCGCCGGCTCGCCCCAGTCCCCGAGAGGGAAGGCGCGGCCGGTCAGATCCCGGGGGCTCGAAACGTAGCGCGAACCGGAAGGCTCGGTTCCGGTGCCTGCACCGGATCCCGCGCCTGACTCCTTGCGGGGCGGCCCCTCGGGCTGCATCTCCGGCTGACTCACCGGGGCACTCCTCTGCACTCTGCGCTCGGCGCGTATCGACGCGGGTCGGCACGGTCTCGGTCATGGAGGGGGCGGATCCCGGCATATGACCGGGCCCCCACCGTGTAACTCTGCGTTACCTTCAGCATGCGTACGGGTACGGATACGCATGCTCTTCCTACCGCCGAATGGTGGGCCACGGGGTCGAAATCGCTGGATTCCCCGGTGTGCACGGCCTCTGGTCAGGTATAGGAGCACGGCAGAGGCTATTCAGAACTCACCCGAAAGAGTTGGTCGCCTGCGGGTGGGGCACGGCGTCCGGCGAACACGTAGGCTCGGCGTACCGAAACAATCCGTCGTCGAAATGCCAGGAGTGACCGTGATTCCCGGTGGTGGTCAGCCCAACATGCAGCAGCTGCTCCAGCAGGCCCAGAAGATGCAGCAGGACCTTGCCGCGGCCCAGGAGGAGCTGGCCAGGACCGAGGTCGAGGGACAGGCGGGCGGTGGTCTCGTGAAGGCCACCGTGACCGGGTCCGGCGAGCTCCGCGCCCTGGTGATCGACCCGAGCGCGGTGGACCCGGAGGACACGGAGACGCTGGCCGACCTCGTGGTCGCCGCGGTCCAGGCGGCGAACGAGAACGCGCAGCAGCTCCAGCAGCAGAAGCTGGGCCCGCTGGCCCAGGGCCTCGGCGGCGGCATGCCGGGTCTTCCGTTCTGACCCCTGTGGCTACCCGGGCGTACCCGCTACGGTACGAGCAGGAAAAAGGAAAGGCGTTCCGTTGTACGAAGGCGTTGTTCAGGAGCTGATCGACGAGCTGGGCAGGCTGCCGGGCGTCGGTCCCAAGAGCGCGCAGCGGATCGCCTTCCACGTCCTGCAGGCCGAGCCCACCGACGTGCGCCGTCTGGCCCACGCCCTGCTCGAGGTCAAGGACAAGGTCCGGTTCTGCGAGATCTGCGGCAACGTCGCGCAGCAGGAGCAGTGCGGGATCTGCCGTGACGCCCGCCGCGACCGCTCGGTGATCTGCGTGGTCGAGGAACCCAAGGACGTCGTCGCGATCGAGCGGACCCGTGAGTTCCGCGGCCGTTACCACGTGCTGGGCGGCGCGATCAGCCCGATCGAGGGCGTCGGCCCCGACGACCTGCGTATCCGGGAGCTGCTGGCCCGGCTCGCGGACGGCTCCATCACGGAGCTGATCCTGGCGACGGACCCCAACCTGGAGGGCGAGGCCACCGCGACGTACCTCGCCCGGATGGTCAAGCCGATGGGCCTGCGGGTCACGCGGCTGGCCAGCGGGCTGCCCGTCGGCGGCGACCTGGAGTACGCCGACGAGGTCACCCTCGGCCGCGCCTTCGAGGGAAGGCGGCTGCTCGATGTGTGACCCCTCGTCGTGCGCCCCGTCGTCTCACCGCGGCTTTACACGTGGTGGCGTTATGTTCTACCCGCCGTTCGCGACCGTGCCCACGGGAGGTCCCCTCGATGTCTGACGCCACGCTGAACTCCGTCACGCAGGACCCGGACGACTTCGCCGTCCAGATCGCGGACCAGATCAAGACGTTCATCGTCGCGGTGACCGAGGTGTCGAAGGCCGACGAGCCCGAGAAGGCCGTCCCGGTCCTGCTCCTGCAGGTCTCGCAGCTCCTGCTGGCCGGCGGAAGGCTCGGCGCCTACGAGGACATCCTCCCGGACGAGCGCTACGAGCCGGACCTGGGCGCCGAACCGGACGCCGACGGGCTGCGTGAGCGCTTCGCGGAGCTCCTGGAGCCCATCGACGTCTACTCCGAGGTCTTCGACCCGTACGAGCCGCGCAAGGCCCCCGTGCCCCACCGCATCTCCGACGACCTGGCCGACCTGGTCACGGACCTCGGACACGGCCTGGCGCACTACGAGGCGGACCGCACGGCGGAGGCCATGTGGTGGTGGCAGTTCTCGTACTTCTCCAACTGGGGCTCCACGGCGTCGGCGGCCCTGCGCGCGCTCCAGTCGCTGATCGCCCACATCCGGCTGAACCAGCCGCTCCAGGAGCTCGACGGCCTGGACACGGACCAGGACCCGGGTGACGGGGACCTGGCCGAGGAGGCCGGACGTGTGATGGCCGAGGAGATCGCCGGGCCCCTGGGCCTGCGCCCGGTCCGGTAACGCGCTTCCGGGGGCTCGCGGTCCCAGCGAACGGGCTCCCGGTCCCACGAACGGGCTCCGGGTCCCACGAACGGGCTCCGGGTCCCACGAACGGCCGTGTGCCGGCCCGGCTTTCCGGGCCCGCATTCCCGGTGTCCCCGAGGGTGTCCGGCGGCTCCGCTCCGCCCGTGTCGCACGTGCCGGACGCGCCCGCCGGGCTGCCTGCGACCGTTGTGTCCTGGGCCACAAAAGGCGTGCGGCGCGAAGGAAGAGGGCAGCAGCCCGGTACGAGCAGTTCGGGACGGCGCTCGTACCGCGTGGTGGGCGGGACATCTCATCATCCGGTACCGACGGGTCGATTCCGGGCTGCTCGTTAAACTGAGCCGACCGCACCATTATTGAGCGAGGAGCGCACGTGGGCCTTGTCGTGCAGAAGTACGGAGGCTCCTCCGTAGCCGATGCCGAAGGCATCAAGCGTGTTGCCAAGCGAATCGTCGACGCCAAGAAGAACGGCAACCAGGTGGTTGTCGTGGTGTCCGCGATGGGCGACACGACGGACGAGTTGATCGATCTCGCCGAGCAGGTATCCCCGATGCCTGCCGGACGTGAGTTCGACATGCTGCTGACCGCCGGAGAGCGGATCTCCATGGCCCTCCTGGCGATGGCGATCAAAAACCTGGGCCACGAGGCCCAGTCGTTCACGGGCAGCCAGGCCGGTGTCATCACCGACTCGGTCCACAACAAAGCGCGCATCATCGATGTCACGCCCGGACGCATCCGGACCTCGATCGACGAGGGCAACATCGCCATCGTCGCCGGGTTCCAGGGTGTGAGCCAGGAGGGCAAGAACATCACGACCCTCGGTCGCGGTGGGTCCGACACGACCGCCGTCGCCCTGGCCGCCGCGCTGGACGCCGAGGTCTGTGAGATCTACACCGATGTGGACGGCGTCTTCACCGCCGACCCCCGGGTCGTGAAGAAGGCCCGGAAGATCGACTGGATCTCCTTCGAGGACATGCTGGAGCTGGCGGCGTCCGGCTCCAAGGTGCTGCTGCACCGCTGCGTCGAGTACGCACGCCGTTACAACATCCCGATCCACGTCCGCTCGTCCTTCTCCGGACTGCGCGGCACCTGGGTCAGCAACGAGCCGCAAGGGGACCAGCAGGTGGAGCACGCCATCATCTCCGGAGTCGCCCACGACGTCTCCGAGGCCAAGGTCACGGTCGTCGGTGTTCCCGACAAGCCGGGCGAGGCCGCCGCGATCTTCCGCGCCATCGCGGACGCCGAGATCAACATGGACATGGTGGTGCAGAACGTCTCCGCCGCGTCGACCGGGCTGACGGACATCACCTTCACGCTGCCCAAGGCCGAGGGCCGCAAGGCCATCGACGCCCTGGAGCGCAACCGCGCCGGCATAGGGTTCGAGTCCCTGCGCTACGACGACCAGATCGCCAAGATCTCCCTCGTCGGCGCGGGCATGAAGACCAACCCCGGGGTCACCGCGGGCTTCTTCGAGGCGCTGTCCGACGTCGGTGTGAACATCGAGCTGATCTCGACGTCCGAGATCCGCATCTCGGTGGTCACCCGTGTCGACGACGTCAACGAGGCCGTGCGCGCCGTGCACTCCGCCTTCGGCCTCGACAGCGACTCGGACGAGGCCGTCGTCTACGGGGGCACCGGCCGATGACAGGACGCCGCCCATCGCTCGCGGTCGTGGGTGCGACCGGGGCGATCGGTGGCGTCATGCTCCAGATCCTTTCGCAGCACGCGGATGTCTGGGGCGAGGTAAGGCTGATCGCCTCCCCGCGCACGGCCGGCGCCGAGCTGGTCGTGCGCGGCGAGGCGACCGAGGTCCTCGCACTCTCCGAGGACGTGTTCGACGGGGTGGACGTGGCCCTGTTCCTGGTGCCGGACGAGGTGTCCGCGCAGTGGGCTCCGGTCGCCGCCGCCCGGGGCGCCGTGGTCGTGGACGACTCGGCGGCCTTCCGGCTGGACGACGACGTCCCCCTCGTCGTCCCCGAGATCAACCCCCATGCCGTGCGGCGGAGGCCGCGCGGCATCGTCGCGTCCCCGAACTGCACGACGCTGTCGCTGATCGTCGCGGTCGGTGCCCTGCACGCCGAGTTCGGACTGCGGGAGCTGATCGTCTCGTCCTACCAGGCGGTGAGCGGCGAGGGACACGACGGTGTCGCCGCGCTCCGCGAGCAGCTCGCCCTGGTGGCGGGCACGGAGCTGGGCACACGCCCCGGGGACGTACGCCGTGCGCTGGGTGACGGCGACAAGAGCCCCTTCGCCGCTCCCGTGGCGCTGAACGTGGTGCCGTGGGCCGGGACCGACGCCGGGGGCGGCTGGTCCTCCGAGGAACTGGCGATACGCGAGGAGTGCCGCAAGGTCCTCGGCATGCCGGACCTGAAGGTGACGGCGACCTGCGTGTACGTGCCCGTGGTCGCGACGCACTCCATGTCCGTGCACGCCCGTTTCGAGAACGAGGTGGACGTGGCGAAGGCGCACGAGGTCCTGGCGACCGCGCCCGGGGTGGTGCTCTTCGACAGTCCGGCCGCCGGTGACTTCCCCACGCCCGCCGACGTCGTGGGCACCGACCCGACCTGGGTGGGCCGGGTGCGGCAGTCGATGGACGATCCGCATGCCGTCGAGATGTTCGTCTGCGGCGATAATCTCCGAAAAGGCGCGGCTCTCAATGTGGCCCAGATCGCCGAATCGGTGGCCTGGGAATTCACTCGTACCTGATCGAACCTGTTTTGTAGGATCTGTGTGCGCCCTGTGGGTAACTTGCCAGTCGGAACCCCTTGAGCTGGGGCGTTGCCATATCCGACGATGATCTCCTGGCCCTCCGCAACCGCTGGGCGGATGCGACGCGTCTAAGTCGTCACTTCTTGCATGGCTGGATGTGTTTTCGGGGCGTTCGGGGAAGAGCAGGTACGAATGAGGGCATGTCGCACAGCATCGGACGCGGTGCCGTACGCGTACAACCCTGACGGGGGGACGAGTGTCCAACTGGCGTGGCAGAGGTTCTCGACATCACAGTGGTGGGCCCGTTGCGAGGCGCTTCGGTGCGTCCGCTCCGGCGGCCCCGCGCGGCCGGCGGTATGCCGGTGATCGCGCCCATGCCCGCTGCTCGGTCCACCCGGCTGCCTTCGCAGCGCGAGGGCGCTGAGGGGACGGTGGCGGCAGGAACGACGGTCGACCATCTCACCGAGACGTACCGCGCCCACTACCGCTCGTTGCTGGGCCTCGCGGCGCTCCTGCTGGACGACACCGCGTCGTGCGAGGACGTGGTGCAGGAGGCGTTCATCCGGGTGCACTCGGCGCGGAACCGTGTGCGCGATCCGGAGAAGACGCTGGCCTACCTCCGCCAGACCGTGGTCAACCTGTCCCGCTCCGCGCTGCGTCGTCGCATCCTCGGCCTGAAGCTCCTCTCGAAGCCGATGCCCGACATGGCGAGCGCGGAGGAGGGCGCGTACGACCAGTTGGAACGGGACGCGCTGATCAAGGCGATGAAAGGGCTGCAGCGCCGCCAGCGTGAGGTGCTGGTGCTGCGTTACTTCTCGGACATGACGGAGGCCCAGGTCGCGGAGACGCTGGGGATATCGCTCGGTTCGGTGAAGGCGTACGGCTCCCGGGGTATCGCCGCTCTGCGCGTCGTGATGGAGGCGCAGGCATGAGCGGTCCCGAGCACAGGCACGACGAAGACCGGACTGGAAACGGAATTGTGAACCACGGGCCGGAGAACACCCCCGACACCGATCCGGAGCGGGAGGGTGAACGGACGCAGGACGCGCTCGACGGCGCGGAAGCTGCCTCAGGGACCACCGCCCCACGGGCGGGCTCGGGTACTCGTGAGACGGGCGCCGAGGGGCCGGACGGCGACGCGGCGGGCAGCCGTGAGCCGGACGGCGGTGCGTCGGACGGCGGCGAGCTGGACCGTCGGGGGCCGGGCGCTGACGGGCCGGTTCCTGATGGGTCGGGTGCTCGTGACGCGGGTGCCGGTGACTCGGCGGGCGGTGAGGGCGCCGGGTTCGGCGGCGGCACGCTGACCGAGCTCTTCGCCGTCGGCAGCGAGGCGGGCAAGGGCTCCGGTGGCCCAGGCGGCCCCGGGGGCCAAGGTGGTTCCGGTGGCACCGGTGGCACCGGTGGTTTTGGTGGTTCCGGTGACGAGGACATGGACGAGATCGCGTTGCGCCGTCTGCTGCACGGCGCCGTGCGGGATCTCGAACCCTCGGACGGCACCCTCGATCATCTGCACCGCGCGGTGCCGGCCCGGCGGGCCAGGCGACGCCAGGGCGTGGTGGGGGCGGCGGCTGCGGCCCTGCTGATCGGAACCGCGGTCCCGGCCTTCGTCCATGTGGCGAACTCGAACGGTTCCGTCGCCGCCCACCCGGCCATCGCCGGTCATGGCGAGCAGGCCCAGGGCGGCAGCGGCGAGGAGGCGGGCGGTGAGGCCGACGGCGGGAGGACGGCCGGCCCCGCGGACCGTCAGAGCGAGGGTTCGGAGGGTGAGGCCGGGAAGTCGGCGTCCCCGTCGAAGGGATCCGAGCCCGGTGCCGGGAACGACGGCACCACGGGCCGGGACGATCCGCCGGGCTCCGACGCGGCGGTCAGCAAGGCGTGCTCTCCCGATCAGCTCGGCATCGCCTCCGCCCAGGCGGGTGCGGCCGGTTCGGACGGCACGGTCTACGGGACGTTCAGGATCGCGAACGTGTCCGGCGACGCCTGCGCGGTCACCAGCAACGGCACGGTCGGTTTCCAGGCGGCGGGCGCTGCCGACCCGCAGAAGATCACGGTCGTGCAGCACACCGCGGGCGACCCCGCGGGTGGCCTGCCCGACCCGTCGACGGAACCGGGGACCGTGTTCCTCAAGCCGACGATGACGTACGAGGTCCGCTTCGCGTGGGTGCCGTCCGACACCTGCCCGACCACCGGCGGGTCGCCGAGTCCGACGCCCACGGACGGCGTCGGGAGCGGCGGCGGAGGCGGCAGCGAGGGCGCCGGGAGCGCCCCGGGGACGACGGACGTGGCGGCTCAGTTCGGCAGCGCGGACGAGGGCCCGGCCGACGGCAGCGTCGCGGTCACCCACACCCCCGAGCTCGGCGCGCCGACGGCGGAGACCACGATCGCCAACGCCTGCGCGGGCACGATCTACCGCACCGGCGTCCTGAACGCCTCCTAGCCCGGCGGACCGGTAGCGCTCGCGGCCCCGCGCCCGGATCCGGACGCTGCCGCGCCCGCGATCACGGCTGACGCCTGGCCCACGGACAGGAACGCGCCGGGCCGTGTCCACGAACCCGGGTTCCGGGATCCGGGGCCCTTAGGCAGTGATCCCGGAACCGGGATCGCGGACACGCATACGGGCAGGGCCCGCCAGGAACGTCCGGTTCCGGCGGGCCCTGCCCGTATCCGCCGATGCCGACCGCGCGCCCGCCCGGCACCAGCACCGCGGCACTGGCACCGGAACCGTCAGCGGCACCGGCGCGAAGCTCAGTCAGTCGGCGTCGGCCGCGAGTCCCAGCTGTACGTCGCGGGCCGCCTCCGCCTCGCGACGCACGAGGCGGAACCACATGAACAGCACGAAGCCGGCGAACACGAACCACTCACCGGTGTAACCGAGGTTCTGGAAGGCCTTCAGATCGAGCCCGCTGCCCTGCGCGGCCGCCGCGGGCACCGGCTTCATGCCACCGCTCGTCCCGCCCGCGTCCGGCTCGGGCAGAGTCACCCAGGCGTCGTAGACGTCGTAGGGGACGAGGTTCACCAGGGAGGCCGCGCTGATCATGCCCAGCTGGCCCTCGGGGAGCCCGCCACTGACATCGACGCCGGTGGTGCCGCTGTTCTCCGAGGCCTGCAGATCGCCGGTCACGGTGACCTCGCCGGCCGGCGGGGCGGGCACCGGGGTGCTGCCCGGGCTGCCCGCCAGCCAGCCCCTCACGACCGGCAGGGCCTTGCCGCTGTCCGTGCGCAGCAGATCCAGCACGTAGAAGCCGTCACGGTCGTCGAGCTTGCGGCCGGGAACCAGGAACTGGTCGGAGTACGTCCCCGTCGCCACGGCGGGGCGGCCGGAGGTCTCCGTGCTCACGGGAAGCAGGTCGCCGAGCGGCTTCGGGGAGCGGGTGCCCGGATCGGGGCGCTTCTCGGCCATCTCATGCGTCTGCACGCGGTCCTCGAAACGGCCGAGCTGCCAGGTGCCCATGAACACGCAGAACGGGATGGCCAGCACGACGAAGAGGTTGATCCCCCACCATCGCGGGGTCAGCAGGAACCGGTACACCCCTCCACGTTACGGTTCCCCGCTCCGGGCCCCCGGAGCGGGGTGCACCATTTATCCGGCCCTTACGCCGTGGGCGTCGCCTCCTCCGGGTCCTTCCCCCGGCCGCCGTCCCCGCCGCCATCCCGGGCCTCGGCCGACGCCTGTCCGAGGTGGCGCAGCGCGAAGTCCAGCTCCAGCCGCACCTGCTTGATCCGTTCCTCCACGACGAGCGAGCCGTGCCCCGCGTCGTAGCGGTACACCTCGTGGACGGCGTCACGGGCGGCGAGGCGGTCCACGTAGTTCTCCACCTGACGGATGGGGCAGCGCGGGTCGTTGACGCCGGCCGAGATGTAGACCGGGGCGCGCACGGCGTCCACGTAGGTCAGCGGGGACGAGGCCTCGAAGCGCTCGGGGACCTCCTCCGGTGTACCGCCCAGCAGTGTGCGGTCCATCGCCTTCAGCGCTTCCATCTCGTCGTGATAGGCGGTGACGTAGTCGGCGACGGGCACCGCTGCCAGCCCGAGGGCCCAGGCGTCCGGCTGCGTACCGAGGCCGAGCAGCGTCAGGTAGCCGCCCCACGATCCGCCTGCCAGGACGAGCCGCTCCGGGTCCGCCAGCCCCGACTTCACCGCCCATTCCCGGACGGCCGCGATGTCCTCCAGCTCGATCAGCCCGACGCGGTGCTTGAGGGCGTCGGTCCAGGCGCGGCCGTATCCCGTCGAACCGCGGTAGTTGACCCGCACGACGGCGAAGCCGTGGTCCACCCAGGCGGCGGGACCCGACGCGAAGGCGTCGCTGTCGTGCCAGGTGGGCCCGCCGTGTATCTCGAAGACCGTCGGGAACGGTCCGTCACCGGTGGCCGGGGTCTGCACCAGGGCGTGGATGCGGCCACCGGGGCCGTCCACCCAGGCGTCCCGGACCGGCACCGACGCCGGAGCCTTGGCGCCCGGAGGGTCGAGCACGACGGAGCCCCCCGTGGAGCGCACGGCGGGCGGCTGCGCGGCCGACGACCACAGATACTCCACCGTGCCGTCAGGACGGGCCGTGGCGCCCGACACCGTGCCTGAGGGGGTCTCGACCCGGACCGGCGCCGCGGCACCCGGCTCGTAGCGCCAGAGCTCGCTGCGGGCCTCGAAGCTGTGCTCGATCAGCAGCGCGGATCCGTCCGGATACCACTCCGCTCCCGTGTCACCGGGCAGGTCGACCGGCAGGTCCGTCTGCGTCCCCGTCACCGGATCCCAGATCATCGGTTCCCACCGTCCGCGCCGCTGGTGCCCGACCAGCAGCCGGGTGTCCCCCGCCACCGGGGCGAAGCCCAGCACCGCGAGGCCCAGCTCCTTCGTGCCGCCCTCGGTGTCGTCGAGCTCGGCGACCGTGGAACCGTCGGGGCGGACCACGCGCAGCGCGGAGTGCATGGCGTCACCGTGCTCGGTGTGTTCCAGGGCGATCAGTGTCCCGTCGTGGGAGAGGTCGCCGACCCCGGCCGACTCACGGTGCCGGTAGATGACGACCGGGTCCGCTCCCGGAGCCACCAGGTGGACGGTCGTGCCGTCCTCGTCGGTCGAGCGGCCGACCACGGCCGTGCCGTCCCGTCCGATCGCGAGGCCCGCCGGATAGGACGGCTCCAGGCCGGGCGTGGCCGGCTCGTCAGGGCCGCCCTCGAAGGGCTGCCGCATCCACACGCCGAACTCGTCGCCGTCCGTGTCGGCGAACCACCAGACGGTCCGGCCGTCCGGTGTCAGCACCCCGTCGGTCGTGCCGTTGGGCCGGTCCGTCACCTGCCGCTGCTTCCCGGTCGCCCGGTCCCAGGCGTACAGCTCGTACGTACCGGTGGCGTTGGAGACGAAGAGCGCGCGGTCGGGAGCGTCCTCGGCCCAGTCGGGCAGGGACACCCGCGCGGCGCGGAAACGCTGCTCCCACTGCGGCGGTTCCTGCTCCCGCTCCGGTACGGACGCGTCGTTCTGTGTGTCGCTCATGCCCCCATCCAACCCGATGTGGCCACAACGCCGTGCGGTCTGTGGATAACTGTTCGCACCCGCCCCCGGCCTGTGGGTAACTTTCGCGCATGTACGCACCGACACCTGAGGACTGGCACGAGATCAACCGCGCGCGCTGGGACGAGCGTGTGCCCATCCACGCGGCCGGTGACTTCTACGGTCTGGACGCCTTCCTGGCCGGCCGGGACGCCCTGCGTGACTTCGAGCTGGCGGAGGTCGGTGACGTGACCGGCCGGACACTGCTGCACCTCCAGTGCCACATCGGACTGGACACCCTGTCCTGGGCCCGCCACGGAGCGGCCCACGTCGTGGGCCTCGACTTCTCCGGGCCGGCCGTCGAGACGGCTCGCGGCCTGGCCCGCTCGCTGGAGCTCCCGGCGGACCGTGCGGCTTTCGTCGCGGCCGACGTGTACGACGCGGCCCAGGCGGTCCCGGACTCGTCGTACGACATCGTCTACACCGGGCTCGGCGCACTGAACTGGCTACCGGACGTCACGCGTTGGGCCGAGGTCGCCGCCTCGCTGGTGGCACCCGGAGGATTTCTCTACCTCGCCGAGTTCCATCCGTTCACCGACTGCCTGGACGACGAGACGGGCTCGACGGTCACGTACGACTACTTCAGCAGGGAGGCATGGGTGGACGATTCGCCCGGCACCTATGCCGACCTCGACGCCGTGACCGTCCACAACCGCAGCGTCGAGTGGCAGCACCCGGTGGGCGAGGTGGTCTCGGCGCTCGCGGCGGCGGGACTGCGGATCGAGTTCCTGCACGAGCACGACGCGTCCCTCTTCCCGCGGTACCAGGTGCTGAAGCGAGGAGGAGACGGGTACTACCGGTTCCCGTCGGACCGTCCGCGCATCCCGATGATGTACTCGATCAAGGCGTCGCGGCAGGTCAGAGGCTGATTGAGGCCCGGCGTCACCGCGGATGTCAGTGGCGGGCGCCACACTCGGTGGCATGACTGGGACGAGTGGTGGCACGGGTGTGGCGTGGTGGGCGGCTCGGGAGCGGGTCGCTGTGGAGGCGTACTGGGCCGCGGCCGGGGCGCGGGACTGGGCCGCCTTCGCCGCCACCCTCGCCGACGACGTGGTGTACGAGCTGCCGCAGAGCCGCGAGCGCATACTCGGCAAGGAGCGCTACGTCCGGTTCAACCGGGAGCACCCGGGGGCCCGGCAGGTCCGGATCGAGCGGATCGTGACCGACGGAGAGGGGCGCCAGGCCGCCGCCAGGACGCTGGTCACCCTCGGGTCGGAGGAGACGCACGCCATCCACTTCTTCACCTTCGACGAGGACGGCAGGATCGACGGGGTCACGGACTTCTGGCCCGAGTCCTGCGAGCCTCCCGCAGGCCGTGAGCACCTGGTCGAGCGCTACTGAGCCCGGGATCTGCTTCCCGGCGCCTGCCCGCCGTACGGCGGCACCTCCGGTCGGGCCGGTGGTGCCGCCGTGTCCGCCCGGGCGAGCCGGGTCTACACGCGCGCTACGCCGCGGAGCGGAAGGCCGGCAGATAGCCGCCCGACTGCCCGATCGCCTTCGGGTGGTACGAGTTGGTGACCGGGATGGACACGCTGTGGATCCACGCGTCACCCGAGCAGAGCTCGTGCCCGGTGAACTCGTCCACGACGCTGGAGAAGGTGAACCCCGAGTTGGCCGCCCGCTTGGCCAGCACCCCGTTGAGCACGTCCGAGGCGTTGTTGATCGCTCCCCGCTCGGCCTCGGTGAGGCCGGCGATGCAGGTACCCGACAGCTTGTAGAAGCGGGGGTATCCGAGCACCACCACATGGGCCTGCGGAGCCCGCGAACGGATGCCCGTGTAGAGGGAGTCGAGCTTGCCCGGCAGCGAGTTCTGGATCGCGGAGACCGCCGTGTTCACCCGGCTCACACAGGTTGCCTCGCTCTGCAGGACGCATGTCTGCATGACGTCCGCGAACCCGACGTCGTTGCCTCCCGCCGTGACGCTGACGAGCGTGGTCGACGAACTGAGCGCGCCCAGCTGGCCGCTGGACACGGAGGCCGTCGTGGCGCCCGAACAGGCGACGAACGCGAACGACGACGGGGCGTTCGCGTTCTTCCAGAGGTAGGGGTAGGCGTTGGTGCTGCGCTTGCAGTCGCCGCTCTCCGACGTGTAGCTCCCGGCGCCCACTCCGGAGGAGTAGGAGTCACCGAGAGCGACATAGTTCTCGCCGGCGGCGGATGCCGGTTGTGCGACGCCGAGCGCGGCCACTGCGGCGATCGCGAGGGTGAAGACGGACGCCCGGAAGGTTCGTACTGACATGGCTGCCAGCCCTTCGAAATGTGGGGGACGAGGGGGGAGTTCGTGGGGCGAGCACGTTTTTAGCAGCTTCCGGTACCCGGCGGTAATGGCCGCGCGAAAAGTCGTCTGATATGCCCGAAGGATCGTTCGGTCGTCGATGCTCCGCGCGTAGATAAACCTCCGACAGGCCCTCGAAACGGTGAAGTTACGGGGCATGAAGACGGCCCGCACGACTCCTCTGCGTCACCTTGAGGGGAACACCGTCTGTTCGGATGTCCGGGCGCCGGCCGTCCTCGTACCGCCTCCGAGCCCTTCGGTGCCGCATGCGACCGCGGCCGCCAGGAAGTCTGGCGGCCGCGGTGCGTGGAGGGCGGGAGACGTCAGAGCGTGCGCTCCAGGCGGTCCGCCATCAGCCTGCTGAAGCGCGAGGGGTCACTCAGCTCGCCGCCGTCGGAGAGCAGCGCCAGCCCGTGGACGAGCTCGGCCGTCTCCGCGAGTTCGGTCCCGGCGCCCTCCTCGTCCTTCCGCTCGGTGTACGCCTTCTTCAGTCCGCTGATGAGGGCGTGCGAGGGGTTGAGTTCGAGGATGCGCTTGATCTGCGGCACCTCCTGGCCCATGGCGCGGTACATGTTCTCCAGCGCCGGGGTGACATCGTGCGTGTCCGAGACGATGCAGGCGGGCGAGACGGTGAGCCGCGAGGAGAGACGCACCTCCTTCACGGTGTCGCCGAGCTGCTCCGTCATCCAGGTCAGCAGACCGGCGTAGTCCTGCTGCTGCTTCTCGCGCTCGGCCTCGACCTCCTTCTTCTCCTCGTCGGTGTCCAGGTCGACCTCGCCCTTGGAGATGGACTGGAGAGGCTTGCCGTCGAACTCGGGGACGGACTGGACCCAGACCTCGTCGACGGGGTCGGTGAGCAGCAGGACCTCGAAGCCCTTGGCGCGGAAGGCCTCCATGTGAGGAGAGCTCTCCATGGCCGCGCGCGACTCGCCCGTCATGTAGTAGATCTGCTCCTGGCCCTCCTTCATCCGCTCGACGTACGAGCGCAGGGTGGTCAGCCCCTCCTCGTCCTGGGTCGAGGCGAACGAGGAGATCTCCAGGATCGCGTCGCGGTTCTCGAAGTCCTGGAACAGGCCCTCCTTGAGGACGCGGCCGAATTCCTTCCAGAAGGTGTCGTACTTCTCGGGGCTGCCGGACCGCATGTCCTTGACCGTCGAGAGCACCTTCTTGACCAGCCGGCGCCGCATCATCTCGATCTGGCGGTCCTGCTGCAGGATCTCGCGTGACACGTTGAGCGAGAGGTCCTGGGCGTCGACCACGCCCTTCACGAAGCGCAGATACGTCGGCATGAGCGCTTCGCAGTCGTCCATGATGAACACGCGCTTCACATAGAGCTGCACTCCGCGCTTGTGGTCCTGCATGAACAGGTCCTGCGGCGCGTGGGACGGCAGGAACAGCAGTGCCTGGTATTCGAACGTCCCCTCCGCCTGCATGCGGATGGTTTCGAGCGGGTCGGTCCAGTCGTGACTGATGTGCTTGTAAAGCTCGCTGTACTCCTCATCGGTCACGGAGTCCTTCGACCGGGCCCACAGGGCCTTCATCGAGTTGACCGTCTCGGTCCCGGGCTCCTCGCCCTCCTCGGCACCTGTCGCCGCCATGCGGATGGGCCAGGTGATGAAGTCCGAGTACCGCTTGACGATTTCCCTGATCTTCCAGGGAGAGGTGTAGTCGAAGAGCTTGTCCTCGGTGTCCTCGGGCTTGAGCCGCAGGGTGACCGAGGTGCCCTGCGGCGCGTCCTCGACGGACTCGACGGTGTAGGTGCCCTCGCCGCTGGACTGCCAGCGCGTACCGGTGTCCTCGCCCGCTCGCCGGGTCAGCAGGGTGACCTCGTCGGCGACCATGAAGCTCGAATAGAACCCGACACCGAACTGTCCGATGAGCTCCTCGGAAGCGGTGGCGTCCTTGGCGTCCTTCAGTTCCTGGAGGAACTTCGCCGTACCGGAATTTGCGATCGTCCCGATCAGCTGCACGACCTCGTCGTGCGACATTCCGATGCCGTTGTCGCGCACGGTCAGTGTGCGCTTCTCCTGGTCGGCCTCGATGGCGATATGGAGGTCGGACGTGTCCGCCTGGAGCGAGTCGTCACGGAGAGTCTCAAGTCGCAGCTTGTCCAACGCGTCAGAGGAATTGGAAATGAGCTCACGCAGGAATACGTCCTTGTTCGAGTAAATCGAATGGATCATCATCTGCAGGAGCTGGCGCGCTTCTACCTGAAACTCGAATGTCTCGGCCGGCATGGGTGCGGGGTCCCTTTCCTGGGGTAAGTCATCTGAGTCGCTGTATATCGTAGCCACGGCCCGGGCCGTTCATGTGCCGGTTCCGCCAGGGCCGTTGGCCGTCCGGTGTCCCGCCCTCGACGGACACGCGCACCGCCGCACGACGCGTGCCCTCCCACCGGGCAGACTGGGCGCATGGGCGATACGCGAACGGCTGACGAGACCGGGCAGGGCCCCGGCCTCCCCCCTGTGATCACGTTCCGGGAGCCGGGCAGCTTCGCCCGGAGCGTCATGGCGGAGCGCCACCCCGCGTTGATCCAGCAAGTGCGCGACGCCTTCCCGTACGGCCCGCGGCAGCTCCGGGCCCTGGACGCCCTGCTGCACGAGATCGCCCACGGCGTCGTCGAGCCACTCGACCACGGGAGTCCCGACCGCGACCTCTGGCTGGAGTGGGGGCGCGAGCACCTCGGACGCCCGTGGTTCGACACCCCGTTCCTCTGGGGTGAGAGCTACTTCTACCGCAGACTCCTGGACGCGGCCGCCTACTTCGGCGAGGGGCCGTGGCGGGGCGTCGACCCCTTCGCCCCGTTCAAGCGCGCCGAACTGAGTGGTGGCACGGTCGAGGAGGAACTCCGGGCCCTGGACGACCTCGTCCACCTGCCCGCGGCCGAGCGGGCGTCCGCGCTCCTCCACGCCTCGCTCTGGGGCAACCGGGCCGACCTGGGCTTCCGCGGGCCGGGGGGCGTACCCGAACCGGCGGGCGGAACGCCGGCCGGCGGTCTGGTCGCCGACGACGGTGCGGCGCTGTGGAGCCTCCTGCCGCCGGGGGCCCGTGCCACCGTCGCCGTGATCGCCGACAACACCGGGCGCGAGCTGATCCCCGATCTCGTCCTCGTCGACCACCTGCTCCGGCACGGCCACGCCGACCGGGTGGTGCTGCATGTGAAACCCGGCCCGTACTACGTCTCCGACGCCATGACGGCCGATGTCGCCGACTGCGTGCGGCGGCTGGCCGGAGCTTCCGGTGAGGCGGGCGCCATCGGCGGGCGGATCCGGGAGGCCATGGGTGCCGGCCGCCTCGACGTGCGTGCCCACGCGTTCTTCTGCGCCCCGTTCCCGTACGGACGGATGCCCGGGGATCTGCGGGAGGAACTCGGATCGGCGGCGCTCACGATCCTGAAGGGCGACCTCAACTACCGGCGCCTGGTGGGTGACCGGCTGTGGCCCGGGACCACGTCGTTCACGGAGCTCACGGCGTACTTCCCCGGGCCCGTCGCGGCGCTGCGGACGCTCAAGTCCGATGTCGTCGTGGGGCTGGAGCCGCGGACCCTCGAGGAACTGGAGCGGTCCGGTCACGCGTGGCGTACCAGCGGCACGCACGCCCTGATCCAGGTGCGGCCCTAGGCGCCGCCGTCAGTGCTCCACCCCGTAGCGGATGAGCAGGTCGTGCCAGCCCTCCTCCAACCGCTCGACCGGCATGCCGCGTTCGCACGTCAGATGGTGGACGAGGGGGGCGTCGATCGAACCCAGCAGGGTGTGCGCGAGCAGATCCGGCCGGCCCGCCGCGTGCGCCTGGCGCAGCAGCAAGGTGACATGGCTGAGTCTCAGACGCTGTGCGGGGACGGAGAAGGTGCGTAGCGGGTCGGTGCGGGACGCCAGGATCAGCTCGTGGTGATCGCGTTCGTGGCGCATCACGGCGGGGCCGAAGGCATGCAGACGCTCGGCTGCCGGGGCGTCGGGACCCATGGGGGGCGGCCCCGAGAGGAAGGCGGCCTGCAGCAGGGACTCCCGGTGGTCGAGCAGCGCGATGAGCAGGCCGGTCCGGTCCTTGAAGCGCCGGAAGACGGTGCCCTTGCCGACCCCGGCGGCCGCGGCCACGGATTCCATGGTCAGGTCGGCCGCCCCGCAGTCGGCCAGGAGGCGCGAGGCGGCGTCCAGCAGGAGCACCCGATTGCGGGCCGCGTCCGCCCTCAG
>Ga0164308_10000358_pt1 | contig 24943 bp, 16 predicted proteins | sample Whisoiple_246_MG_FD_109983 | JGI IMG/M metagenome (GOLD analysis project Ga0164308, IMG submission 109983) | Soil microbial communities amended with fresh organic matter from upstate New York, USA - Whitman soil sample_246_MG | ecosystem: Environmental > Terrestrial > Soil > Unclassified >... | reverse complement strand
TTGGAAGGGGCGAACGGGGCTGCTTTCGATGCTTTTCAAGACGGGGCGAGTATTGGGGTCCATGGCGGTTCCTCTCTTTCGGGCTCTAGCAGGACACTGAACGCAAGAACAGGTGAACGTGTAAGTGTCCAGATTCAAACGGGAATAATCGTCAGGCGCGCCAGCCCCTCAGCGGGGCTGGCAGGCTTCGGTTTTCGACTAGCCTCACGTTCATGAGCGACACCAAACCCCGGTCCGACGCGCTGTCCTTTTTCGGCGCGACGGGAGACCTCGCCTACAAGAAGATCTTTCCGGCGCTGCAGTGCATGGCCAAGCGCGGAGTGTTGAACTTCCCGATCGTGGGTGTAGCAAAGTCCAACTACACGCTCGAGCAGCTGATCGAGCGCGCCAAGGCGAGCTGTACGGAGTACGGCGGACTCGATCCGGCGGCTTTCGAGATCCTCGCCAAGCAACTGCGCTACGTCGATGGTGACTACGCCGATCCAAATACGTTCGCGCAGCTCAAGGCTGCCTTGGGTGGTGCACAATTGCCCACCCACTACTTGGCCATCCCGCCCTCGATGTTCGGAACCGTGGTGCAGCAGCTGCAGCGCGCCGGCTGCACCGCTCCCGCACGCGTGGTTTTGGAGAAGCCGTTCGGGCGCGATCTCGCTTCGGCCAAGGCGTTGAACGCAACCCTGCACGAGGTCTTTCCGGAAGATTCGATCTTTCGCATCGATCACTTCCTGGGCAAGGAGGCCGTGCAAAATATTCTCTACTTCAGGTTCGCGAACGCGTTTTTGGATCCGATCTGGAACCGCCGCTACGTCGAGAACGTGCAAATCACCATGGCGGAAGACTTCGGCGTCAAAGGGCGCGGCAAGTTCTACGAAGAGACCGGGGTGATCCGCGACGTGATCCAAAATCATCTGCTGCAGATCGTGAGCTACCTGGCGATGGAGGCCCCCTCCAGCACCTACGCGGAAGCCGTGCGCGACGAACAGGCCAAGGTGTTGCGCACGATCCGCCCGATCAGCCCCGAGAATTTGGTGCGTGGCCAATTCCGGGGCTACCGCGACGAGCCCGGGGTGAATCCCGACTCGTACATGGCAACCTACGCCGCGTTGCGCTTGTACGTGGATTCATGGCGCTGGGAAGGCGTTCCATTTTACGTGCGCGCCGGCAAATCGCTGGCCAAGACGGTGACCGAGGTCACGGTCGAGTTCAACAATCCCCCGCAAGTCGTGTTCAAGGAGCCCGCGCCCTCGATGGGCAATTACGTGCGCTTCCGTTTGAACCCGGAGGTCGCGATCGCGCTCGGTGCGCGGGCCAAGCGACCTGGTGAGGGCATGCGCGGTCGACCGCTGGAGCTTTCGGTGGTCGAAGCTCACGAGCAGGGCGCCGACGGCCGTCTCGGGCCGTACGAACGTTTGCTGGGGGACGCGATGGCCGGCGATGCGACCTTGTTCGCGCGCCAAGACGTCGTAGAAGCGGCCTGGGCAATCGTCGATCCGGTCATCCACGGCCCGAGCCCGATGTTCGAGTACGAACCGGGCAGTTGGGGACCGCCGCAAGCGGATCGCTTGGTGGCCGACGTCGGCGGTTGGAACACGCCGCAATAGGCCGTAAACTCGCGGGCAAAAGGGCAGCGCGCTGGCTGTAGTGGCTCTGGTTCAGCTCTTGAGCGAAAACCACAGCACGAGCGCCGAGAGAGCGATGCGGTAGTAGCCAAAGGGCTCCAAGCCGCGTCGCTGCAGGTAGCGGATGAAGACGGCAATGACGCCCCAAGCCACGAAGAATGAGACCAACATACCGACCCAAAGCTGGGCTGCACCGACGGACGAGGCGAGCTCATGCCGCGCCTTGAGACCCTCGTAAACAGTCGCTGCACCGAGCGTCGGAAGAGCGAGCAAGAAGGAAAATTCCGCCGCGGTGCCCGTGGAAAGCCCGGTCGCTTGACCGGCGAGGATGGTGCACATCGAGCGTGACGAGCCGGGCCAAAGCGAAAAGCACTGACCGAGCCCAATCACGAGCGCGCGCCCCGGAGTGACATGCTCGAGCCCGACCAACCCGTGCACCTCACGCTTGGCGCGCGCGCGCTCGACCACGATCATCAGCACTCCGCCGGCGAACAAGGCGAAGGCCACGGGCAAGGGACCAAACAGGTGGGCCTTGATCGTCTTGTGCAGCAAAAAGCCGATGGCGGCTGCGGGCAGGAAGGCGACGAGCAGCGATGTGGTCAGGCGCACGGAGGCGACGTCGCGCCGCAGGAGGCCGGCCACGCGCGCACCGAGCAGGCGTCGATAATGCACCACGACCGCCAGGATCGCGCCGAGTTGAATCACGATGTCGAACGCCTTCGCGCCCTCGCTCGTCTCGCCCAAAAATTGGCTGACCAAGATGAGGTGTCCGGTCGAAGAGACCGGGAGGTATTCGGTCAGGCCTTCGACGATACCCAGCAGAATTGCGACCAATAAGCTCAAGCGACGCCTCGATTCACGGTCAGCGCGTGTAACCTGGATCGTGCGAGCCTGCTATAGCCGCCACTTCGGGTTGACCGCCTTGGCCGGAAACCGTCCCAGCTAGGAACAATCCGGGCGACGCCCGACGACGCGGCGTTGCCGGGTTACATGGAGAGAAGCCTAACGTTTTGCGAAGGCGAGCGCGGCAATCACAGCGTGCGCCCCCATGGCCGCGGGGCCCACACGCGACCGGGCGCGCTTTTTTTCGGCGCGACCAGCACGGCCCGATAAACTTTCTGAGCGAGCGAAGCTGCGAAAGCGGCAATCACGTCAGCGTGGGCCTTGCCTCTCTCGCGGCCGGTAGTATCTTCGGCGGTCCTTGAAAGAACTTCTCGACACGCTGAAGAAGCAAGCGCTCCCTGCAGTCTGGACCCAGGGTGTAAAGCTAGCCCGCGAGGATTCGGTCTCGCTGGAAAAAGAGAGCGATGGCCGGCTGGACCTCCGGGTTCGCGTTCCTGCGCGAGCGTCCTACCTGACCGTTTCGCTGTTCACCCGCGACCTGGAGTGGACCTGTGATTGTCCGGGCCCCGCTGACCCGTGCTTGCACGTGATCGCCGCATGCCTCGCGGCTCAAAAGGTCGCCCAGGCTGGCCAGCGTTTGCCGGATGCCAAGAAGGCGGGCGCGCAGCTGGTGTACGCATTTCGGCGCTTGCCGATGTCCGGGCTGACGCTGGATCGCTTTCTGGTGGTCGGCGAACAGCGGACCAAGCTCGAAGGCACGCTCGCCTCCGTCCAGGGAAAATTTCCGCTCTCGCCGGGGCCGGGGGATTTGGTGATCGACCGCATCCTGACCGCCGCCTCGCGTGGCGTTCTGCGCCCGGGCGTGTGGCAGAGCCTGCTCGAAGCACTGAACGGCGCCACCGTCGAGTTCAATGGCAAGCCGATCTCGGTTTCGGCCGAACCACTCTTGCCCGTCGGACGCGTGTACGACGAGGGTGAAGACATCGTGCTCGCGGTCGAACAAAATCCCGAGCTCACGGCAGTGGAGGAGCTCGGCCTCGGTCGCGTCGAAAACACCTTGCGGCCGTTGGGTCTGACCGATCTCACTGGCCTCAAACTCGAACGGCTACCGCTTCGTCGTCGCTTCCCACAGAGTGAAGTGGGCGAGATGGCCACGAAGGTCATGCCGGAGATCGAATCCAAGATCAAAGTCGTGATTCAGTCCAAGCGCATGCCCCGTCGGGGCAAGACGCGCATGGCTCCGCGCATCTTCTTCGACTTGAGCCACGCCGATCACACGTTGAGCGTCGTGCCGATGATCGTTTACGGCGATCCAATCTGCGTGCGTGTGGAGGCGGGGCGTCTCGTGCACGTGCAGGGTGACGTCCCGGAGCGAGACGAAGTGGGTGAGCGCCGTTTGGTCGGCCGTTTGCGCGACGAGCTGTTCTTGGTGCCGGGCCGACGCGTTGACTTCGACGGTCAAGAGGCCAACAAGTTCGCCGCCAAGTTGCGGGAATTTCAGGGTCGATCCGGTGGGGAACCCGGAGCGACCTTGGTCCGCTCCGCTCCGGTAGAAGCCAAAATCCGCATCAACGGGGACACGTTGAACATCGAGTTCGAAGTGCCGGCCGATGACGACGCGCCCAAGGGCAGCGAGCCGCGCCGCGGCAAGGCCAGCGCCGAAGCGGTGCTGCGCGCCTGGCAAGACGGCCTGTCTCTAGTGCCCCTGGAGGGCGGAGGTTGGGCACCCTTGCCGAGTGATTGGCTCGAGAAGTTCGGTGACCGCGTGGCTGACTTGCTGGCCGCGCGTGATGCCGAAGGACGCGTCTCGCGGGTGTCGATTCCGGCGCTGTCTGCGCTGTGTGATGATCTCGACCAACCACGACCCCCGTCGTTCGACAAGCTGGCCCCGCTGATCCACGGCTTCGAGAGCTTGCCCGAGGTCGACCTACCGAAAGACCTGACGGCAACGCTGCGCGCCTATCAAAAGGTCGGCGTCGATTGGCTTTGTTTCTTGCGCGACGCAGGGCTCGGCGCAGTGCTCGCGGACGACATGGGCCTCGGCAAGACGCTGCAAACGCTGTGTGCGGTCAGCGGTCGCACCCTGATCGTCTGCCCCAAGAGCGTGCTCCACAATTGGGAGGCCGAGGCGCGCCGCTTCAGGCCTGGCCTGAAGATCGCGGTCTATCAGGGCCCGCGCCGCGAGCTCGACAAGCGCGCTGAGCTGACCATCACGACTTACGCCATCTTGCGGCTCGATGCCGAGCGGCTGGCCGCCGAAACGTGGGATACGGTCGTGCTCGACGAAGCCCAGGCGATCAAAAATCCGGACAGCCAAGTGTCCCGCGCTGCCTATTCGCTGAAGGCGAATTTCCCGGTCGCGCTCAGCGGTACCCCGTTGGAAAATCGCCTGGAAGAGTTGTGGAGCATGTTCCACTTCTCGCACCGCGGGCTGCTCTCGGGACGCTCGCAATTTCGTGATCGCTACAGCCTACCGATCGAGCAAGGCAACAAGAAGAAGCTGGCCGAGCTCCGGGAGAAGACCAAGCCCTTCATCCTGCGTCGCCTGAAGCGTGAGGTGGCGCCCGAGCTGCCGCCGCGCACGGACATGGTGCTGGAGATCGAACTCGAGCCGAGCGAACGCGATTTGTACAACGCGGTGCGCGCGGCCACTCAGCGCGATCTGTTGGAGAAGCTGCAAAAGGGCGGCAACGTCTTGCAGGCGCTGGAAGCGCTGTTGCGCTTGCGCCAAGCCGCTTGTCACCCCGCATTGGTGCCGGGACAACAGGCCGAGACGTCGAGCAAGATCGAGGCCTTGCTGGAGAGCCTGGAGCAGGTACAGGCCGAAGGGCACAAGGCGCTGGTTTTCTCGCAGTGGACCAGCCTACTGGATTTGGTGGAGCCCCATCTGAAGCGCGCGGGCATGAAGTTCGTGCGCCTGGACGGTCGAACCCGCGACCGCGCCGCGGTCGTGAACGAGTTTCAGGCCGAGGACGGCCCCCCGGTCCTGCTCACGTCATTGAAGGCAGGCGGCACCGGGCTCAATTTGACGGCGGCCGACCACGTGTTTTTGCTCGACCCCTGGTGGAATCCGGCCGCGGAAGACCAGGCCGCCGATCGCGCGCACCGCATTGGCCAAAATCGGCCAGTTCTGGTGTATCGGCTGATCGCCAAGGATACCGTCGAAGAAGGCATTTTGGCGCTTCAGGCCAAAAAACGTGCGCTTGCAGACGCCGCGCTGGAGGGTGCCGGCGATGCAGCCGGAATCACCCGCGACGATTTGCTCGCACTGCTCGCGTGACGCCCGAGCATCGCCTAGAGTCGACCTCGGTGGTGGGTCGAAGGCGTCATGCTCGATTCGCTGGTTCGTTACTCTCTGAATAATCGGATCGCGGCATTCTTGTTCGCGATCACGCTCGGGATCGCCGGTTTTCTGGCGTTTCGCGAGCTCACGGTCGAGGCGTTCCCCGATCCAACCGACACCCAGGTGCAGGTCATCACTTTGCTCCCGGGACAGCCGACCGAGGAAGTGGAGCGCCGGCTTTCGATCCCGCTCGAACGCGCGTTGAACGGCACCCCCGGCCTATTTCGCCTGCGCAGCGTGTCGCTGTTCGGCCTGTCTTTCGTCACGCTCACCTTCGACGACGGAGTCGAGTTGTTGCAAGCACGCCAACGGGTGCTCGAGCGCTTACGGGAGGCCGACCTCCCGGAGGGCGTGCAGTCCGATCTCGGCCCGATGGCTACGCCGATTGGCGAGGTCTACCGCTACACCTTGGAGGGGCCGGGCGCCGATCCAATGGAGCTGCGAACGCTGCAAGATTGGCTGGTACGACCGGGGATCTTGCGCGCGCCCGGCGTGGCTGACGTCGTTTCCTACGGGGGCCTGGTGCGCGAGGTGCACGTGGAACCAGACCCTTCGCGCATGGCCTCTCTGGGGGTGGGTCTGAACGATGTCTTTCAGGCGCTGAGCAAAGCCAGCAGTAACGCGAGCGGCGGGTACGTGGAACGCGGCTCGGAGATGTTCGTGATCCGAAGCTTGGGCATTTTTGCCGACCTGCACGACATCGAAAAGACGCGCGTGGCGACTCACGACGGCGTGCCGGTGCGCATCAGCGACGTGGCGCATGTGAGCGAGGGCTACGCTCCCCGCCAAGGGGTGGTCACGCGGGGCGAGAACGAGGAAGCCGTCGAAGGCATCGTTCTCATGCGTCGCGGAGAAAATCCGAGCGTGGTGCTCGAAGGGCTTCGCACGCGCATGGCAGAAATCGAGCGGATCTTGCCGAACAAGGTCAAAATCAGCCCGTTTTACGATCGCACCGAGCTCGTGCACACGACCCTGCACACCGTGTTTCACAACTTGCTCGAGGGCGCGCTGCTCGTCGTGCTCGTGCTGTTTGCGTTCACGCTCTCCTGGCGCGCGTCACTGATCGTTGCCACCGTGATCCCGCTTTCGCTCGCGGCTTCGTTTGCGTATCTGCGAGCGCGCGGCATGAGTGCCAACTTGTTGTCGATGGGAGCCATCGACTTCGGCATCATCGTCGACGGCGCGGTGATCTTGGTCGAGCATTTGTTCCACGAGGTGCCCAAGCGGCGCTCCGACTCCGCCACGTCTTTGATGGAGAACATTGCGCAGGCGATGCACGAAGTGGCTCGTCCCACCCTGTACTCGCTGTTGATCATCATCGCCGCCTACATTCCGATATTTTCCATGCAGCGCGTGGAGGGCCGGATTTTCTCGCCGATGGCCAACACGGTGGTGAGCGCGCTCGTGGGAGCGCTCGTGGTCAGCTTCACCTTGATCCCCGTGCTGGCCTTCTTCGGGTTGCGCGGAGCGGGGCTCGAACGTGAATCACCGCTCACGCGCTGGGCGAGGAAAGCCTACGTTCCCACGCTCGATTTCGTGCTGCGCCGGCCGATACCGGTGTTCATCGTCGCGCTCGGGACTTTGCTCTCGGCAGCGCTGCTCGTGCCACGCCTGGGCTCGGAATTTTTGCCCGAGCTGAACGAGGGCGCACTGTACGTGACCTTCACGTTGCCAGGGAACATGTCGCTGGCCGAAGCGCAGAAGCTCACGCCGCGCTTGAAGAAGCTGATCCTGCGCACGCCGGAGGCCAAGGCCGTGCTCACCCAACTGGGGCGGCCGGAAGATGGTACCGATCCCTCACTGCCGAACAACTTGGAAGCGTTCGTGAAGCTTGCTCCACCGGAAGAGTGGCGGAAGGACAAGCCGGTGTTGAACGACTTGATCGCGGAGATGGCGCTCAACCTCAGCCAAGTGCCGGGGCTGGAAGTCAATTTCTCACAGCCGATTCGCGACAACGTAGCCGAAAATATTTCCGGTCAGTTCGGGCAGATCGCGCTCAAGATCTACGGGGAAGATTTAGCCGAGTTGCAGCGCGCCGCCGAGCACGCCAAAGACGTCTTGGCCAGCGTCCCCGGAGTCGCGGACTTGGGCATCGTGAAGGCCTCGGAAAGCCCACAAATTGCCGTCAAGCTCGATCGCGACGCGCTCGGTCGGTTCGACCTCGATTTGAACGACGTGCAAGACTACATCGAGACGGCCATGGCTGGGCACGTCGCCAGCGAGCTCTGGGATGGCGAAAAGCGCATCGACGTCACCGTGCGCTTGCCTCGCGCTACGCGCGAGGATCTGGATTCGATCCGCAACATTCGCTTGCCGTTGAAGACTGGCTTGGTCGTACCCTTGTCCGCCGTGGCCGACGTCAGCGTGAGCACGGGTCGTGCGGCGATTACGCGCGAGAACGGTCGGCGCTACATCGGTGTGCGCATGAACGTGCGCGCGCGCGACATGGGCTCCTTCGTGGCGGAAGCACGCCAGCGCGTGGCCGCCAAAGTGATCATGCCGCCAGGTTACGAGATGACTTGGGGCGGCGAATTCGAAAATCAGCAGCGCGCGATCAAGCGTTTGGGCGTGGTCATCCCGCTGGCGCTGGCGCTGACCTTCTTCCTGTTGTTTTCGGCGTTCAGGAGCATCGAAGATGCGCTTTTGATCCTGCTGCACACTCCGCTAGCGCTGGTCGGCGGCGTAGCCGCTTTGGGCGTTGCTGGGATGACCTTGTCGGTGTCGGCCGCGGTCGGTTTCATTGCGCTGCTCGGTCAGGCAGTATTGAACGGCGTGTTGGTCGTATCGGCAATTCGTGCGCGCCTGCTGCTCGAGGAAACCCCGTATCGAGCCGTGACCGGCGGAACCATCGAGCGCCTGCGCGCCGTGCTGATGACCGCACTCTTGGCTAGCCTTGGCCTGGTGCCCGCTGCCCTTTCACACGCCATCGGCAGCGAAACCCAACGTCCGATTGCGGTGGTGGTCGTGGGTGGCACCATCTCTGCGGCGATTTTGACGTTGCTCGTGCTGCCGGTGAGCCTGTACTGGATGTTGCGAGCCAAGGCGGCAATCGCCGAGCGCGGAGCTCGGCGGTTGTCGAGCAGTGCAGTCTGAGCGGGCGGTGTTGCCAGAGTTCTGGCGCGTGGGCTCCGCAACATAGTAAGAGTGCTAGCCACCCATGCCATTTCACCGGAATCAGGGCTCTGTTTGCGACGCACCGCTGCTGGCGGTGAGCTTGATTTTGGCGTGTAGCGCCCCTGCTTGCGAGCAACGCGAGGTGCCGAGCGAAATCCGCCTGGAAGTTCCGAGCGTGATTGCTTCAAAGGACGTCGTGGCCATCTCGGTGCAAGCGACCAACGCGCAGGGGGTACGCAAGCTCGTGACCGAAGGAGCCGACTACGCGCTCGAGCCGGCTGACTTGGCCTCGGTGAGCAAGGTGGGAATGCTGAAATGCCAGCGCTCGGGCGATGGCAAAGTCACGGTTTCGATCGCCGGCGTGAGTCGCTCGGCCGCTGTGCGTTGCCGGCTGGTCGATCGCATCGAGGCGCCCAACGTGGGGCGCGTCGAGCTGGGGGACGGGCCCTTTTCGCCCAAGGTCAGGGCCCTCGACAAATCCGGCGCAGAGCTGACCGACGTAGATGTGACGTTTTTCTCCAAGAACTCCGGCGTTGCGTATCCAAAGGATGGAAAGCTCGTGCCCAAATCGGTTGGCACCGCCAACTTGGTCGCACGGGCGGGTGATGCCTCGGCGGAGTTTAAGGTCGACGTGGTGCGCAAGGTCGTGGTCGAGGCGCTGCCCATCGAACAGAACAAGAAGCTTTATTTTTCGCTCGAGCCCGCAAAATACGAGCTCAAGGTCAGGTTGCCGAGCCCGCACCGGATGAGCGCAGAATGGCGTGGCGCGCCGTTCTGCAACGCCGCTTCGGAGGGCAGCGAGCACATTTGGGTATGTGGGCTCCGTGCCAAAGCCGGCGGCGTAGCCTTCGACAATCCTGCATACTTGAGGGATGGGTCCAAGACGCCGTCTGTCGAGGGTGTCGAGCTGTACGAGGTGCCGTGAGTGACGCGAGGCAAGCATGGCTGAATCGCTGATCGCCGTGACGCTCGGGGCTCAGCTGATCGAGACCTTCGACAATCCCGAGTCCCGCCCGCACGACGGTGCCTGATATCTTGTGGCTGTGAAGCATCCGTTTCCCACTACCCTGCAACTCGCGTTGAGCTCGGCTCTGGCGGCCGTCGTCGCCACCGGCCTCGCCTGTTCCCGAAATAAGAGTGATCGACGCCCGCCTCCCGCGTCTTCGGAGAGCCGCAGCGCCGAGAGCGCGACGGCGTTCGGTCCGCGCGTCGATTCGCAAGCGGATGCAGAGCCGAGCGCCCCGTTGCCGGTGGTCGACGGCGGCATGTTGTTGGAGAAGATCCGGCAAAGCGGCCACAAAGGCGTGGTCGTCAATGCCTGGGCCAGCTGGTGCGATCCGTGTCGTGAAGAGCTGCCGATGCTCGCGCGGGTGTCGTCCAAGTTGGCCGCTCTGGGCGTCCCCATCTGGCTCGTCTCCGTCGACGAACCCGACGGTTACTCGGCGGCCAAGGGGGTGCTCGACTCGTTGCACGTCGAGCTGACGAGCTTCGCCGCGGCACCGCCGCTGCAAGCCTTCAAGCTCGCCATGAATCCCAAGTGGCCGGGCATGATCCCCGTCTCGTTCCTGTTCGATGGTGCCGGCAAATTGCGCTACTTTTGGGCGGGCGAGGTCTATGAAAAGGAACTCGTGCCGGTCGTCGAAGGCTTCGCCGCGGGCAAGCACATCGACGGTGTGAGCGATTTCGGGTTGGCTCCCGGAGCGACCCAGGCCGGCCACGACTAAGCGAGTCGATCGTCGATCGCTTTGGCACGCCTGGAACTGGCGATTCGAGGCGGCAGATCGGAGGGTCGCGGTGAGACGTCGCAACGATTGCCGCTTTTGGCGTCGCGTACCGCGGCGTGCGGGTTGTCCGCGAATCTCACTAATTCATTACTAATGAACCACCGCCACCCGCGGACAACCACTTCATTGGGGGAGAGGCGGTGAGATTGGGCGCAGGCGCTAAGACTGGGGGAGGCGCCGACTCGGGGCAGGCGCCGCCGAGCGCTAGCGACCTCCCATGCCGGTCGTGCTGATGCCCTGGATGAAGGTCTTTTGGGCGAAGAAGAAGAGCAGGACGATGGGCATCACCAACAGGCTCGAGGCTGCCATGAGCAAATGCCATTCACTGCCACCGAACTGCGACTGGTACTGCTGAAGGCCGAGCGCCATGGTGAATGTCTCGGGTTCGGTGAGAAAGATCAGTGGCGCGAGGAATTCATTCCAGGCGTTCAGGAAGGTGAATAGCGCGACCACCGAAAGTGCCGGCCGGGACAGAGGCAAGATCACGCGCCAGAAGATGGCAAATTCACTGCAGCCATCGATGCGGGCAGCATCCGAAAGTTCACTCGGGATGGTGAGGAAGAATTGGCGCAAGAGGAAGATATTGAACGCTCCGCCAAAGAATGATGGCACCCAAAGCGGCAAGAGCGTGCCGATCCAACCCAAGCTGCGAAATACGCCATACAGCGGCACCATCAAAACCGGAAATGGGACCATCATCGTCGCTAGGGTGATGTTGAACAGCGTCCGTCGCCCCTTCCACTGGATGCGCGACAGGCCGTAGGCCACGAGTGAGCTCGAGCTGAGCGTGCCGATCACCGAGAGCAGTGCCACGAGCAAGGTGTTGCTCAGGTAAGTGACGAAAGTGATGGTTTTCGTGTGGTCGTGTTTGCGTGTCCACGGCAGGGACGAATTGCCGAGCAACTCGCCGAGCGGTCGCGCTTTGTCTTTCTCACGGGCGGTCAGGGCGCGGACCGCTTCCGGATAGTTGCCTGTGACGGGCGACACCTTCTGTTTTACCGCACTTGGCTCGAGGTAAAATGTTCGCGCTGCGCGCTTGGTGTATTTCGACAAGAACCATTCTTTGACGATCACGAAGTGCTCAGGGATCGCGCGCTCTAGCCGTGCAGGATAGGTCGCTTCGGTCATGCCTGCGGCGCTCTGAGTGCGTTGCACCAGCATGCCATTTTGGTAGGCCGCGGGGGCTACCAGCAGGTGCTGGCCTCGTTGCGGACCCGCACTGGGTACGACGAGTAGCTTGTCGGTACCGACCGTGAGCGGGGGCGTAACGGGCACGGTTTCGCTTCCGACCTCGATGTAGAACTGCCGAGGGAGCCACTCTGGAGGGACTTTACCCACCTGCTCGCGCGGTTGAACGGACGTGAGCAGCAGCCACAAGAGCGGCAGAGCGAAGAGCGTGGACAGAACGATCAGCGGCAGGTGAACAAATGGGGTCGTGCGCGTGAGTGGGTTCGGGCTGGGCATGATCGAAGCTCAGCGATCGTAGGTGACGAAGCGTTGCGAGAGCTTGGTCGCAGCCCAGGTCAGCAGCAAAATGATCACGAACAGCACCCAAGCCAGCGCCGAGGCGTAGCCCATGCGCAGGTCCTGAAAGCCCACGTTGTACAAATTGAGCACGTAAAACAGCGTGGAACGCTCGGGGGCCCCGGTCGATCCGGTCATGATGAAGGCCTGCGTGAACGCTTGAAAGCCGGAGATCACGCCCAGCACCACGTTGAAATAGATGACCGGTGAAATCATCGGCAAAGTGATGTGAATCAGGCGCTGAAAGAAGCCCGCGCCGTCGATGATCGCGGCCTCGTACAGGGAGGTGGGCACGTCTTGCAGACCCGCGAGGTAGACGACCATCGCGTTGCCCGCGCCCCAGACGGCCATCAGCACGATCGCGGGCTTGGCCCAGGCCGGATCGGCGAGCCATGCGGGACCCTGGATACCCAACACGCGTAGCGCGGTGTTGATCAGGCCGCTCTGGCCATTGTACATCCACATCCACAGAATGCTGCTTGCCACCACCGGCATCAGTGAGGGCAAGAAAAAGATCGTTCGATAGAGACCGAGCGCCTTCACCTTGGAATTGAGGAGCAAAGCCAAGCCGAGCGAGACGACCAGGCCGAGCGACACCGAGCCCGCCGCGAAGTAGGCCGTGTTCTTTAGGCTCTTCCAGAACAGCGGATCTTTCGCCAAGTCGAAGTAGTTGTCGAAGCCGATGAACACCGGTGGCAAGAGCACCGAGTAGTCGCACAGCGAGTAGTAGAATGCCGCGCACAGCGGGTAGATCAAGAATACGCTCAGGCCGATCAACCAGGGCAGGCAGAAAAGTACGCCGTTTCTGCGGTTTTTTCGGCCAAGCGCCGGGCCCGGCGACCGCTCACGCGACGAGCTCACTGTGCAGCCCTCCGCGCTAAGATCTTCCGCTCGCGGTCGAGCGCAGCCTGCATCTTGGACTCCACTTCGGACAGCGCCACCGCGGGAGGCTGCTTCAGGGTCTGAATCAGATCCACGGCGTTGTCCAACTCACGCTTGTACTCGTTCCAAATCCCGGTTTGCGGAATGCCGACCGCGTTTTTGCTCGTCCCCAGTTCGCGGAACAAGCGAATGTAGGGATTCGGGTGCGCGTGCCAAAACTCGTCGCTCACGTTCTTCAGTGGTGTGAACTTCTGTTGGCCGAGGCAGAGCTTCTCGAGCACGGCTTGTGTGCTCGCGTATTGCATGAACTGGAACGCTTCTTCGGGGTGCGGAGAGCCCCTCGGAATCATCAGGACGTCGGCCTCGGCGTGGCTCGTGTTGGCGAGCTCAGGGTGATCTGCAGGGTAAGGGAAGGGTGCTGCCCCCCACTGCAGGCCCGGCGCATACTTTTCGACGTAGTTGTGGATCCAGACGCCCTGCAAGACCATCGCCACCTTGCCAGACAAGAAGGCGCTCTTGGGGCTGGACGAATTGCCGAAACCAGAGCGGAAGCGCTTGACCAGATCCACCCCGAGCTTCGTCGAGTACGAGGCTACCCAGTTGAAAGCGCGGATATTGGCTGGGTTCGCGGCGCTGATGGTTTCGGGGCCGTCGATCAGCCGGCCGCCGAAGAAATCGCCCCAGCCGTACAACCACCAACTCGGCTCGCCGGGTAAAAAGCCCGCCTGGACCAAGCGCTTCCGTTGCGTGGGAACGTTGGGCAGATAGCCCGACTCGAGGTGCGTCTCGCCGTTCGGCAGAGTCACCTCCCAGCGGGTGAGCTTCTCGGCGTAGGCGTCGAACTCTTCGATCGTGCTGGGCGGCCGCTCGGCATCGAGGCCTGCCTCTTTGAATAGGCGCTTGTTGTACACCAATGCGGTCGACGCTGGCACGAGCGGCAGGGCCCATGTTTTGCCGCGGTACTCACCGAGTTCGACGTAGTGATCGATGTAGCGACTACGGTCGAAGCCCGACTTCGCGAGCAACGGTCCGAGATCGGTGAGGGCGCCGTGGTCTGCGTATGCGGCTACGGCGAAGCTGTAGTGACCCGCTAGATCTGGAGGGTTGCCGCCAGCGATCGCGATCAGCAGCTTCTGCTCGATTTTCGAAATCGTGACCTTCTCGACTTCGATCGGCGCATAATTGGGGTCGGTCTTGGCGTGGGCGACTTCTCGGGAGTTGAAGTCGTCGATCACCGCGTCCATGGCTTCGCCCTCGAAGCCCGTCCATTTTTCCCAGTAGGTAATGTGCCGCGGAGCCTGCTTGGGGCTGCTCTTCGAACAGCCCGGCAGCGCCCAGAGCGACCATGCGACGACCACCGAGAGCGCTGCTGCGCCCACTCCGGTAAGCACCGATGGAACGGGTCGTCCTTTCATCGCCGAGCCTGCGTTCTAGTCGAATCCCGCCAGAGCCGTCGAACTTTTCCGATAATGTTAGGCTCTCGGGGTGGCGACCCGCAGCATCAACCCCAACTACCACGTCGGACTCGGAGCCGTATCCGCACTCGAGCAGAGCGCGCGCGGCTTGCTCCTCGACGTTGGCGAAGAGAAATTTCGCGTGGACGTGATCCGCGCGGACCTGTTGCGCCTGAAGATCTCGCGCTCGGGCAAGTTCGACGAAGCGCCGACCTACGCTGCCGCGTTCGACATGCCCGCGCCCGTGCCTTTCCGGGTGCACGCGGACGCGGAGGTGATCACGCTCGAAACATCCGCGCTCAAGTTGGTGATTTGGCGGGCCGCCTTTGGCTTGGCCGCGTACCGCGCGGATGGCTCCCCCGTGTTCGAGGATGCCGCTGGTTTGGATGGCCGCTCTCACGGCTACGTGCACCTCAACGACTCGTTCGTGCTCACGCGGCGCATCGCCCGGCACGACGCTATCTACGGCCTCGGTGAGAAGACCGGGCGCTTCAACCGACGCGGGCGAAACTTCATCTTGTGGAACACGGACGTTCTACAACCGGGCGTGCTCGCGCAAAATCGCCTGCAAGAAGCCGAGTTGCTGCCCGGCTCGAGCACTCATTTCGATCCCTACTATACGTCGATCCCGTTCTTCTATCACGCGCGCACGAGCGCTCATGCTGCCCTGCTCTCCGGTTCGTTCATCGACAACGGCTACAAAGCCAATTTCGAGTTCGACGAGCGCGACAACTATCGAATCGAGTTTCACGGCGGTCAGTACACCGAGTACGTGTTCGCAGGGCCGAGCATGAAGGACATTCTCGAGGCGTATACCTTCATCACCGGGCGCATCTCGCTGCCGCCGATCTGGGCGCTCGGGCATCACCAATGCCGCTGGTACGACTATTCAGACACAGATGTTTTGCGTATCGCTCGGCAATACCGCGAACGCAACATCCCGTGCGACGTGCTCTGGCTCGACATCGAATACATGAACGGCTACCGCGTGTTCACCTGGAACACCGAAAAATTCCCCGATCTGCCGGGTCTGCTGGGCAAGCTCGCGGAAAATCAGCTGCGCGTGATCACGATCGTCGATCCAGGCGTGAAGGTGGAACCGGGTTACGAGGTGTTCGATCAGGGCCTCGCCCGGAATTCGTTCTGCAAGACGGAGGCAGGCAACCTGTATGTCGGCCAAGTTTGGCCTGGCAGGACGGCCTTCCCGGACTTTTGCAAGCCAGAGGCCCGCGCTTGGTGGGGTGAGCTCAATGCGCGCCACGTCGCCTCCGGTATTGCCGGTATTTGGAACGACATGAACGAGCCCGCGACGGGTCAAGTGCCGCCCTTCCAAATGCGCTTCGATCGCGACGGTGAGAATCATGCGCATGAACGGTTCCACAACCAGTACGGGTTGTTGATGGCGATGGCCACGCATGAGGGCCTAGTCGCCGCCCAACCTGCCCTGCGCACTTTCATCTTGAGCCGAGCGGGATTCTCCGGCATTCAGCGCTACGCCGCGCAGTGGCTCGGCGACAACTGCGCGGAGTGGTCGCATCTGGCGATGAGTATTCCCATGACGGCGGGCATGGGCGTCTCGGGTCAGGCCTTCATCGGCGGGGATATTCCGGGGTTCATGCAGAGCCCGAGCGCTGAGCTCGCGGCGCGCTGGACTCAATACGGTGCGTTGACTCCGTTCTGTCGCTATCACAGCGAGCGCAGCGAACCAGACAAGTACCCGTGGAGCTTCGGCCCCGGCGCGGAAAAGCTGGCGCGCACCGCGATCGAACTGCGCTATCGGCTGTTACCCTATATCTACAGCGCATTCGTGACCGCCAGCGAGACCGGCGCGCCGGTGCAACGACCGTTCGTGTTCGACTTTCAGCACGATCGCCAAGCCTGGGAGACGGATGACGCATACCTGTTCGGCGAGGCGCTCTTGGTCGCGCCCGTCACCGCTGCCGGTTGTACGGCGCGGCACGTGTATCTGCCGCCCGGCACCTGGATCGATTTTTACACCGGTGAGCGGTACGCGGGCGGACAAGTGATCACTGCGGCAGCGCCGGCCGATCGCATTCCGCTCTTCGAACGCGGCGGTTACGTGATTCCAATCTACGAACGAGCGCCGCTTTCGACGATGGGTCACTACCCGGAGTTGCTCGAGTTGCACGTGGTCGTACCGGACGAAGACGGTGATACCGAGTCCATGTTGCAAGAGGATGATGGTCTGAGCCGAGCCTTTGCCTCCGGTGCGTTCCTACGCACCACGTTCACGGTCTCGCGCCGTGGGCACCGAGTGACGGTGACGTTGCGAACTTCTGGGCAGGGCTTTCCCGAGTTTCGCCGGAATCGACTCCGCTTTCGGCTCAGGGGTTGTAGGAGCGAGCGCGTGGAGCTGAACGGTTCGGCGATCGTGCTCCAAGACTCACAGTTTACCTGCGAAAATCGCGGTGAAGACTGCGCGTTTTCATTTAGTGTCTGAGGGCAGCCGGGCGCGCCCTCCTCAACGTGCGCCCGAGATAGGCGGCGGCCGCTTGGGCAGCGGCGGCGGGGTGGGACGCTTGGACGGACGCTTGGAGTTCGGCGGGCCGGGCCTGCTGCTCGCGCGCGATGCGCTTTCTGCTACTCGGGCGACCGCGTCCGGGCGAGGGATTGACGGGCGCGGGTTGGCCATCTGAACCGCGCTGCTGGAGTCCTGGACCGTCAATTTGCCTATCGGTTTCGGCGGTGGCCGTTGTTTGCCCGTTGCCGACGGCAGCGTCCGACGTGAAAGTGGGAAGTCGAACGCAGGCGGTGGAAACGCAGGACGGGCAAGCACATAGCCCTGAGCGAAATGCACGCCCTGGTCCGCGACTGCTTTCAGCTCCTCGACCGTCTCGATGCATTCAGCCACGACTTTGGCGCCTAGATCGGTGCATAGCGCGACCATGTGACGGACCATGATCTGGCGTCGCGGATCCTTGTCGATGCCGCGGATCAGCGCACCATCCAGCTTGACGATCTTGGGATTGAGATCGAGGATGCGCGCCAAGTTCGAATGGCCCGCGCCATAGTCGTCGACGACCAAGTGGACGCCCGCGCGCGCGCACACGTCCTTGAGCACGCTCATGCACAAGTCGTAGTGGGTGAAGGCCGCCGACTCCGTGATCTCCAAATACACTTCGCGTTCATGAAAGAAGATTGGATCATCCGGGCGCACCAACCAGCGTTGGCTCAACTCTTCCGGGTGAACGTTGACGAACAGCGCGGTGTCCTGACACCGCTCGAACGTCTGTTGACGGATGATGCGTCCCAAGTGCCCGCAGGCGCGCTCCTTCTCGGCCTCCAACAGCAGAATTTGCGGTGACGCGTAGCGAGGGAGTTTGCAGCGCACCAAGGCTTCGTGCGCAAACAACAGGCCGGTCGCGATCTCGACGATGGGCTGGAACACCATGTTGATGTCCTCGCCGGTGAGCGCACGAATGCCCGAGGGCGAACCCGCTTGATCGGGATCGCCGTTGAACGTCCAGCGCAGGCGTTCGTCGGACATTTAGAAGGGCCTGTGCCTGAAACGGCGCTCAGGTGAACATTTTAAGCTCGGCTGATCCATGTCGAAAACATCAATGGATTCGACGCATTAGCGGGGTCCCTCGCAGCGGCGGCCGGCGCTTTGCCGATGAATGGATCCAGCCTCCTACCCGTCCCAGTCTTGGACGCCATATATGAGAGGGAGCCGAGCGCAGGCGCGGCGACCGGGCACGAGAAAGCGATGAAATCTCAACTCCTGATTCTGCCATTCCTTTGCTTCGTGGGTCATTCGGCAAGTGCCTGGGCGCAGAGCGCTCCGCCGGCCATCGCCCCGCCCTCTGCACCGCCGCCAGCCCCACCGGCTGAGGCGCCCCCGACCATTCAGCTCGTCAAACCACAGGAGCCAGCGGCCGCGCCTCCGCCGAAGATTGATTTGAGTACCGAGCCTCCCGCCAAACCGGTGCAGCGCACGTACCACTTCCACGAAGGGTTCTACCTGCGCGCGAGCGTCGGCTTCGGGTACTATTACGGCAGCTTCAACGACAACCACCGCGCCAATGCGGACTACAGTCAGCATGGCGGCAGTATGTCGCTCGATCTGCTGATCGGCGGTTCGCCGAGCCCCGGGCTTTCAATCGGTGGCGGGCTGCTCGTCGACCCTTTGTTCGGCGCCTCCTACGAGCGCCACGGTCGTGAAATCGGCAGCCATGGTGGAGTCAGCATGTTGATCGGGCCGTTCATCGACGCCTTTCCGGACGCCACCAAAGGCTGGCACTTGGGGGGACTGATCGGCTTCGGCGGCCAAAGCTTCCAGAACGTGAACGTCACGACGGACGCTCGGCAGCGCGCGGCTGGTTTTGGCGGTGCCGCCTGGTTCGGCTACGACTTCTGGGTCTCGCCCGAGTGGTCCGGTGGTCCCCAATTTCGCGCCATGGGGATGAGCGCCAGCAACACCAAAGACGGTGAGGACATCTCCTCGTTTGCGAGCTCGTTCGACCTCGGCGTCAGTATCGTCTTCAACTAGATCGTCTTCAACTAGGGCGATTCACGCTAACCGCGTGCGATCTCGTCCGCTATGTCGCGCACCTTCACCACGGCTCGCGCGTAAGGCAAAAGTTCACCGCTGATCGTTTGCTCGCTACCGATCAAGATCAATTGTACGCCCTCGTTTTCCACGAGGTGTTGCACGACCTCGTGAAAGTCGCTGTCGCCCGCGGCGAGGAAGAGCGTCCGCCATTTTCGATGGCCGTGGGAGCGCATCAGGTGAAACGCGAGGCCCACGTCGACCGCCTTCTGTTGAATGAGTTCGAAGTGGCGGCCGGTCTCCGGGTGGAGCACCGCGCCGCCGCCCCAGCTGCTTGGCCAAAATAGCGCCTTCTTCTGCAGCCAGTAGAGTTTGACGCGAATGCCTGGGCCGTCCGGGGGGCGATGAGCGAGCGCGCTGTGGAAAGCGTTCTGCTTCGCGCTGACCACGTCTGGATCGGAGTTGAAGTAGTACGCATCGTCGATGCCTGTGGCAAACGTGTTCTCCAGGTACTGACGGAGCTTGAGGTAATCGAGGCGATCCGCGCGTTTGAGGCTTTGCCACACTTTGTAAAGATAGGCGCCGTCGGTGAACCAGGCAGCCTCGTCACTCATGCGTCCACTCGGCGGCCGTCGCTGGGGTGTCGAAAACCATCATGTGCGTGGCAAGTTAACTCTTTTCCCGAGACCGCGCGCGCCCCAGGAGGGGGGTGGCGTTTTCCGCGCGAAAGTGCGAGGCCTTGTCTAGTATCTACATGCGCGAACGAACGCGATGACCGACGATTCGACAGTGAGCGACGGGCGCCTGCGCGGCCTCTCAGATACCATGCGGGCCTTCGCCGAGGCGACGATCGACTATCCGCGCCTGCTGCGGACCGTGGCCGAGCGCATGTCGCGCCTGGTCGGACACGGTTGCATCATTGCACTGCTGTCCGAGGACGAGCAGCGACTGATCCCCGCAGCGGTGTTCGTGGATGACCCCAGCCTGATGCAACGGGCTCAAACTGTGCTTTCGAACGGGCCGATCCCGATTGCAGCATCGAGGCTTGGCAAACGGCTGATCGAGCAGCGACAATGCGTGCTGATTCCGTATTGCGATCAGGAGGCGTTGAGCGCGGAGCTGTCGGCCGAAAACGCCGAGGCGATGCGAAGCGTGAGCGTGAAGAGCCTGCTCGCGCTCCCGCTGGAGATGCGCGGCGGCATCCTGGGCGTGATCGCGCTGTTGCGCGTGGGGGCGGATGCGCTGCCCTTCGATGCAGAGGACGAAGCAGTGGCCAAGAACCTGGCCGAACACGCCGCACTCGCGATTTCCAACGCGCGCCTGCTGGAGTCGAGGCAACGCGAGATCGACGAGCGGAAGCGCGCCGAGGAGCAAGCCACTCGCTTCGAAGCCTTGATTCAACACAGCGGCGAGTTCATCGCCATGGCCTCGCTCGCCGGTCGCGTGCTGTTCATCAACCAAGCCGGCAGAAAGCTGGTCGGGATCGAACCCGATGCCGACGTCACCCAGCTCGAGCTGCCGACGTTCCATACCCCCGAGGGCTTGAAGCGCGCGGACGTGATACGCGCGCAGGGGCGCTACCAAGGGCCCGGGCAGCTCCGGCACGTGCTGACGGGCGAGCTGATCGATACGCAGGTCAGTTCGTTCTTGGTGCGGGACGGCGAAGGTCAACCATTCGCATTCGCCACCGTGCAGCACGACATGCGTGAGATGAAGAGCCTCGAAGCGCACGTCCGGCAGACCCAGCGGCTGGAGGCGCTGGGGCGCCTCGCTGGGGGCATCGCCCACGACTTCAACAACATCTTGTCCGTCATCCTCAGCTACAGTGCGATCCTGATCGATGATCTGGAGCCAGGAACCTCAGCCAGCGAGGACGTGCAGGAGATCCATGCGGCGGGCGAGCGCGCCGCGCGTTTGACGCGCCAGCTACTGGCCTTCAGCCGACGTCAATTGCTCGAACCACGAATCGTCGATTTGAACGAAGTCGTGGTCGGCATGGAGAAGATGACCCGGCGCCTATTGGGCGAAGACATCGCGCTCCGCATCGCGCTCTGTCCAACGCTCGGCGCGGTCCGAGTGGACGTCGGCCAGATCGAGCAAGTGCTGCTCAATCTCGCGCTCAACGCGCGTGACGCGATGCAGAACGGCGGTGTCTTGACCATCACCACGGACAACGTGCTCGCTCCGGTCAAAGTCGGTTCTAGCGAGGCCGTGCCCGCGGTGACACTCTCGGTGAGCGACACCGGCTCGGGCATGGACGAGACCACGAGGCAACGCGCCTTCGAGCCATTTTTCACGACCAAGGCCAAAGGCAAAGGCACGGGCTTGGGGCTTGCCACGGTGTTCGGCGTGGTCGAGCAGAGCGGCGGGCGGATCTCGGTGGTGAGCGAAGTCGGGCACGGCGCAACCTTCGTCATCTACTTGCCACGCTGCGATGAGCCACTGCCTGCGCCGCGCGCGAGCCTGCGTCCCAAGCAAGCGGCCATTCGAGAAAGCGCGACCATTTTGCTCGTCGAGGACGAAGCGCAGGTGCGCAAGCTCATCCGCGCCATCTTGGTCGGCGCGGGCTACCGCGTACTCGACGCCGCTGGGCCATTGGAGGCGCTGCGCCAAGCCGAACAACTCAACGAAGAGATCCAGCTACTCGTGACCGACGTGGTGATGCCAACGATGAGCGGGCGTGCACTCGCCGAGCTCCTCAAGCGGACTCGCCACGAAACCAAAGTGCTTTATCTCTCCGGCTACAGCGAGGACGCCATCATCCAACACGGCGTGCTGGATCTCGACCACTCGCTGCTACAAAAGCCGGTTACCCCAAACTTGCTGCTCGAACGAGTCCGCGAGATCTTGGAATCCGGGCAATCGACCCGGCCCTGAGAAGGTTTCCGGATCGCCGGCCTCGAAAGCTCGCGAAATCCGCGACCAAGCTCCCAGCCGAGATCGCGCACGCAACGGAGTCCCAACGCGTCACGAGCCAATCGTCTGACCAAAATGGTCCGGCTGGGGTTTTGATGGTCACGCGCCAGGGCATGGTCCGTCACAGCCTTCGGCGTCGCGCCGCGTGAGAGAAGCCAGCCGACCTCGCAGCCACGACAATGCCACGCGAACGTCGCTCAGCGGCGCTCGTTTCAGCGAGGGCAGGCGCGGCCGCCTTGACGGCTGCGCGGAACTGAGCAGCTCGCAACGCAAGTATTGGGGCTCAGCGCGCCCGTTCCTCCGTGGCCAACAAAACAAGGCGGGGGAAGCTCGAGCGTGGCGAGCGCGCTCGCGTTCAGCAAGAGCTGCCGAGCTTGCCGGAGATCCCTTGCGCGGTGCGGGTGAGTTCGACCGGGGGCGCGGCCTTGAAAGGCTAACACCGCTCGAGCGAAACCAGAGAGGAACCTAGAACCGGTTCCAGGTTGCTTGCAGTAGAGACGGCATCGGGCTAGTCGTGCACGCGGAGGATATTTATCGTGATCTCAGCATTCAGGTGGGTACGGCGGGATTGTGCGATTCGACCGAGCACCGCGTCGTGGTCCTCGCGGCTAGCGGTTGGCGTGTGGCTCGCAGCCGTGATGGCCCTACTCGCATCTGCGTGCTCCTCCTCGTCCGACGATGACCATGCCAAGCCCGCGGCGCCAGTCGCGCTCGCGAACTTTTGCGCACAATGGGCGGCCGCCGTCTGCACTGGCATCCAAAACTGTTGCACGGACACCGCGCGCAAGTACGTCGATGTTGCTACGTGCAACGCGATGCAAGCCGAGCGCTGCAACAGCGACTATTTCCCGGCCTTGAGCGGCGGCCAGTATACCTATGACGCGGCTGCGGCGGGTGAGATCGTGGCTCGAGTGAGTCGCTCGAACAGCGCGTGCGCGGAGCCCGATGGACAGATCTCGCTCACCTCACTCGTGGGTCCAGCGCTCCCGCCCGGAGCGCCTTGTCGACTCTTCACCGGGATGATCGCGGCCAATCCTTGCGTAGGCAGCTATTGCAAGCCGGCTGCCGACGGAACCAGCTCGAGCTGCGCACTCACCCCAGCACAAGGAGAACCGTGCCCGGATTTGATTTGCGCGAGCGGCCTTGCCTGCATCAGGCTCCCGAACGCGAGTGCCGCCACCTGCGAGCCAGTTGCAGCCGGCAACGGCAACGGCACCAGCTGCTCCGGTCAAACGGCGAAGTGCCCACTCGGGCAAGTTTGCCGCTATTCGGATGCCGGCATTGCCGGCTTTTTCAAAAACGGCACATACCCGACCACGTATCAATGTCTGCCTCAGCTCGGCAACGGCGCCCAAACGCTCGAGCCGTACACTTGTAGCAGCGGGCTGATGCGCTTGGGCGAAACGAGCATCAACTGTGTAGCTTGCACGTCGAGCAACGACTGCGCCCAGCCTTCCACGAACACCGGCACCGTCCAGCTGATCAGCATCGACACCTATAGCGGCTACTGTGACGCCGGCGCGTGTCACGACGGCATGAACAATCCGCCCCTTGGCTCCAAGCCCAAAGACGCAGTGTGCTTCTCCGACGCAGAGTGCCGTTCCCAAAGCTGCCCCAAGGTCGCGCAATCCCTCGGCCACTGCGGCGCACCGAACGTAAATCAGCTCTTTTGCGGCGCTCCCACGGCGATCTGAGGCCAGGGAAGGGAGTGGCGGAGCTCGGCTGTTTCGCTCGCTCGCGTTGCACCAGCGGAGCCGCGCGACGCGCGCGCGGCTTCCCGGTGCTAAGATGGCAGTCGCGTCACGGAGGTCAGGGCGTATAGGTGTGAATGATGGCCGGCGCGTAGGCGTCCGTGAAGCCCGTGCCCCCGCCGTGAAACACGATCGTGGCGCTGTTGGGGCTCGCCGTTTCGCCGATGGACGAGCGATTGATTCGCCAGCCGGTGACGCCCGCCGTACCGCCCGCAGCACCGGTACGACTCGAACTGCCGATCAGCGTGGGTGCCCAGCTGGTTCCCGTTGCCATGCTGTAGAGGTTGTCGTTCTCGATCATGTAGTTGGCGCCTATCCCAGCGACCTTGTAGCCCGTGTTCGGATCGCGATCGGTATCGATGAACACGTGTTTGCGCGGAAACGCCTGGGTGAAGTTCGCTTCGTAATACACGGTTGTCGCATCGTTCTGGGCGAAGTAGCTGCGAATCGCCGAGGCTTGCCAGCCGCTCACGTTGTCCGCTTCCGCGGCCCAGAAGCCTGCGATGCTCGCAAACGGATTCGGGCTGAACGGCAGATCGGTGACATACACGTACCCCGCTTGGCGGCTGCGACTCGCATCGAGCACCTGCCCGAGCTGCGTACTCGAGGTGCCGTAAACGATGTGCCAAATCTTGCCTGAATTGGCCGCGGTCTCCCAGCCGCGATTGGTGCTCGAAAACGCGTTCAAGTAGGTGTCCGCCGAGCCTTCGAACGTGACGATTAGGTCGCCGAGGTTGTTGCTGGGGTAACAGCTCGGCACGGGTGAGCCAGGGTTCAAAACTGCCCATGCACCGGAATGCGCGTGCACCATGCTCGCGAGATGTGAGTAGTACGTGTAAGACGAGTCGCTGCACGCCGCCGCGCCGCTGCCCGCTCTCACTTGATCGAAGAAGATTCCCTGAAGCGAGGGATACTGCGAATACCAGGAGTTAATCTCGGCCTGCACGTCGGCTTCGAGCTTGGCCATATACGCCGTGTCGACGTAGCCCACCACGCGCACGCCCTTGCTTTGCGCAGCGCTGATATTGCTCGAGTAGTCATACCAGCCGTTGTAGGGACCGCTGTCGTTGTTCACGATGGCGAGCTTCGCCGGCGGCGACTTCTGCAGCAGCGCCGTCCAATCCGTAAAGTACGACGGCACCGCGATCGATTGTTGCGACAGGGCTGACTCAGTGTGCCCTGTCGCCTCATCGTTCGCGAGCT
>Ga0164308_10000357_pt1 | contig 24950 bp, 24 predicted proteins | sample Whisoiple_246_MG_FD_109983 | JGI IMG/M metagenome (GOLD analysis project Ga0164308, IMG submission 109983) | Soil microbial communities amended with fresh organic matter from upstate New York, USA - Whitman soil sample_246_MG | ecosystem: Environmental > Terrestrial > Soil > Unclassified >... | reverse complement strand
TCCCCCAATGGCCCGCGTTACCGTCGAAGATTGCCTCGAGAAGGAAGAAAACCGCTTTGCGCTCGTGGTGCTCGCCGCCCAGCGCTGTCGGGAGCTCATGAAGGGAGAACCAGCCCTCGTGAATTCCAAGAACAAGGCTGCGGTGATCGCCCTGCGTGAGATCGCCAAGGGCAAGGTCCACTGGCACCGCCCGTCGATGGAAGCCGTGGCCGAGTACGTGCAAGAGCTCGAGGCCCGTCCCTGATCGCTGGCTCGTCGAGCAAGCCGGTGTCTGGCGGCTACGACGACCCAGATCTCTACGAAGCCGCGCTCACCGGGCGTGAGCACGACATCGCGTACTTTCTCGCCCTCGCCGACGAGGCGCGCGGGCCCATCCTCGAGTACGGCTGCGGTTCGGGCCGAGTCACCCTGCCCCTGGCGGAGCGCGGGCATACGGTCGTCGGCGTGGACAACAGCCAGCCGATGCTCCGCCGGCTGAAGGAGCGCCTGCGCACGCTCGATCCGGCCGTCCGCGCGCGGGTCCGCTTGCAGCGTGGCGACATGCGCAGCTTCGAGCCCCAGGACCGCTTCGCCCTCGTGCTGGCCACGTTCAACGTGGTGGGCCACCTGCACTCGTTCCAAGACCTGGCGCGGTTTCTTCGCCAAGCCGCAAAAGGCTTGGCGACCGGCGCAGAGCTGGTCTTCGACGTGCCCCTGCCCGCGGCGGAAGAAACCGAAGCCGATCCGGACGAGCGCCTTCGTCTGCCCGCCCTACGCCACCCGAAAAGCGGCGTCTCGGTCGAGCACGACGAACGCTACGAATACGACCGAATGCGGCAGCTCCTGCTCGTCGAGAGCGACCACTGGCTGCGTGGCAAGCGCCCTCGCGCCGCGGATCGCCTGACGACCCGGCTCGTCCTCCGCCAGTGGTTTCCCCGCGAGCTGGAATCTCTTTTGACCTACGAAGGTTTCACCGTACGCCTGACCGCCGACTACACGGGGGCGCCCCTAGCCCTGGCCGAAGACATGATTGTCGTTCACGCCACGAAGCGTGCCCGCGGACCCCTTGCGCACCGGGGACCCCGGACTTCTGCTATCCGTTAGGACCATGGCGCGCGACCTGTATTCCGAGCTCGGGCTGAGCAAAGGCGCCTCGGCCGACGAGATCAAAAAGGCGTACCGGACGCGCGCGGCCAAGATGCACCCCGACAAGCACCCGGGCGACCAGGCCGCCGAGGAACGCTTCAAGAAGATGAGCGCGGCCTACACCGTGCTCTCCGACGACAAGAAGCGAAAGCTCTACGACGAGTTTGGCGAGCAAGGCCTGCGCGAAGGGTTCAACCCGGACATGGCGCGGGCGTACGCCCGCGGTGCCGGGGGCGGCGGCTTTGGCGACGCGTTCGGCCAGGGCGCAGGTGCCGCCGGCTTCGGCGACTTGTTCAGCGACTTGTTCGGCGGGCGGGGGTCACGCGGCAAGCGACGTGCGCCGGACATGCACCGCGAGGTCAAGATCGAGTTCACGTCGGCGGTCAGCGGTGCAGAGCTCGAGCTGGCACCGGATCCCGGCGCGCGCACGGTGAAGGTACGCATTCCCAAGGGCACTGCCGACGGCGACCGCCTGCGCGTCCCCGGCGCCGGCGCGCCGATCCAACCCGGCGTGACGCCGAGCGATCTCGTGCTCACCGTGCGCGTCAAACCGCACCCGCACTTCACTCGCGATGGCTTGGACCTCACGCTCGACTTGCCCATCACGGTGAAAGAGGCCTACTTCGGCGCCAAGGTCGAAGTGCCCACTCCGAGCGGCCCCGTCACGCTCAAGGTTCCGGCCCACGCCCAGTCAGGCCAACTTCTGCGCCTGCGCGACAAGGGCGTCACGCGCGGCGAGCAAACGGGCGACCTCTACGTGCGCTTCCTGGTGAAGGTGCCGACCGTCGACGCGCCCGCGCTGAGCGAGCTCGTGGAAAAGCTCGGCGAGTTCGACAAGACCGACGTGCGCGGCGAGCTCAAGTACTAGTCAGCCGCCCCGCGTCGTCGTAGCGCCCGAGCTCCTGGCTGACCTTACGCAGGGCTGCCTGCTTGTCGTGAAACGGCAGGAAGGCCGACTTGAAGCCGGCGGTGACGATCGTCTTGATGTCGCGGAAGGGCACGCGCATGGCCGTGTGCACCCGGTAGAGCTCGTCGGTGACCGTGGTCTTGGTGATGAGCCGATTGTCCGTGTTCACCGTTACGCGGACGCCGAGGTCCAAGTAGAGCTTGAGCGGATGCGTGGCCAGGGACTTCACCGCGCCCGTTTGCACGTTGGAGGACGGGCAGCATTCGAGCGGAATGCGGTGGTCGTTCACGTAGTGCAAGAGGTCGCCGTCTTCGCGCAGGCGGCAGCCGTGGCCGATGCGGTTGGCGCCGCAATCGTGGATGGCTTGTGCGATCGAGGCTGGACCGTAGGCCTCGCCGGCGTGGATGGTGCAGTTGATGTTGTTGTCGCGAATCAGCTGAAACGCCTCGATGTGGTCCTTGGCAGGAAAGTTCGCCTCGGCACCTGCCAAGTCGAACCCCACGACGCCGCGCCCCTTGTAGGCCACCGCCAGCTCGGCCATCTGGTAGCTCGAGGCGCTCGAGATGTTCCTGATGCCGCATAGAATGACGTTGCTCTTGATGCCGTACGTCTCGCGCGCTCTGCGCAGACCATCCAAAACGGCTTCCACGACCCGCGTCAGCCGAAGGCCACGCTGCGTGTGCAGCATCGGGGCGTAGCGAACCTCCATGTAGAGGACGTTCTCGCGATGGGCATCCTCCGCTAGCTCGAACGCCGCGCGCTCCAGTGCCTCCGCTGTTTGCAGCACGGAGAGCGTCAGCTGAAAGCCCTTCAGGTACTCGACCAGCGAGCCGAATTGGCTCCCTGCGCCCACCGCCGCCTCGATGCCTGCGGCCGAATCCGCCGGCAATTGCACCCCCTGCTCACGGCCCAGCTCCAGGATCGTCTGCGGGCGCAGAGACCCATCCAAATGCACGTGCAAATCCGTCTTCGGCAGCGCCCGGATGACCTCGAAAGGGACCGGCTCGAAGCCCTCGACATCGAGTAGCTCCGGCCGCGCACCATCCATCGATGGCGTCTCGGCTTCCAGAAATTGCTCCTCGCTCATGATCTTCCGATCATACCACGCGGGAGACTACCCGCCCACTCGGCGCCTTGGCCTCGCGGAGGAGCGTAGCGCATACTGTCCGCATGCATCTTACTCGCTTCCCGCTCCGTTCTGCTTTCTCGCGGGGTGCCGCGTGCACTTCGATAGCTCTGCTGTTTCTCACCGCTTGCGGCAACAACGTCGATGAAAGCGGCGACCCGCAGACCACGGTGGACGACTGGAGCGACTACTGCGTGGCGACCTTCACCGAGGACTACACCTTCATCGATGCGTTCGGGGACACGGCGTTCACGGCACACACTGGCGAAGAGTACGTGGTGGCTTCGCTCGACGTCGACGAGCCACCCGAGCTCGTCTACCTCGCCGCCGCTGGCCCGGAGCTCTTCACCATCGATGCCAGTGCCGATGAGCTGCCCTTCACGACCAACTGCACGGCCGGCAGCACCACGGACCACATTGCAGTCTTTTCGGACGCGATCGTGTACGACAGCGAGGATCTGTCGACGCCGATCTGCGAGCTCGTGGCCGGCTCCGCCCACCCGCGCGACACCAGCTTGCAGTCCGGCTACGCCTCGACCACCACGGGCGTCAACACCGGCGTCACCTACGAAGTCCAGCTGAACTCCTTCGGCCCTGAGTGTGGCGGCGCCGAGGTCGGCTACGTGAGCGTCCCGAGGACGACGCTGTTCGGCACCACGACTTGGCTCGTGCCGATCATCACGATCGTCGGGCCCAGCTGATTTGGCCGATGGCGTCAGGGCCTCGCCGCTATTGTCGCACCGTCCCGGCGACGATACGGATGGGGAACGAAAGAAAGAGGCGGCCGGACTCGTAGCGTGCATCCATGTCGAGCTCGTTCTTGTCGACGTCCGCGCTCATGAGCTCCCGCAAGGTCCCAAGAGCACCGGCTACGGGGAAGGAGGTCGCGAGCAGCGCCTCGACGTCCGCCGCTAGGCGGAAATCCCGCACGACGATGTGGTCGAGTCGCTCGTGCGCGAGCGTCCGCAGCTCGTCCGGCGTACACGCGGAGCTGTGCGACGAGTCACGCAGCCTCTCCCAGGCGTCATAGCGGTCACGGCACTCGGCCCTGGGCGCCGCGTCGCACACGACCACGCGACCTCCGGGCCGGGTGACCCGCACGAGCTCGTCCATCACCCGTCCCGGTCCGAGCACATGGTGCAGCGTGTAGCGGGTGACGACGCCGTCGAACGCGCCCCGGCCGAACGGCAGAGCTTCGAGCAGGCCGTCCGTGAAGGTCACGTTCGCAAGGCCGAGAGAACGGGCTCGCTGTCGGCCTCTTTCGACCATGGCAGGCGTCGCATCGACGCCGACGACCTCGGCGCAGGCGGGCGCGAGGTAGGTGGCGACCAAGCCTGGACCGCAACCTGCGTCCAGGACGCGAGCCCCCGGCGCCAGCTGAAGCTCCTCGGCCAGCCAGAGCAAGCTTTCCTCTGCGCTGTGGATGCCGAACTTTTCGAACGGCTCCGCTTGCTGGGTAAATTGGGTGCGGATGCGGGCGGCGTGCGTGTCTTCTGGCAGGGGCTGGGAGGTCATGACGCCCAGCATGTCAGGCCCCGTGCCTCGGCGTCTTGAACGCACCGTCGCGAGCTTCCGTTCAAAGCTCGCTCAGCGTCTCCGCGCGGGAACCAACGACGTAGGCCGATGGACTGACCCCGACCAGAGCCTTGAACTGACGCGTGAAATGAGCCTGGTCCGAGAAGCCCAGCGCGTGGGCCGCTTCCCCGGGGCTCGCGCCTGCGCGCAAGCGGTGTTTGGCCTCCACCAGCCGCCGCTGCAGATGCCAGAGGTGCGGCGGCAGTCCGGTGGCTTCCGAGAAGATCCGCCGCAAGCGCTCGGACGAGACGCCCACCTTGCGCGCCAGCTCGGTCCCGGAAACGCGCCGGTCGAGGATGGCACTCAGGTACTCCGTCGCACGCCGCACGAGCAGGGTCCTTGGACGCGGCTCGGGCTCGAGACCAGGCAGTTCCATCAATGTCGCGCCTAGGGCGCGGAGCGCCGGCTCCGCCCCCGACGTGCGGAAGGTCCGCCATACGGCAGAAAAGGCGCGCTCGAGGGCTCCGTCCAGACGCAGGGGGATCGGCTGATGCAGCGGGGCTCCGGCCCCGTCGACGAACGCGGCTGGGATGTGCAGAGAACGCAAGGCCCAGACGCTCGTCCGCTCGCGGTTCTCGAGCACGTGAGGCTCCCCAGCGTGCACGAAGACCGCACAACCGGGAGGAATGCGCATCTCCCCACCCAGGTAGGTCAGCCGCCCCGTCCCGGCGTCCGAGACCGTGAACTGGTATTCCGGGTGCGCATGCTTCTGCGTCCGATGCTGATTCCACGTCCCCGAGAGGCGTTCGACTCCGGTCGCTTCGTCGCGCTCGACGACGACGGTCGGCCTGCTCTTCGGCATGAAACGCAGGGTGGAAGAAGATGCGCCGACTGACAACGCGACCTGGCTCCTGCTCGGATCGACGCTCGTTCCGTCGAAAATGGCGGCACTGGCCCCGCTGAACAGCTACCCTGGCGGCCCCCGTGAACCCGCCCCCCACCGCTCCCGGCCTTTTCTCGCGCCGCCCGTACTGGGCGAGTCGCTTCGGCACAGCCACGTTCTTGCCGCGCACACGGGCCGAGATGGACGAGCTCGGCTGGGAGGTCTGCGACATCATTCTGGTCACGGGCGACGCCTACGTCGATCACCCGAGCTTCGGCATGGCGCTCGTCGGGCGCCTGCTCGAGGCGCAGGGCTTCCGCGTCGGCATGCTGGACCAGCCGGACCATCGGGGAGCGGACGCCTTCGCCGCTCTCGGCGCGCCCGCGCTCTTTTTCGGGGTGACGGCCGGCAACATGGACTCGCTCGTCAATCACTACACGAGCGACAAGAAGCCCCGCAGCGACGACGCGTACACGCCCGGGGGCCTGTCCGGCTCGCGGCCGGATCGCGCGACCATCGTCTACACCCAGCGCCTGAAGGAAGCGTTCCCCGGGGTGCCCATCGTCATCGGCGGCATCGAGGCCAGCCTGCGGCGCCTCGCTCACTACGACTACTGGTCGGGCCAGGTGCGGCGCTCCCTTTTGGTGGATAGCGGGGCCGATCTGCTCGTCTACGGCAACGCCGAGCGCGCCATCGTCGAGATCGCCTATCGCGTGGCCGCCGGCGAAAATCCGCGTGAAATGCTCGACATTCGCGGCACCGTCGTGCGCCGGCGCACCGGTAGTCTGGGGCCGGTCGACGCCGCGCCGGGCGCCTTCGTCGTCGAACGCAGCGACTCCATCGACCAGGTCGGCCAGGTCGACCCCTTGCCCGATCCGTACGCGACCGAAGAGGAAATGCGTGCTGCCTCGGCCGGGGCAGGGGGCGCACCAGCTGCCGCCGACGGCGAGCCCGCACGCTCGGCCCAATCGAACCTCGTCCAGCTGCGTCGCAAGCAGCGCGAGCTGCCGCGGCACAATACGGTGCTGCGCTTGCCGTCCTGGGAAGAGGTCAAGCGCGATTCGGCGCTCTACGCCCATGCGTCCCGCGTCTTTCACCTCGAATCCAACCCGCACAACGCGCGCTGTCTCGTCCAGCGCAATGGCGACGTCGACGTGTGGGTCAATCCGCCGCCCCTACCGCTCACGACGCCGGAAATGGATCGCGTCTACGAGCTGCCCTACCAGAAGCTGCCGCACCCGGCGCATCAAGACTCCAAGATCCCCGCCTACGAGATGATCCGCTTCTCGGTGACGATCCTGCGTGGCTGCTTCGGCGGTTGCTCGTTTTGCAGCATCACCGAGCACGAAGGCCGCATCATCCAGAATCGCTCGGAGGAGAGCATCCTACGCGAGGTGGAGAACCTGAAGCAGGTGCCGGGCTTCACGGGAGCCGTGAGTGATCTCGGCGGCCCGACCGCCAACATGTACCGCCTCGCCTGCAAGAGCCGCGAGATCGAGGCCGCGTGTCGCAAGCCTTCCTGCGTGTTTCCGGGCATCTGCCCCAATCTGAACACCAGCCACAAGTCGCTCACCCAGATCTACCGCAAGGCACGCGCCATCCCCGGCATCAAGAAGATCGCGATCGCTTCAGGCCTGCGTTACGACCTCGCCGTCGAAGATCCGGAATACGTGAAGGAGCTCGTCACCCATCACGTCGGCGGCTACCTCAAGATTGCGCCCGAGCACATCGCCGAGGGGCCGCTGTCCAAGATGATGAAGCCGGGCATCGGCACCTACGAGCGCTTCAAGGAGCTGTTCGAGCGCTTTTCCAAAGAGGCCGGCAAAAAGCAGTACCTGATCCCGTACTTCATCGCCGCGCACCCCGGTACGACCGATCAGGACATGCTCGATCTCGCGCTTTGGCTCAAGAAGAACGGCTACCGCGCCGACCAGGTGCAGGCGTTTTTGCCCTCGCCCATGTCGTCGGCCACGGCCATGTATCACACCGGGAAAAACCCCCTGCGGCCCGTGAAGCGCAACTCCGAGGCGGTCAGCTCACCGAAGTCTGCCGAGCAGCGGCGCCTGCACAAGGCGTTCTTGCGCTACCACGATCCGAAGAATTGGCAGACGCTGCGCGAAGCATTGCGGCGCCTCGGCCGCCAAGATCTGATTGGCTCACAGGCGCATCAGCTCGTGCCCGTCCGCGATCCGGTCGGAACGGCAGACGCGCGCACCGGCGCTCGTTCGCCCGGCGGGTCCAGCGGGAAAAACCGCCTCGCCGGACGCGCAGCCACGCAGCACACGGGCCTGCCGGACTTTCGACGCCGTCCGCGCAAGGGCTGAGCGCCCGAGCCTGCGCCCCGGGCAAGCTGGAGGCGCTGTCACGCTGGGACGGCAGCCGGCTTCGTCCGCCCCATCCAGAGCGCGAACAGGGCGAGCAGCACGACCTGGAGCCAATACAAGACTGGCTCCATGCCCGCCGTGTCCTTGCCCGTGCCCGCTTTCTCGAGCGCGGCGAGGTACGCCTCGTAGGGAGCCGTGCCCACGATGCGCTGCGCGCCGATGTACGTGGTCGGCACGCCCTCGAAGCCGAGGCTCTGGACCCGCTGCAAATGGACCTCGATCATCCGATCCGGTCGGCCGGATTCGAGGCAGGACACGAGCTTGGCTTGGTCGAGACCGGGGATGTGCTGGAGGCCTGCGAGCTGCCACTCGGTGAGCTCCGGGCCCTGGATCAAGGCGCGCATGACGAGCGCTTCTTTGTTTTGCTCGACGGCGCAGGCATGCGCACGCGCGGCCCGCTTGCCCAGCTCGCGGCCAGGCAAGGACAGGGGCTGACGAACGACCCGCACCGGCAGCCGGAAGTCGCGCACGGCCCGCTCGAGCTCCGGGATCGCCATGCGACAGTGGGGACACTGGTAGTCGAAGAACTCGACCACGGTTGCCTTGCCGGACTCCTGCAGCGGAACCAGCGCCGCCGGGAGCTCGTTGGTCCGGGCGACGGAGGTGAAGGCCAGGGGCGCGGCGACCGCCAGCAGGCTGGCGACGATCCAAGAAGCGGGGTGTACGGACTCGCGCGCGGTCGCCTGATCCCAGCCGCCGCGCCGCAGTAGGACGGCGCAAGCGAAGAGCACGAGGCTCGACACATCGACGATCAGGCAAAGCGAGCAGAAATGGTGGATGACGAAGGCTTGCAGCAGCAAAAGCACGAGCCCGGCCGGTCCACTGGCGAGTGCAAGCGTGCCGGAGAGCACGCGACGAACCTTGGCCTGGGGAGCTAGAGAGCCCGCGAACAGGCCGCCGAAGTTCAGAACGCCCAGGATCGGCAGGTAGGGCAGTGGGTTGCCGGACGGCAGCACGACGAAACCGAGTCCACTGTCACGGACCGCCGCGCAACCGGAGCCGACACCACAGAACGCCATGTCCGGCGTGCTGTAGTCGAGCAGCGCCATGATGCTGACCGACAGGCCAAGCAGACTCGCGATACGCAGCAGGAAAAGCCAGACGGACGGTCGCAACTTGGGAGTGATTCGTAGAGGTTTTTTCCCGCGGCCGCTAGCGATGCGGCGGCTCCCAGGGTATTCGACTGTCACCCAGCCCACGCTATGCCCGGTCAACTTTTGCCAAAGTCCACATGAAGGGCACTGCCACGCGTCGCCGCCAGGCGGAGGACCTGTTGAGGAGCGCCGGACGGGCGATGCACCCGCGCGAGATGGCGGCCAAGCTCGGCCTGCGCAAATCCGAGTTTGCCGATCTGTCGTCGGCCCTCGAGCAGCTGATCTCGCGCGGGCAAGTCCAAGCGCTGCCAGGCGGTCGGGTTCGTCTGAAAGAGGAGACGCGCGAAAAGCCGCGAACCCTGCCGCCCCGCGGTAAGGCGCAGGAAATCACCGGCACGTTGACGGTCCATCCGAGGGGCTTCGGCTTCGTCGCCGGCGGAGCCGACGGCGACGTCTTCGTCCCGCCCGACGCCATCTACGAGGCGCTGCACGGCGACACGGTGAAGGTCGAAATCGTCGGTCGGAGCCCCAAAGGCGCCGAAGGGCGCGTGGCCGAGGTCGTCCAGCGCCGCAACCCCCGCGTTTCCGGCATCCTCCGGCGCAAAGGCAAGAGCGCGTGGGTGGAGCCGGACGACAGTCGGCTGCGCGGACCTCTGGTGATCAGCAAAGCTGGCCTGGAAGCAGCCGACGGCGACGCCGTGATTGCCACCATAGTGCGTTTTCCGGATTTCTCCGGCGAGCTGCCCGAAGCCGAGGTCAGCGAGATCCTGGGGCCACCCGGCGAGCTCACCACCGAGGTGCGCAAGATCCTGCTCATCGCCGACGTCAAGGAAGAGCATGCAGCCGAGACGTTGCAAAACGCCGAAGCCATGGCCCAGCAGCTGAAACGCGTGAGCTTGAGCGGGCGACGAGACTTGCGCTCGGTCCCTCTGCCCACCATCGATCCGGAGGATGCACGCGACCATGACGACGCCATCTGGGTCGAGCGAAGCCGCGCTGGCTATCGCGTGCATGTCGCCATCGCCGACGTGAGCGAATACGTGCGTGCGGGCTCACCGCTCGACGCAGAGGCGCACGAGCGCGGCTGCACCATCTACCTGCCGGATCGCGCGATCCCGATGCTGCCGCGCGTCTTGGCCGCGGATCTGTGTTCGCTCCTGCCCGAGGTCGATCGCTACTGCTTGTGCGTCATTGCCGAGATCGATCGCAACGGCGCGACCAAGAGCTTCGAGATCGTGGAAGGCGTGATGCGTTCCGCGGCGCGACTCACCTACGGGGGCGTCGCGCGCACGCTGGGCCTCGATCCCGAGTCGCCCCACAGCCCCGCGGCGGAGGCCATGAAGGCCGACCTCGAAGTTCTTCGCGAGCTGGCCGGTAAGCTGCGACGCGCCCGCATGAAGCGCGGCGCGCTCGACCTCGATTTGCCCGAAGCCCGCGTCGTCGTCGATCCTGGCACCGGCCAGCCGATCGAGGTGAACAAGCGCGCGACGCGAGCCGGCATCAAGGAGGCCTACTCGATGGTCGAGGAGATGATGCTCCTGGCCAACGAGCTCGTCGCTCGCTTCCTTACCGAACAGGACATCCCGGGCATCTACCGCATCCACGGCAGCCCCGATCCCGAGAAGCTCGAAAAGCTGGCGCTGGTGGCGCAGAAGCTCGACCTCGAGGTCGACACCAGCGCGCTCACCGAGCCGCTCGGTGCCGCCGAGTTCCTGGCGCGTGCACAAAAGCACCCCAGGCGCCGGGTACTGGAGATGATGCTGCTGCGCTCGCTCAAGCAGGCTGTCTACGACACCGGCAACGTGGGCCACTTCGGGCTCGCCAGCGAGAGCTACCTCCATTTCACCTCCCCGATTCGCCGCTATCCCGATTTGCGCGTGCACCGCCAGATCAAGCACATCCTGCGGGGCGGCAAGACGGAGCGGAGTGACGCTGCGCTCGAGGATTTGCAGGCCGCGGCCCAGGACTCGAGCAAGAAGGAGCGGGCGGCGATGGAGGTCGAACGCCAGGTGCTCGATCTCTACCGCGCCGTCTACATGCAGCGTCACCTCGGTGACGTGCTGGATGGCACGGTGACCGGACTGTCCGGCAGCGGTCTGTTCGTCGCCATCGAAGAGCCGTTCTGCGACGTGCTCGTGCCCTACGAAGCCCTGGGCACCGACCAGTACGAGCTCGGCGACGACGAGATCAGCGTGACCGGCCGCCGGAATGGCGAGACCATCATGCTGGGCGACCCGCTACGCGTGGAGGTCGTCGACGTGGCGATCGGGCGCCGCCAGGTGCTTGGACGGCGCGCGCGCGAGGGCGCTGAACGCGATGCGCGCTCGGCGGGATCACTGGACGACACCAGCGGTCTCGAACCTTGGCAAATCCCCGGCAGACCGGTACCCAAAGCGTCCAGGCGTGCGCCACCGCCGCCGCCGACGCCCTTCGAGCGACGAGGCCGCCGCGACAAGAAGCCGGGCGCAACCGCCAGTCGCGCCCGGCCTGGCCTACCCAGTTCGACGGGTGCGCGCGCAGACGGTCTCCGCAGCTCCACACGCCGCGACGGAGCGCGCCCCGGCGGCCACCCCGCCAGTGCGGGCAAGGCGACGGGGCGACCCGGTGGGCCGTCGTCCAAGAAGAACGCGAAGCAGAAAAAGCGGCGCTAGGCCGCGCTACTCCGCGGATTCCATGGCGCGCTCGAGCTGCGAGCGTCCCTCGGCCCTGCCCAAAAGCTCCGCGATGGCACGCGCGAGCTCATGAGCTCGCACTGGCTTGGACAAGAAGGCCGCCGCTCCTCGCTCGACGACCGCTTTGACGCCGACATCTTCGAGGTACCCCGAGCAAACGAGCACTTTGCCTTCGGGGTGCGCCTGGCGGAACCCGTCGACGAGCTCAGCCACTGGTCGGCCGGGCATGATGCCGTCGGTGACCAGGAGCCCGAGCTTGCCCGCGTGAGCCGCCAGCGCCAAAAGGCCAGAGCCAACGTCCCCGGCCTCGACGACGTAGTGCCCCTCCTTGCGCAGCGTCCGGACGATGACGGCGCGCACCTCGGCTTCGTCCTCGACGACGAGGACGTTGACGCACGGACCCTTGGCAGGCGGCGCATCCGGCGGCGCCCGCCGAAGCCCGGGATCCGCCGGTGGAAAGCGGAGCCGAACGGAGGTGCCGTATCCCAGCATGGTGTCGACGCTCACGTGACCACCGCTCTGCCGCATGACGCTCTGCACCATGGCCAGGCCGAGACCCGTGCCGCGATCGCCCTTGGTCGTGAAGAACGGCTCGAACAAGTGGGCCTGGACCTCGGGCTCCATGCCCGGTCCGCTGTCTTTGACCTCGATGATGGTGCCGGGGCGCTCCGCAGCCGAATCCTCGTCCGGCAGAACGCGAATCTCGAGCCGTCCGCCAGTCGGCATGGCGTCGCGCGCATTCAGGCACAGGTTGAGCAGCACCTGCTGCAGCTGCGACGGGTCGGCATGGATCGGTTCTGGCCAGACGACGTCGATCGTGATGTCGATGTTCTCCGGCATGATGGCGCGCAGACTGCGGCGCTCGTTTTCCAGCACCTCGCGCGGATCCAAGAGCACGGGTTTACGCACGTCACGGCGCCCGAGCGTGAGCAAGCGGGTGGTGAGCTGCGAACAGCTGATCACCGCGCGAGTGACGGAGTCGAGCGCTTCGCTGACTTCGTCGCCCCGCAACGTTCCAGCCCGCAACAGGTCGACCCAGCCGTGGATGACCATGAGCGAGTTGTTGAAATCGTGTGCTACCCCACCGGCTAGCTTCCCTGCGGCCTCGACCATCTGCGCGCGGCGTAGGGCTTCCTCGGCCGCGGCCAGCGCTTCTTCGGCGCGCAAGCGTTCGCGCCGTTCGTCCTCGAGTCGCCGCAGCGTTGCCCGCTCCTCGTGGAGCGCACGTTCGATGCGCTCCACCACGAACAGCATCGAGGCCAACATCATGCCGACGATGACCAAGAAATTGACGCCTGCCGTCACCCATACGGCCATGTGCCTCGGGTCGGCAGCGATGGGGCGCGGTAGGAACCCGCCCTGCATGGCGATGCCTCCGACCATCAAGAGCGCCCCGAGCCCCGCGTAGAGCGCGAGGCCCACCTTGCGGCCATGCAGCAGGCCGCCGAGAACACAAACCGTCGCGCAACAGATGCCGGCGCCAAAACTCGGCCCCGCCGTCAGCGAGATGAAGACCGCCGTAACGGTCAGGGCCGCCGTGAGCCCGATGGCGCGCACTCGGTGCCCGAGCCCAGGCACCCAAGCGAACACATGCACCGGCGAGAACAGGGCGACGACGATGAGCGAGCGCTTGAAGGGCATGTGCGAGGCCAAAAGCGCCCACAGCGTGGCCCCGATCCCGAGCACACTCACCACACGCAAGAGCCGATCGAGGAGCTCGTGCTTGAAATCGCCAAGCGCCCTCCTTGTCGGTTCTCCGCTCATGACTCCCAGGCCAGCGTCTGCCACGCGACCCGTTGCCGCAAGAGTGCACGAGTCCCGCTGGAATCGGCCTGCACGGGCGACGGGAGATGTTTTTACCAGGGTGCTTTTTTAAGGGCCCTGATAGCCTCTGCTGCCATGTTGGAAAAAGCCACCTCCGCGCTCGCGCTCGTGAGCGCGCTATCTGCTCTGGCCTGCACGACCTCGGCCAGCACCGTCGTCCAGGCGCCCCTCGTCCAAGGCTGCGAGAAGGCCAAGCTCGAAGGTTGCAAGGACATGAGCGCCGGCGTCGTCGAATATCTGGACGGCAAGACGGTCCAGGGCACCAGGCGGCTCCTCAGCGCAGGCCGCCAGAACAGCGCCGAAGGCATCGAACGCTACGCCGGCCTCGTCCAAGAAGCCCAAGATCTCCCGCGAGCCGGGAAGTACAAGAAGCAGCTCGCCGAAGTCGTGCTCGTCCTGTCGCACGTCGAGAGCGCAGACGACGCCGCTGCCGCCAATGAGCCCGGCCACGTCATCACGGCCGACACCGACCTCTACCAGGCCCGCGACGGCACGGTGCCCCCTCCCGGCACTGCACCCGACTGGTGCAGCTCGAATTTCGGCAGCGATTCCAAATGCGTCATGGTCACGCGCGGCCCCTTGTTCGTGACCGACGTGGTCTCCGTCGGGCGCCTCTGCCGCGGCCAGTTCGCCTCCGTCGTGCGCGGCGGCTCGGTCCGCAACCACATCGAAGGCCCCTTCGACCTGCATGGCGGCCGCCTGCTCCTCACCTCGGCGGACACGCTCGTCTTCGGCCAGAAGGCAGCGCCACCTGCCCCAGCTCCGGAGCCGCCACCGGAACCCCCAGCAACCAAGGGAAAGGCCAAGCCACCCGCGCCCCCTGCGGCGCCCCCAGGCCCCGAGCCGGCGAGCGCCAAGTCCCTGGTCAACGACGTCCCCAAGGACGACTGCGCGTTCTACTGGAGCGGCTACGTGCCCTACCGCGAAGTCGAGTGACCCCGAACGAGCTCGCCAAGCTGGCGATCGTGCAGGCTGGATAGCCCAACCAGCGCCAGCGTGGCCCCGAGCCCGCAGGTGAACATGTCCTTCTGCGTGTCCCAGACGTCACCCTGTGTGCCCAAGAACGCATCGGCCGCCTCGCCGCTCAGCACGGCCACCCACCATTCGATGAGCTCGTAGACGGCGCTCACGGCGAGCGCGAAGCAGAGCACCAGAAAGAACAGCCATTTGCCTGGCCTGAGCGGCGACGTCCTCAGAATCACCTCGCGAGCGACGATCGCGGGCCCGAAGCCCTGCCAGAAGTGCCCCACCTTGTCGTAGTCGTTGCGCGAGCGCCCGAGCACCTCGGCGACCCAATCGAAAGCCGGCACCTTGGCGTACGTGTAGTGGCCGCCGACGCACAGAATGACGATGTGGATCGCGATGAGCAGATACGTCAGCCGCGTCAGCGGGAACGAACGATAGGTCGCTCCGAGCACGCCGAGGCCAATCAGGCCGGGCAGGACCTCCAAGAGCCAGGTGAACTGATCGTACGGACCGACGGCTGACCACACGAGCACAGCGAGCACGATGCCGAGCAGGACCAGGAGGTAGCGAGGAGACGGCATCCGTCCTTTCGGTTTACCCGCGCTCGTGGCAAGGGTGAAGGGTGTCCATCGCCCGCGGTGACCTCTACTGGCTCGCGCCCGACGAAACCGTCGGTTCCGGCGTCCCGCACCCGCACGTCGTCGTGTCGGAGGACGTGTTCAACCAGAGCCGCATCACGACCGTCGTCGTCTGCGCGCTGACGTCGAACCTCGCGCGCGCGCACGAGCCGGGCAACGTGCTCTTGGAGGAGGGGGAGGGCAGTCTGGACAAACGCAGCGTGGTCGTCGTCTCGCAGGTTTCGTCGGTGGAGAAAGCGAGGCTCGGCGAGCGGATCGGTGTCCTGTCGAGCGAGCGCGTGGAGCAGGTGCTGGCCGGGCTGCGCTTCCAGCAGGCGTCGTTTTTCCAAGAACAGTGACTGGCCGCTCAGTCACCCGGGGCCATCGGACACTCAGCGGGCGCAGGCGGGATGAACCAGAGGTCCGACAACGTCTCGCACTCGCGGGCACAGTCGTCAGCCGGCCTGTCGCGGAAGTCAGCGCACACCTCGAGCGCGATCTCGTCACAGTCGACCTGGCGGTAACAGTCCAGGACGCAAAAGACCGTCGCCCGCTGGGCCTCGGACATCTTGTAGCCCGCCAACTCCTGGCACCAGACGCCGTCATCGGTGAAGCCGCAGTCCCGGCGGTGCTCCGACATGTCCTGGCAGGCGGCCAGCACCTCCGTGTCGCCGGTGCAACCCGAGCACAAGAGTGCACAGCACGCTGCCGCCACGGTTCCAAACCCCCTCACAGCCTACCAATCTAACCCAGCCGGCCCGGGGATGGAACGCACAGCCGGCCCTTGTCCACCGTGATACGGTAAGACCATGGCCTATTCTTCGCTTGCTACTCGCCGTCTCGGGCGCCGACTGCTCCTCGCCATGGGCGCAACACCGCTCGGCGCTTCCTTGCTGCAAGGCTGCGTCTGCGGGGATCCGCCTGACCTCGAAGTGACCATCGATGAGCTGGCCGACATGCAGGACGCGGTGCGACTCGGCATTGCGCAACGCGAGGCCGACTGCTTCGGCACTGGCACTGGTGGCGCTGGCGGGATGATCGGGCTCGGCGGCGGCGGGATGAGCAACCTGGGGGGTCTGGGTGGTGCAGCAGGATTCGGAGGCCTGGGTGGTGTCGAGGGGCTCGGGGGCACCATCGGCAGCGCGGGAGGTCGCAATCCTGTGTGCGACGAGGCGCTCCCGGACTGGGTGACCCAGTCACCGCGTGACTGGTATGATTGGTATTTGGCGCAACCAGCGACGGACCAGGCGCTGTCGTGGGACCCGGCTTCCGGTTGCCCGGTCCACGGCGAGGTCGGCACTCTGCAGAGTCTCCTGATCCATTCGGAGGACCAACCCAGCGAGCTCGTGAGCAGCACGGCGGAGACGTGCGTCTATGACCAGATCCACTACTGCTCCGGTGGTCGGCCTTTCCTCGTCGCCCGGCGCCCGCGCACAGCACCGCTCGTTTCCCAGGCGAGCCGCGAAGCCAAGCAGGACGAGCTCGACCGCGCCCTGGTGTCCGCCTGGTGCGCGGACGCGCAGATGGAGCACGCCTCGATCGCAGCCTTCGCACGCCTTTGTTTGCAGCTGATGGCCCTCGGCGCGCCGCTGTCTCTGGTCCGCGAGGCCCAGGCTGCTTCGCTCGACGAAGCGACGCATGCCGCGTTGTGCCTGGAGCAGGCCGTAGCCCACGGCGGAGGTCCGTACGAATGGAGTCCGCTCGACATGGACGACGCCACCTCCAATCTGAGTGCAAGGGAGCTCCTGATCACCAACATCATCGAGGGCTGCATCGGGGAGACGTTCGCGGCGGCCCGCTCCAGGGCTCAGGCGGAAACCGCGGTGGACCCGGAGCTATCCCGCCGGCTCCACGCTTTGGCCGACGACGAGGAAAGGCACGCGGCGCTCGCCTGGAACATCCTGAAATGGCAGCTCCAGGGCGACTACCCAGACCTCAGGCGCCTCGCCCTCGAGGTGTTTCAGAGTCAAATGCCGCAGGGAGCGGCCACCGATGCTCCCCACGAGGCGGACTCCCGTTGGCGCGATGCAGGCCGGCTGCGTGCGTCGGAAGCTGCCGAGATCGACCGCGCGACGTGGATGGACGCGGTCGTTCCCGTGCTGGCGGCGGCGCTTACCGCGGAGCGCGCCGTCGGCGCACCAGCGCCTCACTCGACGCGAACGAATTCGACCGGCTCGTATTGGTCATAAGGCGAGCCGGTCCTGAAGTAACCTCCGACCAACGTGCCCTCTTCCTCGTCGTAGGACAGGCGGAAAGTGGGTATCTGCCAATAGCCTTGGTAGTCCTCGTAGGTCTTGCCGGCTTCCCACTCGGGCCACTCAACCATCGCGAAGCACTCGGTCGTCGTGCAGGTGCACACGGAGATGTCCGCGGTTTCGGCCCACGCCTGGGTGACGGTCCGCCCATCGACGTCGCACGTGGTGCCGTTGCACGAGGAGTGGTGATAGATGAGCGCGTTACACGGGTTGTCCGCGAAGACGTAGGGCGGTTGGAGCGCGCACCAGGCGTCGTAGGGCGCCCGCTCCGCCAGCGGAACCAAAAGCTCTTCGCCGTCGAAGCTCGCGCCATGCAGCGCGAACTCAGCACCTTCTGGAAGGTCGGCTTCGATGTACAGATATCCGTCGTCCCTGGTCGGGGTAGGAGCCGGCGTGCCAATGAGAAGGCTGCCGGTCTGATCGTCGTCGAGCTCCAGGAAAAGCGTCGGGTAGCTCCCCTTGGTCCCCTCCCACCGACTGCCCGCGAGTTCGCCAAAGTCATTGTCCGTCGCCAGCCACCGCTGTCGGCCCTCTCGTTCCCGAGCGTCCTCCTCACTGCAGTCGACCGTCGGCGCCGCGCCGCCGCACGACTCGCAAGCGCTAGGAGTACCACCAGCCCCAACCGACGTCGCGCCGCCTGATTGCTCGGCGTCCTCGATGACGTCACCCACGAAGACTTCACCGCCGCAGCCGATCAGGCTCGGTGCGAGCGAAAACACGACCGTCGACACGCCAACATTCTCGAGCAACTTTCCGAACCGGGTCTTCATCATTCTTTCCTCTTCGAAGTCTGTCCGGTTGATGTCGCCTGGCCACCAGAAGCGTCACTGGAATCGGCAGCTACTCCCGATCGAGCGCACGTCTTGTCGAGGCGGGCGACGTACATCGAGCCGTCGCTCCTAGCGCGCACGGAGTCGGCCACGGTCCGGGCCTCAGCCGGCCGATCGAGCGCGCAAAGCGCCAAGACCTCGGTCATGCCGCGCTCCGCCAAGAGCGCGCCGCCTCCATGCAGCTCCCGCAGGGAGCGCATCAGTCCGAGCGCCAGGGCGGGGTTTCCGCTGGCCAGCGCCGTCTGCGCACGGCGGATGTAGGAGAGCTCTTCGTAGAAGCTGACCTCAGCAGGACTCTCGGTCGAAGTACTCGCGGTGCCAGGCTTGGCCGGCTGCACCTTCGTATCGAGGCGCGTGGTTGGCTCGGCATCGAGCTCGCCGAGGGCGAGCGCCCCTGGCGCGTCGCCGGATCCGATCGGAATGGACACTGGGGGCTCACGTGGCACCGGCTGCAGCGCGTGCGTGCTGTCGCCGCTCGACGCCGGTGAAGACACGCGCATCCCCAGAGCGAAGCCCAGCGCCCCGATGACCAGGCCGCCAGCCACTTTCGCCCCTAGCGCGCGCCCTAGGCCACCCTTGGTCAAAGGCGTCACTTCATCCGACGCGAGCGGAACGAGCGCTCCGGGCAGGCGGACAGACAGCGCTCCTAGGATGAAGTCCTTCTTGGCGCTCGGCGGCCCGAGCGCGTCGTAGCCCTCGCGCAAAAGCCGGCGCTCCTCCGGCTCGAGATCCAGGTCGTCGGACGTCATCGCCCCGTCTCCTCGCCCTGCCGCTCTCGAAGCGCCTCGCGATACGCCTGCCTGAGCAGGCGCACCCGAGACGACACCGTGTTGGCACTGAGCCCAAGCAAGGTGGCGACCTCCTTCTGGCCCCATTCCTCGAGGAAGCAGAGGACGAACACGTCGCGCATGCCTTCGGAAAGTCCGTCGCAAAACGCAGCGACGAACCGCGCCGACTCCGCGTTCAGGGCATCGTGCTCGGGAGTGTGCGCCTGGATGGCGTGCTCACTCGCCAGCTCGACGTTTCGCCCGTCTCGGCCCTGACGCCGGCGGACGTTGGCCGCCACCCGATAGGCAATCGCATGAACCCAGGTCGTGACTCGCACACGGCCATCGAACTCCGGCAGCTTCTGGTGCGCGATCACGAACACCTCCTGAACGGCATCGTCGAGCCAGGGCTCGCGAACTCCCAAGCTGCGCAGGAGCCTCCAAACCAAGGGAAAGCATTCATGAAAAATCGCAGGAAAGGCGAGCGGCGTCGGGGTAGGCGGCTCGGCGCTGGTCATCCGCAACTCAACTCATGTCGGCACGCGCCGGCATCCGTCACCGTTTGCCGAAGAAAAATTGGACGCCCAGGTCGAGGACGACCCCGACCGTCGGCTGGTGCGCCAAGGCTCCGCTACTGACGACGAAACGCGGCTGCGTCAGCGGGACCGACAGTCGGCTCCCCAGGACGAGCGACGCCTGTGGCCCGAAGAGGCGCGCCATGGCCCCGATTTGGAGGTCGACCCAAGGCACGAGCTGCGCGACGTCGCCGGGTGGTCCTTGATTGGTCCACAGGGCCCCCACGTCCAAATCCGCGCAGGGGCCGAGGTCGAACGGACCGAGCGGAGCCAGGACACAAGCGTTGAGGCGCCCGGCCGCTAATCCGTAGCTGATCTCAGCCACCGCGCCCGGCGGCAGCTGAGCGACCGGTGGCAAGAAATGCACGCCTACGCCGAGCACCGCTGGCCCCCGCTCGAGGCCAGCCTCGATGAGCGGACCCACTTGGAAGCTCGGCAAGGGCCCAGCGGCTCCCTCGGCCGCCACGCCGAGAAACCAGCTGCGCTGCGGCTCCGGAGCGCGCTCCGGTAGGGCCGTGTTCGCCTGGCCCGGAGGTACTGGAGCTTGCTTCCGCTCGACCGGTGGCACAGGTGGTTCCTCCTCGGGCGGGACTTCGGCCCCCGCTGCCACGGTGGGTAAGTCGGGCGCACGACTCGGATCGACGGCCAGCACGATAGTGACGGCGAGAAACTCGGCCGCATCGGCGCAGGTCGCCACGCGCACCCGACGCTCGCCCTTCGTATCGTCCACGCGCAGCGCGACCGTCACTTCCCAGTGCGTTCCGGTCCAATTCACCTCTCCCCGGGCGTCGAGATCGCGGGTGGCGGGCATCCGCCCACCAAACCAGCTCTGCACCCTTTCCAGCACGAAGTCCTGGCCCGGACACTCCGGCGGCGGCGTCCAGCGCAGCCATTCGACGGGTTTCTCCGGCGTTTCTGCCTGTTGCGGCGCTTCTGCCCAGCTACCACCGGCGCTCGTCGTCACGCCGACGAAGGTCGCCCCGAGCGCGCAGGCTCTGGCGACTCGATGGCGCGTCCCCTTCATCCGCGCGCGAATCTAATGGAGCGGACGCAAATCATTCAAGTGTGATCTCGCGATCACTCGGTCGCCACTTCGACCGGCGTCGCCCCGACCAGACTCGTGAGGACCGCGGGCGCAATGCCGACGAGCAGCCCGCGCCCGCCGCCGTTGATGTAGATGCGCTCGAGTTCGAGGATGCTCTTCTCGACGTACACCGGCAGCGCCTTGCGCGTGCCGAAGGGCGACGTACCGCCAACCTGATAGCCCGTGTGACGCTGCGCCACCGTCGGATCGCAAGGCGTGACCGTCTTCTCCCCGAGGACGCGCGCCAGCTGCTTGGTCGAGATCTGCTTGTCCCCATGCATGAGGCAAATGAGCGGCTTCTTATCGCTGGTCTCGAGTACGATCGTCTTGATCACCGCATGCTCGTCGACGCCCAGCGCCTCCGCGCTGACGCGCGTACCGCCCTTGTCCACGTACTGGTACTGATGGATCTCGAACGGTACCTTGGCTGCGCGCAGGGCCAAGAGCGCCGGTGTCGAGGGGACCTTGTCCTTGGCCATCTACGAGCTCCACACTTCGACGCCGAGCTTCTGAGCAGCGGCAAGCTGCCGTTCATCGTAGCTCGCCAGGACCACGTCCTGCTGCTGATCGCGAAGAAACAGGAGCGAGGCCAGGTGGAGCGCATCGAGCGTCCGCACCACGACCGGAAGCGGCTCACAAGCTCGAGCCAGCACGTCGGGCGTGAGCTCGAGGAGCGCCAAACGTTCGAGCAAGCGACGGGCCGCCTCCTGATGGTCGACGCTCAGCTTGCGCGCATGAACCCGCGTCCAGAGCTCGTACTCGAACAGACGACTCGAAATGAGCGTCTCTTGCCAGAGCGAAGCCGGCGGCTGGCGATGCTCGCCGAACAGTTGAGCCAGAGCGACGGATGTATCGAGGTAGATCACCTCTCCTCGCGATCGACATCGAGCTCCGCCAAGAGGTCACGTGTCGGCGCGAGCGGGAGTCGCGGTGGAACACCTTCTGTCACCAGGGGCGGCCTGACCCAACCTTTGCGCACCATCTCGGCCAGCTGAACGTCACCCATGCTTGCGCCCCGCCTGAGGCCGGGCGGTCCAATCTCCGCCACCACGCGGTCGCGGTCCGTCACGAGCACGGTTTCCCCTGCCGCCACGAGCTTCAGGTACTCGCTCAGCTTGTTCTTGAGGACTTTGATGCCGACCGACCGCATGGCAGAAAGGTAGCTACCGGTAGCTACTTGTCAAAATAGACCGAAGAGCGCGCCTGGGTGGCGTGATATCCTACGCAGCTGCGCTCGTGTGATGCCTAGCCGTCGCCCTACCTACCTGATCATTGCGGTCGTCCTGCTCGCCAGCTGCGGCAGGGTCGAGGATGAGCTCGCGTCGCCCGATGCGGCCAGCTGGTGCGATCTTCCGATCGGGGGCGAGGCGGCCCGCGTCGCGGTCGAGCGACGGCGAGACCAGGACGGCCAGGCCACCCTGAGCGTCGACAAGTTCGACGCGCACGGAAACCAGATCCTGCAAGCGGTCGACTCGGGCGATGACGAGCGCTTCGAGCAGCTTGGCACCCCCTTCGAGCAGCTCGATTCGACCTACTGGAGCTACGACGAGGGCGGCAACTGGACCGCGCGCGACTACGACTTCGGCAGCGACGGCAGCATCGAGGAGCGTGCGTACCAAGCATTCGACGAAACGGGTTGCCTAACGGACGAACGCGTCGACTCGGATGGCGACGGCGAGTGGGACTGGGTGAACCGGACCGAGTGCGACGACGACGGCCGGTGGGTGTGGGGAGCAACGGACGAGGACGGCGATGGCGAGTGGGACGTCGTGTTCACGGCGAGCTACGACGAACAGGGGCGCATGCTCGTCCGGACAGTGGAAAAGAAAGACGACGCCGAGGTCGATTCAGTCACCAGGTACACCTACGACGAGAGCGGCGGCCACCTAGCGACAACCGACGAGGGCGCCGACGGCGTCGTGGATTCGACAGCTCGCCTCACCCTGTCGGGCGATGGAAACGTGCGGACGGTCGACCTCGATGACGATGGCGACGGCAGCATCGACTCGTCGACACGAACCACCACCGACAACGAAGGTCGGCAGCTCGAGGACGCGCGCGACGAGGATGGCGACGGGTCCTTCGAGTTCCTCGAACGGAGGAGCTACACGGAGAACGGCGAGCTGGAGGAGACGACGTTCGATGCGGACGGCGACGGACAGCCGGAGCTCGTGACCACCTACGAGTACGACGGAGAGAACAGGCCGCTCTCCGTCGAGAGCTGGTACTACGGTGGGCTCGACAGCCTTGCGGGGACCAGCGACGACGGACCTTGGAACAACGTGACGACGTACGCCTACGAAAAGGACACGGTGACGAGGACGAGCGAGAGCTTCTCCAACGGTGACCTCCGGCGCAGCTGCCAAGAGACGACCGTGGCCGACGACCCAGTCGAGCTGCGCTGCGATGACGACGGTGACGGTCGTGACGATTCGGTGACGACGTACGCGCTGTGCGACTGAACGGATGGCGCTCAGCCCGCAGGGTTTGCCGACACGAAATTGTCACGAAACCGGGCTCGCCTGCGAAGAGCAGCCATTTTTGGCTGCGCCGCGCGACGTGCCACCGGAGCTGCACCGTCATGACACACGAACGTTACCGTTACCCCTTTGTCATCAGTCCGTCATTCATGCGAAAGCCGAGCCCGCATGACCGAGCGATTCTCTCACAGAACACTCCTCACGAGCATCGCGCTCGTCCTCTGTGCCCAGGCGGCCCTGGCCCAGCCAACGCCTGCGCCGGCTCCCACGCCTGAACCCGCAGCGGAGGCGGCCCCCGTGGTCGCGCCTACGCCAGAGCCGGCCCCCCTGGTGGCGCCCGCCGACGAGCCTGAGCCGGCCGCGACGTACCCGGCTCCCGCTTCTGGTCCGAGCCGGCCCGCCGTCAATCCCGGCTTGCCCAGCACGGACCCGAACGGCGATACGGTCACGCCCCCCGTCAGCAAGGACTTCATCGAGGCCAAATTCGGCAAAGGGGTGACGTTCCAGGCGGCGGACGGCGCCTTCAAGCTGCAGCTGCGGGGCCGCATTCAGCCGCGCTTCACGAGCTCGATTCCCGAAGGTGGCGACGCCATCAACGAGTTCATCATCCGTCGCGCGCGCTTGGCGTTCAACGGGCGCTTCCTGGACGCCTGGGAGCTCTACTTGCAGCTTGGCCTTTCCGTTCAGGACAACGAACCTGACCAGTACAATCCGCTGCGCGACGCCACGATCACCTACGCCGGCTTGCGCGACGTCGTCGTGCGCGCCGGGCAGATGAAGGTTCCGTTCGATCGCCAGCGCATGACGTCCTCGTCGGCGCTCGAGTTTGCGGATCGCTCAATCGTGATGACGGAGCTGACGCTCGACCGCGACATGGGTTTGCAGCTGTTCTCCGAGGATCTCGGCGGCTTGGGCGGTGTGCTCGGCTACAACGTGGGTATCTTTGGCGGCGATGGACGCAATCGGCGCGCCGAAAATGCCGGGCTGATGTGGGTGGCGCGCGTGTGGACGAGCCCGTTCGGCGAGTTCGATCCGGGGGTCGAAGCGGACTTCGACCGAGCCAAGAAATTCCGTTTGGCGCTCGGCGTGGCGGCTGCTCAAAACTTCATGTCCGTGCGCGCGCGCAGCACCTCGTCCACCACTTACGAAAACTCGACCTTCGACTACACGCACCTGACCGCCGACCTCACCATCAAGTGCCGCGGCCTCTTTTGGCTGACGGAGTTCCTGTATCGCAAGGCGGATCGTCCCTCGAACACCGTCACCGTCGACGGCGCGGACGTCACCGAGTACTCGCGTTCGGCCTGGGGCTTCTTCACTCAGGCGGGCTACATGTGGAACAAGCACCTGGAGACGTCGGCCCGCTACGGCGAGCTGCGTCCGCTCGACCCAACCGATCCGACGCTGATCGGCCAGCGAGAAGTCGGCGGCGCCGTCAGCTGGTACTTCCTCAAGCACGACCTGAAAGTGCAGGCCGATTACTTCTACCTGCCCACCCTGGACACCGGCGCGGCGACGCACCAGCTCCGCCTACAGAGCCAGCTCTACTTCTGAGCTCGGGGATCAAACACCAGTGATGACGTCCGTGCCCATCAGCGGCCGGAGCGCTGCCGGCACCGTCACGCTGCCGTCCGCGTTCTGGTACTGCTCGAAGATGGCGATGAGCGTTCGGCCGACGGCGAGACCGGAGCCGTTCAGGGTGTGGGCGAAGCGGGGCTTTTCTCCCGGTGCGGCGCGGTAGCGAATGCTCGCTCGGCGGGCCTGGAAGTCTCCGAACGACGAGCAGCTCGAGATCTCGCGGTAGCGGTTCTGCGAGGGTAGCCAGACTTCGAGGTCGTAGGTCTTC
>Ga0164308_10000356_pt1 | contig 24955 bp, 12 predicted proteins | sample Whisoiple_246_MG_FD_109983 | JGI IMG/M metagenome (GOLD analysis project Ga0164308, IMG submission 109983) | Soil microbial communities amended with fresh organic matter from upstate New York, USA - Whitman soil sample_246_MG | ecosystem: Environmental > Terrestrial > Soil > Unclassified >... | reverse complement strand
GTGCCGTTCGATGATCCGGCCCCGGTGATCGTCGGTGCGGGTCTCCCGCTCGACGTGGTCGGCCAGCCCGGCGTAGTACCGCAGGGTCTTGACGGTGTTGGTCAGTTCCGCGGTGGCGTCGGCCAGGATCTTGCCGTGCTCCCTGGTGAGCAGGGTTGCCAGGGCAGGGATCTCGGCCTCGACGTCGGCGACGCCGGCAAGCAGGAGGTGTGCCCGCCGGGCGGCCGGGGTGTTCGCCCAGCCGGAAAAGGCGCGGTGAGCCGCGGTCACTGCCGTCTCGGCGAGATCCCGGCCGGCCCGACCGTAGGAGCCGACGGTTTCGGTCAGCCTGGCGGGGTTGCGCACCTCGGCGGCCTCTCCGGGCACCTCGGCGCCGGCGATGAACAGTGGGGATGACTGGGTGAGGGTGTTGCTGCTCATGGGATGTGGCCTTCGTCGAGGGTCAGGAGACGTCGATGGCGATGCGGGCCCGACGCTGTGCGGATCGCGCCGGATGGGTGTCACCTGGCGCGGTGACGGTGCGGGAGACACAGCAGCACATCTTCTGGGCTGCGTGCTGTTGCCGTTCGCTGTAGAACACGTCGCGGTGGTCGATGACGCCGTCGAGTTCGAGAACCCGGACCTCGCACAGTCCACACTCACCCTTGCGGCAGTCGAACATCATGTCCACGCCGGCCGCCTCGAGTGCCTCCAGCATGGATTGGCCCGGCGGGACGGCGACCTCGACGTTCAGCCGCGGAATCGTCACGGTGAACTCCTCCGGATCGAACCACCCGCTGTTGCCGAAGGTCTCGTACCGCAGGCTCGGCACATCCCGGCCGGCGGTCGCCCAGGAACGGCGGACCGCATCCATCAGCCGGATCGGCCCGCACATGTACAGCTCGGTGTCGGCGGTGGTCGCCGCGATGAGATCGGCCACCTGCAGCGAGCTGCCCTCGTCGTCGACGTGCACGGCGATCCGATCACCGTGCAGCGCCACGAGTTCGTCGAGATAGGCCATGGCGGAACGGCTTCGGCCGGCATAGACGAGCCGGTAGTCCACCTTGAGCGTGCGCAGGGCCGCTGCCATGTTGGCGATGGCCGTGATGCCGATCCCCCCGGCCAGCAGCACATAGGTCTCCGCGCCGACGCGCAGCGGAAAGTTCTGCAGCGGTTGGGTGATCTCGATGGTGTCCCCCGGCCGAAGGGTGTGCATGAAGACCGATCCGCCGCGGGATGCCGGGGCGCGGAACACGCTGATCGTCAGGTACCGGCCGTCAGGGCTGGCATCGACGATCGAATAGGAGCGTTTCTCCCGCTGCCCGGCCGCGACCACCATCACGTCGATGTGCGAGCCGGGGTCAGCCTTTGCCGGGAGGGAGGTCTCGATCTCGATGCGCTGGATCTCGTCGGCGATCGCGGTCGCCGCGACGACGACGGCGCGCTGCCACACCTCGCTGTTGGTCGCTGCCATGGTTCTCGTCCTGCCCGTTGTCAGCCGACGTCCTCGAGGCGACCTTCGGCCTCGAGAGCTCGCTCGATGAATCGGCGGATCCACATGCCGCCGGCGTCGATGTTCAGGTTGTAGAACTCGTAATCCGGGTTCGCCTCGATCGCCTTCTGCTGGGCTTGCAGCATTCCGGTGTCCTCGGTGAAGACATTGCGGATACCGTTCCGGATCTGGGTGGTGAGCAGCTGGCTGTCCAGCGCGTAGTTGCGCATCCACGCCCAGTGGTAATTGGCGGTACCTGGGGTGGTGGGCGTGATGGTGTTCATCACATAGCCGTTGATGCCCTGGCTGCGGTCGCCCTCCGGCGCGCCGGTGCCGGTTTTGGCCACGCCCACGTCGATGCAGATGGTCGACGGGAACTGGTAGTGGATGATCTGCCAGCGATCGACGTTGCCCTCGAAACCCGGGTACTGACTGCGCATCTGAGCCTTCATGAAGGGTACCGGGGGAACGTCGATCATCCACCTGGTCAGGGTGACGCCGCCATCGTCGTGGGTGACCACGAAGTCGGAGGAGCTGATGTTGTCGCCGCCGATGCTGCTGGTGTGCAAGAACTCCTCGTGGGTGAGGTCCATCAGGTTGTCCAGCACCAACTGGTAGTTGCACTCCAGATTGATGGTCTCGCCGTCGCCGGCCCAGGCCGGATCGAGCATCTGATGCATGTCCGGGATCGCATCCCGGTCAGCCTTCAACGGGTCGCCCACCCATACCCAGATGAAGCGGTGACGTTCGACGACCGGGTACGACGGCACGGTCGCGCTCGGGTTGAGCACCTCCTGGGCGGGCATGGACACGCAGCGACCCGCGGAGTTGTAGACGATGCCGTGGTAAGGGCAACGGATCCCGTCCTTGCCGATGACCTTGCCCATCGACAGCGGCGCCAGCCGATGCCAGCAAGCGTCCGCCAGTGCCACCGGCTTGCCGTCCTCGGTGCGGTACAGCACCAACGGTGTGTCCGCGACCCGGACAGCCAGTGGCTTGCGGGTGACCTCACGGTCCCACGCCGCGACGTACCAGGCGTTGAGCGGAAAGTCCATGATCTTGCGGGTCGTCGAACTGGTGCGCACCGTTTGACTGGTGGTCACGTGAAGCCCCTTTCACTGCTGTCGTTTTCGGCGTCGTTCCAGCGGGTCTGCCAAAGAGTCTACACTTTGTCACCGTTTCCGCCACCCCTCTTCTCGACTCTTCGCCTGCCATCTCGCCGTCAAAAGAGACGAGGCCAAAGTGTAGACACGTAGGTCGACCCGGGCGTACAGTGCTGCCATCGGATCACCGGGCATCGTCCGGCAGCCACCTCACAGCGGCGAGAGACACCGCTGTGCAGCACACTTCGCTGCCCCGTCGCGACTCCCGCGCCGACATCGACCACCCGCCCTGTCCCGTCGATTCCCGACGGATCCACGAAACCTGGAGCGCCGCCCATGACCGCCAGCAGCATCGTCACGCCCACCGAGGTCTTCAAGATCATCGATTCGACGGACCCGCAGCGGTTCGCCGACCTGCTCACGGCTGACGCGTCACTGACGTTCGCCAACAACCCGCCGATGGTCGGCACCGACGCGATCGTGGCCGGCTGCGGGTACTTCTACGGCACCATCAAGGCTTTGCGCCATACCATCAGAAACGAGTGGCACCAGGGCGACGACACGATCGTCGAGTTGTCGGTGACGTACGACCGGCTCGACGGTCAGACCGTGACCATCCCCGTCGTCAGCGTGTGGTCCACCACCGACAACGGCCTGATCGACGACTATCGCGTCTATTTCGACCTCGCACCGGTCTACGCCTGAGATCTCACCCGGGCGGCTGGCCCGCCCGCGCCCAGCACCCACTACTCGTCGACTGCAGGAAGGCACATCATCATGGCCACGTTGGATGGCAAGGTCGCGATCGTCACAGGTGGCGGCGGCGGCATCGGCCGCGAGACCGTCAGAGTACTGATCGAGAACGGTGCCCGGGTGGCGGTGGCCGACATCAACGCGGACGCGGCCAATGAGGCCGCCGAATACTCCGGCGGCGGCAGCGATGTCATCGCGGTCAAGACCGATGTCACCGACGTCGCCTCGTTCGAGAACCTGGTGGCCGCCACGGTCGCCGCATTCGGCCGACTCGACATCGCACACAACAACGCCGGAGTGGAGCTGGGCGGGATCAATCTCGCCGATGTGAGCGTCGAGCAGTACGAGCGGTTGCTGGCGGTGAACCAGCGCGGTGTCTTCGTCAGCATGAAGGTGGAGATCCCACAGATGCAGAAACAGGGGTCGGGTTCCATCATCAACACCGCCTCCGCCCTCGGCATCGTCGCGCTGCCGGGTCAATCCGCCTACATCGCGTCCAAGCACGCCGTGATCGGGCTGACCAAGGCGGCGGCCATGGAGTACTCGACGAGCGGCATCCGGATCAACGCCGTGCTGCCCGGTGTCATCCAGACCCCGATGATCGAGGAGATGGAAGAGATCATGCCGGGGTTCAAGGACATGCTGCTCAAGGAGCATCCCATCGGCCGGCTCGGGCTGCCGCGGGACATCGCGAATGCCGTGGTGTGGCTGGGATCCGACCTGTCGAGCTTCGTCACCGGTAGCTCACTGGTGGTCGACGGCGGCTACTCCACGCACTGACCGGCACCGCCATTCACCCTCGCCCACCTCGTCAGCACGACGAGCAGGTCGGGCGTCGGATCGATCAGGAAAGGCAACACCATGAACGCGTCTCCCGACGATGTCCACGACCCGGACAGCCCGGAGTTGTCGTTGCTGTACGACGATTTCAAGCGGGAGCACCTGACCCCGCTGTGGACCCAGCTGGACGATCTGATGCCGTTGCAGCCGGCTCCCCGCGCGTTGCCGCACGTCTGGCGCTGGGACACCCTGTACCCGCTGGCCCGACGGGCAGGCGACCTGGTTCCCGTCGGCCGCGGCGGCGAACGAAGGGCCATCGCCCTGGCCAACCCCGGCCTGCCCGGAACCGCCTACGCCGCGCCGACGCTCTGGGCAGCGATCCAGTACCTGGGGCCGCATGAGGTCGCGCCCGAACACCGGCACAGCCAGAACGCGTTCCGGTTCGTCGTCGAGGGCGAGGGTGTCTGGACCGTTGTCAACGGCGATCCCGTCGCGATGCGACGCGGGGACTTCCTGCTGACCCCCGGCTGGAACTTCCATGGCCACCACAACGAAACCGATCGACCCATGGCCTGGATCGATGGCCTGGACATCCCTTTCGTGCACTACACCGACACCGGGTTCTTTGAATTCGGCTCCGAACGGGTCACCGACGAGTCAACCCCGGATGTCTCCCGCTCCGAACGGCTCTGGTCCCACCCCGGGCTCCGGCCGCTGTCCGGCCTGCAGAACACCGTCAGCTCCCCGATCGGCGCCTACCGGTGGGAACACACCGACGCTGCCCTGCGCGAACAATTGGAACTGGAGGACGAGGGGCAGCCCGCCACCGTCGCGCCCGGGCACGCCGCGATCCGGTACGTCAACCCCACCAATGGCGGGGACGTCCTGCCCACCATCCGCGCCGAGTTCCACCGGCTGCGGGCGGGCGTCACCACCCGTACCCGCCGGGAGGTCGGATCCTCCGTCTGGCAGGTCTTCGACGGCACCGGAGTCATCACCCTGGGCGGACAGACCCATCAGCTGGCCAAGGGTGACCTGTTCGTCGTGCCGTCCTGGATCCCCTGGTCCCTGCAGTCGGACGGCACGAGCGACGAGACCTTCGATCTGTTCCGATTCTCGGACGCCCCGGTCGTCGAGCGCCTGCACTTCGACCGGGTGCACATCGAGGATGAACGATGAGACTGACCACCATTCGGACCGCCAACGGCACCGCCGCCGCCCGCGTCGATGGTGACCACGGGGTCCTCATCGACGGGGTTTCCGATGTCGGCGCACTGCTGGCCCGCAAGGACTGGCTGGCACTGGCCGAACAGGCCAGTGGCCGCAAGGTCCCGCTGGACGACCTGGACACCCTCATCCCCCACCCAGGGAAGGTCGTGTGCGTCGGGCTGAACTACCGCGCACACATTCTGGAGATGGGACGGCCGCTCCCCGAGTACCCCACCCTCTTCGCGAAGTTCGCCGACGCGCTGATCGGGCCCACCGACCCCATCGAGATCCCGGAGACCGCGGCCGACAACGTGGACTGGGAATGCGAACTCGTCGTCGTGGTCGGTAGAAGCATCCGCGGAGCCGACATCGGCGAGGCAGCCCGAGCCATCGCCGGCTACACCATCATGAACGACATCACCATGCGGGACTGGCAGTTCCGCACCCGGGAATGGCTACAGGGCAAGAGCTTCGGCAACACCACGCCCGTCGGACCGGTCCTGGTCACCGCCGACGAGTGGCAGCCCGGCCCCATCATCCGCACCGTCGTCGACGGCGAGGTCGTCCAGGAAGCCTCCACCGGTGACCTGGTGTTCGACCCGGCCCAGCTGGTCTCCTACGTGTCCACGATGATCGCCCTGCGGCCCGGGGACATCATCGCCACCGGCACCCCCGGCGGGGTGGGGCACGCCCGGAAGCCACCCCGTTACCTGGCGCCCGGTTCCCGCGTGCAGACCAGCATCGACGGAATCGGCTCCCTGGACAACACCTGCGTGGCCGTCGACCGACGAGGCGACCGTGCCGGCACGCCTTGATCAGGTCGACGACCCTCGGCTCGCCGCCAGTCTGTTGACGGCCAGGCGGGGCACCGCCTACTTCGCCCGCAAGCTCGCCGAACTCGGCGATGAAGAATTCGACGCACCCTCGCTGGTGCCCGGATGGACCCGCCGACACGTCATCGCCCACGTCGGCTACAACGCCAGAGCTCTGACCAGGCTGCTGGAATGGGCTACCACCGGCATCGAAACCCCCATGTACGCCGGCGCCGAGCAACGGCTGCGGGAGATCGAGAACGGTGCCTCGCTCCAACCCATTGCGTTGCGGCACCTGGTCGCCCACTCCAACGTGCACCTCAACGTGGAATGGCGGGACCTCTCCCCCGCTGCATGGCAGGCGCAGGTCCGCACCGCGCAGGGCCGCACTGTCCCCGCCGGCGAGACCGCCTGGATGCGCAGCCGCGAAGTCTGGATCCACGCCGTCGACCTGAACAACGGCGGCAGCTACCGCGATTTCCCACCCGACCTCCTCGACGACCTGCTGGCCGACGTCACCCGGGTCTGGCGCCAACGGGGCACCGGACTGCACCTCACCCTCCATCCCACCGACCGAATCAGCAGCATCGACATCGGCCCCCATCCCACCGACCACATCACCGGCAGCGCAGCCGACCTCGCCCGCTGGGCCACCGGACGCGGCACCGGCGGCCTCGCGATCACCGGAGCCGGGACTGTTCCGGCACCACCGCGCTGGCTGTAGACGATCGGGTTCTGCAGGGCATTCGGACACCGGCTCCTGATCCAGCACGTGCTCCGCGGATGCGCTTGCACCCGCGACGCGCACCACCGACAACGAAGTGAGGGCAACAACAATGACGGCAATCGATGCGCGACCTCAACCGGGGCAGGATGTGCTGCGTCGCCGGACGCTGGGATGGGTGATCACTCTCGCCACCCTCGGGTTGATCTTCGACGGGTACGACCTGGTCGTCTACGGCACGGTCGTCTCCATCTTTCTCCGCAACCCTGATGAGATCGGTGCAGTGACGCCGGCTGCTGCCGGTGCAATGGGCAGCTACGCATTGATCGGCACGTTGATCGGGGCGCTGCTGTCCGGCGCTGTCAGCGACTTCATCGGCCGTCGCAAGGTCATGTTGGCCGGTTACGCGTGGTTCTCGATCTTCATGGGCTTCACCGCGATCGCCGGCAGCAGCACCATGTTCGGGATCGGTCGCTTCCTGACCGGGATCGGCGTCGGTGCACTGGTCGGGACCACCGGTGCCCTGGTATCCGAGTTCGCCCCGCGTGGAAAGAAGAATCTCTGCAACGCCATTGCCTACTCCGGCGTGCCTCTGGGCAGCCTGTTGGCAGCACTCCTCGCCATCCTGCTGCTCGGGACCATCGGCTGGCGCGGCCTGTTCTGGATCGGCGTCATTCCGTTGGTGACGCTGTTCCCACTGGCCATCGCGAAGATGCCGGAGTCCGTCGCCTGGTTGATGAGCCGGGGTCGGACCGAGGAAGCCCGAAAGGTCTCCGCCAAGACCGGAATGCCACTTGACGAGCTCTCCCCGACGAATCCGCCCGAGCAGACCCGGGAGACCCGTAGCAGCACCACAGCAGGCGTCCGAGCCGGCTACGCCGGACTGTTCGACGGGTTGAACTGGCTGCCGACCATCCTGTTCGGTGTGGCCTGCGTCGCGACATTGCTTCTGGTGTACTCGCTCAACACCTGGCTGCCGGAGCTGATGCTGCGGGCCGGGTTCGACACCAAGGGATCCCTGTCGTTCCTGCTTGTCCTCAACGGCGGCGCCATCGTGGGCGCATTGCTCGGATCCAGGGCCGCCGACCGTCTCGGACCCAAGGTGGTCACCACGCTGTTCCTGCTCACTGGTGCGGTTTTCGTGGCGGCACTGAGCCTAGGGGTGCCCCTGTGGATCCTGTTGGTGTTTGTCGCGCTGGCCGGGCTCGGGACCAGCGGAACCCAAATCCTGCTCAATGGGTTCGTCGTGAACTACTACCGCACCAACGTCAGGGCGGCGGCGATCGGGTGGCTCGCCGGCTTCGGCAGGCTGGGCGGCGTTGCCGGCCCCATGGTCGGCGGCCTGCTGCTCGCAGCGGGTCTCGAGGTCCAGCAGATCTTCCTGGTTCTCGCCGGCGTCGCCGTGCTGGGTCTGGTGCTCCTGCTGCTCGTGCCGAAGCGAAACCGCCAGGATGAGCTACCCATGGTGCCCGAACAATCGGAGGTCGGAAGGGTCCTCGTGAACGTGCAGGAGTCGTCGATCCACTGACAACGCTCAGCGCAGCTGCCACTGATCCCAGGGGATGGCCCAGTCGTACAGGTCGCCGTCGGCCTCCGACAGCTGCACGCTGGTGCCGGTCACCTCGACCGGATCGCCGTAGATTGCCGATCGGAAGTAGGCCTCGGCATCGGCCGGCGCCAGGTTGATGCAACCGTGGCTGACGTTGGCCGACCCCTGGTCGTCCACCGTGTCCGCGTTCTGGTGGATGAACTCACCGTTGTTGCTGATCCGCACCGCCCAGTGCTCGGTGACTCCGCTGTAGCCGTAGTCCGGGTTGCTCATGGTGGTGGTTTCCTGCATGTCCGTCACCACGTGCACGCCGGAGCGCGTCACCCGGTTCGGGTCGCCGATGTCGTCGCCGCTGCCGTACGACGCCGGATAGGTCGCCACCGTTTGGCCGTCCTGCTGGACGACGATCTGATGGGTGGTGGCATCTGCCAGGACCACCTGGTTCCGGCCGATGGAGAAGTCGCTGACCTGCTTCGCACCGCCGAAGTGCCCGCCGCCGAGGTCCATGCCGAACAGATCGACCTCGACGTGCACCTGGGTGCCGGAGGGCCAGTACTCCCTGGGCCGCCAGTCCAACGACGGTCCGTCCCGTCCGTCGTGCTGGATCCACGCCCACGATCCCTCCACATGCGGTGTGGTGGTGATCTGCAGCCGGTCCTCCACGGCCTGTCGGTCGGCAGGTTCGCTGCTCAACGTCACGATCACCGGGGCGGCCACCCCGACCACGTCCCCGGTGCCCGGGAAGATGGTGGGGGTCACCTCTTCCACCGGCTTCACCGTGCGGTAACTCCCGCTGATCCTGGCGACCTGGCCGTCCGCGCCGATGGCCGCGCCGGTTGCCGTGTAGGTCTTGCCGTAGCCCAGATTCCCTGCGTACGACCAGGACGACCCGTCCGTCGCCAGTTGACCGGGGACAGCAGAGCCCGTCTGATCGGTGACGGAGAGCGCGACGATCGTGCCGTTCTGCACGCTGATCGATAGCGGCTGACCCGGCATCAGGTCGACCGCATCCAGGGCCGGGCTGGCGCTGACCTCCGCCGCCGGCGCGACCAACCCGGTGCCCGGTGCAATGAGCACCAGGGCGGCAACGGTGAGCAACACGGCCGCGAGCAGGCTCGCAGGGTGTGGTTGACGCACCACCGGAGTCCTCCCGCCCGCTGCCGACGCCGGATCAGCATGGACCCGGGGGCGCGGCGCTACCGGTGCGACACGCCGATCACCGGCCTCCGCAGGCGAATCGGAACGCGCGGCTCAGGCCACCGGCGAGGTGATCAGATCCCGGACGTCGGGCGCCTCCAACCGCACCTTCTCGGCGGAGCTGTCGTCGGGCTCGGTCTGCGAGCGCCGCTCGGCGTCGACCCTGGCCTGGTAGGCCTCCACCTCACGGGCGGTCTGCGCGTCCGTCCAACCGAGGACCGGCTGCATGATCTCGGCCACCCGGCGCATCGACTCGGTGCCGCGATGCGCGTATTCGATGGAGATCCGGGTGCGCCTGGCAAGTACGTCCTCCACATGCAGCGCCCCCTCGTGGGTCACCGCGTACAGCGCCTCGGCCTGCAGGTAGTCGCCCGCACCGGGAATCGGTTGCAGCAGTGACGGATCGGATGCGGCGGGGGCGAGTAACTCGTGGATCAGCGAGCCGTACCGGTCGAGCAGATGCCGGATCCGGTAGGGGTGGACGCCATGCTGGGTGGCCAGTCGATCGGCCTGGTTGACCATCGCCTGGTAACCCACCGCGCCGGCCAGCGGCACGTCCTCCGTACAGGATGGGTTGATCCGGCCGGGGAGGTCTTCGGCGGCGGCCTCGACGGCGTCCGCCCCCATCACCCGGTACGTCGTGTACTTCCCACCGGCGATCGCGATCAGGCCGGGCGCGACCCTGGCCACCGCATGTTCCCGCGACAACTTCGACGACTGCTCGCTCTCCCCGGCCAGCAACGGACGCAGGCCGGCGTAGACCCCTTCGATGTCGTCATGGGTCAACGGCACCGCCAAAACCTTGTTCACATGGTCGAGGATGTAGTCGATGTCGGCCTTCGTCGCGGCCGGGTGGGCGAGGTCGAGATTCCAGTCGGTGTCGGTGGTCCCGATGATCCAGTGCGACTTCCAGGGGATGACGAAGAGCACCGACTTCTCCGTCTTCAGGATGATCCCGCTCTCCGAGGTGATCCGGTCCCTGGGCACCACCAGGTGCACACCCTTGGACGCGCGCACCCGGAATCGACCGCGTCCACCGGAGAGTCGCTGCAGTTCGTCGGTCCAGACGCCGGTCGAGTTGATCACCACCCTGGCCTTGACGTCGGTCTCCTCACCGGTCTCCACATCGCGGACCCGAACTCCGGCCACCCGGTCTGATTCCTTGAGGAACGACACCACCTGAGTCGAGGTGCGGATCACCGCACCGTAAGCGGCGGCCGTGCGGGCGACGGTCATCGTGTGCCTGGCGTCGTCGACCTGCCCGTCGTAGTAGACGATGCCGCCGACCAACGCGTCCCGGCGCATGCCGGGCACCAGGCGCAGCGCGGCCGCGCGGCTCAGGTGCTTGTGGCCGGGTACCGATCTGGCGCCGCCCATCGAGTCGTACATGACCAGGCCGGCCGCGACGTAGGGCCGCTCGATTACCGACTTGGACAACGGGTAGAGGAAGGACACCGGTTTGGCCAGGTGCGGGCAGATCTTCGTCAGCATCAGCTCGCGCTCCCGCAGCGCCTCCCGGACCAGTCCGAACTCGAACATCTCCAGGTACCGCAGGCCACCGTGGAACAGCTTCGACGATCGGGATGACGTGCCGGAAGCCAGGTCTCGGGCCTCGACCAACGCCACCGACAGTCCGCGGGTGACGGCATCAAGGGCGGCACCGGCGCCGACCACACCGCCGCCGATCACCACCACGTCGAAGGTCTCCCGGCCCAGTCGCTCGAAGCTGGCCGCCCGTTCGGCCGGCCCCAACCGGGCGCTGGTCTCACCGGGTGCGGTGTCGCTGACGTCTGCGGACATCGGCCATCCCTCCTGCTCGGGGGTAACCGGGGGCCGCGCGGCACCGGTGCCCATCACAACGACCTCGTCGCCGATCCATCGTGCGCACCGGGCGAGTTCCCACCCCGATGATCACCGAACCGGCGAAACCCACGCTACCGCCGCCATCCCGGCACGCAACCGCACGACATCCCGGCGTCGATCCAGGGTGGGACAAATCGAGCTCGGTCGGCCGTCGCCGAGCTCATCACCGCTGCCCGCTCGGTGGTGACGAAGATCGCCTGGTGGTTACAGGGCGTCCTGGTTCACGTTCATCAGCCTCCGGCCCAGCTCGGTGATGGAACCGGACAGTGACGGGTAGACGCTGAAGGTGTAGGCCAGATCCTTCACGGTCAACCGGTTCTGCACCGCGACGGCGATCGGCAGGATGAGCTCGGAGGCCTCGGGTGCCACCACGACGCCACCGATCACGATCCCGGTCAACCGTCGGGAGATGATCTTGATGAAGCCCTCATCGAGGCCGAGCATCTTGGCCCTGGCGTTGGTGGCCAGCGGCAGCATCAGAGTCTGGGCGAGCGCCGGACCGGTCTCCGCCTCGACCTCCGAGTAGCCGACGGTGGCGATCTCCGGGTGGGTGAAGACGTTGGAGCACACGGTCTTCAGCCGCAGCGGCGCGACGCCCTCACCCAGCGCGTGCCACATCGCGATCCGTCCCTGCATCGCCGCCACGGATGCGAGCATCAGCACCCCGGTGCAGTCTCCGGCGGCATAGATGCCGGACACCGAGGTCCGCGAGACCTTGTCCACTTCGATGAAGCCACCGCGGCCGACCGCGACACCGACCTCGGCCAGCCCCATGTCGGTGGTGTTCGGCACCGCGCCGACCGTCATCAGCGCATGCGAGCCGCGGATCTCCTGACCGTCCTCCAGGGCGACCACGACGCCGTCACCCTCCCGCCGCACCGACTTCGCGCGAGACTGCTTGGCCAGCACACTGCCGCGTGCCGAGAACACCTTCTCGATCACCGCGGCAGCGTCGGCGTCCTCGCTCGGCAGTACCCGGTCCCGACTCGAGACAAGGGTGACCATGACGCCCATTTCCGTGTAGGCGGAAGCGAACTCGGCACCCGTCACGCCGGAACCGATCACGATCAGGTGTTCCGGCAGCTCCCGCAGCGAATAGACCTGCCGCCAGGTCAGGATGCGTTCCCCGTCCGGGACGGCGTCGGGCAGGATGCGCGGGCTGGCACCGGTCGCGATGAGTACCACGTCGGCGACGTACTCGGTCTGCTCGCCGCCGGTGGACGTCGCCACCACCGAGTGCGCGGCCAGTCCGGGCTGCGGGTCGGCCAGTACCGCAGTGCCGTCGATCACCGTGACCCCGTTGGCGATCAGGCTGGCCCTGATGTCCGCGGACTGCGCCAGCGCCAACCCGGCGACCCTGCCATGTACCACCGCGATATCGACGGCCACCTGGTCGGGGTCGACCATCACTCCGAGACTGCCGGCATCCAGGACGGCCGTCCGGCCGCCGGCGGAGGCGATGAAGGTCTTGGACGGCACGCAGTCGGACAACACACAGGCGCCACCGATGCCGTCCCGTTCGATCAGGGTGACCTCGGCGCCGTACTGAACCGCCACCAACGCCGCCTCGTAGCCCGCGGGTCCGCCGCCGATGATCACGATCCTGGTCATCGACCAACCGTAGTGCGGGAGCCCAGGACCGCGCTCCGGTGACCCGGGCACACGTCGGGTCCAACCGCCGAGCGAGGCTGCTGGCGGGTTCGCGACCCCAGTACGCTCTGCACCCATGGCGTTGTACGCGGCCTACGGGTCCAACATGGATCCCTCCCACATGCTCGCCCGCTGTCCGTCGTCCCCGGTTGCCGGGACGGGCTGGCTGCCGGGGTGGCGGCTCACCTTCGGCGGCGAGGACCTGAGCTGGGACGGCGCGCTGGCCACCGTGGTCGAGGACCCGGACTCGTCGGTCTTCGTGGTGCTGTACGACATGGCCGAATCCGACGAGCGGACCCTGGATTCCTGGGAAGGTGCCGGGCTCGGGCTGTACAGCAAGATCCGGTTGCGGGTGCACACGTTGGAGGGCGACGTGCTGGCCTGGCTCTATGCCCTGCAGGCCTTCGAGGGCGGCCTGCCCTCTGCCAGGTACCTCGGCGTCATCGCCGATGCCGCGGAGGCCGCCGACGCGCCGGCGGAGTACGTCGTCGACATCCGGACCCGACCCCGGCGGGAGAACAGCTGAGCCTCGGTCGAGTCGCTCAACGACTTGACAGTCGACCTGTACTCCTTTTGGTCTGCAAACTACGCCCAGTAATCGGGCAGCTGCCAATGGTGATCTTCGACTTTCACAACGCGAAGTTGTGAGTCACACTTCACCCGGATGCACCACATTCGGGGTGGTTGATCCGTCGAGGGGAAACGTTGTCGGGTCAGCGCGGGGGTCATTCGTTCGCCACCAGGGCCGGGGTCGGCGTGCGCCGCCGTCCCGATCGAGCACACCGATCCGAGCGTGGACACCACTACGGTCGTCGACACCGATGGATCAGTCTGGCCACGGTGATCGCTCTGGTCGCCGTGATGGCAGTGGTCGGTGCGGTCGTCACCCCGACCACCGCCGATGCGGCGGTGCGAGACCCGTTCACTGCGGTCTACAACGCGCAGGAGAACGGCGCCATCGCGCTCACCGGCAACAGCCAGATGTCCTGCCCGACCAGCGCCACCTGCACGACGGCGCGCGGCGGCACCGGGAACTCCGACAACCTGAACAACAACGGCTGGACGATGACGTTCATCGACGCCGACACCGAATCGTTCACCACCAACTCCACCAGCGCCGACCTGGCGCTGCCGGCCGGTTCAACGCTGCTCTCGGCCTGGTTGGTCTGGGGTGGCCGCAAGGCCGCCGGCACCGGTGGCTCCGCAGCAGATACCGCCAATCTGAACAAGGTGGCCCTGCGGGTTCCTGGCGGGACTTACTCGACCGTGACCGGCACCGTGTTCGACCCCGGCCTGAACACCGGCACCGACAGCAGCCCGTACCAGGGCTCGCTCGACATCACCACCCAGGTGAAGGCCGCCGGCAACGGCACCTACTGGGTCGGCAACATCGCCGCCGGCACCGGCGTGGATCGGTACGCCGGCTGGTCGCTGGTGGTCGCCTACCGGAACCCGGCCGCACCGCTGCGCGACCTGCGGATCTTCCGCGGCTTCGCCGACGTCACCACCGGCCCTGGCAACGAGAACGTCGACATCCCGATCAGTGGGTTCCTGGCGCCGGCCGCGGGTGCGGTCAACGCCTCGGTCGGCGTGGTCGCCTGGGAGGGCGACAAGGGCATCACCGGTGAGGCCGTCAAGCTCAACGGCACCACCCTGTCGTCGGCGACCAACCCGGCCACCAACTTCTTCAACTCCGCGATCAGCGACGCCGGCACGCCGATCACCACCCGCAACCCGAATTACCTGAACAATTTCGGGACCGACGTCACCCGGGTCAGCGCCAACGGGGTGCTGCCGAACGGATCGACCTCCACCACGGTCAACCTGACGACCGCCGGCGACTTCTACTACCCCGGCGTGGTCACCACCCAGATCGACCTGTTCACACCGGCGTTCAACCCGGTCTCCAAGGTGGTGTCCAACCTCTCCGGGCACACCACCGCCCAGGCCGGCGACACCCTGGAGTACCAGGTGACGCTGACCAATACCGGCCAGGACCCGGCAGATCTCTCGGTGGTCACCGACCCGCTGGGGGGCAACCTCAGCTATGTTCCGGGCAGCATCCTGGTCAGCACGAACACCGGAGCAGCCACCGGGACGATGACCGACGCCAGTGGCGACGACATCGCGGAGTACCTCGCCGGATCGAGAACCGTCCGGGTACGCGCCGGTACCGGCGCGACCACCGCTGCCGGTGGGGCGCTCGCGGTGAACTCCACCATCTCGTTCCGATTCCGGGTGACCGTCGATCGGGCCGCATCCGGCACGACGGTGACCAACACCGCGTCGCTGGCCTACCGGGCCAGGACCATCGGCAAGGACTACACGTTCATCGGGAACGCCGTCTCCACCCCGATCGCCACCCTGGCCGACCTCGCCGTCGCCAAGACGTCCACCCCCGCCGGCCAAGCGGCCGGCGGCATCGTCACCTACTCCATCACCGCCACCAACAACGGACCGACCGCGGCCACCAACGCGGTCACCACGGACACCCTGCCGGCCGGACTGAACTTCGTCTCCGCCGGTCCGCCCGCCGGCACCACGTGTTCGGTCAGCGGTCAGGTGGTGACCTGCACCTCGGCGAGCATCGCGAACGGCGCGAGCGTCGTCATCCCGATCGTGGCCACCGTCGCGCCCGGGACCCCCGTCGGCTCGTTGGCGAACACGGTCCGGATCACCTCCGACACCGCCGACGACGTCGGGACCAACAACTCGGCGGCCGCGTCCACCGGTGTGACCAACTCCGCCGACGTCTCGTTGACCAAGTCGGCCGCCCCGAGCAGCACCGCGGCCGGCACCCAGATCACCTACACCCTGCAGGCCACGAACAGTGGTCCGTCCAACGCCACCGCGGTGGTGGTCAACGACCCCGTTCCGGCCGGCCAGTCGGTGGTCAGCGCGACCAGCACCGCCGGTACCTGCACCCTGCCGCCGGGGACCCCGCCCACCGGCACCGTCAGCTGCGCCGTCGGCACTCTCGGCCCGACCGGTCAGGCGACCATCACGATCGTCGCCCTTGTCGGCACGAACGTGCCGGCCGGCACCGCAACCAACTCCGCGACCATCTCGACAGCCACCCCAGATCCCAACGGCGCCAACAACACCGCCTCGGCCATTGTGACCCTGACCAACTCCGCCGACCTGATCGTCAGCAAGACAGCAGCCACCAGCCCGATCGTCGCCGGCACCGGGCAGACCTACACGATCCTGGTGACCAATGACGGTCCGTCCGACGCCACGGGTGTCACGGTCTCCGACCCGGCCGTTGCCGGGCTGACGGTCCGCTCGGCGAGCTCGACGCAGGGTGTCTGCACAGTGACCGCCGGGGCGGTGTCCTGCACCATCGGCACCATCACCGCCACGGGGCAGGTCAGGGTGACGGTCAATGCCGACGTCGCCGCCGATCGGGTGGCCGGACCGCTGTCGAACACGGCAAGCGCCGCCGCGACGACGGCCGATCCCAACCCGGCCAACAACTCGTCACAGGCCACCGTCACGGTGACCACCAGCGCCGACCTGGCGCTGACCAAGTCGGCATCACCGACCACCATCGTCTTCGGTCAGCCGGTGACCTACACGCTGACGGTGCGCAACAGCGGACCGTCCCGCGCCGTCGGCGCGACCATCAGCGATCCCCTCCCTGCCGGGCTGACCTTCGCGTCCAGCCCGGACGGGTGCACCGTCGCAGCGAGCACCGTGACCTGCCCGGTCGGCGCCCTGGACAGCGGCGCGTCACGAACCGTGGCGTTCACCGCGAACACCCCGGCCGGCGGCAGCGGTGACGTGACGAACACGGCAACCGTCTCGGCGACCACCACTGATCCGAACCCGGCGAACAACGCCGCAAGTGCGTCCTCGACAACCCAGGTGCGGGCTGATGTCTCGCTCACCAAAACCGCCTCGGCCAGCCCGGTGGCCGGCGGCATCATCACCTATGTGTTGACCGCAATCAACAACGGCCCGTCGGACGCGGCCGGTGTCGTGATCACCGACACCCTGCCCACCGGGATCACCGTGACCAGCGCGACCGGTCCCGGCGTCACGTGCACGACGTCGGCCGGTGTGGTCACCTGTCCGAGGGCGACGCCGCTGCCGAACGGTTCGTCCACTGTGGTGACGATCGTCGGCACCATCGCGCCAGGCGTGCTGGGCAATTCGGCGAACACCGCCTCCGTGTCCGCAACCACCGTCGACCCGACTCCGGGTAACAACTCCGCGACCACCACGTCGATCATCGGCGCGCAGGCCGATGTCGCGGTGACGCTGGCACTGGCCGCCGGGCAGCCGACCAGCGTGCCGGCGGGCAGCACCGTCAACTACACCCTCACCGTGCAGAACCTCGGAACGTCCAATGCGGTCGGGGTCGTCGTCACCGGCCGGGTGCCGCCCGGGTTGACCCCGATCGTCGGGTCCAGCGGCGGAGCCTGTGTCGTCACCGACGGGGCCGTCACCTGCAACATCGACCAGTTGCTCGGCGGACCTCTCGCGCCCGGAGCCCCGATCTCCATCCCGTTGTCCGCGGTGGTCAACCCCTCGACCCCACCGGGCAGCGTTCCGGGCACCGCAGTGGTCGGGTCGACGACCCCTGACCCGGTGTCCGCCAACAACACCAGCACGACCGTGTTGACCGTCACCGCGGCCGCCGACCTCTCGATCAGCAAGACGGTGACACCGAACCCGCTGGTGGCCGGCGGCCCGGCCAGCTACGCGATCACGGTCACCAACGGCGGTCCGTCGGATGCGTCAGCGGTGACGATCACCGACACCCTGGACGCCACGCTGACCCCGGCCACCCCGACCACCACTCTGGGCAGTTGCACGCTGACCGGGCAGGCCGTCAGTTGCTCGATACCCGTTCTGCCGGCCGGCACCAGTGCGACAGTGACCGTCCCCGTTGCGGTCTCGCCGACGGCGACGGGATCGATACCGAACACCGCAACGGTGTCCAGCCCGACGGACTCGACGCCGGGCAACAACTCGGCGACCGTCAGCACCCCCGTCCAACAGCAGGCCGACATCCGGCTGATCAAGACCGCCACCCCCGAACCGGTGGTCGCCGGTTCCGCGGTCACCTACACCCTGCTGCTGGGCAACGTCGGGCCGTCCGCCGCGAGCTCGGTGACCCTGACCGATGCACTGCCCGACGGGCTCACCGTGCTGCCGGACGGGCTGAGCACCAGCGGTGGCACCTGCGCCACCAATCCGGCCCGCAACCAGGTCAGCTGCGACTTCGGCACCCTGCTGGTTGCCGGGTCGGCCAGAACCGTCGTCGTCCGGGCGCTGGTCCCCGCCGGCACGCCCGACGGCACCAGCCTGACCAACACGGCCACCCTCAACTCGCCGACACCAGATCCGGTTCCGGCCGACCGCACGGCATCGGCTACCAGCACCGTCGGTACCTCCGCCGATCTGTCGATCTCGAAGGCACCGGTCAACGACCCGCCTGAAGCGGGCAACCTGCAGGGCTACGTGCTGTCGGTGAACAACGCCGGCCCTTCCATCGCGCGGGGCGTGGTGGTCACCGACCAACTGCCGGCCGGCCTGACCTTCGTCGACGCGACCACCAGCGTCGGCACCTGCTCGTTCGCGGCCGGCGCCGTGACCTGCGCGGTGGGCGACGTGCAGCCAGGTCAGTCACCGACGATCCAGATCAACGTCCGGCTCGACCCGGGGCTGGGCGGCAGCACCCTGGTCAACACCGCGAGCGTGGCGTCCGCCCCGACCACCGGCAATCCCACCCCGGATCCGGTGTCCGGCAACAACTCCTCCGCGATCAGCCAACCCGTGGCGGCCAGGTCGGACGTCAGCCTGACCAAGCAGATCACCAGCGGGCCCATCGTCGCGGGCTCGCAGATCAGCTACCTGATGACGGCCACCAACAGTGGCCCGTCCAGTGCCAGGAACCTGGTGCTCACCGACCCGATCCCGGCCGGCACCACGCTGGTCTCCGCGACCGCCTCCAACGACGGCACCTGCCAGCCGGGTACGCCGGTGGTCTGCTCATGGCCACTGGTCCCGGTCGGCACGTCGCGAACCGTCACCCTGGTCGTTGCACTGCCGTCGTCGGCCACGCCGCCGGCAACGATCACCAATGCCGCGTCGGTCCGTTCCGACAGCTTCGACAACAACCCGGCGACCGCCTCCGCCACGGTGACCGGCCCGGTCACCACGTCGGCCGACATCTCGGCCGTCAAGTCCGTCGTCTCGGGTTCGCCGGTCGCCGGCGGGCAGGTGCGGTGGCAGGTGCTGGTCGGCAATGCCGGTCCGTCCGACGCCGCGGCCGTCGTGCTGGACGACACCCCACCGGTCGGCGTCACGTTCACCGCCACCAGCACCGGAACCGGCACCTGCGCCATCACCGGGGGCGCCCTGCACTGTGATCTCGGAACCCTGCCGGCCGGTGGGTCGGTGGCGGTCACCGTCGACGGCACGCTGTCGGCGGGCTTCTCGGCACCCACCGTCACCAACACCGCGACGGCCGGCTCGTCGACGCCGGATCCGAACCCGGCCAACAACTCCGGCAGCTCCACCAGCTCGACGATCACCAGTGCGAACCTCGCGGTCAGCAAGGTCGCGACCACGCCCTCCTTCACCGCCGGACAGGCGGCAGGCTGGACGATCACCGTGTCCAACGCCGGCCCGTCCGACGCTCAGGGCGCAGTGGTCACCGATGTCCTGCCCGCCGGGCTGACCGGGATCACTGCGGCTGTCGCGGGCGGCGGCGCACCGGCGTGCACGTTCCAGGCCAATCCGGACGGCACCACGACGGCCACCTGCCCGCTGCCCACCATCGCCTCGGCCGGCAGCGCCACCATCGACGTCGCAGCCGTCGTCGCGCCGGGCGTCGTCGCACCGTCGATCACCAACGCGGTGTCGGTCAGGGCCACCACCCCGGATCCGGACAACACCGACAACCAGACCAGCACCAGCACACCGATCCAGACCTCCGCCGACCTCTCGATCACCAAGACGGGGCCGGCCAGTGCTGTGGCCGGGCAACAGATCGCCTGGACAGTGCGGGCCAGCAACGCCGGCCCGTCGGACGCCCAGGCCGTCGTGGTCACCGACACCCTGCCCGCCGGCATCACCGGCGCCAGCGGCACCAGCTCCCGCGGCCCGTGCTCGTTGTCCGGGAACGTGCTGAGTTGCACCATCGGTGCGCTGAGCACCGGCGGCATCGATATCGCCATCAGCGGCACCGTCGACCCCGCATTCACCGGCACCCTGCAGAACGCGACCACGGTCACCAGCAGCACCCCCGATCCGGACAGCACCAACAACGCGGCGTCCAGCAGCAGCTCCGTGACGGCCGCCGCGGACGTGTCGGTGGTCAAGGAGTTCACCGCCGGCCCGTCCGCTGTGCCAGGCAGCACCGTCACCTGGTCGATCACCGCCAGCAACGCCGGCCCGTCCGTCGCCACCGGCGTGGTCGTGACCGACACCGTGCCGGCCGGCGTCAGCAACGTGACCGCCGCGATCACCACCGATCCGACCCGGGTCGCCTCCTGCACCGTCACCGGCAACGACATCTCTTGCCAGGCCGATTCTCTCGCCCCGGCCCGACCCATCCGGATCGCCGTCAGCGGCCAGCTCAGGGCCGACGTCACGGCCGCCACACTGGTGAACACCGCACTCGTGTCGGCGGCCGCCGACACCACGCCGGACAACAACCAGGCGACCAGCACCACCCCGGTCACCCCGTCCGCCGACCTGTCCATCGGCAAGGCCATCACCTCCGGTGTCCCGGTCGCCGGCGACCTGATCACCTTCGCCCTCGACGTCCGCAACCTCGGCCCGTCGACTGCTGCCGACGTTGAGGTCTCCGACCAACTGCCGACCGAGATCGACCCCGACACGGTGGTGGCATCCTCGCCGACCGGTACCTGCGCGGTCGACGGATTCGGGCTCGTCAACTGCGCGCTCGGCACGTTGGCGCCATCGGCACCGGCGCCGGCGGCGGCCGCCGTCACGATCACGGTGACCGGGCGATTGACCCAGAGCCTGGGCACCGAACTGCGAAACACGGCCACCGTCAGCTCGCCGACCGCGGACCCGGCCACCGGCAACAACTCCTCCTCGGTCATCGGCTCGGTCAACGAGTCGGCCGACGTGGCGGTCACCAAGACCGGACCGCCGACCATCACGGCCGGTCAGGTCATCTCCTGGACGGTCCTGGTCAGCAATGCCGGACCGTCCGATGCCCGTGACGTGGTGCTGGCCGACCTGCTACCCACCGGGGTCGGCAACGCGACGATGACACCGGAGGCCGGCGATCCGTGTTCCTCGCTCGCCGCCTGTTCGCTCGGTACCGTCCCGAGCGGCGAATCGGTTGCCGTGACGGTGACCGGAACGGTGGCCTCGGGCTTCTCCGGCTCGAGCATCAGCAACGAGGCTCGGGTGACCTCGACGTCGCCCGATCCCGATGCCAGGAACAACCAGTCATCGGCGAGCACCGCAGTGGACAGGTCCGCCGATCTCGCGGTCGGAAAGGCGGTCACCCCCGATCCCCTGGTCCCGGGCCGGGACGCCACCTACACCGTGACCGTCAGCAACGCCGGTCCATCGGACGCCCAGGCGTCGATCGCAACGGACCCGTTGCCCGACGGTCTGACCCCGCGGCTGCCAGGGGTTTCGGTGACCCAGGGCAGCTGTGAGTTGTTGGGCCGCACGGTGTCCTGCCAACTGGGCACGCTCGTCGGGGGCGGATCGGCGACCATCACCATCCCGGTGTCGGTGGACGCCGGCTACTCCTCGACGAACGTGATCAACTCGGCGTCGGCGTCGTCCCTGACTCCTGATCCCGACCAGGGCAACAACACCGGCACCGAGACCACCGACGTCACCGGACTGGCCGACCTGACCCTGACCAAATCCGGCCCGACCGCGGCCCGCGCCGGTGACCCGATCAGCTGGACTTTGGCCCTGGTCAATGCCGGTCCGTCCACCGCCCAGAACGTGCAGCTGACCGACCCGATCCCGGCAGCGGTGGTGGGCGCGTCGGTGTCCTCGACCCACGGCAGCTGCGCGATCACCGCCGCCGTGCTCGCCTGTGACATCGGTGCGCTGGCACCGGGTGACGTCGCCCGGATCCAGGTCTTCGTCGCCGCTGCCGTCGACCCTGGCTTCGAAGGGTCCTCGATCGTGAACACCGCGACGGCTGCGTCACCGACGGCGGAACCCGACCTGCAACCCGGCATCCCGGACGGCCGCACCGCCAGTGCCACCACCGCCATCACCGCCGCCGCCGACCTCGCGGTCAGCAAGGTGCCGACGACGGCGACCGTCACCTCGGGACAGCAGGCGTCCTGGACCGTGACGGTGATCAACAACGGCCCGTCGACGGCCCGCACGGTGAGCCTCGCCGACACTGTTCCGGCCGGGCTCTCCGGCGTCACCTACACCGGCACCGGCGGGCCGCTGAGCTGCCCGGGGGATGTCTGTCAGTTCGCAGATCTGTTGCCCGGCGCGGGTAATGCCGTGGTGATCACGATCACCGGTCTGCTCGACCCGGCGTTCGCCGATGCGTCCGTCGCCAATTCCGTCCAGGTCGCCTCCGTGACCGCCGACCCGACACCGGGCAACAACTCCACCACCAGCACGGTGCCGGTGGCCACCTCTGCCGACCTGGCCGTCACCAAGGTCGCCGACTCCGCGACCGTCGTCCCCGGGCAGCAGGCATCCTGGACCGTCACCGTGGTGAACAACGGACCGTCGGCGGCCTCGCAGGTCTCGTTGACCGACATCGCCCCGACCGGGCTGACCGGGGTGACCGTCACCGGTCCCGGCGGCCCGCTGACCTGCCCGGCCGGAACCTGCTCGCTGGGAGACCTGCTGCCCGGCAACGGGAACGCGATCACCCTGACCGTCTCCGGCCTGCTCGACGCCGGGTTTGCCGACCCGACCCTGGCCAACACGGCATCGGTCTCCTCGCCGACGACGGATCCGGTGACCGGTAACAACTCCGCGACTTCGACCACGCCGGTGGTCGGCTCGGCCGACCTTGCCGTCACCAAGGTCGGCACGGCCGATGAGGTGACCGCCGGATCCGCGATCGGCTGGACGGTCACAGTCACCAACAACGGCCCGTCGGTGGCGCGTCAGGTCACGGTCTCCGACCCCACCCCCACCGGGGTCACCGGACTGACCGCAACTCCGTCGACCGGTTCCTGCGCCGCAGGCGTCTGCGACCTCGGCGACCTGGCGCCGGGAGAAACCGTCACCATCGCTGTTGTCGGCACCGTGGAGGCCAACGCGACGGCGCCGGTGTCGAACACCGCCTCGGTCACCTCGGACACCCCGGACCCGCAGGGCGACAACAACTCCGCGACCGCCAGCACCGACGTCGCGGCCAGCGCCGATCTGTCGATGATCAAGACGGTCACCCCGGACCCGGTGGTCCCCGGCCAGGCGGTGACCTTCACGCTCACGGTCGCCAACGCCGGGCCGTCAACGGCGCAGTCCGTCACGATCCTCGACAGCCTGCCCCCGGGGTTGACCGATGTCGTCGCGACGCCCACCGCCGGAACCTGCGCCATCACCGGCGGCACCGCGTTGCTCTGCACCGCAGATGCGCTGGATCCCGCAGGGTCGATGGTGGTGACAGTGACCGCGACGGTGGCCGCGGACGTCCCGGCAGGCTCGGTGTCCAACACCGCGACCGTGACATCGGCAACCTCCGACCCGAACCTGGACAACAACAGCGACTCGATCAACGCGCCCACCTCACCCGCTGATCTGGCGGTCACCAAGACGGTCGACGCGGACGAGGTCGCACCAGGCGGGCCGATCGGCTGGACGGTCACGGTCACCAATTCCGGCCCCGGCACCGCCCGGAACGTCGCACTGCTGGACACCCTGCCGGCCGGCGTCACCCTGTCGACGACCGAACTGAGCGGGGCAACGGGCAGTTGTTCCGGAGAGCCCGCGGTGCTCTGCCTGCTCGGTGATCTCGCAATCGACCAGACCGCGGAGCTGTTGATCACCGCGACCGTCGACCCGTCGACTCAGGGTCAGCTGACCAATGCCGCGTCGGCCACCAGTCCCGACGACGCGGACCCGGAGAACAACACGGCCCAGGCGGTCGCGACAGTGGTTGCAGCTGCAGATCTCTCGGTCGTCAAGTCGGTCAGCGGCCCGCCGGTTGCCGGCGGGACGGTGGAATGGACCATCGAGGTCGGCAACGCCGGCCCTGCGGTGGCGCCGGACGTGGTGCTGACCGATCCGCTGCCGGCCGGGGTCACCGAGCCGGTGCTGCCGGCCGACTGCTCACTGCTGACCGGCACCATCACCTGCGCGGTCGGCGAACTGGCGGTCGACGGCACTGCCACCCGGGTCATCTCGGCGGCGGTCGACCCGGTCGCGCGCGGGGTGCTGACGAACACGGCCTCGGTCACCGCGACGCCGCTGGACGTCGATCCCGCGAACAACACCAGCGCCGCCGCGGCCCCGATCGGCGTGCAGGGCACCCTGACCCTGGCCAAGACGGCCGACGTCGACGAGGTCGCCATCGACGCCCCCGTCACCTACACCGTCACCGTGAGCAACACCGGACCGTCTGCAGCCCTTGGGGTCTCGGTGACCGAGCAGCTGCCGGACGGCGCCGGGATCGGTTCGACGGAGGTCAGCCAGGGAACCTATGACGCCGACGGCAACGTGTGGACCGTCGGTACGGTGGCTGCCGGTGTGCCCGCGGTGCTGACCGTCGTCCTGTCGTTCCCGGTGGCGGGCGATCGGGTCAACACGGTCGTCGCGAGCACCGCCGACGCGCCGCAGCCGATCTCCGCCCAGGCGGCGGTGCGGGTGAATCCCGACGAACCCACTTTGTCGACGGGTCCGGGGCCACCG
>Ga0164308_10000354_pt1 | contig 25001 bp, 23 predicted proteins | sample Whisoiple_246_MG_FD_109983 | JGI IMG/M metagenome (GOLD analysis project Ga0164308, IMG submission 109983) | Soil microbial communities amended with fresh organic matter from upstate New York, USA - Whitman soil sample_246_MG | ecosystem: Environmental > Terrestrial > Soil > Unclassified >... | reverse complement strand
TCCGTCGAGGCCGACAACGCCACGAAGGAGATCCTCAAGGGCGTCGACCTGACCGTGAAGCAGGGCGAGACGCACGCCATCATGGGCCCGAACGGGTCCGGCAAGTCCACCCTCGCCTACTCGCTCGCGGGTCACCCCAAGTACACGATCACGAGCGGCACGGTGACCCTGGACGGCGAGGACGTCCTGGAGATGTCCGTCGACGAGCGGGCCCGCGCCGGCCTGTTCCTCGCCATGCAGTACCCGGTCGAGATCCCCGGTGTCTCGGTCTCCAACTTCCTGCGCACCTCCGCCACCGCCGTCCGCGGCGAGGCCCCCAAGCTGCGTACGTGGGTCAAGGAGGTCAAGGAGACGATGGCCGAGCTCCAGATGGACCCCTCCTTCGCCGAGCGCAACGTCAACGAGGGCTTCTCCGGCGGTGAGAAGAAGCGCCACGAGATCCTCCAGCTGGAGCTCCTCAAGCCGAAGGTCGCGATCCTCGACGAGACCGACTCCGGCCTGGACGTCGACGCCCTGCGCGTCGTCTCCGAGGGCGTCAACCGGGTCCGTGAGGGCGGCGAGGTCGGCACCCTGCTGATCACCCACTACACGCGGATCCTCCGCTACATCAAGCCCGACTTCGTGCACGTCTTCGCCAACGGCCGCATCGCCGAGTCCGGCGGTGCCGAGCTGGCCGACAAGCTGGAGAACGAGGGCTACGAGACATATGTGAAGGGTGGCGCTTCCGCGTGACTGACGCCCGACAGGGGCTCTCCGGCCTCCTCGACACCGAGGCGATCCGCAAGGACTTCCCGATCCTGGACCGCACGGTCCACGACGGCAAGAAGATCGTGTACCTGGACAGCGCGGCGACCTCGCAGAAACCGCGCCAGGTGCTCGACGCCCTCAGTGCGTACTACGAGCGGCACAACGCCAACGTCCACCGCGGTGTGTACACCATCGCGGAGGAGGCCACCGCGCTGTACGAAGGCGCCCGCGACAAGGTCGCCGCCTTCATCAACGCTCCCAGCCGCAACGAGGTGATCTTCACCAAGAACGCCTCGGAGTCGCTCAACCTCGTCGCGAACATGCTCGGCTGGGCGGACGAGCCCTACCGGGTCGACAGCGACACCGAGATCGTCACCACGGAGATGGAGCACCACTCCAACATCGTGCCGTGGCAGCTGCTCTCGCAGCGCACCGGCGCGAAGCTGAAGTGGTTCGGCATCACCGACGACGGCCGCCTCGACCTGTCCAACATCGACGAGATCATCACGGAGAAGACGAAGATCGTCTCCTTCACCCTGGTCTCCAACATCATGGGCACGGTCAACCCGGTCGAGACGATCGTCCGCCGCGCCCAGCAGGTCGGTGCGCTGGTCTGCATCGACGCCTCGCAGGCGGCCCCGCACATGGTGCTCGACGTGCAGGCGCTGCAGGCCGACTTCGTGGCCTTCACCGGTCACAAGATGGTCGGCCCGACGGGCATCGGCGTGCTCTGGGGACGGCAGGAGCTCCTGGAGGACCTGCCGCCCTTCCTCGGCGGCGGCGAGATGATCGAGACCGTGTCGATGCACTCGTCGACGTACGCGCCGGCTCCGCACAAGTTCGAGGCGGGAACGCCCCCGATCGCGCAGGCCGTCGGCCTCGGCGCGGCCGTGGACTACCTCTCGGCCATCGGCATGGAGAACATCCACCGCCACGAGCAGGCCATCACCGAGTACGCGGTGCGCCGGCTCCTGGAGGTCCCGGACCTCAGGATCATCGGTCCGGCGACGGCCGAGGACCGCGGGGCGACGATCTCCTTCACGCTCGGCGACATCCACCCCCACGACGTGGGGCAGGTGCTCGACGAGCAGGGCATCGCCGTCCGGGTCGGACACCACTGCGCACGGCCGGTCTGCCTGCGGTACGGAATTCCTGCGACGACGCGAGCGTCGTTCTATCTGTACTCCACGCCGGCCGAGGTCGACGCCCTGGTGGACGGGCTGGAGCACGTGCGGAACTTTTTCGGTTAGACGGCAGAGGGTTGACTGGTGAAGCTTGATTCCATGTACCAGGAAGTGATCCTGGACCACTACAAGCACCCCCACGGGCGCGGCCTGCGGGACGGCGACGCCGAGGTGCACCACGTCAACCCGACGTGCGGCGACGAGATCACGCTCCGCGTGAAGTACGACGGAGAGACCGTCGCCGACGTCAGTTACGAGGGTCAGGGCTGCTCCATCAGCCAGGCCAGCGCCTCCGTGCTCAACGAGCTGCTGGTGGGCAAGGAGCTCGGCGAGGCGCAGAGGATCCAGGAGACCTTCCTGGAACTGATGCAGTCCAAGGGTCAGCTGGAGCCGGACGACGCGATGGAGGAGGTGCTGGAGGACGCGGTCGCGTTCGCCGGTGTCTCCAAGTACCCGGCCCGGGTCAAGTGCGCGCTGCTGAGCTGGATGGCGTGGAAGGACGCGACGGCGCAGGCGCTGTCCGAAGGGAAGACCGCATGAGCGAGAACGAGACTCTCACGACCAAGCCGGCCTCCGAGGAGGAGGTCCGCGAGGCGCTGTACGACGTGGTCGACCCCGAGCTGGGGATCGACGTCGTCAACCTGGGCCTGATCTACGGCATCCACATCGACGACGCCAACATCGCCACCCTCGACATGACGCTGACGTCCGCGGCCTGCCCGCTGACCGACGTCATCGAGGACCAGGCGAAGTCCGCGACCGACGGCATCGTCAACGAGCTGCGGATCAACTGGGTCTGGATGCCGCCGTGGGGCCCGGACAAGATCACCGACGACGGCCGTGAGCAGCTCCGCGCGCTCGGCTTCAACGTCTGATCGACCTCCCGCTCCACCCGTGCGAACGGCCGTGGCCGCCAGTCCTCCTGGCGGCCACGGCCGTTCGCCGTTCCGCACGCGTCCGGGGCACGGAGCCCGCGCGCCCTCACGGGCGTCCCGTGCTGTTCGTCCGCCGTACCCGTGCCGTGCCCCCGCCGTTGGCGCCGGGGACGGAGCCTGCTCCTCGACACCACGCCGACGAGAGGCACGCCGTGCTGCACCAGCTTCCGCTCCAGAACCGCAGGGCGGCCTTCGCCGCCGCCGGGATCCTCGTACTGGCCGCGCCGGTCGGCAACGTTCCCGCGCACGCCGCGGGTTACGGGACCCCGACGATCGCCCTGTCGGCGTCCTACCTGTCCGGCGCGGTCGGTGCCACGGGAGACCCGACGGCCGCCGTGACCGTCGCGCAGAGCGGCGCCGACGTCTCGGCGCTCACCGTGACCGCCTCCGCCAGCTCCAGGTCGTCGGTGGCCGCGGTCTCCGACGTGACCGTCACCGGCACCGGTGCCACCCGGCAGGTCTCCGTCGGTGCCCACGCCCGTGGGTACACCGACCTCACCCTGAAGGTCACCGGGCTCGGCGGGAAGACCGCGACCACGGTGCTGCACTACGCCGCGTCGGCCGCCGTGCAGAACTCGTCCGACACCCGCTGGGCGACCGGCTCGTCGGACGCCTCGGCGGCCGTCGACGTCGGCGGCGGGTACGCGGTGGTGGCGGACGACGAGTCCAACACCCTGCGCCTCTACGACCTCTCGGTCTCCGGCGCCCCCGTGCGGACCTGGGACGTCGCCTCGAAGCTCGGGGTGAGCAAGGAGATCGACATCGAGGGGGCCGCACGGGTGGGGAACACCGTCTACTGGACGGGATCGCTCGGCAACAACAAGGACGGCGAGTACAAGTCCGCCCGCAACACCGTCTTCGCCACGACCGTGACCGGCTCCGGCGCCGCCACCCAGCTGACGGTCGGCGGCTCGTACCAGAGGCTCCGCGACGACCTGGTCGCCTGGGACGAGGCGAACGGGGACCGGTTCGGCTTCGCCGCGGGCACCGAGGACGGCCAGGCGCCCAAGCAGATCGACGGATTCAACGTCGAGGGACTGGAGTTCGCGCCCGGCTCGACGACCACCGCGTACGTCGGCTTCCGCGCGCCCCTGGTTCCGCCGAAGGCCGGCGGCAAGGCGCTCCTGGTGCCCGTGACCAACTTCGACAAGGTCGCCGGCAGCGGGGCGAAGGCCGTGTTCGGTACGCCGGTCCAGCTGGACCTCGGCGGGCTGACCATCCGTGACATCCGGAAGAACGCCGCCGACCAGTACCTGATCGTGGCCGGGTCCTGGGCGGCCGACGACAACTCCGACCCCTACGCCCTCTACCGCTGGGACGGCGTCGCCGGACACGCGCCGGTGAAGGTCACCGAGCTGCCCACCACCGACCCGGGCGGCTGGGAGGCCGTCGTCTCGGTGCCGGACCTGACGGCCGCCGGGGCCCGTGCCCAGGTGATCACCGACGCCGGGGCGGCCGATCTCTACGGTGACGGCACCGAGGCGAAGGACCTCGGCCACGCCGAGTGGAAGAAGTCCCGCGCCACCTGGTTCACCGTGGGCGGCTGACCCGCTCCGCCCCGCGGCACCGGGGGCGGGTCACCACTGAGGTGTCCCGCCTCCGTACGGCGGGGGGACGGGCCCCTGGTGGGGGAAGCCCTGCGGCGGTACGCCCGCGGCCTCGGCCAGCACCGGGCCGAGGTTCTCCGTGCGGATCCGCCGGTCGACGTAGAGCAGACCGGTCACCAGCTGCGGGAACGTCGTGGAGATGATCTGGCTCACCGTCATCCCCAGCAGGGTCGCGACCAGGTAGCCGCTCATCGCCACCACCACTGCCGCGGTGCTCGGGTCCTCGTCCAGCGACGCGGTCCCGAGCATCCCGGGGAACAGGCCGAGGAACGAGAACGGGATCTGCGCGATGTACCCGGCGACGGCCGCCATCAGCCCGGCCAGCAGGGTGATGCCGAAGATCCGCCACCAGTCGCCCTTCACCAGCTGGGCGGACCGGCGCAGCGCGGCGACGGGACCCTGGCCCTCGAAGACCACGGCCGCCGGAGCCAGACAGACCTTTATCCAGAGCCAGACCGCCAGCGGCCCGGTCGCCAGGGCGCCGACGACGCCCAGCGACAGGGCGACGGCCGCGCCCCTGTCCCCGTCCATGGTGAGCAGACCGACGACCAGCCCGAAGAACGCGACCATGACGAGCAGGACGGGCACGATCGCCACGAGCGACGTGAGGATCACCGCGCCGATCACGGGGAAGACGCGGGCCCACGCCCTGCGCCACACCGTCGAGAACGCGACCGGCCTGCCCAGGACGGCCTCCTGCAGCACCGCCGGGACCGCCGCGTACATCAGGCCGGAGACGACGGAGATGGTGACGATGCCCAGCAGCCCGAGGACGATGCCCGCGGTCACGAGCGGAACGACGTCCGTGGACGACGCCGTCTCGTCGTGGTCGAGGGCCACCACCCGGTCCAGATGGTCGGAGACGGCGGAGTAGGCGACGGCCACCGCCGCGCCCATCAGCAGCGTGGCGCCGCCGTAGAGCGCCGCCGCCATGCCGAACAGCTGCTTCCAGTACCTGCCCATCGTCGAGAACGCTCCGCCCAGGACGTCCCCGAGTCCCAGCGGCGCGAGCGGTATCACCCCCGGCTTCGGCGGCGGCACCCAGCCGCCCCACCCCGGAGGCCCCCCGAAGGGGTAACCGCCGTACGGCGCGCCCCCGTAGGCGCCCCCGCCCCACCCTGCGTCCTGCGCCACCACTGCTCCGTTTGTTCGTGTTGTCCGGTTGTCATCAGGTCATACCGGTGCGGACACCGTAGCGTCCGGGCGCCGGTGGATCCCGGCCGGTCCGGGCGTTCCGGGGCCGCTGCGGGGGAGCGGGAGGGGTGCGCGCGATGTGTACGGCCGTACGCAACGTTGTGTACGCTTGTACGCATGGGGTACGGACTGCTGGCCGCGGCCATCGCGGCGGAGGTGACCGCGACGACGGCCATGAAGTACAGCGAGGGCTTCACCCGGCTGTGGCCCTCGCTCGTCACGGTCGTGGGCTACGTGCTGGCGTTCGCGCTGCTCGCCCAGACCCTGAAGACGCTGTCGATCGGCACCGCCTATGCCATCTGGGCGGGGGTGGGCACCGCGGCCGTCGCCGCCATCGGCGTCCTCTGGATGGGCGAGTCCGCGGGTCCGGCCAAGCTGGCCGGCATCGCGCTGATCGTGGCCGGGGTCGTGGTCCTCAATCTCGGAGGAGCCCACTGATGGCCCGGCGGCACGACCCCGAGCGGCGCGAGCGCATCATCGAGGCGGCCATCCGGGTCGTCGGCGCCCAGGGCATCGCGGGTCTCAGCCACCGCAGTGTGGCCGCCGAGGCGGATGTGCCGCTCGGCTCGACGACGTACCACTTCGCCTCCCTCGACGAGCTGCTGGTCGCCGCGCTCCGCCGGTGCAACGAGAACTTCGCGCGGATGGTCCGGGAGGGGGGCGGTCTCGCCGACCCCGCCGTCCCGCTCGCCGACGCGCTGACCCGGCTGCTGGGGGAGTGGTTCTCGGGCGGGCGCGGGCCGATGGAGCTGGAGTACGAGCTGTACCTCGCGGCGCTGAGGCGGCCCGTCCTGCGGCCGGTGGCGGGCGAGTGGGCCGACGCGCTGGTCGAGCCGATCGCCCACCGCACCGACCCGGCCACCGCGCGGGCGCTCACGGCGCTGCTGGACGGGATCTGCCTCCAGGTGCTCCTGACCGGCGGCGAGTTCGACCCGGTGTACACCCGGGAGATGCTGGCGAGGCTCGCCGAGGGGGGAGCCGACCGGAGCGCGCGCGGTCCGGCACGGGGGAACGCCTCCTCGGGGCGACGGAGACGGGACCCCCGGGCGACCGCTGACCCGGCGGGAGACGGACGGACACGCTCCGGCACCTGAGACCGGTTCGCCCGCGCGGGGCTCGGACGGTTAGGTTCTGTGCATGACCGACACGACTTCCCAGGGCTCCGCCCGCACCACCGGCGCCGTCGCCGCCGGCCTCGCCACCATCGCCGGTGACGGCACCGTCCTCGACACCTGGTTCCCCGCCCCCGAGCTCACCGCCGAGCCCGGCCCCGCGGGCACGCAGCGCCTGACCCCCGACGAGGCGGTGAACCGCCTCGGTGAGGGCGCGGCCAAGGCCATCGGTGTGGACGCGCGCCGTGGTGTGGAGATCGTCGCCGTGTCCACGGTCATCTCCTCGCTCGACGACAAGCCGCTCGACGCGCACGACACCTACCTGCGGCTGCACCTGCTCTCGCACCGTCTCGTCCAGCCCCACGGGCAGAACCTCGACGGCATCTTCGGCTTCCTCGCCAACGTCGCCTGGACGTCGCTGGGTCCGGTGGCCGTCGACGACCTGGAGAAGGTCCGGCTGAACGCCCGCGCCGAGGGCCTGCACCTCCAGGTCACCTCCGTGGACAAGTTCCCCCGGATGACGGACTACGTCGCGCCCAAGGGCGTACGGATCGCCGACGCCGACCGGGTCAGGCTCGGGGCGCACCTCGCCTCCGGCACGACCGTGATGCACGAGGGCTTCGTCAACTTCAACGCGGGCACCCTCGGCACCTCCATGGTCGAGGGGCGCATCTCCGCGGGCGTCGTCATCGGCGACGGGTCCGACATCGGCGGCGGCGCCTCCACCATGGGCACGCTGTCCGGCGGCGGCAAGGAGCGCATCGCCATCGGCAAGCGCTGCCTGATCGGCGCGGAGGCGGGCATCGGGATCGCGCTCGGCGACGAGTGCGTCGTCGAGGCCGGGCTCTACGTCACGGCCGGCACCCGGGTCACGATGCCGGACGGACAGGTCGTCAAGGCGCGCGAGCTCTCCGGCGCCTCGAACATCCTCTTCCGCCGCAACTCGGTCACCGGAGCCGTCGAGGCCCGCCCGAACAACGCGGTGTGGGACGGGCTCAACGACGTCCTGCACAGCAACGACTAGGCGGTAGCGGCGAGGAGTTCCTCGTACAGCCCACGCAGCCCGGCGGCCGCCTCGCGGCCGGCGGGCTGCAGCGGTTCCCGGACCGTCCCCGCGCCCAGCAGCGCCTTCGCGGTGACGGTGCCCGGCAGGCCGGCGGCCATCATGGCCTCGACCAGCGGAGCCACCAGACCGTTGAGACGGGCCGCCTCCGCGGTGTCACCGGCGTCGAACGCGTCCAGCACGGCCCGCATCTGACGGGGGACCGCGTTGGCGACCGTGCTGACGTATCCGGCACCGCCGATCGCGTACAGGGGGAGGTTCAGCTCCTCGCAGCCCGAGTAGTACGCCAGCGACGTCCGCGCCATCACCCCGGTGGCCGCGAGCAGGTCGTACGAACAGTCCTTGACCGCGAGGACGCGCGGGTGTTCCGCCAGACGCAGCAGCGTCGCCGGTTCGATGCGCGTGCCGGTGCGGCCCGGGATGTCGTACAGCATCAGCCCGACGCCGGTCGCCTCCGCGACCTTGAGGAAGTGCGCCTCCACGGCGGCCTGCGGCGGGCGGCTGTAGTACGGGGTCACCACCAGCAGGCCGTCCGCGCCCGCCGCCTCCGCCTCCTGCGCGAGCCGGACCGTGTGCCGGGTGTCGGAGCTCCCCACCCCCGCGATCAGCGGGACCGAGCCCCCGACCGCCTCCCGGACCGCCCGCAGCAGCGCCGTCTTCTCCTCGTCCGTCGTGGTCGGTGACTCGCCGGTGGTGCCGCTGAGCACGAGACCGTCGCACCCGTCCGCCACGAGGGCGGCGGCATGGCGGCGGGCGGCGTCCAGGTCCAGGCCGCCCGCGGCGGTGAACGGTGTGATCATGGCGCAGAGGGCGCGGCCGAAGGGCCTCGTGGCGGGGGAAGTCATGTCCGCAGTCTCCGTGTCCGGCCGGTGCGGGTCCACTTAGATCTGCTTGGGGTGGAAGGCAAGAGACGCTGAACGGTGAAGCCCCTCTGGCATGATCGAACAGAGAGGCGACGAACCGTTCCAGGGGTGGGGCACACGGAATGCGCGTACGGAAGACGATCTCGGCGGCCGTGCTCACGGCGGCCGTCCTGACGCTGTCCGGCTGCGCCGGATTCCTCGTCCCGGCGGGTGAGGGGGAGCCGGCCCCGGAACCGGGCCGCACGGCCGCGACGCGGCCGGCCGGCACCGCCCCGGCCCCGGGCGCCGGGGCCACGACGGACGCGCCGGCCCAGGGCGCCCCGAGCCCCTCGCCGTCGGCCGGTGACTGCCCGGCATCCGGTGCGGTCGTGGACATGGGGCCCGTCCAGACGGCGATGTTCCACCGCGCCGTCACCCTCACGCTCACCAACTGCGGGAAGCGGCCGTACCGGGTCCACGGCTACCCGTCGGTCCGGGCGCTGGGCGAGGACGGTGGGCGCATCCCCGTCCCCGTCAACCCGGGCGGATCGATGTTCGGCAACGACGAGGGGCCCGAGGAGGTCGTGCTCCGGCCCGGCGGGACGGTCACGTCGACCCTGGCCTGGGTCTCCACGAAGGAGGGCGGCGACCTCATCGAGGGCGACGCCCTGGAGATCGCGGCCGCGCCGGACGCCGGGGCGAGGATCTTCCCGCTGGAGGAACACGACGTCCGGCTGATGGACGAGCTGAACACGACGGCCTGGCGCGAGGACACGGCCGGCTGACCGGTCGTCACCTGCCCTGATCCCCGGGGGCGGCCGTGCACGGCGCGCACGCCGGGCGGGCGTCGGACCGCCGGTCCCGCGACGGCTCCGGGCCCGGGACCACCCCGGCCGGGGAAGCGGCAGCGCGCCGCCGGAGGCCCGCCCCGGCATCGGCGGGGACCTCGGACGGAACCGGGCACCACGGGACGGAATGCGTCTACGCTGGAGCCCGCGGCCGGGGACCCGTACACACAGGGGCCGGCCCGTCGCACACATCCCGCGCACGCCCCGAGGAGAACCCCCTGATGTCCGCAGAGCGCCCCTCCCTGCCGCCGGTGCGGCTGCACACCGAGGCCGAGCTGGCACGGGACGCGCTGGCCGCTCCGCTGCTCGCCCGGGCCGTCCGCCTCGCCCGCTGGGCGGGCCCCGCGACCCGGGTGGGCGCCGGCGGCGAGCTCGTCGAGGCGCAGCTGCCCGCGGCCGCCGAGCACCTGGGCCTCGGCGACGACGAGGACGGCGCGGCGTACGCCAGCGAGGCATGGCGCCTCGCCGTCGACACGGGGCTCCTCGACGTCGAGGACCCGGAGGGCGAGGAGGCGGAGGACGACGCCGAAGGCACCGTGACGGTCGGGGAGAACCTGGGCCTGCTGACCTCCGGTTCGCCGCAGGACGTCCTCGCGATCTGGCTCGACGGCCTGGAGGCCGTGCACGCGGACGCCACCGCCCCGGCCTTCGACGACTTCGCCGACCTCATCGGCGAGGACGGCAGCGTCGACTTCGAGGCCCTGGACTGGGACCCGCAGGAGGAGGCCGAATTCCTCGACGGCGTGCTCGGCAACCTCTATCTGCTGACGCTCTCGGAGGCGGGTCCCGCGGACGCCCCGGTACCGCTGCCCGCCCTGGCCGCGTCCATGGTGGTGCCCGAGGACATGGGCGAGCCCACCGACGACGTCCTCGAACAGGTGTCGGAGGTCATGATGCGGCTGGACGACCAGTTCCGGGTGCTCGCCCCCATCGGGATCGTCGAGTACCGGCCGGTGGACGAGGCGTTGCTGACCGAGGAGGGCGAGGAGGCGACACCGCCCGCCGACGACGAGGACGTCACCCGCTACGGCATGGTCAAGCTGACCCCGCTCGGTCTCTACGGCATCCGGGAACGCATGCTGGAGGCCGGCGTGGAGGCCCCCGCCGTCGGTGACCTCGCGGACAAGGGCGCCGACGTCCTCCTCGACGGCATCGCGTACTACCCCGAGGAGGCGGCGCGCACCGAGGTCGGCCTCTGGCTCGGCCGGCGCGGCACGGACGAGGCGGAGGCGGCCGCTGCCGAACTCCTGGGCGCGGCACGGGGAGCCGACGAGCGCGCCCCGCTGCGCAGGCTCCACTGCCAGCAGGCCCTCGCGCTGGTCGGGCCGGAGGCCGAGCCCGCCGTGCGCGCCGTGCTCGACGACCCCGAACTCGGCGGACTGGCGCGGGTCTGGCTCGCGGAGCGCGGCGCCGCGGACGTACCGGCGCCTCCGGAGTCGATGATCTTCTGGCTCGCCGTCGACACGATCGCCGCCCAACTGGACGCGGACGGCGATCTGGAGGAGCTCCAGGAACTGGTCGAAGGGCTCTCCGGCCAGCACAGCGGCTTCTTCGACCAGGCATGGAGGGTCGAGCACCCCGCGACGCCGGACGTGCTGGAGGCCGTGGGACGGCTGCACCGGGACCGCAAGATCGCCAAGGACGCCCGCAAGGCCGCCTTCAAGGCCCGCTCGCGCGCGAAGGACTGAACCCGGGGCGTGCACGGCCGGTCCGGACCGCTGAGCGCCTGGAGCCGGGAGGGCTCGGGGCGGAGGGTTTCGGCCAGGGCGTCCGGCACCGGACACGGCCGGGTGCACCGGTTCGTCCCGGAACGCGGCACGGTTTGATGTGCAGGCCCGCTCGACGTCGTACGTCGTTCAACTCCTGTTGGTGCGGGGCAGGGAGCGTGATCGCGCCAACCCACCCGGCCACGCACCAGCAGGAGTCCTCGATGTCGATCACGCGCAGGGAATTCAGCAGACAGTCCGCCCTCACCGGCGCCGGCATAGCCCTGACCGGTGCCGTCGGCACCCTGGCCACGGCTCCCGGCGCCCTGGCGGCCGAGGACGCGCGACACGGCGGCGGACACGGGCACGACGACGACAAGGGGCACGGGCACGGCAAGGAGCTCGGCTACGGCCCGCTGCTCCCCGACCCGAAGGGCATACTCGCGCTGCCCGCCGGATTCTCGTACCGCGTCCTCACCCACAGCGGTGTCACCAAGCTGGAGACCGGCGAGCCGACCCCCTCCAACCACGACGGCACCGCCGCCTTCGAAGGGGCCCGCGGAGTCACCCTGCTGGTCAACAACCACGAGCTGAGCGGCACCCGGGCCGGCTGGGAGCACCCCGTCCCGCTCACCGAGGGCCTCGTGTACGACCCGGTCGCCGCCGGCGGCTGCACGGTCGTGGAGACCCGCCGCGACGGCCGCACCGCCGAGTGGGTCGGTATCGCCGGCACGTCGACCAACTGCGCGGGCGGCAGCACCGAGTGGGGCACCTGGCTCACCTGCGAGGAGACCGAGGACAAGGCCGGCAAGAACGGCCTCCTCAAGGACCACGGCTACGTCTTCGAGGTCGACCCGTACGACAAGCGCGCCAACCGCGACCCGCGACCGATCAAGGCGTTCGGCCGGTACGCCCACGAGGCCGTCGTCATCGACCCGAAGCGCGGCCACGCCTATCTGACCGAGGACGCCTCCGGCCCCAACGGCCTGCTCTACCGCTGGGTCCCGCCGCACGGCTTCACGCACGGCCGCGGCAAGCTGCGCACGCTCGCCGACGACGCCGGTGTCCTCCAGGCCGCCAAGTGCTTCGACAGGAAGGGCGCGTTCGTCGACGACCTGTCGCGCGCCACGGAGATCGGCACCGTCTACGGCGTGGACTGGGCCGACGTGCCCGACCGCGACGCGAAGACGGTCTCGGTCCGCAAGCAGTTCACCGAGGGACAGGTCACCCGGGCCCGCAAGCTCGAGGGCATGTGGTGGGGCGACGGCGGTGCCTACGTCGTCTCCTCCTTCGCGCGCGGCGAGAGCCCGGTCGCCCACGACGGCCAGGTCTGGTTCTACGACCCCAAGCGCCGCACGCTGACCCTGAAGGTGCTCCTCGGCGTCAACGCCGACCCCTCCAAGGACGGCGCCTTCGACGGCCCGGACAACATCACCGTGTCCCCCTACGGCGGTCTGGTCATCGCCGAGGACGGCGAAGGGATCCAGCACCTCTTCGGGGCCACCGACAGCGGCCGCACCTACCCGATCGCGCGCAACGAGCTGAACGGTGGCACGGAGGAGGACCCCTCCTACAGCGAATTCACCGGGGTCACCTTCTCGCCCGACGGGAAGACGCTGTTCGCCAACATCCAGACCCCCGGCATCATGCTCGCCATCACGGGCCCGTGGAAGCGCCAGCCGCACAAGCACTGACCCGGCACCGGCACGTGCGGCGCGCGCGGGAAATCCCCTCGCGCGCCGCGCGGCCGTCCTCCTAGAGTCATGGCCATGCACCTCCCGGTGCGAAGGCAGCGGCTACTTCCTTTCCCGAAACACGCCGCAGCCGTCCTGATCTCGGGAGGCACATGCGCCGGGGTGCCCGGTGCGCAGGTGACGGATACTTCATTGATCCGAGGGTCGCGGGTTCGAGTCCCGCCCGGCCACGGCCGGTAGCTCAGCCGGACAGAGCATCGGAAGAGCACCGTCGCCGACTCCTGATCTCGGGCACCCCTCCTCCGCTGTGCCCTCTCCCATGAATTCGGGGGAATTCACATGGCACGCTTCAACACCCGGCTCACCCGTTCCCCTGTCACCTCGCCCGTGACGACGACCGGACGCACCGCCCGCAACCACCAGGGCGCCACAGGGCATCTGCGCGACAGCCGTTCCGAGCTGTTCCTGCTCGCGGTCGCCAACTTCGTGTCGCAGGAGACCTTCCACGAGGACGGGGAGGAGCGCGACACGCGCTACGCCGCGCTGGTGCGGGCGCTCGCCGTCGAGGACCCGGAGTGGACGGCCGGGCTGCTGCGCTGGCTGCGCCGCGACGGACGGATGCGCACCGCGTCGGTCGTCGGCGCCGCCGAGTACGTGAAGGCGCGGCTCGACGCCGGCGCGGTGGACGGCCCCTCCAACCGGCAGGTCGTGGACTCCGTACTGCTGCGCCCGGACGAGCCCGGTGAGCTGCTCGGGTACTGGACCTCGCGCTACGGCCGCGCCGTGCCCAAGCCCGTCAAGCGCGGGATCGCCGACGCCGTGCGCCGGCTCTGGGACGGCAAGGCGCTGCTGAAGTACGACACCGCGTCCAGGGGCTACCGCTTCGGTGACGTACTCAACCTGGTGCACGCCGCGCCGGACCCCGCCAAGCCCTGGCAGGGCGATCTGTTCCGGTACGCGCTGGACCGCAGGCACCACCCCGAGAGCGCGGAGGCGCCCGCGTCGAACCGCACGCTGACCGCCCACCGGGCACTCATGGCGGTACCGGCCGCCGAACGGCGTTCGGTGATCACCGGGCCCGGAGGCGCGGAGCGGCTGGCCGAGGCGGGCATGACCTGGGAGGCGCTGGCCGGCTGGCTGCAGGGGCCGATGGACGCCGCGGCCTGGGAGGCCGTGATCCCGTCCATGGGGGCGATGGCGCTCGTGCGCAACCTCCGCAACTTCGACGAGGCGGGGGTCCCGGACGGGACCGCGGCGCGTGTGGCGGCACGGATCAGTGACCCGGAGGCCGTGGCCTCGTCGCGGCAGTTCCCCTTCCGCTACCTCGCGGCGTACCGGCACGCGCCGTCGCTGCGCTGGGCGTACCCGCTGGAGCAGGCGCTCGGTCACTCCCTGGCGAACGTCCCGGCGCTGCCCGGCCGCACCCTGATCCTGGTGGACCGCTCGGGGTCGATGTGGTCGCCGCTCTCCGACCGCTCCCTGCTGAACCGTGCGGACGCGGCGGCCGTCTTCGGTGCGTCGCTCGCGCTGCGGGCCGCGGACGCGGACCTGGTGGAGTTCGGCACGACCAGCTCGGCGGTCGGGTACCGCAAGGGGGAGTCCGTGCTGAGGATCCTGGACCGGTTCGGCGACCTGGGCGGCACGAACACCGTGCAGGCGGTGCGCAAGCACTACCGCGCGCACGACCGGGTGCTGATCGTCACCGACGAGCAGGCGTCGTTCACCTACTACGGCGACGCCACCGGAGGGATCCCGCCGACCGTGCCCGTCTACACCTGGAACCTCGCCGGCCACCGGGTCGGTCACGCGCCGTCCGGAAGCGAGAACCGCCACACGTTCGGGGGACTTTCCGACGCGGCGTTCCGCATGGTGCCCCTGCTGGAAGCGGGCAGGAGCGCCGACTGGCCCTGGAACCGCTGATTACGAATGCGGCACTACTGACCCCTCCGGAGCGGTCGGGCATGGCGTCCGGCGCTTACAGGGCGCATACTCGACCGTAATGAAACAGTCAGCCGGTTCCCGGCGTCACCTGCCTTCCAGTCCCTTCAACCGCCCGGCCCAGGCGGCCCCACCGGTCGAGTGCTTCGATGTGGGCGACAGGGTGTCGCACGACCAGTTCGGACTCGGTCGGGTCCTCGCCGTCGAGGGCGACAACGACGCGGTACTCATCGACTTCTCCGGTCGACAGGGGAGGATCCTGAGTCCGTACTCGAAGCTGACCAAGCTCTGAGGGAGCGCACGAGCACGCTACGCGTCCCGCCGGAGACTCTCCGGATCCGGGGCACCTGAAGGGGAGACCCGTCAGGTGCCCCGGAAGCCGTTCCGGGGCCCGTCGGGCGCTACAGGGCCTTCGCGGCGGGCTTGACCATGCCGCGGACGGTCCGTGACTTCACGAACTCACCCATGGCCGTCATCTCCCACTCGCCGGAGAACTGCTTGATCAGCTTGGCCATCATCACGCCGGTCTGCGGTTCCGCCCCGGTCAGGTCGAAGCGGACCAGCTCCTCCCCGGTGGCCGCGTCGATGAGCCGGCAGTAGGCCTTGGCGACCTCGGTGAACTTCTGCCCGGTGAACGAGTTGACCGTGAAGACCAGTCCGGTGGCCTCGGCGGGGATCCTGCCGAGGTCGACGACGATCACCTCGTCGTCACCCGCGCCCTCTCCGGTGAGGTTGTCGCCGGAGTGCTTGATCGCGCCGTTCAGGATGGAGAGCTTGCCGAAGTAGCAGCTGTCCAGGTGGCCGCGGTCGGGGCCGAAGGCGATCACCGAGGCGTCGAGGTCGATGTCCTTGCCCCGGAACGCGGGCTCCCAGCCCAGACCCATCTTGACCTGCGAGAGCAGCGGCCTGCCGCCCTTGACCAGGGAGACCGTCTGGTTCTTCTGGAGGCTGATCCGGCCCTTGTCGAGGTTGATCTTGCCGGAGCCGGCGGGCGGGGCGGGCGGTGCCGGCGGGGCCGCGGGGGCGGGGGGAGCGATCCGGGGGTCCACGGGAGCGGCCACGGGGGCCGGGGGAGCGACGGGCGGGGCGACGGGTGCGGCCGGAGCGGGCGCCGCGGCGGCGGGCTCCTCCACCGAGACGCCGAAGTCCGTCGCGATCCCGGCCAGACCGTTCGCGTAGCCCTGGCCGACCGCGCGGGCCTTCCAGGCGCCGTTGCGCAGGTAGATCTCGATGACCACCAGTGCCGTCTCGCTGCCCAGTTGCGGCGGGGTGAAGGTGGCGAGCGCGCTGCCGTCGTCCGCGTTGCGCACGGTGGCGGTGGGCTCGACGCCCTGGAAGGTCCGGCCCGCGGCGTCGGGGCTCGCCGTGACCACGATCTTCTCGATGCCCGGGGGGACCGCCGTGGTGTCCACGACGATCGCGTCGGGCGCGGACCCGCCGCCCGGGCGGTACGTCACGCCGGGGCCCGAGGGCTGGTTGTAGAAGATGAAGTCGTCGTCGGAGCGCACCTTGCCGTCGGCGGTGAGCAGCAGGCCCGAGACGTCGAGCCGCACCGGGGCGGCGACGTCCACCGCCACGCGGGCGGCGGAGAGAGGGATGTTCGAGCCGGGGGTCATTGCGGTCATGCACGGGGTAACGAACGACCCGGCTTTGCCGTTCCCTTACCTTCGGCGGCTTGCTCCGTACGGCTCAGCGCCCGCCGCGGGCCCGGTTGCGGGGGTGCTCGCGGGCGGTGCGTTCGTTGCCGTGCCGGTAGGCGCCGGTCCAGCGGGCCATGACGAGCTGGGCGTCGCCGGAGACCACCTCGGCCAGGAACTTCTCCGCCCGGCCGCCGCGCAGGGTGCCCGCGGGGCGGCCGTGGTGGGTGACGGTGACGCTCGCGTCGCCGTGCTGCTCGTACTGGAATCCGGAGGGTTTCGGCATGGCCGTATGGTGCCCGCCCCCGCGGCCTCGCGTCGCGCGAATTACGGCACGGGCCGGCGCGGGCCCGTCAGTGGGGCCAGATCGGGGGGTTCGTGACGAAGTGGCCGCCGAGGTGGGCGTGGTCGGGGTTGTCCGGGTCCAGTTCGCCCTGCTCGGCGACGAGCTTCTCCGCGTACTGCTCGGAGTCGTCCTGCGGGTCGTAGCCGAGGGAGCGGGCCGTGGTCAGGTCCCACCACAGGCGGGTGTTGTCGGACGAGCCGTAGACCACGGTGTGCCGCACGTCCTCGGCGGTGAGGGCCGCGTGGAAGAGGCGCGCTCCGTCGCCGGGGCTCATCCAGACGGACAGCATCCGCACCGACGTCGGTTCCAGGAAGCAGGAGCCGATGCGCACGGAGACGGTCTCCACGCCGTGCTTGTCCCAGTAGAGCTGGGCGAGGTCCTCGCCGAAGGACTTCGACAGCCCGTAGAAGGTGTCGGGGCGGCGGGGGGTCCCGACGGGGATCAGCGGATCACCCGCGAGCGGGCGGGGGGTGTAGCCGATGGCGTGGTTGGAGGAGGCGAACACGATCCGCCCGACGCCCTCCTCGCGTGCCGCCTCGTAGAGGTTGTACGTGCCTTCGATGTTGGAGCGCAGGATCTTGTCGAACGAGGCTTCGAGGGAGATGCCCGCCAGGTGGATCACCGCGTCGACGCCCCGTACGGCCTCCCGCAGTGCGGCCCTGTCTCCGAGATCGGCGGTGATCGCGTCCGGCTCGCCCTCGACGGGAGCGACGTCGAGGAGCCGGAGGTCGTAGCCGTACGCGGGGAGCAGTCCCCGCATCAGGGTGCCCAGGCCGCCGGCGGCGCCGGTGAGAAGGACGGTACGGGGAGCTGGCATACGTGGATCTCCTCGGTGCGGGCACAGGGCGCAGGGCGCGGCGTGCGCGGACGGTGCGGGGCTGGGCTGCGGGGGGACTGGCGTACGGACAGCGAGGTGCGCGTGGCGCGCGGATGCCACGCGACCGCCCGGGATGCGTCCGGCTCATGGACGGCATTCACATGCGTGGACACGCTAGGAAGGAGTGGCGGACCGCGTCAAGTGGTGCTCCGTGCCGACCGGTCCGGTCCCGGTCCGGGTGTACGTGTCTTGACCGGCGCCGCGCGACTGCCTTAGCGTGGCAGCGTTCAGAGATATGGACACCGATCATAATTGTGCACGCCTGGATCTGCTCAGGGAGCGCCCGTGACCTCAGCCCCCCTTGCCGCCCGACTCACCACCGTCGCCGGGCCGCTCTTCTTCCCCGTCACCGCCTACGGGCCGGACGGCGCCGTCGACCTCGACGCCTTCCGCGCGCACGTGCGCACGGGTGTCGACGCCGGTGCCGCGGCCGTCTTCGCCTGCTGCGGCACGGGCGAGTTCCACGCGCTGGACCCCGAGGAGTTCCGGCTCGTCGTCGGTGCGGCCGTCGAGGAGGCCGGCGGCCGGGTGCCCGTCGTCGCCGGTGCCGGCTACGGCACGGCGCTCGCCGTCCGGTACGCGGAACTCGCCGAGGAGGCGGGGGCGGACGGGCTCCTCGCCATGCCGCCCTACCTCGTCGTCGCCGGCCAGGAGGGACTGCTCGCCCACTACACCGCCCTCGCCGCCGCCACCTCGCTGGAGACGATCGTCTACCAGCGGGACAACGCCGTCTTCACCCCGGAGACCGTCGTCGCCCTGGCCCGGACGCCCGGGATCGTCGGACTCAAGGACGGCCTCGGCGACCTCGACCTGATGCAGCGCATCGTCAGCGCCGTACGCAGCGCGCTGCCGGGCGAGGACTTCCTGTACTTCAACGGGCTGCCCACCGCGGAGCTCACCGGGCTCGCCTACCGGGGCATCGGCGTCACGCTCTACTCCTCCGCCGTCTTCGCCTTCGCCCCCGACATCGCCCTCGCCTTCTACCGGGCGCTGGAGTCCGGCGACGACGACCTGGCCAACGCGCTGCTCGACCACTTCTACCGGCCGCTCGTCGAACTGCGGGCCAAGGGCCACGGGTACGCCGTGTCGCTCGTGAAGGCGGCCGTCCGGCTGGGGGGCCTGGAGGTCGGACCGGTGCGCACCCCGCTCACCGAGCCCCCGGCGGAGCACGTCGACGAGCTCGCCTCGATCATCGCGAGCGGCCGTGCGGTGCTGGACAAGTACCGTGCCGGGGAGGGCGAGTGAGAGCCTCCGCCTTCCTGTACCCCTGGGACGTCGTGGGGGACCCGGACGCCGCGGCCCGGCTCGCCGACACCGGCGTCCAGCAGGTGACGCTGGCCTCCGCCTACCACTCCACCCGGGCGCTGACCCCGCGCCATCCCGGCCGCCGGATCGTCACCGCCGAACACGCCGCGGTGCTCTACCCGCCCGACGCCACGCGCTGGGCGGGCCGGGGGCTGCGCCCCTTCACGCAGTCCTGGGTGGCGGGCGAGGACCCGTACGGGGAGGCGGCCGAGGCCCTGGCGGGCGCGGGCCTCCAGGTGCACTCCTGGGTGGTCCTCGCGCACAACTCCCGCATGGGCGCGGAGCATCCGGAGACCTCCGTCGTCAACGCCTACGGCGACCGGTACCCCTGGGCGCCGTGCATCGCCCGGCCGGCCGTCCGCGCGTACCTGGTGGACCTGGCGGCCGAGGCCGCCGTGCGCCCCGGGACGCACGGCACCGAGCTGGAGTCGTGCGGCTGGTACGGCTTCGCCCATCTGCACGCCCACGACAAGACCTCCGGGGTCGCTCTCGGGGACGCGGCGCAGTACCTGATGTCCCTCTGCTTCTGCGCCGACTGCCGGGCCGGCTACGGCTCGGCGGGGCTCGACGCCGAGGAACTGCGTGCCGCCGTGCGCCGCGCCCTGGAACCGGTCTGGTCCGGGTCCGGCTCCGGTGAGCAGGGCTGGGCCGGGGTGGAGGAGCTGCTCGGCGCCGGACTCGCCGGGGCCACCCTGCGGTGGCGCCGCCAGGTCGCCGGGAGCCTCCAGGAGGCCGCCGTCGCCGCCGTGCGGGCCGCGGCGCCGGGGCCGGGCTTCGAGGTGCTGCTGCACGCCGACCCCGCCTCCCACCGCACCGGTGCCAACGTGGGGACGGACCCCGCCCACATCCTGTCCACGGCCGACGGCGTCGTGCTTCCGTGCACCGGCGGGGACGCGGCCCGCGAGGCGGTGCTCGGGCCGTTCGCCGGGCTCTCCGGGGTGCTGGCCGCGAACTTCAACGTGGTGAGCGGGATGGGCGGCAGCCCGGGCACCCTGGAGCGGGACGCCTCGCACGCGGCCTCGCTCGGTGCGAACCAGCTGCGCCTCTACCACGCGGGCCTGGCCTCCGGGCCGGACCTGAGCGCCGTCACGAAGGCGCTCTCCGCGGTCGGCGGCGGCTGACCCCGGGTCTCCCGCATCCTCGAAGCGCAGGTCCCCGGCCACGGGCCGGGGGCCTGCGCCTGCCGCGTTCCGGGTGCGCCCGACCGCCCTTCGACGCGTACCGGACCGGTGTTCGCCGAACTTCTTTTGCCAGAAGCGTTGACGAAACATTCCCACCGCTCTAGCTTCATCGCGTCGTACTTCGTACGTCATATATGAGACGCGATACGCGAGATGCGAGAGCTCTTCACCCATGACCTTTGCGCCTGCCCCGATTCCGTCCAGGACCCAGTACGTGCTGGAGGCGATCAAGCACGCCATCCTGACCGCGCAGCTGAAGCCAGGCCAGGCACTGGTGGAGACCGAACTCGCCGCGCAGTTCGGGGTGTCGAAGACGCCCGTACGCGAGGCGCTCAAGACGCTCGCGGGCACCGGTCTCGTGGTCATGAGCCAGTACAAGGGTGCCACCGTACGGCTGGTCGACGCGACCATGGCCCGGGAGGTGTACGACGTGCGCCTGCTCCTCGAACCGGAGGCGCTGCGCCGCTCCATCACCCGCAAGGCCTCGCTGGAGGCGGCCCAGGAAGCCCTGGAGCGCGCCGACTCGGCGATCGACAAGGCGGACAGGTCGCTGGCCAACCGGGACTTCCACCGGGCGCTGTACCTGCCCTGCGGCAACCCGCTGCTCGCCCGGATGCTCGACGAGATCCGCGACCAGGCCGCCCTCGTGTCGACCGTCGCCTGGTCGGCGATCCCGTCCTGGGAGCGCGAGGCGGCCGAGCACCGCGAGATCCTGCGGCTCGCCCTCGCCGACGACGCCACGGCCGCCGCCGCGGCCCTGCACGACCACATCGCATCGTTCGTGCGCCGTGCCTTCCCCGACGACGAAGACGGGGGTGGCGCGGCGTGAACCACCCGCTGGACGTGACCCACCAGCACCTCGACGAAAGGCTGGTCCGCATGGACCTCTCCCCGCTGAAGGCGGCCCTCGCAGACGTTGTGGCGATCCCGGTGACCCCGTTCACCGAGGACGGGAGCATCGACGTCCCGGCGCACCAGGCCCTGCTGCGGCGGCTGCTCGACGGCGGCGTCCGCATCGTCACCCCGAACGGCAACACCGGTGAGTTCTACGCGCTCACCCCCGACGAGCGGCGCACCGTCACCGAGCTGACCGTCGAGGAGGCCCGCGGCCGTGCCACCGTCCTGGTGGGGGTCGGCCACGACGTGCCGACCGCCGTCGCCGCCGCCGAGCACGCCAGGGAGAGGGGCGCCGAGATGGTGATGGTGCACCAGCCGGTGCACCCCTACGTCTCGCAGGACGGCTGGGTCGACTACCACCGGGCCATCGCCCGGGCCGTTCCCGAGCTCGGCGTCGTCCCCTACGTCCGCAACCCGCTGCTCGCCGGCGAGCGCCTCGCCGAGCTCGCGGACAGCTGCCCCAACGTCATCGGTGTGAAGTACGCCGTCCCGGACGCCGCCCGCTTCGGGGCGTTCGCGCGGGACGCCGGCCTGGAGAGGTTCGTGTGGGTCGCCGGGCTCGCCGAGCTCTACGCACCCTCCTACTTCGCCACCGGCGCCACCGGATTCACCTCCGGGCTCGTCAACGTCGCCCCCGGCGTCTCGCTCGCGATGCTGGAGGCCCTGCGCGCCGGCGACTACGTCGCGGCGATGAAGGTCTGGGAGCAGATCCGCCGCTTCGAGGACCTGCGCGCCGACCGCCAGTCCGCCAACAACGTGACGGTCGTCAAGGAGGCCCTGGCCTCGCTCGGGCTCTGCCGCCGCGACGTACGCGCGCCGAGCAGGGCCCTGCCCGAGGAACAGCGGGCCGAGGTGGCCGGGCTGGTCGCCGGGTGGTCGATATGAGCGGCACCGGCACGGCGGGGCGCCGCATCGCCCCCGAGGAGCTGCGCAGCCACCAGTGGTGGGGCACGGACGGGCTCCGCTCGTTCAGCCACCGCGCCCGCACCCGGCAGCTCGGCTACCTCCCCGAGGAGCACCTGGGCAAGCCGGTCGTCGCGATCCTCAACACCTGGTCCGACATCAACCCCTGCCACGTCCATCTGCGCGAACGCGCGCAGGCGGTCAAGCGGGGCGTCTGGCAGGCGGGCGGCTTCCCGCTGGAGTTCCCGGTGTCCACGCTCTCGGAGACCTTCCAGAAGCCCACCCCGATGCTCTACCGCAACATGCTGGCGATGGAGACGGAGGAGCTGCTGCGCTCCTACCCCGTCGACGGCGCCGTGCTGCTCGGCGGCTGCGACAAGTCGACGCCCGCGCTGCTCATGGGCGCCGCCTCCGTCGACCTGCCCACGGTCTTCGTGCCCGCCGGACCGATGCTGCCGGGCCACTGGCGCAACGAGGTCCTGGGCTCCGGCACGGACATGTGGAAGTACTGGGACGACAAGCGGGCCGGACTGATCGGCGACTGCGAGATGGCCGAACTGGAGAACGGGCTCGCCCGCTCACCGGGCCACTGCATGACGATGGGCACCGCCTCGACCCTGACGGCCGCCGCCGAGGCGCTCGGCGTCACGGTGCCGGGCGCCTCCTCCATCCCGGCCGTGGACTCCGGACACGACCGCATGGCCGCGCAGTCCGGCATCCGGATCGTCGAACTGGTCTGGCAGCAGCTGACGCTGTCGCAGATCCTCACGGCCGACGCCTACGAGGACGCCGTCGCCACCGTCCTCGCGCTCGGCGGCTCCACCAACGCCGTCATCCACCTGATCGCGATGGCGGGCCGCTCCGGGGTGAAGCTCACCCTGGACGACTTCGACCGCATCGCCCGCACCGTGCCCGTCCTCGCCAACCTCCGCCCCGGCGGGAAGTACCTGATGGAGGACTTCCACTTCGCCGGAGGGCTGCCCGGCTTCCTGGCGCGGCTCACCGACGTGCTCCACCTGGACCGGCCCACCGTCACGCACGGCACGATGCGCGAGCAGCTCGACGGGGCGCTCGTCCACAACACCGACGTCATCAGGGAGCGCGACAACCCACTGGCCGAGGAGGGCGGTGTCGCGGTCCTGCGCGGCAACCTCTGCCCGGACGGCGCCGTCATCAAGCACATCGCCGCCGAACAGCACCTGCTGCGCCACACCGGTCCCGCGGTCGTCTTCGACGACTACAAGGAGATGCAGCGCACCATCAACGACCCGGCCCTGGCCCTCACCCCGGACCACGTGCTGGTGCTCCGCAACGCCGGTCCCAAGGGCGGCCCCGGGATGCCCGAGTACGGCATGCTGCCCATCCCGGACTACCTGCTGAAGCAGGGGGTGCGCGACATGGTGCGGATCTCCGACGCCCGGATGAGCGGGACCAGTTACGGGGCCTGCGTCCTGCACGTCGCACCCGAGTCGTTCGTCGGCGGACCGCTCGCGCTGGTCCGCACCGGTGACCGGATCACCCTGGACGTCGAGGCGCGGCTGCTCCACCTCGACGTGTCCGACGAGGAGCTGGAACTGCGCCGGTCCGAGTGGACCGAGCCGCCCGCCCGCTACGGGCGCGGCTACGGCGCGCTCTACCAGGACCAGATCACCCAGGCCGACACCGGCTGCGACTTCACGTTCCTCGCCCGCCAGGGAGAGGTGCCCGACCCGTACGCGGGCTGACCGGGCGAAGAGGATTCAGCGCACCGCCTCGTCCGGAATACCGAACGGCATGCGGCAAGCGCTTGCACCATGCACCGGAAGAACGGCACATCCAGCACTTTTCCAGAGAACGGAGACGCGTCATGGCCCAATCCGCAGCCGTGGCCACACCGCCCCCCAAGGGGAAGGCGTCCAAGCGCCGCTCGGCCACCCCCCGCCGCCTGCCGTATCTGCTGATCGCGCCCGCGGGCCTGCTGATGCTGGGCTTCATCGCCTATCCGGTGGTCAGCGTCTTCTACTACAGCCTGCAGAACTACAACGTCACCAAGCCGTGGCGGAACGGCTTCGCGGGCCTCGACAACTTCACGCGGATCTTCACCGAGGACGAGCAGTTCTGGCCGACGCTCGGCTTCAGCGCGCAGTGGGTCTTCACCCAGGTGACCCTCCAGCTCGCGCTCGGCCTCGCCCTCGCGCTGATCGTCAACCAGACCTTCGTCGGCCGCGGTATCTCCCGCGCCATGGTCTTCTCGCCCTGGGCCGTCTCCGGTGTGCTGACCAGCACCATCTGGATCCTGCTCTACAACTCCTCGACCGGTTTCAGCCGCTACCTCGCGGACGCCGGGATCGGTGAGTACGGCACCTCGGTGCTCTCCGACACGGGCACCGTCTTCTGGGCGGCGACCGTCTCCGAACTCTGGCGCGGGGTCCCCTTCTTCGCCATCCTCATCCTCGCCGACCTGCAGTCCGTCTCCAAGGAGCTGTACGAGGCGGCGTCGGTGGACGGCGCCGGCCGGCTGCGGCAGTTCTTCCACATCACGCTCCCGCACCTGCGCGACGCGATCATCCTGGCCACCCTGCTGCGCGGGGTCTGGGAGTTCAACAACGTCGACCTGCTGTACACCCTCACCGGTGGCGGACCCGCGGGCGAGACCACCACCCTCCCGCTCTACGTCGCCAACACAGGCATCGAGGGCCACGACTTCGGATACGCGTCCGCGCTCACCACCGTCGCCTTCGTGATCCTCCTCTTCTGCTCGATCGTCTATCTGCGCCTGAGCAAGTTCGGAGGCGACAACAAGTGACCGCCGCACTCGTGGAGAAGAAGGACGCCCGTACGCCGGGCCCGTCCCGGGGCAGCTCCGCCCCACCGCCCTCCTCGCCCCGCCGCGTCAAGCGCGAGCGTGCCTTCGACGACGTACCGCGCTGGCAGATCTATCTGCCGCTCGGCCTCTACCTGCTGTTCACGCTCGTCCCCTTCTACTGGATGCTGCTCTTCGCCGTA
>Ga0164308_10000353_pt1 | contig 25009 bp, 50 predicted proteins | sample Whisoiple_246_MG_FD_109983 | JGI IMG/M metagenome (GOLD analysis project Ga0164308, IMG submission 109983) | Soil microbial communities amended with fresh organic matter from upstate New York, USA - Whitman soil sample_246_MG | ecosystem: Environmental > Terrestrial > Soil > Unclassified >... | reverse complement strand
GAGCCTGATCGGAGAGGGCGCGATCGCCTTCGAGTGATCGGCTTCACTCCGAGTGAATCGAGAGGAACCACCATGCCGAACCCCGGCGCCCGTCAGCCCACCATCACCATCGACCACCTGCGTGCTCGCTACATCCGCGAGGACGGCGTGCACTTCATCCACGCGGGGTGCTACGGGGACGAGAGCCCCGCGTACATCATCGAGGAGGCAACCACGGGCGAGCAGTTGGCCACGGTCACCGTCAGCATGCAGGGCTACGGCGTGAAGCCGGACGCCGGGTGCATCTTCGTCAAGGACTACGGCGAGAACGAGGGCCTGGCGCAGGCGCTCGTCGACGCGAACGTCATCCGCCTGACCGGGCGCACCTTCGACGCGGGCTTCGCGGTCGGCGGCGCGGTCGAGGCCGTGATCATCCGATGACGAAGCGCCTCGCCGAGCACCTGCCCCTGCCGGGCAGCCACTTCGACGGCGGCACCGTGGCCGCGTCCGTGATCCTGAACGACGACGCCGACACGCCGCTGCACTGGGCGGCCGTCCTGCTCATGCGCAGCCCGCCGTTCTACCTGGTCGTCGAGTGTGAGGGCTCCGAGCCGGTCGTGCGCACGGCCTACGAGAACATCATCCCCGCGGTCGAGGCGTACAGCGCCGACACCGGCGGGTACTGACCGGTTCACCTGAGGTGAACGCCTACGCCGAGAGGTTCCCGATCATGCACGCCTTCGTCACGATCAACCGTCCGGGCTTCATGCCGGACGACATGCCCGAGCCCGTCGCCGTCACGTCGGTCGAGGAGGCGATCGCCATGCTCCGCGAGGAGATCGCGCTGACCGCCGAGGTGCACGACATGAGCGACGCGCCCGGCATGGACGTGCTGCTGGCCGCACTGGAGCACGGCGCCAACGGGACGCGCGCCGAGGACGAGGCCGACCGGATGATGCTCGGCCAGATGCGCCTGCTCATCGAGGTCACCGGCGCCGTGGCGATCCCCGTCTGCGGCTACGTCCACACCCTGTCGATCGAGCGCTGATCGACTTCACCCGAAGTGAACCGTGCACTACAACGAGAGGAACACCAGCATCATGGGAACGCGAAGCGCAGTCGGACCGGACTCCACCGTCAAGCGCGGCCGGTACGTGCACTGGGATGGCTACCCGAGCGGCGTCGGCAAGGCGCTGCTGGCGATCGTCCAGCGTGACGGCGTCGAGAGGGCGCGCGAGGTCATCACCGCCAACTTCTACGGCTGGTCCACCCTCGACCCCGAGAAGAAGGCGGGCGAGCCCTACCTGGGCGCGAACCGGGCTCACATCGTGCCCGGTTACGGCGAGGCCTACTCGCACGCCGAGCAGCCCGACGGGTGGGTCACCGAGACGAGCACCTGGGGCATCGAGTTCGGCTACCTGCTCGGCGACGACGCGCTGCACGTGCACCGCGTCTCGTTCAACGGCCAGTGGACGCCGATCGCGACCATCCCGTACGCCGACGCCGACGCCGCTGACCAGATCCCCCTGATCGGCTGACCCGCTTCACTCCGAGTGAACCGACGAGAGGACACCACCATGGAGCACCTGATGCCCCTGTCTAACGAGGGCCGCGAGAGGTTGGCGCGCATCGCCGCCAGGCACGTCGCCGCCATCGACGCCGCCGAGGTGCACGACTTCCAGGCTTGCGAGCGGGCCTGGACCGAGGCCGGTCGCGAGGTCGCCGCCCTCCTGGCCGTAGGCGGCATGGCCGACGAGGCGATCAAGGACGCCGCCCGTCTGCTGTTCGTGCCGATCGACGAGGCCGAGGACAGGTGGCTGGCGCGATGACCAGGACCATCGACTACGAGGCCGCCAACCGTGGCTGGCCGAAGCAGAAGGCCGCGCTCACCCGAGCGATCAACTCCGGCGACCCCGAGAAGGTCAAGGCCACCTGCAAGAAGGCCGTCAACGAGTGGGAGAAGTGGGGCTGCTGGCCCGACGAGTGGTCCCGCTTCCAGCGAGCGCTCGACGACGCGCTCGGCTGGTCGTCGAACCTGCAACTCGAAGACCTGGTCGACTGACCAGTTCACCTGAAGTGAAGGGAGGACCATGCCCAGGCAGCCACTGCCCGAGCACCTGACCCCTACCACCGCGGCGATCCTCGCCACCTATGCCCGGGCCCTGCCCGAGGAGATGGACGAGGGTCGCCGCTGGTATCCCCGAGCGTTCGACCTGGCCCGTGGGCTGGACCCCGAGCGCCCGCACCGTGCGGCTGGCGTGATCGCCGCGCTGTCCCCGCAGATGCCGTGGGAGCGCAACGCTGTGCTCGCTCGGCGCACGTACGAACTGGGCTACGTGCCCGGCGGCCAGACCGGCAACAACGTGGCGAAGGCGGAGCGCATCCTGGCGGGCGAGGACCCGCTGGACGTGCTCGGCGGCGACAAGGTGCGCGCCTTCTACCGAGCCATCGTCGGTGAGGACGCCGTCGTGATCGACCGTCACGCCTTCGATGCCGCGATCGGCGCCGAGTGCACGGACGAGACGCGCCGGGTGCTCATGCGAGTCGGCGTCTACGAGCGCTTCAGCGAGGCGTACGTCGAGGCCGCCAGCACGGCGCTCATCCCTGCCAGCGCACTCCAGGCGATCGTCTGGCTGGCGTGGCGGCGCCTGATCGGTGTCGCCGCCGACGGCAACCGCCGCGGCGCTGGCTCACGCAGCCGGGCCATCCCGAGGCTGTGACTGGTGAAGGTCGGGGCGCCGCAGTGTGCCCCGACCTTCACTCCGAGTGAATCACCCATCGAGAGGACCTGCACCATGGCCATCACCGTCAACCCCACCGTCACCATCACGCCGCTGCCCGAGGACCGGCTGCTCGGCTTCTACACCGAGATCGGCACCGTCGACCGCTTCACCATCCTCCAGGCGCCGAACGGCGTGGGCTTCGCGCTGGAGGAGACCGCCGAGCCCCAGCCGGGCGAGCGCCGCAAGACGTACACGTTCGACATCAGGCCCGTCATCATCGCGGCGGCCGGGCAGATCATCGGCTGACCGCTTCACTCCAAGTGAACCCTGCACTGCAACGAGAGGAACACCACCGTGAACGACTTCCAGCCGGGCCAGAGGGTCCGCATCGTCTCCCCGATCCCGGACAACTCCGACCGCCTTCGGGAGTGGCTGACCGGCCGCATCGGGACGTACGTCGGGCCTGACCCCGCGTCGGGCAACCCCGTGGTCAAGCCCGACGACGACTACCCCGAGGGCTTCAACCTCACGGTCCAGGTCCGCCACCAGGGCATCGTCGTGGCTGCGATCGAGGCCACCCGCTCGACCCCGAAGCCGGGCGACCGGGTGCGCATCACCGAAGCGCTGCCGATGGCGCAGCAGCGCTACCGCGACTTCGTGGTGGGCAAGGAAGGCGAGTTCATGAGGCCCAACACTGGTGGCCTCGGGCTCGTCATCCAACTGGACGAGGACCTGCCACCGATGTTCAGGTCCGCGTACGGCGACCGGGGCGCGGTCGTCCATGCCGTCGAGGTCATCACGTCCACCGGGTACCAGGCTGGCGACCGCGTCCGGGTGCTCGCCGTGTCGCCGGACGCCAGTGCGAGGTACCGCACCTGGGCGGTGGGGCGGCACGCGACCTACGTGCGGCCGTCGACCCACCACACGGGCGGTCACATGGTCCGCTTCGAGGAGCCGAACCCGAGCGGAAGCACGTCGCCACAGTGGGCGCTGAAGATCGAGCACACCACCGCTCGGCCGGAGGTCACCCGCGAGGTGGCCGAGGCCGAGCAGGCGGCGCACGAGCGGCGGGTCGACACCTTCCTGGACCTGCTCGCAGAGCAGGCGGAGAAGGAGGAGTGGTGCGAGCGGTACGAGGCGATCGTCGGCGAGGTCGGACTCACGGCACGGCGCTGCAAGCAGGAGCCCGAGGCGCGTGACGTCGACGTCGAGGTGACGTTCACCTACTCCGCTCGGCTCGACGCCATCGTCGACATGATCGAGGGCATCACCACGCCGGGCGACGACGAGGACATCACGTTCGGGTTCGTCCGGGAGTTCACCATCCCCGAGGTGCCGGGCGGCGAGGACGTGGACAACGACCGCGTCGAGGCCGTGCTGCGCCGCGAGGGCCACACGGGCTACGACTCGTACGAGTTCGAGGTCACGAACGACCCGAGCGCCGAGGACTGACCGACCCGCTTCACTCCGAGTGAACCCTGCACTTCCACGAGAGGACACCACCATGAGCACCATCATCAGCAAGGACCCGATGACCACCGCAGCCGCTGCGGTTCCGGGCTGGAGCGCCGGACTGCATGTCCACGTCGTCCACCCCGACGAGGAGTTCGACGGCCTGGAGGGCTGGACGGTCAACGGCCCGGGCGGGCGGGCCACGGTCCTGGCGGCCGACCCGAACGAGGGACGCATCTTGACCCTGGAGAACTGGACGTCCATCGAGATCGTCGAGGACAACCTGCTCGACGTGAAGGTCGGCGACCTGGTCACCGCGGTCGCACCGGCCCCGTGGCACGGTCACGGCTACGCCGACTGGGTCGTCGGCAAGACTGGCGTGCTCGTCCAGATCAACCAGCGCGAGCCTGACGACGACCGACTGATCACCTACTCGGTCGACTTCGGCAACACCGGCGACGAGTGGGGTGGGCGCCGTGAGGTGCTCGGCTTGCGCAAGGCCCGGCCGGGCGAGACCACGGCGGGCACCTTCGAGAGCGGGACCGTGTCGTACGAGCGCTTCAACGGTGGCGACGATGTGACGCGGGGGCTCACCACCGCGGTCAACGGTGGCGAGTTCCGCGACGGCCGGTTCCACGGGGTTGGCGCCGAGCCGCGGCCCGTGGCCGAGCCCGTCTCCCAGATCAACTACGGCCGCATGGTCGAGGAGATCCAGCAGCGCGAGCGGGACCTGGTCGCGAAGGTCCTGGACGTCGCCGCACGCGAGGGCTACACCGACCTGGCCGGGCGGCTGCTCGACGAGGCCGGGTTCCGCCGGACCAAGACCTTCCACGTGGAGGCCACCGTCCGGGTGCGCTTCGACTTCGAGGTCGAGCCCGACGACATCGCGCTCGACCTGAACACCGACACCGGCCCGCAGGAGGTGCGCCGCCGTGTCGTCGCGGCGCTCGCCGCTCAGGGGGTCGTCGTGGCGCACAGCCAGACCGACCCGATCAGCGTCACGCAGCGCTGAGTTCTCACACGGGTGCGGCTTCACTTCGAGTGAACCGCACCCGTGTGTTACCCTTGCAGTACACCGCAGCATTCCTGAGAGGAAACACACCATCATGTCGATCGACACCAGCCTCACCGTCCCCCAGTCCGTCGTCTGGCGCGGCTTCGCCGAGAAGGGCGCGAGCATCTGGGCGGACAGCCAGTCCCGCTTCCAGGGAGGCATCCCCGTCGAGAAGGTCCGCGACGAACTGTTCGGGTGGGAGGCCCTGGAGGCCACGCTCACCGCGACCGTGCTCGACGAGGACGGCGCCATGCAGGTCGCGGTCCCGAAGCACAAGGCGATCGTCCGCTCGGACACCGGCGCCGTGCTGGGCATCCACGGCGCGACCTCGTACACGGTCCACCAGTACCGCGAGTGGCTGCTGACGCAGGTGGCCAACCTGCTCGACGCCGATCTGGCGATCGCCGGTGCCGGGCTGTTCCGCGGCGGCGCTCTCGCCTTCGTCCAGATCGAGATGGCCGAGACGCTCCAGGTGCACGGCGTGGAGTACCGCCCGTACCTGACGGCGGCCACGTCGCACGACGGCTCGATCGCCACGACGTACACCACCGGCGCGACGGTCGTCGTCTGCACCAACACCCTCGCGGCGGCGCTGAAGTCGGCCAACCGCACGAAGGTGAAGCACACCCGCAACTCCGGGCTGGCGATCGCCGACGCCCGCTCCGCCCTGGAGATCGTCTACCAGGAGGCGGAGAACTTCACCGAGGAGGTCGAGGCGCTGATCGCTCAGCGCGTCACCGACGAGCAGTGGAAGACGTTCGTCGACGCCTACACCGGGCTCGGCGTGCTCGACAAGAAGGGCGTGACCGAGGGCCGGTCGCGGACCATCGCCGAGCGCAAGGCCGCGGACCTGCGCCACCTCTACACCGAGGACGAGAAGGCCGCGCCGTGGGCCGGGACCGCGTGGGGCGTGCTCGCCGCCACGTCGACCGCCCGCCACCACCTGGACACCGTCCGGGGCATGGAGCGCGGCGAGCGCAACACGATGTCGATGGTCATGGGCACGCACCAGGCCGCCGACCAGAAGGCGCTCACGCTGCTCAACCAGGTGCTCGCTGGCGCCTGATCCACAAGCCGGGTGCGGCGGGGAGGGAGGTCCCCCCGCCGCACCCATTCACCTGAAGTGAAGTCACGAGAGGAACACACCATGGCGTCTCAGGCGCAGCACGCTCGCATCACGGTGGCCGAGGTCAAGCCCGGCCACAGCATCCCCAACCTCGACAACGGCTACGTCTTCGAGGTCGAGGAGAACAACGGCTACTTCTCCACCCCGGGTGGCGGACGGTTCTCGACCCAGATGGACGACGACATCATCTGTATCTCGATGCACGACGGCATGGGCAACGAGTTCTACCTGCTGGCCCACGGCGACATGCCGATCACGGTCGACCAGGTCGAGCCGCAGTGGGTCGGCTGACGTGAGCCGCACCGCCAACATCCACCTGCGGCTGACCGAGTTCCAGTACCGCGTGCTGACCATGGCGCTGGCCGAGTTCGAGGAGCGCCAGCCGACGGACAGTACGAGCGCGAACGCCGCCCGCGTGGTGACGCAGCGCATCGACGACCGCCTGAAGTGGTCGTCCCAACGCAAGGGAGAGAGGACACCATGAGCGCGATCGAGAAGCAGGCCTGCACGTGCACCACCGAGCCGGACGTCGAGTGCCCGATCGACGGGCTGTGCGCCACGTACGGCCACCCGTGCCGGTGTGAGACGCACGGCGGAGCGCTGGCGTACATCGCCGACTCCGACGACATGAGGGCGCACCTGGAGAAGGCTGGCGTCGTCGGCCCGAGCCTGCACCCGAAGGTCCGCAGCGAGAGCCACCACGATCGGTGGAACGGCTGGAACACGGCCGTCGCTACCGGCGTCGACACGGAGGGTCGGCCGATCGTGGTGGACACCTGGTACTTCGCCAGCGGCAGCATCCACCATTCGTACGGGCTGGCTGGACGCGGTCCGTCGCTGATGTCCAAGGATGCCTTCGACCTCGTCGCCTACCCGGCGCTGATGTTCGCGGCCTACGCCGACATCCGCCACCCCGAGCACACCCCGAAGAAGGAGGACTGATGGCGTACCCGGAGGACCATCTCGGCAGCGTGGTCAACGTCGAGTTCCGCTGCACCTACGTCAAGGTCGGGGGCGACAACCCGGGCTACCGGGTGAAGGTCGCGAGCGAGGACAAGGAGTCGTCGCACTTCTTCATGCTCGCCAGCCGGGCCACGGCCGAGCAGCAGCGCGACCGTGCGCTGCGCACCGCGGCGGCCTGGCAGTACCTGCTCGACGAGGGCGCCGTCCGCTAGTTCACTCCGAGTGAACCTTGCACTACCGAGGGGGAACCATCGACTGCGACCACATCCAGATCGACCCGAGCCAGCGCACCGTGCCGGTCGGGCGCAAGACCATCACCATGCACGTCCTGCGGTGCCGCGAGTGCGGCGTCGAGGTCGGGCTGATCATGCCGATCCCGTCGGCAGGAAGGAGTACCTCGTGAGCATCACCGTCGACGCGCCGCCGCCGAACGGCCGCTACCGCCCCCGCACCCACAAGTACGACTGGGAGGGGGTGCGAGCGAGATTGACCGAGCACCCGAACGAGTGGGTCGTCGCGCTCGACGAGGTCGCCAAGTCGGTCGTGCCGTGGCTGCGCAAGGAGGGGCCGGTCGTGCTCGGCGACATCCGGGGCGAGATCGAGTACGTCCTTCGGGACACCCGGACGTCGGGCACCACGCTGGTCGGCACGCTGTACGGGCGCTACACCCCTGGCACTCCGGCGCCGCCCGCCAGCGCAGCCCTGCTGACGGACGAGCAGGTGCGCGAGATCCGTGCTCTGCGTGCTGCCGGGCGCACCCTGCGCTCGATCGCCCAGGAGTTCGGCATCCACGTCACGTACGTCAGCCGCCTGGTGTCCGGCAAGTCCCGCCCCGAGGCCGGTGGCCCGGGCGTCGAGAGGGGGCAGTCGCCCGAGACTGTCCAGGCGATCCGCGAGGCTGCCGCTGCGGGGGGCACGGCTCGCGCCCTGGGGGCACAGTACGGGCTCTCTGCACAGCGGATCTCGCAGATCACCTCGGGCAAGTCCTACGAAGCCGCACCGGGCCCGGTGCGCGGGAGGGACTACTGATGGCATCGGTCTGCGCCTTGCCCGGCTGTGAGAAGCCGGGCAAGGGGCGGCTGTGCTCGATGCACGCTGCGCGGCGCCAGAAGTACGGCTCGCCAGACGACTCGGCGCTCACCCAGCCGCTCCACGGGTATAGCCGACACCCGCTCTACGACACCCATCGCGACATGGTGGCGAGGTGTCACAACCCGACGTGGATCAACTACAAGAACTACGGCGGGCGCGGCATCGCCGTGTGCGAGCAGTGGCGCACTGACGTCGGTGCGTTCATCCGGTGGATCGAGGCCAACCTCGGCACACGCCCCGACGGGCACTCGCTCGATCGGATCGACGGGAGCCGTGGCTACGAGCCGGGCAACCTGCGCTGGGCCACGCGAGTGGAGCAGCGCGCGAACAGACGGGAGGGGTAGATGTCTCTGCCTCGCGTAACAGTGGCCGGTCGCATGGTTGACGACCCCGATCTCCGCTTTAGCCCCCAGGGCAAGGCGGTCGCCAGGCTCCGACTGGTGGCGAACGATCGCAAGAAGGAGGGCGACCAGTGGGTGGATGGGGACACCCTCTGGATCAACGCGACCGTCTTCGGCAAGCCTGCCGAGAATGCCGCGGAGAGCCTGAAGAAGGGCGACCTCGTGGTCGTCACAGGCAGGCTCCGCACCGAGTCCTGGGAGAGCGACGGCCAGAAGAAGTCGGCCATCGTGCTCATCGCGGACCAGGTCGCCGCGGACCTCACGTTCCGGGTGCTGCCTCACGGTGGCGCTGGGCACGCTGCGGCCGCTGCGGAGATCGGGGCGGACCAGGGGCAGGACCCGTGGGCCACCCCGGTGGGCTCGCCGGAGCCTGGCTTCTGACCGGTCGGGGGCGCCGCCATGACCGGCGCCCCCGACCTTCACTTCGAGTGAACCCTGCACTACCGAGAGGAGCACCACCGTGGACATCGTCATCAACACCAGCGACCCCGAGTCGATCGACCCGGACGCGATCAAGGCCGCCGTCGAGGGGCTGGGCTACTTCGTCCATGCCGTCCACATCGAGGGCGAGGAGGAAGGCCTCGGCGCGTTCGAGCAGCGCATCACGGACGCCGTGCTGGCCGCACACCCGACAGCGACCCGCTGGACCGCCGGGACGGTCGAGTACGACAACGGCTACTGGCTCTCGTCCAGCCTGGTGGTCGCCACGCCGAACGGCGAGGTGGGGTTCGACTCCGACCAGTTCGAGGACGACCTCACCGCGATCACCGAGCGCGTGGGGCCGCTCGGCCGCCACGACGAGCACGAGGTTGAGATCAAGCAGAGCGGAGGCGACCGTGGCTGAGTACACGACCTTCACCAGAGCCGGACTGCGCGGCTTCGACCGAGCCGCGCAGGACCTGGCGCTCGAAGCCATGGAGATGGGCTGGACCGGGTACATGGGCACCCGAGGGCACCTGATCCTGCGGGCGCCGGACGGCGAGGCGACCATGTCGATCTCGCAGAAGACAGGCAACGGCCGGGCGGGCAAGAACATGCGCGCCACGTTCGAGCGCTGGAAGCGCCAGCAGGACCCGCACGTGGACGAGGCTGTCCGCGAGATCGAGGTCACCAGCCAGATCGACAGAGGCAACGCGGCGTTCCTGGACCTGGTCCGCAAGAACAACCCCGACCACGACGGTGCGGTCGTGCTGTGCCGTCTCGCCCTGGAGGACGAGCGCGTCCGTGCCCACCTGATCGAGACCGCACGCCACATGGACGAGCGGAAGATTCGCTCGTTCGGCGACCGCGTCGCGATGGTGTGGGAACTGCCCGACGGGGAGCAGCGCGCGTGGAAGGGACGCTGGCTCGTCTACAACCCGCAGACCAAGACACCCGTCGCGTGGGGCGGACTGCGGATGCGCACGATCGACGACGCCTACGCCATGATGCGCGAGGCGACGGCACTCGGCGGAGTCATCGACCCGGGCGCCGACAAGCCGCACGTCTGCGCCGACTGCGGGCGTGCGTTCCGGCTGCCGATGCACCTGGCTCGGCACCGCGCGAGCAAGCACCCCGAGTTCCTGGGGCGGCACGAGGACATGACGCTCACGGGCGGAGACGTCCTGCCGTCGCTGGTCGTCCCCGAAATCACCCCGCCTGACGACGATGCAGCCACACCAGCGCCCGAACAGGGCGCGGCCGGGCAGGGCGCGGCCGGGCAGTCGGAGCCGGACGAGCAGTCGACGCTCTCAGAGGCCTTGACGGTCCTGAAGGCCGCGGGGGCTGCCGCAGAGTGGGTGGCTCGCGAGATCGAGCGCGAGCGATCGGAGGTCCGGCGCGTCGGCCGGGCGCTCCAGGCCGAGACCCGGGCACACGAGGAGACGAAGGTCGAACTTCTCGTGGCCCGTGAAGCACTGGCTGCCGCCGAGGAGCGCGCAGCCAGCAACGAGCGGGCGGCGTCTGACTACGCCGCCCTGCGAGAGATGCTGCTCAGCAGCAAGACTGGAGTGGACGCATGACGAACAACACCGAGAAGCCCGGCGCCGACGACACGGTGCCCGAGGTTCTTCGCACCCGCAAGGAGGCGAAGACCGAGGCCCAGTGGGAGAAGGCGCTGTCCGAGGCCCGCAGCAAGGCGGTCGCGGTCCTGCGCAACGAGAACCAGGAGCGCTTCACCGAGGTGCTGGTCGAGGAGATGGCCAAGCGCGGCTTCCTCTACGAGCCGCGGCCGTCGGCGAAGGAGCGGGCCAAGGCCCGTCTGCTCGCGCTGGCCAAGGAGGCTGGCCTCACCGTCACCATCGAGGGCTGAGTTCACTCGGGGTGAAGCGGGGCGGGGCCCCTCTCCGGTTAGGAGAGGGGCCCCGCGAGAGGACCAGCGGCCGACGAGCGGCGAGGCGAGGGCACCACCCCTGGCCTCGTGAGGCTGGCGAGGTACAGCGTACGTCAGCGGGCGGACAGGTTGCCGAGCGCGAGCGCGTTGCCCGCCGCCCCGAGTGCACCGAGCGCCACACCGACGTCCGGGTAGCCGAGCGCCGCGACGGCCGGGCCGATGCCGACGCCGATGATGATGCCCGCGATGTAGCCCGCAACGCGGACCTTCTTCGGCACGGCTGGGAGGTCTGCGCTGTCGATCTTCTCGTCCATGCAGCGCAGGCTACGCCGGACGACCGGACGGGTCTACAGTGACCCGAGCAAGCGAGAAGCCCCCCGGGCTTCCCAGCGTTGACGCGCTGGGCGGGAGGCTTCTCGACGGATGAACGACGCGAGCGACAGGGTACAACACGCCCCGCGAGTCTCGCGTCCCAACGGAGGGACGAACTTGCCTACACACGACGGCTACGGCCTCGATCCGGCGGCGCGCGGCGCATGGACGCCCGCCTGGCTGTTCATGGACCCCGACGTGCCCGGTGAGGCGCTGCGGCTCTACGCCTACCTGCGCATGCGGGTGAACAACGACACCATGCTCTGGCGGATGCCGCGCCAGGAGATCGCCGACGACCTCCACTGGTCGCTCCAGAAGGTCGACCGGATGAAGGCCGCGCTGGTCGACGTCGGCGCTCTGCGCATCCGCGCCCGGCACAACGACCGCGGCCACGACTGGAACGAGTACAGGGTCGAGGATCGCCCGCCCGGTGGGCCTCAGATTTGAGGCCCACCTAGCCCCAAAGTTGGGGCCTCAACACCAGTACCCCCACACCAGAACCCAACCACCCCGTGATCGGGTACATCTTTCATCTCACCTACGTAGCCCAGGAGCAGACGAATGAGCGAAGTCGACGAGACGCAGACCCAGGTCTCTGGCTCACAGTCCACGGCCGCCGTCGAGATCGCGCTCATCAGCGCGGCCATGGTGCAGCCAGCCCGCGTGTTCGATGACGCGGACCACGTCACCCCCACGATGTTCTCCAGCCCGCTGTCCGGCTTCGTCTGGTCGGTGGCCCAGGCGGTCTACGAGCGCGAGCGCGGGCTCGACGCTGCGCTGCTGCTGAGTGCGTGTCAGGGCGACCCGGTCTATCGCGACGCCGGAGCCCGCGTCGTCGAGTGCGTGACCGCGGGCGGCATGCCGTCGCTGGCCGGTTCGTACGCCAGGGACATCCACGACGCGTACACCCGGCGGCAGTTGGGCGGCGTCTCACTGCGCATCCGCCAGGTCGTCGACGACGGCGACATGCCCACCGACGAGATCGTGGAGAACGCCCGAGCCTGGATCGACCAGTGCGACGAGACGATCACCCAGGCGCCGATGATCGGCGAAGACCTGGAGGGCTGGACCGAGCAGTGGATGAACGGCGTGCGGCTCGTGCCGTTCCCGTGGGAGTCGCTGAACCGCGCGGCCGGTGGGCTGGCCCCCGGTGCACTGACCGTCGTCGCCGGTGCGCCGTCCAACGGCAAGTCGATCCTGGCGCTCCAGGCGGCCGAGGGCGTGGCCGGGAACGGACTGGCGGTCTCCTACTCCAGCACCGAGATGACCCAGCGCGAGTTGATGAACCGGCTCGTGGCCGCAGCGTCCGAGGTGTCCATCACCAAGATCCAGCGGCACGAGGCGGACGACGACGAGAAGGCTCGCTGGCGTGCCGCGTCCCGGCGCGTGGCCACCCTCCCGATCGCGGTCAACCCCCGCACCACGGTGAGCGTGCGCGGCATCCGCTCGCACGCCCGCTCGCTCATGCGCAGGGGGCCGCTCGGCGCGATCGTCGTCGACTACCTCCAGCAGGTGGACTCGACGTCGCACAAGCACAGCGAGTACGAGGCGATGAACGAGGTGTCCAAGCAGTTGAAGGCGCTCGCGCTGGAGATGCAGGTGCCGGTCATCGTGGTCTCGTCCGTGAACCGCAACCGCCGCCAGGGGCAGAACCCCCGCGACGTGCCGCCCACGCTGGACGACCTGCGCGGCTCGGGCACCATCGGCCACGACGCTGACCTGGTGATCTTCACCGAGATCGACCCGGAGGACCCGGGCACCGCGCTGCTCTACATCGCCAAGAACCGCAACGGCGAGCGGAACACGTGGGTGAACCTGCGCAACCGCTCGTACGTCATGCGCTTCGACGACCCGTCGCACCGTGGCGGCGGCCTGTGACCGCCGACGAGGTCGCGCTGCACCAGACCCTGGCCGAGCACCTGGGTGCCTGGGTCACGGCCGACCAGGCGCACGAGATGGTTACCGCGCTGGAGGAGCGGGGGTGGCGGCTGGAGCCCCTACCCCGCAACGGGTGGGACCTCCTCGACGCCGAGTAAACGTATACGCTAAACTGGGCACATGGCCCGAGCGACACCCATTCCCGACAGCGCGCGCATCGCGGTGGAGACCCGTGACGGCGGCTGCGTACGGTGCGGGGCGCCGGGTGGGAACTTCCACCACCGGCGCTCCCGCTCCGTCAGGGATGCCCTGACCCACAGCCCCGGCAACGCCGTCATCCTGTGCGGCTCGGGCACCACGCTCTGCCACGGATGGGTGCACGCTCACCCCGCCGAGGCTCGCGGCAGCGGCTGGATCGTCAGCCGATTCATCGCCGACCCGGCCACCGAGCCGGTCTGGACCATCCGCCACGGATGGGTCCTGCTCGACCACGACGGACATTTCACCCTGGCCAGGGACACCGCTGGCGAGGACCGTCACCAGTGACCCCCCGCACCGCGGGGACCAACGAGAGGATCAGCATGTTCAAGCACAAGATCGGGGCTGCGCTCGCCGCGCTGTCCCTGGCGGCTGCGGGGGTGATCGGCTTCCAGGTGGCGGCCGAGGCCCACACGCCCACCGCCAGCGCGACCTGTTCGGCGCTGACCGTGGCGCTGACGAACTACTCCAGCGAGGACGAGAACGAGGTCTCCGTGCTCATCGACGGCGACATCGTCGTCGACCACAAGGCGTTCGGCTCGTCGTACTCCAAGACGCTGCCGTTCGACGACCAGTACGTCGCCCACACCTGGAAGGTCATCGTCCGCACGGACGCCGACCCCGTCGGCGCGAAGGGCTGGTCGAAGAACCTGACCGGCACGAGCGTCCCCTGCGAGGCGCCGGACACCTCGGGCAAGAAGATCCAGTTCTGCCACGCGACCTCCTCCGAGACGAACCCGTACAACCTGATCGACACGTCGGTGTTCGCGTTCTACAACGGCGGCCACGTCGACCACGAGGGCGACATCTACCCGGCCGGGTCGTTCGAGAAGGGCAACAAGACCTTCTCGTGGGAGGCGCAGGGCGACCTGTCGCTGCTCCAGTACCCCGACTGCGCGAAGCCCGACGAGGCGGCTGAGGTGCCTGCCGTCGAGGTGCTGGCCAGCGTCTGCTACGAGGGCGTGCCGTCCGACGTGAAGGTCACGCTGACCTACGCCCACGGCGCGGTCACCGCGGCGTCCATCAACGGCGACCCGTTCGACGTGTCCGGCTTCTACTCCGGGCTCTACACGAACCCGCCCGCCGGGCACTACGTGGTCACCGTGACGGCCGACAAGGGCTACTCGTACGGCGACTCGAAGACCAAGACGCTGACGTTCGACGTCCCGGCGCAGGAGGACTGCCCCGAGCCGCCGAAGGCTGCGGCCCCCGAGGCCCCGAAGGTCAAGGACCTCTGTGGCGTCGAGAACGACCACTACGGCCTGCCCTCGACCGAGGGCGTCGTCTACTCCCGCGACGGCAAGGACGTCCTGGCGAACCTCGCCGAGGGCTACTCCTCGTGGAGCGACATCCCGACCGGTTGGGCTGCCGAGTCCGAGGCTGAGGACGCCACGCTGCGCTGGGCCTTCCAGCCCGGCGACTTCAGCACCGAGCCCTGCGTCGTCGACGCTTCGTGGAGCCTGGACATCGTCCAGCCCACCTGCGAGACGTCCGGCTCGATCGCCCTCACCGAGGACTCGACCGGCGTGACGCTGACCTCCACGCGGATCGGTGACACGTTCTCCTACCAGGTGCGAGTCGCGTTCCTCGACGGCTTCATCAAGGCCGCTCCCGAGGGCTGGGACCTGGTCGACGGCGTGGCCGAGCGGACCATCGTGCTCGACGACCCGTACTGCCCCGTCACCGTGACGCCGGAGACGCCGACCGTCAGTGACGTCTGCGGCGTGGACGACGACTCGCTCCTGGTGCCCGCCGACGGCGGCGGGATCGCCTACCTGGTGGACGGCGACGAGACGTCGGCCACCGTCACGGCGACCCTGGAGGACGGCTTCACCTGGGGTGAACTGCCCGAGGGCTGGACGCTGAGCGAGGGCGCGGCCGTGTGGACCTACGAGTTCACCGACGTGCCGTGCGAGGAGCCCACGCCGACGCCGACGCCGACCGAGCCCACGCCGACTCCCACGGAGCCGACGCCGACCCCGACGACGCCGACGCCCGCTCCGACCGAGCCGAGCGTGACGCCCACCCCGAGCGACACCCCGACGCCGGTCGACAACCCGAAGCCCCCGCAGCGCCGGACGCCCCCGCTGGCGTCCACCGGCTCTGAGGGTGCCGCCTACGTGTTCGGTGCCGGTCTCGGTGCCATCGCGCTGGGCGCCCTGGCCGTGGCGATCGTTCGCCGCCGCAACCAGGCCTGACAGACCGCCCGGCCCTGCGCTCCCCCCGGCGCAGGGCCGGGCCCTTCATCTTCGAGAGGAACCCACCATGGTCTACCCCGCTCCCGACGGCTTCGTCGACGTCGACGTCTACCTCCAGGTCGAGCCCCGCCGTCGGCAGGGCAGCGTCCAGGGTCGCCCCGGCAAGGTCGTCGAGGCCGCCGTCGTGGCCACCACGCAGAGCCGCCCGCGCAAGCCCCGCGGCGGCACCATCACTACCCGCATCACGCTGCGCATCCCGCAGCGAGCGTTCGACCCGCTGGAGCCGGAGGCGGTCATCGTGATCCCGATGGACATGACCGAGCCGCACCGCATCGAGGTTGTCGCGACGGACCCGGCCGAGTAGTTCACTTCGAGTGAACCCTGCACTACGAGAGGAAGCACACCATGAGTGGCATGACGATGGCCGAGAAGCACGGCCTGAAGTACGACCGGCTCCCCGCCTGGGTCAAGGAGGAGATCCGGCGCCTGGAGCGCGACGCCGACGAGGCCCGCGCCGAGACCGAGCGCATGAAGGGCGCGGACCCCCGCGAGGTGGTCGCGGTGCGTGATCGCCACGACGAGGCGACGCCTGTGATGTGGCGCTACCCGAACGCCGAGCGTTCGTACGACAACATCTCGTTCTTCACCGGCGAGGGGCGCGACCACAAGGAGATCATCGACGTCACACACGCCGGTGAGCGAGAGGGGATCGAGATGGTCGAGATCCGCGCGATGCACGACCTGATCGTTCGACCGGGCGGCAACAACTCGATCTACGTCTACTCGCGCTGATGGGCACCCCGGCCAACCCCCGCGGGACCACCAATGGGAACGACCGCGGCTCGGCCGAGTCCCGCCGTCGGCGGCGCGCGTGGCTCATGCTCACGTGGCCCGCCGACGTACCAGGACTCTCGCGCTGCTACCGCTGCGGCTGCCTGCTCTACAACCCGGACGACCGGAACGGAGCACAGGTGGCCACGATGGTGGCGATCGAGGGCCACCAGCAGGCCTACGTCGCGTGGCCGCTGACCGTCGACCGGATCATCCCTGGGGTGCAAGGTGGTCGGTACGTCCGCACGAACATCCGCCCCGCCTGCGGGACCTGCAACTCCAGCACGGGCGGTGCGCTAGCCAGGAGGGTTCGCCAGTGATCCCGCTCTACGTCGACGACATCGAGGTCGGCCACCTCCGCAACCTGGAGACGATGGGGATGACCACCTTCACCGTGAGCGCCGGGATCGCCGTCGTCCACGGCATCCCGCTGTGCATCATGCTCGCCCCGGGCGTGGAGTACACGGTGCAGTTCAGTGAGCACAAGATCCCGGTGCGCGTCGAGTTCTCGGGGCAGGTGATCGCTATGGCGCTCGGGACGATGCAGGTGAATCTGGGGCACCTCCCCCCGGACCAGGAGATCGTGCGCATGGCGCCCTGGTCCGCCGAGCCGGGCGTCATGCCCGAGACCTCCTCAGGCACGGTCGTCCAGATCAACACGGCACTGGGGGCGCTGGCCGCCCACTACGCAGCCACCCCCGGGCACGGTGAGGGCGCCCAGCAGATCGTCGACGGCGCGCGCCAGGCGCTGTACGCCTGGGAGGCGAGCCTGGAGGCCTTCGCGAGGCTGACCCTCGACGCTGCGCGCCGGGCGGCCGAGACGCTCGATGGGCAGGTGGCAGAGGAGGCCACCCTCCCCTTCGCGGGCACGCTCATCGCGTCGCCGAGCGTCACCCCGTCGCAGTTCTGGCACGAAGTGGCCGTCACGCTCGCCGCCGGATGGATGCCGCATGGGACCGCCTCGAAGATGCAGGCCGCGATCGACGGGATGAAGATGCAGGCCGCGCTCGGCGTGGTGATGGGCTCGTCCCTGACGGTGGCGGAGGCGAAGTACGCCCTCGGGTTCGCGGACGAGGCGGACCCCGTGGACATGACGTCGAGCGGGTACGAGGTGCTCGCCGACGACCTACTGCGGCACGTCCCTGGCGCGTCGGGCGTCAAGGTGCTTTGCCCGCACCCGGGGTGCCGCGGGACGGCCAGCCTGCGTGCCAGCATCATCGGGCTGAACGACACCCACGGCTGGTCCCGTGAGCGGATCGCCGACTGGCTGGACTCCCTGCATGAGCAGGGGATCGTGGATCTGACGGTCCAGTTCGACGAGTGAGAGGAGGAGAGATGGACACCCTGACCAAGGACGAGGTCGTCGAGAAGATCGACGTCAGCACGCTGGAGGCCCTCACCCGAGCGCCCCGGCTGTCGGACCTGATCCGCATGGGCTCGGCGGTCACCACGCAGTACAAGGGCTGGGGGGCTGGCGAGCAGGCGTGCGCGCTGGCTGCTGGCGGCCTGGCGTTCGAGGCGATGAAGAAGGCCTAGTGCTTCTCGCTTACGTGGTCGCGTCGGCGCTCGCTCTGGGCGTGTCTGCCTGGATGGAGTACCGACGCGACCGCGATTGATGTAAACTAGGCACCACGGCACGAGAGGAACACACCATGCGATTCACCCCCCTGTCGGTGCGCCCATGAGCGCCCACGACGCCATCCGGCGCGAGTCCGCCCGCGCGGAGCGGCGCAGCATCGAGCGCGAGGCGTTGGAGAACGGGCGCGTCGCGCTCATCATCGACGGCCCCGAGGCCGCGGTGCGCGCCATGCGCCCCTACGCCGCCCGCTACCAGCGGGCGCTGAAGTCCGAGGAGGACGCCAACCGTGACATCCGCCCGTGAGATCGCCCGAGCCGAGGACCGCATGCGCGAGGGCGCGATGCTGACCACCGGCGACATCGCCGCGCTGTTCAGCGTCGACGTGAAGACGGCCAACCGCTGGGGGCGCACCGGGCGCATCCCGGCTCTGCGGACGCCGGGTGGTCACATCCGCTTCCGCCCCGAGGTGATCGCCGAGATCATCGCCACCCCCGTGAAGGAGAACGACTGATGCCCCTGTCCGACCAGCAGATCCAGCGCATGCTCTTGGGCGTCGGGAAGAACCGTGTCGCCGGGCGCAGCCAGGGCGGCTCGAACGTCTCCTACATCCCGCAGCACGAGGTGCGCGCCGAGTTGATCCGCACCTTCGGGTTCGGCAACTTCGACGTCGAGATCCACGACGTCAAGTGCCTCTACGAGGAGCAGCGCAGCGGCTCCGGCAACAACAAGGACAAGGTCTACTGGTTCGTCGGCTACCGGGTGGCGTGCACGCTGACCATCCGCGACTACGAGGGCAACCAGATCGCGCAGTACACCGAGTACCACGCCGAGGAGAACGCCCCCCAGCCGAACCGCGGGGAGGCCCACGCGCTCGCGCTGACGGCCTGCGAGTCCTACGCCATGCGTCGGGCGGCGATCAACCTCGGCGACCGCTTCGGGCTCGGGCTCTACAACGCGGGCTCGATGACGCCGATCGTCAAGGGCTCGCTCCAGATGGTCGAGCGCGACACCAAGGCTCCCGCGCCGCAGGCCGGGGCTGCCGCTGAGGTGCCCGCCGACGCCGACACGCCCGTGCACGACGATGAGCCCGGCGCCCAGGACATGGACCGCCAGGACCAGCCCGTCGCGACCGAGGCTCAGGTCGACCGTGCGTTCGGTCAGGTCGACGAGCAGTCCGGCGAGGTGATGGCGCGATGAGCGAGTACCTCCAGTCCGGCTCGTCCACCTCGAAGCGCTCGGCCCCTCGCCGTTCGCAGGCCCTGGAGAAGGTCTTCGCCATGGTCTCCGGCTGGGGGGCGACGGGTATGACGTGGAAGGACGTCGCCGAGGTGTTGCACCTGCACCACGGGTCGGCGTCCGGTGCCCTGTCGCGGCTGCACAAGGAGGGGCGCCTCGCGCGCCTCAGCCACACCCGTGAGGCCTGCCACGTCTACGTGGTCCCGGAGTACGTCCTGGGCCGCCCCACGCAGCCTCACGGCGGTCAGGCGGTGCAGCGCCAGGCCGCGGTCAAGGCCGTCGACGCGGTGCGCTTCATCCACACCATGCAGAAGGTCACGAAGTACGCCAGCGACCGCACGCTGGTGACCGAGGAGCGCTGCGCGCACGACCGCTACGTGTGGCCGTGCCCGACCATCGCCGCGATCGAGCGAGCCCTGGAGGCGAAGTGAGCACCGAGAGCACCATCCTGGTGGCGGCCGTCCTGAACTTCGTCAGCGTCGGCCAGCACGTGAAGGTGGCGGACCCGTCCGAGCGTGGGACGGAGCGCTCAGGCGTCCTCCAGTCCGTCAAGCACGACCGCTACGGCGTCTACGTCGAGATCATGCTGGACGACGGTGGCTTCTGGGCCAAGACGATCAGCGAGAACGCGAAGGTGGCGACGACTCGTGCGTCGGACGGCTGAGTCCCTGCAACTGCTGGTCGTCGAGACGGTCCAGCGGTGGAGCAAGGAGCACGATCGCTCGCAGCAGGCCGCGGACTTCCGGCTCGGCGCCAGCGACATCGGCGTGTGCCGGGAGCAGACCCGGCTGACGATCCTCCAGACCGAGCGCCGCGAGGAGGAGCGGGTGCCCTGGGCTGCGGCCCTGGGCACCGCCGTCGGCGCATGGCTGGAGGCCGAGATGGAGCGCCAGTGGGGCACGCTCACGCAGGCCGAGGTGGTGGCAACGCTGCCGTCCGGCCGCACCGTGCCGGGGCACATCGACTGCTACGAGCCGATGGAGACCGTCGCGCGCGACCGACTGGCCGACGACGAGCCGGTCACCGCGGTGGTCAGCCCGGGTGCCGTCTGGGACTTCAAGGCGAAGGACGGGGTGCGGCTCGCCGCTCGTGAGAACCCTGACCGTGGTCACGTCTACCAGATCGCGCTCTACCACCGCGGCCTGGTGCAGGCGGGTCTCATCGCCCCGGACGCCCCGGCGTTCATCGTGTACGTGGACCGCTCGGGCAAGTCCGCCGAGCCGGTCGTCAAGGAGGTCGTCGTCGACGACGCGCTGATCGAGGAGATCGACGCGTGGATCGAGGACAGCATCTACGCGGTGCGCAACGGGGAGACCGCACCCCGCGACCGTGCCTACGAGTGGTGCCAGGTGGCCTGCCCGGTCTTCTGGGCCTGCCGTGGCGCCGACGAGCACCACGCCTCCGGCCGTCTGATCGAGGACGAGGAGGCGCTGTCGGCGATCAAGGGCTACCGCGCCGGGCGCGACATGGAGAAGGAGGGCAAGGCCCTGAAGGAGGAGGCTCGCGACCGGCTCAACGACGTCGACGGCACCACGCCCGACGGGTGGGTGCTCTCGCACACCGAGACCGGCGAGGTCACCGTCCAGACGTTCGTCCGTCCTGCTGGACGGAGGCTCAACCTGCGCCCGCTGAAGGGAGCGAAGCGCCCGTGATCCGACACAGCAACGCCATGGTCATCCCCGGCTCCCGCATCCACCCGAGCGGGGTCGACAAGAACGGGCGGGTCAAGCCCGTCTTCATCTGCTGGCGGTGCGGCATGGACGTGCCGCGCGTCTACCGCGCCCGGCGCACCGGGCTGTGCCGCGACTGCCGCCCGTACGCCAAGGACTACCCCGAGAGGAACCACCCGTGACCCGCTACGACCCCACCCCTTACGCCGTGCTCGACATCGAGAGCGACGGCGTCGAGGACACCGCCATGCCCTGGGAGATCGCCGTCCTGACCTACGAGGAGGGCGACTGGCGCGAGACCGTCATCCAGATCAGCGACTACGACCGCCAGATGAGCGTCGAGGCCGAGGCGGTCAACCATTTCTCGCAGCGCTACGGCCGCGCGCAGGTGCACGCCCAGGACGCCGACGCGACCTGGTGGGCCGTGCGCGAGACGGCCGCTGCGGCGCTGACCCAGACCCTGTCCGGCAAAATGCTGGTCGGCGCCAACGTGTGGAAGGACGCGCGCTGGCTGGAGAACCTGGGCGCGGCCGGGTGGCCGTACCGCATGACCGACCTGGGCTCGATGTTCCTCGGCGCGTACGGCTACCGACCGGGCGGGCAGTGGGCGATCGCCGAGGCGCTGGACATCGCCCAGCCCGAGGATGCCCAGCACACCGCGCTCGGGGACGCCCGCGTCGCCCGCGACATCTTCGAGCACATCATGCTCGACCGCCGATGACCGAGGACGAGGAGATCCGCCCCATGGTCAAGCCCCCTCAGCACGCACGTCAGCCCGATGCCGTCGACACGGTCCGGGACCTGCTGGCGTTCACCATCGCCGTCGCCCTGCTGCTGGGCGTCGGCATGATCGTCAGCCTGGTGACGCCATGAACCCGACCCTGGCCGCGGTCATCGCGGGCGTCGCGCTCATCAAGGGCGTGCCCCGCGATCGCTATGAGGCCTTCGTCAAGGCGACCTGGCATGACGACGAGGACGCCCGCGCACTGCTGTACGAGGCGTGGGACCTGCTCCACTTGGCCGTCGAGGAGGACTTCCGTGAGTGAGAGCCACAGGCTCACCGCCGCCGAGGCCAACGCGCGCCGGGTGCAGAACCGGGTCGGCCTGGCCATCAACGACCTGCGCACCTACAGCAACCTGCCCGCCGAGGACGTCGTCGAGGTGCGCATGCATCCCGACGACTTCACGGACTACATGGTGCTCCGCGCGGAGGAGAGCCTGTCGTGGATGCTGTCCGAGACGGTGCACTTCGAGCACGACCCCACGATCCAGCGCAACGTGTTCGTGGTCCGCACCCCTGCCCGCCGCTGGCAGTCCAACGGGGCCTCCGGGCTCTGCCGGGTCGACTTCTTCGAGATCTCGCGCTATCTGCGCGAGGAGTTGGTCGGCCGCTGACGCTTCACTCCAAGTGAACCCTGCACTTCCAAGAGAGGAACACCGTGCTCCCCATCCCCACCTACGGTCTCTGCCAGACCGACGGCCCCGTCGAGACCGCCCGGCTCACACTGTGGGTCAGCCACCGTTGGCAGGTCAGCGAGTTCTGCAAGAAGTGCGGGGTGAAGGTCGATGGCCCCGTCACCGTCTGAGGAGGCTGGCGCTGGCTCGTTCGTCAGCGCGCTCGGCTGCACCGTCCGGGTCATCGAGACCAGCGGCGAGCAGTTCGCCTCGCAAGTCCGCGACGGCCACGTGTTGACGCTGTCGGTCGACGAGCGGTCGGCCGAGGTCTACCTGGCGCCGGAGGACTCCGCGCGCCTGGTCGCCATGCTCACCGAGCCGACGCCGCCCGCGCGGCACGGCGACGACCCGGCCGCCGAGAACGCGATCGCCAAGATCGTCACCCAGCGGGCCGGGACGTGGGTGCCGCTGCACGCCCGCTTCGGCGTCGCCACCGACGCCCTCGCATGGCTGGCCGAGAACCGCCCGCAGAACTGCAACGGCGACGGCCCGGCCGCACTCGACCGGCTCTCGAAGTGGATCGACGCCGGGCAGGAGCGCGACGAGGGGCAGATGTGGCACCGCGTCGCCAAGGTTGCCGAGGAGGCCGGTGAGGTCGTCGACGCGCTGATCGGCTGGACGGGCCGCAACCCCCGCAAGGGGCAGTGCAAGACCCAGGACGACGTAATCAGCGAACTGCTCGACACCGCACTGTCCGCGCTCGGAGCGGTCGAGCATCTGCTCGACCACCCCGGCCGGGCCTTCACCCTGCTGGAGCAGCACGCCATCCGTGCCGCCACGCGGGCGGGGGTCTGGCCGTGAGCGAGCAGCCCATGTTCGAGGGCGTGGAGTTCCCCTCCCCCCGCAAGTCGTTCTCGCGCGGGGAGGGGCAGCGCACGACCACCAAGAAGCCGAAGCCGGAGCAGGAGTTGCTCCCGCGCTGGAAGCGGCTCACCGTCGTCTCGCGGCCGAAGTGCCAGGTCTGCGTGGCGGCCATGGAGGCGGGCGGCAAGTGGTCCGCGCCCATGCCCACCGTCTGGGAGCGCACCTTCGGGGGCGTCCAGGACTACTACTGCTACCAGCACGGGGCGGATCCGCGACAGGCCGACGGCCTGGAGGGCAAGCCCACCGATCTCGGGAAGCGAGGGAAGTGATGACCGACGACGAGCAGCGGGAAGCGGTGGCGCGGGCGCTGTACGAGTCGTGGCGGACGCCGGGCGACTCCGCGGCATGGGACGGGCTCTACGCCGACGAACTCCGCGCTCCGTGGCTCAGGTCAGCCGACGCCGCCCTGTCCGCTCTCGCCCCGGTGCAGCCGGACGAGGTGCTATGCCCCCGGTGCCGGGGAGTCGGTGGACACGTCAGCGTCTGGAACGGTGAGACGGCCGGGCGCATGCGCTGCCCGAACGACCAGCCCCGAGCGGTGCAGACGGATCCGACGTGCGTGACCCCCGGGTGCGGGCGTCCCGCGACGGATGAGGCACGGGACTACACCGACGACGACGGGGGGCACCGGGTGGTCCCGGTGTGCTCGGTCCACAAGCGCGGCGGCGACGCGGTGCAGCCGGACCCGCTGAGGGCCGGTGTGGAGGCGCTGGCCGACGAGTGGGCCGATGCCTTCGTTACGGGCCGAGCGGCGGCTGTTCCGCTGTGGGAGCGCATCGAGCAACTCCGCGCCCTCCTGGCAGAGACGGAGGTGCCCCGTGGGTAAGTACCTTGCAACACCAAGCGAGCCGCACGACTGCTCGCACCGAGGTCAGTCGAAGGAGCCAATCAACACCGTGTGGGAGTGCGGCTGCGGCAGGCGCTACGTGGTCCGCAATGGCACCGGGACCGACATCCGCACCCACCGCTACTGGAAGCCCTTGCGGTGGTGGCACCGAACGGCGCGGCGACTGATCCGAGAGACGGAGGTGCCCCGTGGCTGACGACTACACGCCGACGATGAACACCGTCCGGGCTGGCTGGTCGAACGGCCACCCGTTCCGTGCGACCACGAGCACAGAGGAACGCCTCGCCGAGTTCGACCGAGCGCTCGCCGCTCACGACCGTGAGGTGGCGGAGAAGGCGTGGGACGAGGCAATCGCTCTCGCCTGTCACAGGTTCGGCGTGCAGGGCGCCCGCTGGGACAACCCGTATCGAGAGGTGTGACATGGAGCAGGACCGAACCGCGGCGCAGCGCATGATGGCGCTGGCCGAGCAGAACTGGGCGGCGAAGGGCTTGGCGCTCGGGCTGATGGAGGGGCGCCTGGAGATGATCCGGCTGCGAGCCGACGCGGCCACCGACGGGCCGTGGAGCCGCCACGAGTTCGACCACGCGGCGATCCTCGAAGGGCAGAGGGTCATCGCCAGCATGATGTGGGACGGCCAGGAGGACGCCAACGCCGAGTTCATCGCGCGCTCGCGAGGCGACGTCCCGGCGCTGCTCGCGGCCGTCGAGGCGGTCCGGGCG
>Ga0164308_10000350_pt1 | contig 25087 bp, 22 predicted proteins | sample Whisoiple_246_MG_FD_109983 | JGI IMG/M metagenome (GOLD analysis project Ga0164308, IMG submission 109983) | Soil microbial communities amended with fresh organic matter from upstate New York, USA - Whitman soil sample_246_MG | ecosystem: Environmental > Terrestrial > Soil > Unclassified >... | reverse complement strand
TGCCGGCCGGGTCGGAGATCTGGGGACCCACCTCGACCACCAGCACTCGAGCCGCCGGGGCCAGTGTGTGAAGTTCCCGGGCGTAGGCGCTGCCACAGGGCCCGCTGCCGACGATCACGACGTCGACGTCGTCTGTTTGCGCGTCTTCGATTATCACTGTGGTCATCACTTCTACTGGTCCACAATTCTGTGGGCTGCAACGGCTCCCGGTTCACCAGCGATCCCGTGTCGAAGGAGTCCGATGTGGAAGCACGCTGAGCGTATGTCCTTTCGAGGGTGGCCGACACGTCCGTCGCCATCGAAAACGCCCATGGTCGGGCATCACCGATCAATGTTTCTCCAGGACGCGGGGGTCCCGATAGAGTTGCCGAATCCAGTCGGTGATGTCTGTGCCGGCCAGAGGGAGCGAGCTTCCTCGGGCGTCGTTGTTCGGCGACGCAGCACCGTGGCCGCTTCTGGCGGCCCCATCGCAAGGAGCATTCCAACGTGGCAGTGCACGCGATCAAACGCGGCGTCAGCTTCTACTCCTATCAAGAGGAGTACTTCCTTGGCCAGCTCGGCATCGAGGATTGCATCAGGGAATCGGCCGGGTTCGGCGCCCTGGGCATCGAGATCATCCCGGAACAGATGATGCGCGGGTATCCGCACATCACCGATGACTTCTACCGGCAGTGGCATGGCTGGATGGACAAGTACGGCACCACCCCGGTGGCCAGCGACCTGTTCATCGACACCAAGAAGTTCCCCGACCGTTGGCTGACGGTTCAGGAACAGGTGGAATCGGTGGAACGCGATCTCGAGATCGCCCATCGCCTGGGTGTCACCGAGATCCGCGCCATCATCAACACCCCGCCGGAGGTGATGGAGGGGGCCGCGCCGCGCGCCGAACAACTGGGTCTGCGGCTACTGCTGGAGGTCCACGCCCCGTTCCACTACGAGCACCCCTGGATCCTGCGGCACCTTGAGGTCATGCACCGCCTTCAGTCCCCCGCCCTCGGGTTCATGCCCGACATGGGGACCTACGTGGAGCGCTTCCCCCGCGTCGTCACCGACCATGCCCGACGGCAGGGCGGACGAGAGGATCTTCTCGACCTGATCGTCGCGACCTATGACGCGCACGGCGACGTGCACGGCCTGATGGACACCGTCTACTACATGGGGGGCGGGCCTATCGAGACCGGAATGGCCAGGCAGGCAACGCATTACACCTGGAACGACCCCAGGAACATGCTGCCGTACATGCCGTACATCCACCACATCCAGGCCAAGTTCTACGAGATGACCGACGAAGGCGTCGAGTACTCCATCCCCTACGACAAGATCATCCCGGTCCTCATCGAGGGTGGCTACTCCGGTTATCTGTCCAGTGAGTACGAGGGCAACCGGCACATCCAGGACGCCTTCCCGGTCGACAGCCTGGAACAGGTGCGCCGGCAACACTCGATGTTCCAGCGCCTGCTCGGGACCGGCACTGAGACCGACACCGACACCGCGAAAGCCTGAGGACCGACATGTTCGACAAATACATCATCGTCACCGAGGGTTTCCGCAACACCACGACCGACGGCGGCACGCCCGACACGGTGAGCGGTTACGAGCTCGGCATCCGGTTGCCCTACTACCGCGGGCTGGGCCTGTCCATGGTCGAATCCATCGATCTGATCGTCGACGGAACCCCTGTTCCCGCAGAGTCCCTGACGTTGACGGTGCACGGCAACTCCTACGCCGTCACCGATCTGGCCACGGTGTTCGACGACCGTTGGGAGATGGGCGAAATCGCCACCCTGCGGGTTGCTCAACCCGGCGGCCTTGCGCCTGGCTCGCACGACATCTCGGTCGCCCAACGGCTGCGGATTTCGTACATGCCGGTCCCCGGCGGCGGCCGGGACGCGAAGACTCTCGAACTCCCCGAGCTGTAACAAAACTGTGAAAGGCTCCACCGTGTATCAACTCTCTGCCAACATCGAGTTGCTGTTCACCGAGGCCGGCCCGGATTATGCGGACCGGGTGCGGGCGGCCGCGGCGGCCGGGTTCGACGCCGTCGAAATCTGGGGCACCTTCGAGAAGGACCTCGACACCTTCGGCGCGGCGCTCCGCGATACCGGTGTCACCCTCACCTCGGTGCTTGCCGAGCCGCGCACCAACTTCACCCTGCCGTGGGAGACCGACCGCACACCGTTCCTGGACGGGCTGGCCCGCGGTGTGGACAACGCCCGACTCCTCGGGTCCCCTCGCATCGTCGTGGGTTCCGGGATCGGTTTCCCGGGGATGAAGCGCGTCCCCAATCTGCAGAAGCTGATCGACGCCTTCGGCATGGCTGTCGATCGCGTCAAGGACTCCGGCGTCACGATGGTCCTGGAGCCGGTCAACACCCGCGTCGACCACCCGGGGACGCTCGTCGACCGCACCGCTGACGCGGTGACCATCGCCGAGGCCGTCAATGACGACAGCTTCAAGATCCTCTACGACCTGTACCACTCGGTCACCGAGGGCGAAGACCCGGCCACCGAACTGGCCAACGCCGGCTCCTTGATCGGCTATGTCCAATTCGCCGACGTAGCCGGCCGCGGCGAGCCGGGAACCGGCAGCATTGATTGGCCGGCGGCGCTGAACACCCTGCGGGCCGCCGGATACGACGGACCGATCGGTCTGGAGTACTTCCCGACTCAGCCGACCGCCGCCTCGGCCGAGTTCATCCGATCGGTCGCAGCGGCTGGCTGATCGCCTGCCCTACAAGCTGGTCCGGCCCCTGCATCCCGTTCCGCAGCGACACCGCGGCGGGGTGCAGGGGCTTTCCTCATGCTGGGTCCGGAACAGCGGCGGCAATGCCACGCTTCCGGTGCACCCGGCTCAAGCACACGACAAAGTCGGTTGACCCGCTCCGTTGCGGAGCGGGGTCAACCGGCTTTGCTTCTCGCCAGGGACGAAGTCGTGCGGGGCTTGCCCTACGCCGGATTCAGCGAGCCAGGGACAGGTAGGCGGTGACGGTGTCCACCAGGTTCGGCACGATGTCGTCCCAGTCGCCGGCGTCTTCGGCGCCCTCCATGGTGCTGCCCAACCCGAGCCGCCGGGCAACAACGCTGTACACGATGGTGAAACACCAGTCGATGGCGGCCACCGGGTCGGGATGACGAATCTCGCTGCACCTTCGCGACAACAGCTCGCCGAATAGGTCTCTCATCACCGCGGCCGACTTCCGCCCGCGTATCGAGATCTGCTGGTCGGTGGCGGCCAGCAACATGAACGGGCGCAGGACATCTGCGTCGTGGCGCAGCAGCACGGTGACAGCAGCGATCAGCTCCGCGACGGCATCGCGAAGGTCAGGGCCCTGCAGATCGGTTGTTTGCAGGGCCTTCGCGGTGTCGCTGTCGATCCGGGCCATTTCCCGTTCATGGATGAGCCGAATCAGGTCGTCCTTGCCGTTCACCCGGTTGTAGATGGCACCCATCGAGGCGTCCGCACGTGTGCACACCTCGGCGAGGGTGAAGGCGTCAGGGCCACGCTCGACCAGCAGCGCCAACGCGGCGTCCTGTACCCGTTCGAAGCTGCGCCGGCTGCGCTCCTGCTTTGGTTCCCGCAGGACCGGCGCCTCGGTCTTGATCATCGCTGTACTTGAATGGTCACGGGCAAGTCGACGCTGGACCGGCCGATCAGCACCTGGTGGCTGCCGCTCGCAACGGCCCAGTTTCCGGCACCTTCGTCCCACCGGCGAAATGCCTGCGAGTCCAAGGTGAAGGTCGTGGTCCCGGATTCGCCACCGGCCAGCTCGATCGAGCCGTAACCCGCAAGGCGGCAGTCCATCTCGCTCGGCGCTTGGACGTAGGCCTGGATCACGTCGCGGCCCGCGCGGTCGCCGGTGTTGCGCACTATGGCGGTGACGGTGACAGGGTGGCCGACCCCGGCGTCCGACACCTTGGCATCGACGAGCTCGAAATTCGTGTAGCCCAGGCCGAAACCGAAGGGGTACCGGGGGGCGACACCGTCACGCCGGGCGTGCCGGTAGCCGGTGGGTTCGCTGGCGTCGTAGTCCAGCGTCTTGTCCGCCCCCAAACCGACTCCCCAGCCAGGGATGTCCTCATCCCGCATCGGGATGGTGATCGGCAGCCGGCCTTTTGGCTCCCGCTCGCCGAGCAGCACCGACGTCAGCGCCGCGGAGAGCTGCTCGCCAGGGAACCAGGTCAGCAGTACAGCGGCCGCGCGATCGACCCACGGCATGTGCACGGCCCGAGAGGCGTTGACGACGACCACCGTTCGCGCGTTCGCGTCCGTCACTCGCTCGATGAGTTCGACCTGGTCCTCGCTCAGTGCCATGGTGTCCCGATCAGCGCTCTCCCGTGACGATCCCTGGTGATCCCCGACCACCAGGATGACGGCGTCGGCGGCTGCGGCCAACTCCACCGCTTCCTGCAGCACGTGCTGCGGTTGCGGCGGCAGCGCGGTCGCAGTGACGGCCCGGACGTGCGCGCCGCCGAGTCGGCTCTCCACCACCACTGTCACCGGCGTGCCGGCGACCATATGAACTCGCTGCTGCTTGACCTCGGCCCTTGCCACCGCACCCATCACGTCGTGCGCGGGCGGGGCAGCCGAGCTGATCACCAATTCGTCGTCGATCCGCAGCGTCGCGTCGCCGGTCCCGCCGACGCCGAAGACCCACTCCCCCGTTTCGGTGGGGGTCAGCACCGTGGTGACCCGAATCCTGGCGTCGGACGCCGTTCCGACCCCGGGGACCGGGCCGAACCACACAAACGAGGACGACTGCCGGACCTCGCCGAACTCGGCCACATCGCCGTCAGCTGCGAAGGTTTCCAACAGCGAACCTGGAGTGCCGTCCGGGGTTGCACCGCCGAGCTCGGGCAGGGTGAACGGCGCCGGCGCCACCACGCCCTGGGCGTAGTCGACCTGCACTGTCGATCCGAGCCGGTCGCGCAGCGCATCCAGGGGCGAGACGACCGGACCGATCGGGTTCACCCTGGCGAACGTTCCACCCTGCAGGCACGGACTGGTGGCGTTGACACCGATGACCGCAAGGCGGGACAACGCGGCCGGGTCAAGTGGCAACGCCTGATCGCGGTTCTCCAGCAGGGTGAACGACGCGGCTGCCGCCCTTTCCAGCACGTCGTTCCGATCGACCGGAACAGTGCCCTTGATGGGGTGGTCCGCGCCGCTGCGCCGTCCGGTGCGTTCGGCCAGCAGCAGCAACCGCTGGGTCATGTCGGCCAAGCGCTCGGCGCTGACGTCGCCATTGTTGACCGCGTCAACCAGCCGCTCACCGAAGAACCTTGCCGGGCCGGGCATTTCCAGGTCCAGACCGGCAGTGGCGGAGGCGATCGTGTCGACGACGCCGAACCAGTCGGAGACCAGCGCACCGTCGAAGTTCCATTCGTTCTTGACGATGTCGATGAGGTCGGCGTTCTCGGCACAGTGCGTCCCGTTGACCCTGTTGTAGGCCATCAGGATCATCTCGACACCGGCCTCGACGAGCATCTCGAACGGCCGCAGGTAGACCTCGCGCAGCGCGGTCGGACCGATCTGAGCGTTCATGAAACGACGCTCGGTTTCGGTGTCATTGCCGACGAGATGCTTGGCGCAGACGCCGATGCCCTGCTGTTGCAATCCTGAACTCCAGGCCGTGGCCAGCAAGCCGGACAGCCAGGGGTCCTCGGAGTACATCTCGAAAGCCCTGCCGGACAGCGGTGTCCGCGGGATGTTGACATTTGGCCCGAGGACGACGTCCACCCCCCGATCCACGGCCTCCGCGCCCATCAGCAGCCCCACGTCCTTGACCACCTGCAGGTCCCAGGTCGCGGCCAGGGCGGTGCCGGACGGCAGCAGCGAGGACGTGTCCCGCTCGTCCAAACCCCGGCTGACCAGGCCCAGCGGTCCGTCGACCATCACCACCGCTTCGACACCCAACTCGGGTGCCGCCGCGGTGCTCCACCCGTTCAACCCGCCGGTCAGCCGGGCAGCCGCCCGGTCTAGGGTCTCGTCGCTGACGGAAAGCGGTGATGTCGTCATGGTTCTCGTTTCCTCGCTGGTGGTGGCTCTGTGATGTCCGGTACGAAAATGGGTCGCGCAGCCGGTTACCGCAGTGCCGGAATGACTTTTTCGCTGAACAGGTTCATGGTCTTGTCGGTCACCCGGCGCCGTTCCGGGGTGAGCGGGCCGCCCATGAAGGCTCCCAGGACGTTGCCGATGCCGAGGTCCTTGAACTCCTGGAGGTGACCGATCACCGTGTCCGGGCTGCCGGCCAGGCACCAGGTGTCCTTGTAGCCCTGGGTCCGGGCATCCGGGGCGGCACGCAGGTCGATGCCCAGGATGGCCTCAGCGGCCTTGTTGGCGATGTACTCCCGTTCGACGGTGCGCTGGTACTCCTCCAGCATCAAATCCAGGTCCTGCTGGGCTTGTTCGTCGGTGTCGGCGACAACGACGTGCTGGTAGGAGTGGGTGGTCCACTCGAGTGCCGCGTCGATCTTCTCCTGGCTGTGTCCCTGGGATTCCAGTGCTTCCCGGTAGGCAGTGAAATTCTTGGTGACATAGCCGATGGCGTCACCGGTGTCGATCCTGGGCGGGTCGAAGGCGAGGATGAACGCCGGCTGCGCCTTGCGAGCGGCGCGCTCCACGCTGGACGGCCTGGCCGCGACGGACATGGTCCGGGGCTCCGGCAGCGTGTAGGGCGCGGGGACGATCCGGGACACGACGGCGCCCTTGTACTGGCCGTTGTCGAACTCCACGGGCGGGTCACCGGGCTTCTTGGCCCAGAGCCGTTCGGCGATCTCCATGTTGTCATTGGACAGCGTCTTGGAGTCGGCGAAAGTCACTCCGAAGCCGATCATCTCCTCGGGGGTGGTGCCACTGCCGATGCCCACCAGGATCTTTCCGTCGGTGAGCTGGTCCAGCATCGCCAGCCGCTCGGCGAACCGAACCGGATGGTGCAGGGCGATGGTCTGCACCGAGAACCCATAGTGCAAACGGGGAAGTTGGCCGGCGAGGTAGGCGGCGAACATGAAGGGATCGCTGGCGGGCGGGGCGTAACCGGTGAAGTGATGGTCCGGCAGGAACACCGCGTCGAATCCGCCCTGCTCGGCAACCTTCGCGTGTTCGACCATGGCCTGCATGACCGGTCGGTCGTCGGCCGGTCCGGTGGATCGGGTGGTCAGGAACGTGGAGAAATGCATGACGTCATACTCCTTGATAGGGAAATGTCGATTGATGAGCGGAATTCACGCAGATTTCAGTTCACCGGGGCCGACCCGCCGAGCTTCTCGGTGATTCGCTGTGCAGCCAGCAGCAGCCGATCCAGGCATTCCTGCAGCCGCTCGGAGGAATCCCGACCCGAGAATCCGTTCAGGGTCAGGGACAGCGCGACCTGCCCATCAGGCCCGAACACCGGGGCATGCAGGGAAGTGACCTCCGCAGGCTGGTCCAGGTCAGCCGGGCCGGAGCCGGCGCGTGCGAGCAACGACGGCAGCACACCGGACAGATCCGGAGCGGCCGAGTCGCTGGTGACATGCACCGTGCGCTCGAACTCGGCTGCCGCCTCGGTGCCCGTTGACACCGAATAGCGCAAGCGCCGGACCGTGGCCAGTTCGGCCAGGGCAGCGTCTTCCGCCACAGATCCCAGGATGCTGCGGGTTTGCCCCAGCCAGCGCCGTTCCGCCTCGGGTCCGGCCCAGGCAACGTGCAGCGGCGCCAGCGGCGCCGCCAACTGGAAGGAGATGCCGACACGACTGGGCGCCCCGTGCGGCGAGGCGGCAACACCGGCGGCACTGACCACGACGACGGTGTCCTCCACCGCGACACTGACCAGGCACTCGAGGTCGAGATCCGTTGTCAGTGACTCGATGTCCGGCCGTGCCGCGTCAACGGCGCGAACCTGCCGGGGTAGGAAGTTGTTCAGCGACTCGATGGACGGGATCGAGAAGGACCCGTACCCGCCCCGGAGGAACAGCAAGGGTAGGCCGTCGGCATCGCCGACACCCAGCGAGGTGACCCGGCCGATGACGATGTCATGGTCGCCGGCCCGGTGCACATCCTCGATGGTGCAATCGACCCAGGCCGCCGCGCCGTCCAGGCGCAGGCCGCCGGAGACGGTGTCCGACCACTTCGATGCGCTGAATCGGTGCTCCTCTTTCCGGGCGAACGCCCTGCAGACATCCTGCTGTGCGGAGGTCAGGATGTTCGCGCAGAACGACCCGGCCTCCCTGATCTTGGGCCAGGTCGAGGACCGAACATCGGGCATGAAGGCGACCATCGGTGGATCGAGCGACACGGAGGAAAACGTCCCGACCACCATGCCGAGGGCGGTGCCATCGGGATGTTTGGCGGTGATGAGGGTGACACCCGTGGGGTACTGCCCCAGCACATACCGGAACCAGGCCGGGTCTTCCGCACGGGTTTGGACCGGATCGACTGCCGCGGTTGTTGTCGCGGCCACTGTTGTTTCGGTCATGGGGACGACTCCTGCAAAGGTTCGGTGATCTGGTCGGTGGGTACGCCGGTGAAGGATCCGGGGTCGATGTCTTCCAAGAGCGACGCCGCCTGCCGGACCAGCGCCCGGAACCACTGATGGCCCGGATCGAGCTGACGGGACGGATGCCACCATGCTGCTTCGACCAGCGGGGCGAACGTGACCGGCAGCTCCACCGTCCGCAACCGGTAGCGGGACAGGCACTCTCGCACCAGTCGCTCCTGCACCATGGCGTACAGGGTGGTCCCGGACACGGCAGACGGAAGCAGGGAGAAGCTGTCCACGACGACGTCGGTGTGTTGACCGAAGTCGACAATGTCGTCGATCTGCCGGTCGGCCAGGGTTGCGCTGACCGGAGCGAACGCCCGGGCCCAGCGCAGCTCCCCCACGTCATTCAGGGTGTACGGCTCGTCGGCCCGATCATTGTCGGCGCCGGTGATGCACACCCAACGATCGAAAAACAGGTCCTTCACCGGCAGACCGGTGAAGTGTCCACGCGGGATGAGCAGCAGATCGACCGAGCGGAGAAGTTCCTCCGGGCTGTCCACCGCAATGGGCCGCACCGACTCCAGCCGCAGTTTGACCTTGGGTGCCTGCTGTTTCAGCATCGACATCAGGTACGGCGTCAGCAGGCTGAGCGCGTAATCGGACCCGACGACCCGGAACTCGCGGGTAGACGTCGCCGGCTGAAAGGTCGGTTGCGAACTGAGCGTTCTCTCGATGAGGCGCAAGACCTCGGCGACCCGATCGGTCAGGACCTGCGCCAACGGGGTCAGTTCGTATCGGGTGCCGACCCTGGTCAACAGTTCGTCGTCGAACTGCCGCCGGAGCCGGCTCAAGGCCGAACTCATCGCCGACTGGCTGACCCCGATGCGGGCACCAGCCCTGGTCACATTGCGTTCCTGCAGCAGCGCGTCCAGCGCCACCAACAGGTTCAGATCAGCAGAAAGAATGTTCATGGTGGGACACAGCTCCTCTGATGTGTCGAGACTTATCTGGCCACAACGGAAATCAGCTCTTGATGCCGCCGGCAAAGCCCTGGATGAACTTCTTCTGGGCGAACAGATAAAACACGAGGAACGGAATCATCGAGAGGATGACGGCCGCAAAGATGACATTCCACTTCGAGACCAATTCACCGACGAAGCTGTAGACGACGACCGGGAGGGTGACCGCATCGGACCCACTGAGAAAGACCAGCGACGTGAAGAAGTCATTCCAGATGATCAACGACGTCAGGATCGCGACGGTCCCGGTCGCCGGGCCCAGCAGCGGAAAGACGATCTTCCGGAAGGTGGCGAACGGGGAGGCGCCGTCGATCTGCGCCGCTTCTTCGTAGTCCCGCGGAAGAGTCCGGACGAAACCGGTATAGAGGAACACCGACAGCGGCATCAGCAACCCGGTGTACATGATGATCATGCCGATGTGGGTGCCGACCAGGCCCAGGCTGCGCAGCCCGATGTAGACCGGGATGAGTCCGAGTTGGGCCGGCAGGATGATCGCCAGCAGGAACAGCGCGAGGAGGGTTTTGCTGATCTTTCCCGGTCGGCGGATGATCACGAAGGCCGCCAGCGACCCGATGATGATCAGCAACACAACGGATCCGACGGTGATGATCAGGCTGTTCAGCGCGCCGACGATCAGGCTGCGCGAACCGGTGGTCGCCAACGAAGCCGAGAAGCCTTCCAGCGTGGGGTTTGTCGGTAGCGCGAGTGCGGAACTAGACAACGCCTCTTCGGTGTTCTTGAAGGCCGTGTTGAACAGGATGTAGAACGGCAGCATCATGATCAACGCCACCAGGAGCATGGCTACTTCGCGGACGAAGGTTCCCTTGCTGTATCGAAACATGTCAGTCGTCCTTCTTTCCGCGGAGCAGGCCCATTTGCAGTAGTGCGAAGACCAGGATGAGCACGGTCATCACCAGCGACAGCGCCGCGCCGTACCCGTAGCGGCCGTTGACGAACGTCTCCTTGTAAACCTGAGTCGCCAGGGTTTCCGAGGCTCCGTAGGGGCCACCACCGGTGAGGGCCTGCACCTGATCGAAGACCCGCAGGCCCTGCACGAGGATCAGTGTGGAGGCCACCACGATGGTGGGCCGCAGAATCGGCAGGGTGACCGAGGTGAACCGCTTCCACACCCCGGCGCCGTCGAGAGCTGCCGCCTCTTCCAGGTCTTCCGGGACATTGGCGAGGCCGGCCAGGTAGATGACCATGGTGAGCCCGACGTTTTGCCACACCATCACCAGCAGGATCGAGATCAACACCACCTGGGGATCGCCCAGCCAGGTCTGCTGCCAGGATTCCAAGCCGATGGATGCCAGGAACTCGTTCAGCGGACCCTTCTGCTGGAAGATGAACTTCCAGATGTAGGACACTGCGAGCGGGCTGAGCACCACCGGGGCGAACAGGATCACCCGCAGGAAGTGCCGGGATCGCAAGGTCCGGTTGAGGGCGAGGGCGAAGGCCAGCCCGATCCCATTGGTGGCGATAAGGAAGACGAAGGCGATGATCAGGGTGTTGATCAGCGCCTTCATCGACGCGCCGCCGCTGAAGATCTTGGCGAAGTTGTCCAGGCCGACGAATTTGAAGCTGCCAAGACCCTTGTAGTCGGTGAACGCGTAGATCGATCCGGCGGCGATCGCCGCGTAGTGGATGGCGATGACCAGCGCGACGGCAGGCACCGCCCACCACCATGACGCGTACCGGGAGTCCCGGTTCGGCAGCCGCCGGGCCGGGCGGCCGCTGCCGGTCCCTGCTGGTTCGGTTTCGCTCACCGGACCCGTCTTCGCTGACGTCGTACTCATAACCGGGCTCCCATTGGTGTCTTCGTTGTCATGTGGTGGGCGGTGTCGGGGTCAGCGGCCGGTCAGGACGTCTGATCCCAGGCGGCATCCATGGCCTCGAGGACAACCTCGGGCGTTGCCTGCCCGGTCAACAGACCCTGCACACCGGTTCCAAGGGCGTCGTAGACGCCGCCGTTGGGCCAGAACAGGTTCGGCAGCGGAACGTGCTTCGACTCATCGGTGAGAAAGTCACCGAGCCCGGCGAGGTCGGCCGGAACTCCGGTGCTGGAGGTCGCAGCCAGCGAAACATTGCCGCTGGACTTGGCGAACAAGTCCTGACTGGTCGGCTCGGTGAAGAACTCCAGCAGTTTCAGCGCAGCTTCCTGGTTCGGGCTACCGGCGTTGACCGCCAGACCATTGGTGGTCGACAGGATCGACCGGGTGTCGGCGACGGTTGCGGCGGGCAGCACGTAGGCACCGAACTCCTGGGTCGGCGCGGCAGCCTTGGAATCGACGACGGCACCGGACGGAGCGAAGATGCCGAGCGAGGATCCGGAGGTGATGGCGTTCGTCAGCTCGGGGAAGCCGGCACCCTCCACCCCGTCCGGGAAGCAACCCTTGTCCTTGTAGTCGATCACCTGCTGCAGCGTCGCCTGCCATTCCTTCGAATCGGCAAAGGTGACTTCCTTGTTCGCTCGCTTGGTGTTCCAGTCGGGGTCTGCGCCGTAAACCAGGCTGGCGGCGACCTGGCTGGCGAACAGCCCCAGGTTGGGCGGTCCGGCGCCGGCGATCATGTACAGGCTCTTGCCGGCAGCCTTGGCGGTGGCGCACTGCTGGTAGGCCTCGTCGAGGGTGGTGGCCGGCTCGATGCCGAGCTCCTTGTAGGCGGTCAGGTTGGCGATCATCGACACCGGGGCCAGGTCGACCGGGACTCCGTAGGTCTTGCCGTCGAGGGTGAAGAGCGTTTCTGAGTTGGCCGGGATCGCGCCGGTGGCCCAGGAGTAGCTGGACAGGTCCGTCGCGTAGCCGGCCTCACCGGAGGGCAGGATCGCGTTGGGATTGCCGGCACCCGGCTGGCCGTAGAACACGTCGGGCGCGTTGCCGGCCTGCAGCTGGGTGCGCAGCACCTGGGCGTAGGAGTCGGTAGGGGTCTCCACCAGGTTGACGGTGATGTTCGGGTTTGCCTTCTCGAACTCCGCGACCACCGGCCGGTAGGGGCCTTCGCCGCCCTGCGCGGTCTGGGTGCCGAGGGTAATCGTCACAGCCTCACCGGAGGCGGCCGCGGAACCGCTGCCACCTCCGGAGGCCGGTGCCGAGGTGCTGGCGTTGTCGCTGCTCGAGGAGCAGGCACTGAGCACCAGCGCCGCGGCGATCGCGGTAGCGGCGATCGCACTGCGTACTGCAGTGCGGGGGGATTTGATCATGAGCTGGCCGAGCCTTTCCTGACGTCGTCGTCGAAATGGGGGTCGCTATCCACCGTGGTCAACCTGCGGGCAACTGGCCGCTGGTCCCGGTGATGGTGTTGAGTTTGGCCGCATTGGAAGTGAAACGGAAATCATCGTTTCGAATAGTGGCACATCGTTGGCGAAGATGGAAGAGCCGCAGCGGGGGTCCGTGGGTACAGACAGCACCGCCCCGACGGCCATGTTCAGGCATATCGGGGCGGAGAGCTGACGGGAATGTGGTGTGGGTAGGGCGGGGGGTCCGGACCGGCTCAGATGAAGAAGGGGTGTTCGCTGACGATTTGCGCCGGGAACTCCTGCTTGACATCCCAGTGCTCGGCGATCATGTCGCCGCTCAACCGGTAGATATCAACGACCGCGAACCGCACGTCGGCGCCGAACTGCCCGTCGATCAGCAGGACGGCGGTGTCGCCGTCCACCAGGATCGACCGCACGCTCACCCGCAGGTCGGGGCTTGCCCACGCACCCGCCAACGCAGCGATGGCGGCGTCGCGGCCGTCGGCAATCCCGGGGTTGTGCTGGATGTATTCCGGGGCCACGTAGCGGGTGAAGGCGCCGGCGACGTCACGATCGTCGTAGAACTGACGCGCGAACGCCGTCACCACACTTCGGGTCGACATGGGATCACTCCCCCAACACGGAAGGCCGCCAAGGTGATGAGGCGTGACATCAGGAACCTTTCGCGGTAGTGACACCATGTCCCTCGACCACAGACGCGGCGATCAAGGGCCGGAGCTGCTCCTGCATCAGGTATCCGCCGAGCAGGGTGCTGGTGGCCGGGTGCGGACTCGGGTCGCTCTCGAACACGATCCAACCGGTGTAGCCGATGTCGATCAGTGCCTGCATGACACCGGTGAAATCGACGAGGCCGCCGTCGGCGCCGGGTTCGGCGAACCACCTGGGGATCTCGCGGTCGCCGCCGCGCTGTCGCACGGAGTATTGAGCGTGCGGAACGAGGTACTCCCCCGCAGCGTCGACGGCCAAGGCGTCCTTGAATTGCACGTGCCAGATCCGGCCGGGGTGTCGCCTGATGATCTCCGCCGGGTCCTGCCCGGCGATGGTGAATTCCGCGGTGTCGACGGCCAAGCCCGCGTCGGCCGGACCGATCAGCTCCAGCAGCCTGTTCAGGTTGGCAGGTTCCCGCAGCGGGGAGAGGAAATCAACGTGCAGCGCGGTCCGCACACCATGTTCGAGGGTCGCCCGACCGACAGCAGCCCAGCAGTCGGCCAGGCGACCCAGCGCGGCGTCATCGATCTCGCCGCAGTCCCCGGCGGGCGGGGTGGCACTGGCGACGAGGACCGAGCCGCCGAGTTCGGCCAGTGCCGACGCGAACCAGGTGGCCCGCGCGACGATGCCGTCCCGGTCTGCTGCGACGAGCGGGGAGAGCGCCGGCGTCAGGTCTTCCATCACCCGCTGGTGGGGGTCGAAGAACCAGCTGGAGACGGCACTGATCTTGCAGTCGTCGAGGAAGGTGCGGAATCCGCGGAGCGAACCGAAGTTCGCGGTCAACTGGGTCGGGTTGCCCAGCGGTTCCCATCGCCCGCTGCCCGTCGTCAGTTCGACGCCTTCGAAACCGGCGATGGACATCGTCTTCAGGGCTCGCTCGTGGTCTTCCCGCCGGACGAAGTCGTCGAATTGAGGCTTGTACTGATTGATGGCGTACGACCATCTGATGGTATTCATGTCGGCGCCTAACGGTAGATGTGTTCGAGGACGTTGGCGGCGTACCAGCGCGAGATCGCTGTGCTCTCGGAGTAGTCGCCGCCGTATTTGTTGGCCTTGTCGTGTTCCACGGTGATCCAACCCTCGAACTGCTCCTCCTTGATGGCACGCATCATTTCCTCAAAATCGACCAGGCCGTTCGGGGTGCCCATTTCGTAGAACCATTTCCCCGTCGTGGGCGCCATGATCTCGGAGTCCGGGCGGTGACGGTGATCGTCACCGGTGGCCACGTTGCGGGTGTCCTTGAAATGGAAGCCACTGGCCCGGTGGGCATGCCGGCGGTAGAGCGGAACCAGGTCGACAGAAGCAATGCAGTGTTGGGCGGTATCGACGAACAGGGAGACGTACTGGGGATCAGTGTTGGCGTAGAAGGTGTCGATGTCCGCCTCGCTCTGGATGCCGCAGAAGAACTCGTGATGGCACGTGAGTTTCACTCCGTGGCCGGCCGTGATCTCTCCTACCTTGTTCCAGAGTTCAGCGGTGATCTTGAGCTTGTCCTCCGTGATGGGTTCCATGTCGTAGTACAGCGTTGCCGGCATGACAATGATGCTGTTCAGCCCGACCCCCGACCAGCGACCCATGGTCACCCGAAAGTCCTCGAGAATGTTCTCGTGCGTCTCACGCAGATGTGGAGCGTAGTTGCGGGTGTCGTAGTCAGCTGCATGGAAGGTGTTGATTATGCCTTCCAGGCCATGGTCCCGCACCATTTCCTGATATTTGACCGGCCCGCCGTAATCGCCGTACATCTGCCAGATGCGGAAGTCAAATGTATCAATGGCGTCGAACCCGACCGCTTTGATTTGTTTGAGAAAGGCCGACATCGTCTTGTGGGAATGCCATTGGTCGATAGGTCCGGCCGGACCGTTGCTGCGCCAATGGTCCATGTAGCTCCACTTGATGTTGCTCACCGAAAAACGACCACCTTCGACTGTGACCTCGGCCGAAGCGTGTGCCCCGCCCGTCGGCAGGAACCGCCGACAAAGGCGACGGTGGCGTGCCTGGGGGGTCACCGCGAGACACCCCTCCGTGGATGAGGCTTGCAATGTCTCGTGCAAGCCACACGCAGAAGTCCCGCGATGCGCGCCCTAGGTCGACAACGTAACCCGTGGCACTGCAGCGTGGCCAGCGAGTGGACGACCACAGTTCGCAATGAACATCTATCAACAATTCCGGTCGAGTGCTTCGGTGAGGGATCTCCGACAGGCACTAGGGTCTGTGCACAGTGTTTCTCGACAGGAGGACAAAATGGCCACACACGTCTACGGGGTGAGCGAGATCGTTGGCACCTCCCCGGATGGGGTTGATGCAGCCATCGAAGTGGGCATCGCCCGTGCCAGCACCACGCTCCGAGGTCTCGACTGGTTCGAAGTGACACAGGTCAGGGGCCACATCCAGGATGGGCACGTTGCTCACTACCAGGTCAGCATGAAGGTCGGTTTCCGCTTGGACGCCTGAATCGGCGACGTTGGGCCGATCCGCAGCGGCCGACGGGGCGAGCGCAACCGCGCGGCCCATCCGCTTGGAATGAGCACCTCGGGTCTCGGCCCGAGTCCCTCGACCGTCTGCCCTTCGGGGCTGGTTCACCTGTCGCCGGCAGTAATGCGCAGGTGGCTCATGGCATCGAGGAAGTCGTCGAAACCGGTGGGGTCGGCCAGGGCATCGCGGGAGATCACAGCGCCAGGCGTGGCGCCGGCGAGGATTCGTTTGACCGGAACTTCGCACTTCTTCCCGTTGAGAGTGCGCGGAAGCGTTGGAACGATGACGACTTGGGTCGGCACATGTCGCGGGCTCAGTTCTGTTCGGATCCGGGATCTCAAGGTGTTCGTGAGACCTTGCGGATCACCGCCGTTGACGAGCACCACGAACAGCAGCAAGTCACCGTCGCCGGCCGCGGAAGAGGTGTCGACCACCAGGGAGTCATCGACTTCGGGCAACGCCTCGACCACCCGATAGAACTCGGCTGTGCCCATCCGAATTCCACCGCGGTTCAGGGTGGCATCGGAGCGGCCCTGGATGATACTTGTTCCGCGGCTGGTGATCTCGATCCAATCACCGTGCCGCCAAACTCCTGGCCAAGGCTCGAAATACGAGCTACGGAGCCGCTGCCCGAAGGAGTCTCCCCAGAGGAAGACCGGCATGGACGGCATCGGTGCGGTGATCACCAGCTCGCCCACCTCATCGGTCAGTGGCAGACCCTCGGCCGAGTAGGACTCGACGCGGGCACCAAGGGCCTACAGGAGATCTCGCCACGCCACACCGGCACGATGGGTGCGCCCCCGACAATGCCGGTGCACAGGTCAGTGCCACCGGAGAACGAGATGATGGGGACGTCGCGCCCGACCTGACCGCTGAGCCAATCGAACCCGCTCTCATCCAGCGGGGATCCTGTTGACCCGATGGTTCGCAGGGCGTCCAGACTGATCGACGCGGAGGGATCGACACCAGCCTTCTGACACGCGGTGACGAAGGCAGCAGATACCCCGAAGACGCTCGCCCTGTGGTCCCCCACAATTCGCCACAGGGTGGTGAGATCCGGATATCCCGGGCTGCCGTCGTACAGGATGACAGTGCTGCCGACCAGCAGGCCGCCGATGAGGAGGTTCCACATCATCCAACCGGTGGTCGTGAACCACAGGAATCGGTCACCTGGACCGATGTCCCATTGCAGGCCAAGAGATTTGAGGTGCTCGAGCAGGATGCCGCCGACCGAATGGACGATGGGTTTGGGCAGTCCGGTGGTGCCGGATGAGTACAGAATCCACAAGGGCGCAGAAAATGGCACCGCGGTGAACTCCGGGGCTGCCCGGCGTGCGGTCAATTCGTTCCAACCGATCATTCCGGTTGGAGTGGGTGTGTCGAGTTCTGGTATGTGGACTGCACCAGCCAGGGACGGAAGGGCGTCGAGTAGTTTGCGTACGGTCTCGTCGGTGCGAAAGCTCTTTCCGCCGTAGCGATAACCGTCCACGGCGATGAGTACGGTCGGTTCCACCTGGATGAATCGGTCGAGGATCGAGCCGGCGCCGAAGTCCGGGGAGCATGACGACCACACCGCCCCCAGCGCGGCGGTGGCCAGGAACCCGATAAGGGCATGCACAGTGTTGGGGACGAGCGCGACCACTCGATCACCCGGACCCACGCCAAGCCGTCGCAGGCCAGCCTGTGCGGCCCCGACCTCGCTGCGGAGCTCGGTCAGGGTGAGCTCCGTCTGCGAGCCGTCCTCTCTGATCGACAGGACCGCAAGATGGTTCTCGTCAGCCCCGCCCGGAGTGCGCAGGGCGTGTTCGGCGTAGTTCAGGGTGGCGTTCGGGAACCATCGAGTGCCGGGCATCGTCGGATCGTCCAGCACCGACGCCGGTGGCTGGTGCCAGCGGATGTCGAAATACTGGGCGACGGCCGCCCAAAAGCCGGCGATGTCTTCGGTGGAGTAGGTCCAAAGGTCGTCGTAACTACTCAGCGCCAAGCCGGTGCGATCGTTCACGGTCTGGATGAACCCGGTCACTCTGGCGGCGGCGACCGCTTCCGCTGTCGGTTCCCAGATCAGTTGTGGGATGGACAGTTTCATCGATCCTCCTGCGTACGCCGCGGTTGACAGTGGTGCTGAGTGACTGGCCCTGGTTCGGCATGATCGAACGCATCTGCCAGCTTTAGGGACTCACCGCTGTCTGGGGCCTTCGAGCAGGGTGTCTGCGACCCAGTCCGCGATGTAGGTACTGACGTAGGAAAGGTGGTCCAATCCGATGTGTTCGGTACCACCCTCCTCGGGGCTGAAGATCCGCAGTTCGCGTTTCGGGGAGTTGACCGCTTGGTCATACGAGCGGTGCGCGTACTCCAACGGGATCTGCCGATCGTTCTCGCCGTGGCAGATCAGGAAGGGCACGTCGATCTGCTCCACCACGCCATCCAGGTGCACCTGGTCGGCGAAGTCGACGAACTCGTTGAGGTCGGTGTCGTCAGGAAACCCCCAGACCCACAGGACGTGTTCCCAGTAGTGCGGCACCGGCCGCTCACCTTCCCGCTGTAACCGGCGGCGCTGGACGGCCCCCCAGTTGTGGTTGGCGCCCCAGGCGACAACGAGGGCCAATCGCTTCTCGAACGCGGCGGCGCGCGGCGCGTAGTAGCCGCCGAGGGACCAGCCGACGAGCCCGATCCGGGTCTCGTCGACGTCGTCCCGTGTCTCCAGGTAGTCCACGCATGCAGTGGCCCAGGCTTCGGAGTCGACCCGGGACGTCAAACCCTGCAGGCGCAGTGCCTCACCGGACCCCGGGGGGTCGACCATCAAGGTGGAGATCCCCCGCGCGGCGAGCTCGGCCCAGTGCTCGGAGTTGTACATGTGCTCCTTGGTGGAGTCCAGGCCGTTGAACATGATCATGACGGGCGCGGGGCCCTGGTCGGTCGCCGGAGCCGCACTGAAGTACGCGGGCAGAGTCGTTCCCTCATAGGGGATCTCGACACGACGGACCCGCGGGTCGCGCAGCTCGAAGGACTTCTGCGCCAGATCCAGAATCCGCCGGTAGGTGGGCACCCGGTTCGGGTCGGACTTCGACAGCATCCGCTCGGATTGAGCGAGATAGTTGGTGGCACGGAAGTACAACTGTCCGGCGGTGCGCTGATGCCCTGCCTTCTCGGCCTGTTCCGCCTGTCCGACAAGTTGATCGGTCAGCGCGGTCCACGCACGCAGGAAGTCACCCGTGCCGGCGTCGGAACCCTTCGCGGCCGCCTCCCGGATCGGGCGGCACGCCCGATCGACCTCGTCGATCAGGCCGCCGCTGTTCAACGCGGCGACAACGCCAAGATTCCAGACGTAATTGCCCGGGAAGAACTCAAACATGTCAATGCCCTCTCGTGATGCGGCGGATGGGATCTGGGGTGGTGCAGGTCAACGTTTCCGGACGCGTGGCCGGGACCGGGCCGATGTCACCGGAGGCAGCTTCGTGCCTGCGGTCACGGTGTTGCGGATGGTTCCGATTCCCTCGACGGTCATCTCGACGACGTCGCCGGGTCGCAGGGGCGACGGGTCCAGCGTGCCCCGCCGGCCCCACAACTCGGCAAGACACCCCCCGTTGCCGCAGGTTCCGGAGCCGAGCACGTCACCGGCGCGGACCTGTGCGCCACGCGAGGCGTAGGCGACGAGTTCCTCGAACGGCCAGCCCATATTCGACAACAGGTCGTGGCCGATGAGATTGCCATTGACCGACACCGACATCTCCAGCGCGAGGAACCCGTCGGCATCGCGATAGGGCTCCAGTTCGTCGGCGGTGACCAGCCAGGGCCCGAGCGTGCTGGCGAAGTCCTTGCCCTTGGCGGGGCCGAGGTTGACCTTCATCTCCCGACGCTGCAGGTCGCGAGCCGACCAGTCGTTCATGATCGTGTACCCGAAGATGTCGACCTGGTTCGGTTGCAACGAGCTGCCATCCCCCCCGACGACCGCAGCGACTTCCAGCTCGTAGTCGAAAAGCTCGCTGCCCGAGGGGATCTGCACGTCGTCGTTGGCGCCGATCATCGCATACGGGTTCGTAAAGTAGAACGTCGGCGCCTGGTACCACTCCGGTACCACCCCTTCGCCGTCACCGACGGATGCGACGACCCCTTCCACGTGCTCCTCGAAGGCGACGAAGTCCCGGACCGTGGGCGGATCCAGCGGCGGCCGAAGGCGCACCCGGTCGATGGGTATGCCGGGTTCATACATGGCGGTGACGCCGACGCCCAAAGCCGCCGGCAACCCTGCCCGGACCAGATCGAGCACGGTGTCTTCGGTGGCGAGCGGATGAACCGTCGTCCCGCGGCCCTCACCTGCGACGACCCCGGAGCGGACCACACCGTGATACTCAAAAGTGGCGAAACGCATCGGAGGTCAGACCGGCGGGGCCACGAAGAGGCCCTTGTCGACATCGTTGAAGGATCTCTGGGCGACGAACTCGTTCATCTGATTGGCGGTCCCCCACTGGTCGGAGACCTCGGGCTTGCTGAAGTCGTACAGGTGCGGGTGCCAGGTGTCCTCGTCGATGAGCTCGAGCTCGGTGGTGTATTCGATGGTGTTGCCGTGCGGGTCCAGGAAATAGCTGAAAGTGTTGTTACCGGCCATGTGTCGACCGGGTCCCCAGATCTTTTCCACTCCCGCCCGAAGCAGTCGTCCGGTGCCACGCATGTAGGAATCGATGTCCCGCATCTCGAACGACGCGTGGTGCAGCGACGGATGCGGGCCGCGGGCGATCGCCATGCTGTGATGCCAGGCGTTGATCCGCATGAACCACATCATTTCGCCCATCCGCGGGTGCATCAGCGTGTCCGACAGCCGGAATCCCAGGTGCTTCTCGTAGAAGGCCCGCGTCTCGTCGGGTTTCGGGCTGTTGATCACCACGTGGGACAGTCGAACGGGAATCGACTCTCCGGCCTCGATCGCTCGGTGCCTGCGGATCTCGACGTCAGCGCTGATCTCGACGGTGCGGCCCTCGTTGTCGAAGAACCGGAACCCGTAGCCGCCGCCCGGAGTGAGGATCGGGCCGGGTTCGCTGACCAGCTTGACCCCGTCGATCGCCAGCTTCGCGGCGAAGGCGTCGACGTCCGCCGGCGACCCCACGCCGAAGGAGATCAGATCGATGCGCTTGTCGGTCGCTTCGCGCAGCCGGACGATGTAATTCTCGGGGGAACCTTCTGCGGCCAGGAAGGCGAGGCCGGAGTCGGTGTGCTCGCTCCGGAGCCCCCAGGTGTTGGTGTAGAAGTCCAGCTGCTTCGCGAAATCCGGTACAGCGAGGTCGATGTGGCGCAGATGGGTGATCACGGGTGCGGTCATGGGGAATCTCCTCGAATTCTGGTTGCGGGGTCGTTGAGGCTGTTGGTTTGCTACTTGACTGCGACTGGTGCGACCGGGGAGCCGACAGCGCCGGTCACCGGGAGAGGTTCGGCGGACAGCCAGAATTCCCAGACCCCATCGGCGGCGCAGTCTGCACCCAACGCGTCCAGGTCCCACATCTCGCCGATGAACAGCCCGATGTGCGGGATGGCGACCTGGTGCAGCGGTTGGAACGCGTTGTCGAACTCGTTCGGCCGGACCTCGAAACCCCAGGTGTCGGTCGCGATCGCGGTGATCTCGCTGGCGTGGAGCCATTCCGCCGTGGTGAACGAGAGACCTGGTGAGGCGCCGCCGGCGTAGTCGCCCCAGCCGTCGCGGCGGGCCCTGGCCAGCCGCCCGGTACGGACCAGCACGAAATCACCGCGGCCGACTTCGGCGCTCGGCCCCTGCGCGGCGATGGTTGCTTCCAGATGCTCAGTGGTGATGGCGAAGCCATCGGCCAGCTCACCGTCCTGCCCGATCGCGCGGCCGACGTCAAGGAGAACCCCACGGCCGCTCATCCGGCCGGTGGCGGTTTGGATACCGGTGACCAGGTCACCGTCGCTGGTCACGACATCGCCGGCGCGGCGACCGTTCCAGGCATTGCCATGATCGAAGATGTGTCCGAGACCGTCCCACTGGGTGGAGGCCTGCAGCGGCATGAAGATCACGTCGTCGGCGCCGCCGATGCCATGGGGGAAGCCCTGATTGCCGCGTTCGGCGTCGGTGCCGGTGTCCAACATGGTGTGCACCGGGTTCGTCCGGCGACGCCAGCCCTTCTGCGGGCCGTTCATGTCGAACGACTGAGCGAGTGAAAAGCTCGCACCGCGGCGGATCAACGCCGCACCCTGTGAGCGCTTCGCGTCGTCGAGGAAGTTCAACGTACCCAGCACGTCGTCAGCGCCCCACCGTCCCCAGTTCGAGCAGTGTTTCGCGGCAGCCGCGATCGCTGCCTCCGGGTCACCTGGATCCAGCGGGAAAATGGGCATTGTCGTGTTCCTCCTTGAGCGACATCACAAGAATGTCCGCCGGGTCGTCATCAGGGAAGACGAAATCGGTGATGCGATGTATCGACCGCATGAATACGCTGCGTGGTGTGAATCTTTCGAACCTGGATTTGAATCTGTTGGTCACTCTGGATGCGTTGCTCGAACAGCGCAGCGTCGGTAAAGCCGCGGAACAGGTCGGCCTGAGCCAACCAGCGGTGTCGGCGCAACTCGCTCGGCTGCGCCGACACTTCGGGGACGATCTGCTGGCCAGGTTCGGGAATTCGTACCGGCTGACACCTCTTGCGGTACAACTGCGACCGCGGGTGCGCACGGCTGTCACCGGGGTCGAGCGGGTCTTCGCCGCCGAACCGGACTTCAACCCCGCCACCACAACCCGGGAATTCTCGCTGGTGATGAGTGACTATGGGGTGGCCGTGCTGGGGCCGCTGGTGGCCGCCGAGCTTGCCAACCGGGCACCGCACTCCCGTCTTCGCTTCACCCCGAATACGCCTCAGTTGGTCAACACCGCTCTGACGTCGATGACCAACATCGACCTGCTCGTGATGCCCCACGGATTCACCGACGGCCTGTCCCACCACGACCTGTACAGCGATACCTGGGTGTGCCTGGTCTCGGCCGACAACCCCGATGTGGCCGATGAACTCACCATCGAACACCTCCGCACCATGCCGTGGGTGGCGTCCTACCACGGACCGACCGCCGCGACCCCGGCGTCCCGGCAGATGCGGATGCTCGGCATCGAACCGCACGTTCAGGTGGTCACCGAGAACTTCCTCACCGTCCCAGCGCTGATCGCCGGGACGCCTCGGGTAGCACTCCTGCAGCGCCGCCTGGCCGACCACATCCCCACCGGAGCCGGCGTTCGCACGCTCCTTTGCCCCTTCGACGTCGCACCGCTGGTGGAGGCGATCTGGTGGCACCCGATGTATGACGACGATCCGGAACACTTGTATCTGCGAGATGTCCTCATCCGGATAGCCGATCAACTGAAGCCGTGATCGGAGTCGGCTCAGTCTGTCGGCCGACCCTCGCTGACCGCCGCTAACGCTTCTCGACAGCTTGCCGCGGCGATCAGGGTCGTGTCTGGACCAGTGTCGATACGCGATGTATCAAACCTGGTACGTCGCCGCGGACCCCCTCCTCACTCGGCGCCGGTACGAGGAGGCGGCGGTCGGCCTTTGCGTTGCGGGACTGGCTGGTCCGGGTGACCCGTCGACGCAAACAGCCAGCGCCGGGTGGTTCACCAAGAACCTTCTTCGGCTACTTCCATACGAGGAAGACGCCATACCCGGGGTCAGTCCGAGGCCGGGTATCAGCAGGACAGTTCCCCGGCTGGGGCGTTGCCCTACCATCGACTCGGGCCGGCCCGATGTCGCCGGGGCCGCCCCGGAGTCCATCCACCGGAACGTCCAAGTCACGGAGGCGCGCCATGCCCACTATCACCACCACCGATGCGGTCGAGATCTTCTACAAGGATTGGGGATCCGGCCAGCCACTTGTCTTCAGCCACGGCTGGCCGTTGTCCGCCGACGACTGGGACACCCAGCTGCTGTTCTTTGTGCAGCACGGTTACCGGGTCATCGCCCACGACCGGCGCGGACACGGCCGATCCACTCAGACCAGTGACGGTCACGACATGGACCATTACGCCGACGACCTCGCCGCCCTCACGCAACATCTGGACCTGCACGACGCCGTCCACATCGGGCACTCCACCGGTGGTGGCGAGGTCGTTCATTACATCGCACGACACGGTGAAAGCCGGGTCGCCAAGGCGGTTCTGATCAGCGCGGTACCACCGCTGATGCTGCAGACCGACGCGAACCCGAACGGGCTGCCCAAGAGCGTGTTCGACGATCTGCAAGCTCAACTGGCCGCCAACCGGTCCGAGTTCTATCGGGCACTCCCTTCTGGCCCCTTCTACGGCTTCAACCGAGCCGGGACCGAATCTTCGGAAGCGATCATCGAGAACTGGTGGCGCCAGGGCATGATGGGCGGCGCGAAAGCACACTACGACGGCATCGTCGCCTTCTCCCAGACGGACTTCACCGAAGACCTCAAGAAAATCAGCGTTCCCGTCCTGGTGATGCACGGTGACGATGACCAAATCGTCCCCTACGCCGACTCCGGGCCGCTGTCCGCGAAACTCGTTCAAAACGGGACGCTGAAGACGTATGCGGGCTTCCCGCACGGAATGCCGACCACGCAGGCCGACACCATCAACGCCGACCTCCTGGCATTCATCCAGACCTGAGCTGAAAAGCTGGCGACCTGATCCGGTGGTGCAGCTTCGCACTTTCCCCCCGGTTCAATCCCAGGACTGACGACGCCTGTTACGGCGCGGTCTACCATCCAGGCATGGCGGTTTCCGTCACCTGCGTGGCTGTACAACCACGCCTGCTTGCCGCGGTTCGGCGCGAGGTCGTGCCAGGCCAGATCGGCTCGGAGTGGGGACCTGCAGTCGGCAAGGTCTGGGACTTCATTCGCGGCCAAGCCGGGCTGTGGACCTTCGGTCACAACATTTTCCTGTACCACCACTCCGATCAGCCGGGCGCACCGATCCTGTGCGACTTCGGTGTCGAAGTCACTCGCAGCTTCGAGACCGCCGGTGAGGTGTACGCGACCGAAACCCCTGGGGGCGAAGCAGCCATGGCCATCTACCGCGGTCCTTACGACCGCCTGTACGAGGCATCCACCGCGATCGACGAGTGGATGACGGCAAACCAGCGGAAGTCGGCCGGGCACTCGTGGGAGATCTACGGAGACCCGGCGCCGGACCCGGCCGACACCGAGACAACCGTCGTGCATCTCCTC
>Ga0164308_10000347_pt1 | contig 25177 bp, 23 predicted proteins | sample Whisoiple_246_MG_FD_109983 | JGI IMG/M metagenome (GOLD analysis project Ga0164308, IMG submission 109983) | Soil microbial communities amended with fresh organic matter from upstate New York, USA - Whitman soil sample_246_MG | ecosystem: Environmental > Terrestrial > Soil > Unclassified >... | reverse complement strand
CTGCGATCTCGCGGAAAGCGTCAATACTTGGCTCCCGAAGCCCCCGTTATTTTCCGGCTGTATCTTTAGATCCCGGCTGCGTTGAACCATGAGTGTTTGCACAGTATCTTTCGATCGACGAGAACGCTCCCCGGTTACGGCCCGCGAATGGAAGGCTGGTGGTAGTCGAACCAACGAACTCACTGACCGTCGCCCGATGATCGCGGGTCGAGTCGCCCGGCTGGCGAGGCGCGACGAACGCGCAGCCATCGCCGGCCCCAACGTTCCAGCAATCGAAGTCGAGGCAGCGAGCGCTCGAGGATTCGGCACGAGAGCTACGCGCCGCCATGCGGCTTTCCACGCCCGCTTACCCAAAACCCCCGCGAGCAGTTCAGGCCTGCGCCGGATCTTGTTTATAGAATGTCGCCAATTCTTGGTAGAGCTCGGGGTGTCGGCGCTTGAGGGCGCGCGGCTTTTCGAAGAACATTTCGGTCAGCACCGCGAAAAATTCGGCGGCGTTCGTGGCGCCGTAGGGATCGATGTCGCTGCTTCGTCCAGCGTGCAAGCGTTGCGAGAGCTCCTCGAATTCGTCCCCCAAAACGTGTGCCCAGGAGGTGTAGCGCGCGCGCGGACCGAGCTCGGGGGTGCCGTTCATCACGCCGTCTTCGCTGTCGAGCTGGTGCGCGAATTCGTGCAGCACCACGTTCTGCCCGTCGCGCGGTTGTGCTGCACCAGACAGCACGTGATCCCACGCCAGCACCACCAGCCCACGTTGCCACGACTCACCCAGTCGAGTCTGCTCCTCTTGGATGACGACCGCGCCGTCGTGCTGTTCGGTGGGTACGCGATAAGCGCTCGGATAGACGAGGATTGAGTCCACGTTTGGATAAATGTCCGTTTGGCGATGAAGCAACAGCAAACAAGCCTGTCCGGCGATGGTCAGCTTGATTTCGTCGTCGAGCGAGAGCCCTCCGCAACCTTCGAACGACTTTTCGGCGAGGAAGATGCGTACCAAGCCCTCGAGCTCGCTGCGATCTTCGGCGCTCAGACTCTTGAGGTACGGAATATTCTTGTCGAGGAGCGCGCGCTCTTCGAGACTCAGGGGTTGCGCGCGGAGCGCTTCGCGGCGGCGGTTTTTGAAGAAGTCGAACATGTGCCAGGCGCCCTTCTAGCGGGCCCTGGGCCGTTCGCCTACGTGCGCGCGGAAAGCTGGGATATCACAGGCCGTATCGGCCGCTCACGGGATCCGCGGGTGGTGGGTTCGTTACGCTCTCCGTCGTTTCGGTTGCGGAGGTCATGGGGGCTTCACTGAGCGCTTCACTCGTGGTCACCGCCGCTGGTTCGAGATCTGGCGAGTGCTCCTTCACGACTGCATTTCGAAAAGCGGACGGATAAGTAAAGTGCGCGGTCTTCGGTCGAACATGGCTCGCGACCGCCGTAGGCTCGACCTTCGGCGGCTCGGGGAAAGCTTGCCAAATCGGTGTGGCCGCCGCCGCAATCATGGGCCGAACGCGCTGCGTTTCCAGACTCGCTGCACTGCCGTGGGTCTGCCAAAGGCCGACTCCACCCAGCACGAGCAGCGTGCTCAAACCGACCATGGCCAGCGGGAGTCGTGCGGAACGCGAGAAGCGACGTTTCGGCTCTGGTTCAGGCAATTCGACATCTTCACTCGGTCGCCAAGCTCGCAGGGCGTGCGAGAGCTCGCCCACGTTTTGATAGCGGAGATTCGGATCCTTCTCCAGGCAACGCGCGATCACCGAATCGAGCTCGGTGGCGGCGCCGTCGGTAAACGCGGCCAGCGATGGCGGAGCTTCGGCCAAGACCTTTCCGCACACCTCGGTGAGGGTGTCGCCTTCGAACGGACATTGCCCGGTCAACAGCTCGAACAAGATGGCGCCGAGCGACCAAATGTCCGCGCGCGCGTCGACGTCCGGAGAGGCACGCATTTGCTCCGGAGCCATGTAATACGGGGAACCGACTGGATCGCCGGCGCTAGTGAGCGAGGTGCGCGAAATGCGTGAAACCGAGCGCAGCGGAGTGCTGACCTCTTTGGAGATCCCGAAATCCAACACCTTCAAGACGACGCCTTCGGGCGTGTTGGCCAAGAACAAGTTGCCTGGCTTGAGGTCACGATGCACGATGCCCAGGCTGTGCGCCTCGGCCAAGCCGTCACACGCTTGCAGGAGGTAATCAATGGCTTGGGGTGCTGAGAACGGGCCCTTCTCCCAGAGGGCGAGCCCCAAGTCCTCTCCCTGCAACTGCTCCATGACGATGTAGGGGCAGCCGGAGTCGAGTCGCGCGACGTCGAGCACGCGCACCACGTGGTTGCTCCGCATGCGGGCGACGGCGCGTGCTTCGAACAGCACGCGTTCCACCATCTCTTGGCTGCCGGCAAACTCTTCACGCACGACCTTGATGGCGACGGGCGCGTCGAGCTCGAGATGCGTGGCACTCAGCACCACGCCCATGCCGCCTTCGCCAAGGCAGCCGTCGATTCGGTATTTATTCCCGACGATCGTGCCGGGAGCGAACCGGGTGCCGTCTGGTATTGCGAGTGAGGCGCTCATGATTTTGCTTCGAAGAAGTGGGCGGGTTGGAGCCGCGAGACCAAGCGGTGCCCTTCAAAGCAAGAGCAATGCCGACGCTGGAGTGCAGGAGCGCCGCGATCGGGTGAGGGCGTGCGTCCCCGCGCAGGCCGGCAACAGCCCGTAGCTGCTATCCTTCAGGTCGATGTTTCAGCACTGAAATGCGGCTCGCGCAGAACTGACACTGGCGAATTGCCACGTTGCGGCGTCTTGGCGTCTGGATTTCAGCGACCAAGACTGCTCATCATGGCCTCCGGATAGCGCGTGCCGGAAGCAGCGCCGATCGGGAATACGCCTTCCAAGCGAGCTATCTCGCCCGAGCTCAGCTGCAGCTCGAGCGACTTCAGGTTCTCTTCCAGATACTTCCTTCGTTTGGTTCCGGGAATCGGCACCACCTGCGGTGACTTGGCCATCACCCAAGCCAGCGCCAATTGCGAAGCGGTTGCGTTGCGGGCTCGTGCAAGCTCGCCGATTTGCGCCACCAGATCCAAATTCTTTTGGAAATTCTCGCCCTGAAATCTGGGAGAAAAGCGGCGATAGTCATCTTCCGCGAAGTCTTCGAACTGTTTGATTTGTCCGGTCAGGAAGCCGCGGCCGAGTGGACTGTAAGCGAGAAAGCCGACGCCGAGTTCACGACACGTTTCGAGCACGCCATCGGTTTCCGGATCGCGCGTCCACAGCGAGTACTCCGACTGCACGGAGCTGATTGGGCTGACGGCGTGCGCCTTGCGGAGCGTGCTGGCGCTCACTTCCGACAGCCCGATGTAGCGAACCTTGCCCGCCTTCACCAAATCAGCCATCGCACCCACCGTGTCTTCGATGGGCGTTTTCGGATCGACACGGTGGTACTGATACAGGTCCACGTAATCGAGGCCGAGTCGCATCAGGCTACCGTCGATCGACCTCTTCACGTACGCTGGGCTGCCGTCGATGCCACGGTCTTGTGGCCTCGGACCGCGCACGATACCGAATTTGGTCGCCAGCACGAAGCTGTCGCGGCGCTTCCCACGAAGCGCGCGCCCGACGAGTTCTTCGTTGGTGTATGGGCCGTACATGTCCGCGGTGTCGAGCAGGGTGACACCGAGTTCGAGCGCACGGTCGAGCGTTCGGAGCGACTCTTCGTCGTCGCGCCCACTGTAAAACTCGCTCATCCCCATACAGCCCAGTCCGAGCGCCGAGACCGTCAGATTGCCCAAATTTCGTGTGTGCATGACCCGCTCCTCGAGTTTTGTGCCAAAGCCTACGACCGCGGGCGAGCAGCGCCAGTGGCATGCGGATGTTCCCGGGCCGCAAACCTTGCTAGCCTCGCAGGTTCCTCGGCGAAGCGGACGAAATACAGATGAAGCGGCGATTTTTTGCAGGCGTCCTGGGCGTTTTTGCAACGGCCCTGGCGGCCTGTAGTCCCGGGTACATGAAGCGGAGCGAGCTCGAATCGAAGCACCAGGGGCCCGCCGATTGCGAAGCGCGCTGCGTCGAACTCGGCATGCGCATGGGCGCCCTCGTTCTCGTTTCGGATACCCTTCCCGGGTGCGTCTGCCAGCCCTTACCTGCGCCGCCACCGCCGCCACCTTCAGCTGATGCGCCAAAGCCGAGTCTGAGCCCCGCAGCGCCCGCCCCCCCCGCACCACCATCGGCGGCCCCAACTCCAGAGGTTGCACCGCAGGGCGCCTCCGCCATTGCCACCGGCTCAGTCGTCGCCACCATGGCGGCCGCTGCCGCCGCGCGAGCCAACCAGACCGACCAGCATCGCCGCGCGCAACAAGGCTATATTCCGCCATAGAACCCGCCTCGCCACGCGCGGCGCTTTGCCGCTGCCGGCCGGGCCGGGGCGATGCTAAGGCAGCGCCTCATGAACTCCGACGCCCTGGTCACGCCGCGTTCCGACCGCACGTTTTTCACGTTCAACGCCGTGCTTTCCACGGTGGCCGTGGCGTTCATCGCGTTCATTCTACTGCGCGGAAAGAGTGCCGGTGGACCGGACTTGAGCTTCATGCCGGCGATCAACGCCAGCTTCAATGCGCTGTCTGCGCTGTGCTTGGTGGCGGGTTACATCGCCATCCGGCAGAAGAAGATCGCGGTTCATCGCCTGCTCATGGTCAGCGCGTTCGCTTGCTCGTCGCTGTTTCTGGTTGGGTACCTGAGCTACCACTTCGTGCACGGTGACACGAAGTTCAGCGGAGTCGGCTCGATTCGGCTGGTGTACTTCGCGCTTCTGATCAGCCACATCTTGCTCTCGTTGAGCGTGGTGCCTCTCGCGCTGACTTCGTTCTACTTCGCGTTCAAGCGCTCGTTCGTGCGTCACCGTCGCTTGAACCGCGTGTTTCTCCCGATCTGGCTGTACGTGTCCGTGACCGGCGTGCTGATCTTCTTCATGCTGCGCTAGCCCGCTTCGGTTGCGATGCGGTCGATTCCGCCGCGAGACAGGTCCGTGAGCAGGTGCGCCCCGCGCAGCAGGCGTGCGAGCGTGGAGTGAATGCGCGGATCCAGATCCGGTGGTAATTCGGGCACGGGCGTATCCGTGGCTGGTTTGAGCCCGCGCGCAAAGCCCGCAGCTTGCTGTAGCGTGGCGACCAAGAACGCCTCCAGCGTGCGCGCGAGCTCTGGTGAAAGCGGTGCTGCGCCGGTCAGATCTCGAGCCAAGTAGGTATCGATGGTGGTCAACGCGCCGGCAGCTCGGCGCGCGTAGGTGATCAGCTGCAGCGCATATTCAGCCGTAGCGATATCGTGGCGCGGTTCGGTCAGCAGTCGCTCCAGCGAATTTTCGGCTTCCCCGAGCGCGATGCCCGCGTCGCGTCGCGCACTCATGACGCGCGCATCGACAGCTTCCGAATGACGATTGCTGGCCCCTTCGAAGACGGCCATGGCGTAACCTGCAACGGCGTCCAACATGCGCGCCAAGAGCTCGGGCAAGCGGGTGCGTTCGCGGGAGGGAAAAATCAACACCGCGGCGACGAACGCGATCCCGCCGCCGATCGCCGCGTCCGAGGCGCGCGCGACGGCCACCCACCAATCACCGTGGAAGCGCTCCGCCAAGAGCACGAACACGGGCGTCAAAAAAAACGTGAACAGACGATAATTGCGCCGGTGCGTCGCCACAGCGGCGACCGAGAGCGGGAACATGGCTGCGGCCAACGCCACCGGTGAATGCAAGAGCAACGTGATCGCGACGGCTGCGACACTGCCCAGCACCGTGCCGAGCACGCGCTGCGCGGCTTTGGCCGAAGTTGCGCCCGAATAGGGTTGCAGTACTGCCAACGTCGTGACCGTCACCCAGTGCGGGTGCACCGAGACGCGGTGCCCGATCAACGATGCTAGCCCCACCGTGCACGCGACTCGGACCCCGTGATGAAAGAACGTGGAGCGCGGCGAACAGGCATCCTTCAACACCGCGAGATCGCCGCGCCAGGCACGGAAGCGATCGCGCAGCGTTTTCCGATTTTGGCTATTCGCTTCGGGCTCCGCGTTGGCACGCGCATCCAACGCAGACGTCAGCGCTTGCGCGGCGCGGCTTGCATCATCGAGGTGTTCGAGCAGCGCCGCGATGGACGAACTCTTGTCGGCGACGCTTCCGGGGGGCGGGACCGACGGCGTGCTGTCACCGGCGCGCAGGTTGGGCGTGCGGAGCGTGGTTGCGGTGTCGAGATTGCGCTCGGCCAGGCGGTGTAAGCGCGTCAGGATCGCTGCGCGTGAGCTGGCCCTCGATTCCAGCTCACTGGCCTCCTTGAGCGTCACCAAGAGCGGAAATTGTGCTTCCGCAAGGCCGAGCAAGACACGCAGATTGCTGCCGACGCGTGTCTCGCCCGCGCGTCGCGCACGGCCGCCGAGGGCCAAGCGCCGCGATTCCTCGATCGCCTCGCGAACTCGACGGTGATGAACACGCGCGAGTTCGCTCCAGCGAGGATCGCCGTCGGGCAGCTCGGACCGCAAGCAAGCTTCGATCTCGGCCGCGTAGCGGGAGAGCGCTTCGAACACGTTCGCCTCGGCTCGGCGCAACGGTAAATGCGTCCAGATCGGCCAAATCACGGACGAAAGCAGGGTAGCGACGCCAGCACCCAAAGCAAAGCACGCGCCGTCGAGCAAGGGGGCCGACCCGCCTTGTGCGCTGCCGATGGCGACCACGATCGTGATCATCGTTCCCGCGCTTGCCCAGACCGCGCCGAGTGAGCGCAACAGCGAGGCGGGGAACGCCACGAGCGAAAGCCCGAGCGCCGCGAGCCAAGTGTTTTGTGAGAGTGATTCGGAAATTCCGAGCGCCGCTCCGCCGAACACCGCAAAAGCACTCGTGGTCTTCGCGCGCGTGCTGCGGAGTCCGCCCGGGTCCACCAAAGTGCCGAGCCAACCGCCCAGCGCCATCCAAGAGAATTCGTGGCGATTGAGCCAAATTGCCAAGTAAAAAGGCACGAGCGTGACCACTCCACCGCGCAATCCCTTGGCGAGATCGGGCGTTGCCGCGTCGAACCAGGCGCGGTCATAGCTGCGTAGGGTTGGCAGCGAGGTCAGCGCCGAAGCTCCTCGTACACCCAACGCGCCAGCCCTTTGGACGCATCGATCGAGAAATGCACGCCGTCGGGGCGAATGGGCTCACTCGCTCCCACGTCCTGTTCGCAGACCCCGCCTGGGCAGAGGTGCTCACCGACATCGAGCACGCGCACGCCCGGCACTTGCGCGGCTGCTTTGCGGATCACCCGGTTGATGCAGTCGACTCGCTCGTGAAACTCGCGCCGGTCGTTGCGGTCATTCTCGTATGGACCAACCGGGTAGGGCACGGTTGCCGTAAAAACGATTCCGCTTTCGTGGGCCAGCTCGGTCAAACGCAGCGTGAGCACGCGACCGAGTTTGTCGTCCCAATCGCGGCGGCAGGCGGTGTGCCAATCACCGTTCACGTGGAAGCCATACAGAAAGACGCCGGCCAAATACACGATGCTCGCGTTCGGGTGGATCGAGCGCACCTGGTCCACCCATCGCGAACCTTGGCAGGTATCTTCGAGCATGTTGCAGCCGTCCTTGCCCATGAGCTCGACGGCGACGCCTTGTCCGTGCAGGTTGCGCAAGCTCCAGCCGAGCGAGTTTGCGGTGGAGTCACCGAAGACCGCGACGCGAAAGCGCACGAATTCGGGCGCAGTAGCGGCGCTGGCCAGCTGTGCCGAAGGCGCAGTCGGTACACTGCGACCCTCGGCATGGGTCGCGTGCACGACCAAGAGCACGGATAGCGCGACCGCTGCGGGTACGATGTACAGCGGTCGACTGAATGGGACTCCGTGCTTGCGGATCGGTTGCTCGAGAAAACGGTACGAGACGATTGCGATCGCAAAGGTGAGCGCGAAACGCAGCGCGTGCAGCGCAAAGCCATGCAAGTGCGTGCGCTCGGTCGACAAAAACACGTTGACCGGCCAGTGCCACAGATAAACTCCGTAGCTTATCGTGCCAAGCCAGGTGAGCGGGCGGATCGACAGCATGCGCGCGATCAAGCTGCGTTCGCCCGCAATTGCGCACGCGATGAGTGCGAGCGCGCCCAGCTCGGTCAACCAAAAGCCGCCGCGATAGAGGAATGTACTGGTGCCGCGCAGCGTGGCCCACGCAATCCCCAAGCCGAGCGCGGCCAACACCCCACCTGCGTCGAGAGCCCGTACGGTGCGCGCATGGAACCTGTCGTTCGGCGAAATCAAAGTGGCCAATGCCGCGCCGAACAGAATGCCGCTCATGCGCGTGTCGGTGCCCAGGTATGCGCGGGTGGTGTTGCTGGGGTCGAACAGGAAGAACATTGCCACCATCGACAGCGCAGCGAACGCCAAACACACGCCGAGCAGTGCACGGCCACGGCGCCGACGCAGCACGAGACTGACCACGAGCGGCCAAATGACGTAGAATTGTTCCTCGATCGACAGGCTCCAGGTGTGCTCCAGCGGCGACGGCGCGGCGAACAGCTGCCAATAGCTCTGGTGCCGAAAAATGGCTTGCCAATTGGCGACGTACGCGAGCGTCGCCAGCGCCTGCGCACGCACGGTGCGGAGCTCCTCTGTGCGCGCAAAATATCGCCCGTAGAGCGCCACGACCGGCATCAGCGACAGTAGTGCTGGGAACAGCCGGCGCGCACGCCGAATCCAAAACGGACCCAGTGCGATCCGCCCGGTCTCACGGTGCTCGGCGAGCAGCAGCGAGGTGATCAGGAAGCCGGACAGCACGAAGAACAGGTCGACACCCAAATAGCCGCCCGCGAGGATGCCATTGGCGTGAAATAAGAGCACTCCGAGCAACGCGAGCCCCCGCAATCCGTCGAGCGCGGGTACATGGCGCAAGCGCGCCGCATGGAACTGAGAAATCACGGAGCGAACGTACCGTTACTGCTGGCGAGCTTCTACCATCGCTTACTTCCAACTCCCGGAAATCGAGCGCGGGAGCGCGCGGTTCCAGTGAAAGCGTAGCGCGCGCTGCAGTCGGCATGACGGATGAAGCTCGCGAAGCGCGCAATTTGGCCCCTTCACGGGTTTGCTTCGATTGCAGCGATTCGTCAGCCGCCAAGTTCATCGCGGCCGCCCGCGATTCCCGAACGACCGACGATGCCCGCGGTAGCAAAGGTTGCCATCGACCGTTGTGTCAGCACCGCGGTGCGCAGCAGTGCAACTCCGAGGCAGGCTCCTGTGCCTTCACCGAGACGCATCTCCAGCGCGAGCAACGGCGTGAGTCGAAGGTGCGTGAGTGCGACGCGCGCACCCGGCTCGGGCGATTCATGCGCCGCCAGCAGATAGCCTCGAACATGGGGTTCCATTTGCGCGGCGAGCAAGGCGGCCGCGTTGGTCACGACTCCGTCGAGAATCACGGGCAACCCTTGGCGCGCTGCCTCGAGCATGCAGCCCGCGAGCGCCGCGATTTCGAGCCCTCCCAACGCCGCAAGTACGCCGAGCGGATCGTTCGGCTCTGGCTCGTGCAGCGCCAGCGCCTGCTCGATCAATTCGGTCTTGCGCGCCTTGGCTGCGTTGCCGAGCCCGGTCCCGCGCCCGACGACCAACGCGGGGGCGATGCCTGTCAGAACGCTGATGACGGCAGCCGCCGCAGTGGTATTGCCGATGCCAATTTCACCCACGGCGATCGCGTCACTGCCAGCGCTGATTGCCGAAAGTGTCGCGTCCGCGCCCACGGCCATCGCCGCTTCCGCTTCTGTTCGCGTCATGGCCGGCTCACGCGAGAGATCGCCCGTTCCAGCTCGGACTCGACGTCGACGCAGTGCGACCAACGGTGAGGTCGGAAGCGCACTCAGATCGCCCGCGATGCCCACGTCCGTGAGCAGGATGTCGAGCCGGCAATCCGCAGCCATTGCGCAGACGGCGGCCCCCCCCGACATCACATTCGCGACTGTGGCTGCGGTGAGTGTCGAGCCGTAAGCGCTCACTCCTTGGGCGGCGATGCCGTGGTCGGCGGCAAACAACGCGAGCGTCGCTCGTGTCAACGCCGGGGCCGGGAATACGCGGCGTGCGCCCGCGTAGAAAGCGGCGAGGTCTTCCAATCGACCGAGGCTTCCGCTCGGCTTGGTCAATGTGTCGAGGTGCGCACGCGCTGTATTGCTGGCTTCGACACTCGCGGGCACGAGCGCCGAGAGCGCGCGCTGCGGGAGTGCAGGAGCGTTCGACCGTGGGAGCGTGGAGGGCTCTCTTTCGCGCCAGCGGCCGTCCCAATGCACGGCATCCTGAAGTGGGACGGCGCGACGCCAGCCATTTTCCTCGAGCATGGGGCGACGCCGAAATGCCACGGGGTGACCGAGACACAGGTAGGCGATCGGCTCGACACCGGGCGGCAAGGACAACTCACGACGGAGCACGGCAGGTTCGATGATGCTCACCCAGCCCACTCCGATCCCCTCGGCGCGGGCCGCCAACCACAGATTTTCCACGGCACAACAAGCACTCGCGCGGACCGCTTCGGGCTGCACGGTGGTGCCGAGGATCACTTCATCGCGATCACGCAGGTCGACGACCACACACAGATTGAGTGGCGCTTCCTGGATCCCCTCCAATTTGTGCGCCAGGTATGCCGCGCGCCGCTGTTCGGGAAATCGCTGGGCTTCAGCCTCGCGGCAGGCGAGAAAGCTTTGGCGAACGCGTTCGCGAAGGGCAAGCTCGCGGATGACGATGAAGCCCGAAGGCTGCGAAAACCCGACGCTCGGCGCCTGCTGAGCCGCTTGCAAAATACGCGTCAACGTCGAGTCTTCGATCGTCATACCCGGTAAGAAGTGACGGATGTCCCTGCGCAGCGAGATACACTCGTAGACGGCTTGGCGCGCCTCCTCGGAAAATCGGCCGATCGCTTCGGGCTCGAGAAACGCTTCGGGTGGTGCGGCTCTGTTCATGAGGCTTCGAACTCGGGGTTTGGGCTCGAACGAACGCCCAACCAGTGGCTGATCCGGGTTTCGGCGACAGCTCTTCCCACCCGCTTTGCCCGTAGGCGCCCCAGCGCCTCGTGGGTTGTCTGGTCCGCGCATATGGCGTCGGCCATACGACAAGGTCAAGTGCATTCACGGACAGATCCAGCGAGCTGTTGCTTCGCTCAGCGCGCGATGGTAGCTCCGCATTCTCTGACAATCTAAACGTCTTCGGGTGCCCGCGAGGGCACTTTAGGGAAGCCGGTGAAAGACCGGCGCGGTACCGCCACTGTAAGTGCGAAGCCTCACCCCATAGCCACTGCGTCTCCGTTTGGAGATTCGGGAAGGAGGGGAGAGGCGCTGCAGCCAAGCTGCTGAACGCACGAGCCAGGAGACCTGCCCGAAGCCAACCGCGAGAAAGAGCATGCGCTCCTGTTCGCGGCACTCCGGTGCGGATCTCACTGGCGGTGCCGGTTTAAACGACAAAATAGCCGTTTTTGTGATCGCCGTCGCGGCGCTACTGGCGCCGCGCGAGGCGTCGGCCATGCATTTGGCGGACGGCATTCTGCCGGGGCGTTGGTGCCTCGTGTGGACGCTGCTCGCTTTGCCGTTCGTGGTCTGGTCCTGGCGGCAGTTCGATGTGCGTCGTTTGCGCGATGGCCGGCACGCGCCGCTCGTCGCGATGGTGGGTGCAGCGGTGTTCGCGGTGTCGTGCATGCCGGTGCCGATCCCGATCGTCGGCAGTTGCTCGCATCCGTGCGGGACGGGGCTCGCCGCTATTCTGCTCGGTCCGCAGCTCACTGTGTTGATCACGACGATCGCGCTGCTGATTCAGGCATTGTTCCTCGCTCACGGCGGGCTATCGACCTTGGGCGCGGACGTGATGTCGATGGGCGTCGTCGGGGGCTACGCGGGCTACGCGGTTTTTCGGGCTGCGAGGTACGCGGGGCTAGGCGTCGTGGCTGCGGCGTTCCTCGCTGGCGTCTGTTCGGACTGGGCTACCTACGCGACGACTGCGTTCGAACTCACGGTTGGCCTACACGGGCTTCGCTCATTTGGCCTATTTTTCGGCGGTCTGTGTCTGGCGTTCGCGCCAACGCAGCTGCCACTGGGACTTTTGGAAGGCGCCATCACTGCTGGAGCGCTGTCGTTCCTTCGGCGTCGGCGGGCGAGGCTCTTTTCGCACCTTACCGGCGTCGCCGCGGAGGAGCCGTGAGCATCCGCAGGCGTGATGCGAGCGTCATGACGCTGACCGCTCTTTCGGTGTGCGTCGCGTGGGCTGTTCTGATCCACGGTCGTTCGGCGACGGGACAATGGCCCGGCGTGGATGAAGCGGTGATCGGCCGCTTCGTAGACGAAACGGGACAGCGCTCTCCGCCGCTGTTCGACTGGGTCCGCGGTGACGTATTGCTGTTCGCGTTTCTCACGGCGGGCCTGCTCTCCGGCTTCGTCTTGGGCTTCTTTGCGCGCTCGACATTCGGACGCGAGGGCGGAGCTCGATGACGAAGCTATCTCCCGTCGCGGTCTTGCTTGCGACGTCGTTTGCACTGATCGGGCTGATCCTTGCGGACGCACCGATAGTCATCGCTTGCATGGCTACGCCGGCGCTGGCGGTCGTGCTCGCGAGCGCACGCGGGCGCTGCACGCTCCGGCGTCGACTGCTGGTGTCCTTGCCACTGATTGGCGTGGCGGCTCTCTTGCGCTGGTTTGGGGATGCGCCAGCGCGTGACTCGCTGTTGACCGCGCTCCGGGTCTCGAGCGCCGTCGCGTGGTCTAGCTGTCTCTCGAGCGCGCTCACACCTGAGGAGATCCGAGCCGCGCTGCGAGCCTTGGGCGCGCCAGCCGCGCTCGTCGAGTTGATCGCACATACGCGGCGCTTCGCCGTCCAGCTCGCGGCGACCGCGAGTGAAGCTTGGACCGCTGCGACGTTGCGCGCAGGGTTGTTTTCGCTACGCGCCACGGCTGGTACTGGCGGGCACGTCGCGGGAGTGATCGTGGTGCGGGCCTTCGATCGGGCGGAGAGTGTTGCGATCGCGAATGCCCTGCGCGGCAGACACTTGGTCGACGACGCGCCACCCGAGGTATCTCGTTCATCAGGAGTCAGGCTTTCGCCATGAGCACGATCGAGCTGTTCGCTCCGGAAATCGCCTACGGAGACGGTGCACCGGTCTTGTCGGGCGTCAGCCTGCGGGTCGAAGCAGGTGAAGTAGTCGCGGTTCTCGGCGGCAACGGAGCCGGAAAAACGGCGCTGCTTCGCTGGATGGTCGGGCTATTGCCGCGGCGCGCTGGACGCTGTCTCATCGCCGGGATCGAGATCCGCTCCCCGCGTCAAGCGGTCCAGCAATCGGTGGGGTTGGTCGTGCAGGATCCGAACGATCAACTCCTCGGCGCCACGGTGCGTGAGGACGTCGAACTCGGGCCGCGTAACTTGGGCTTGCCGCCGACCGAGCGTGAGCATCGGGTCGCGGCCGCGCTTTCCGCGGTCGGTATTTCGGCGCTCGCGAAGCGCGAGATCGAATCGCTGAGCCTCGGTGAACGCAAGCGAACGTCGCTCGCTGGCGTGCTGGCGATGGCTCCTCGTGTGCTGCTATTGGACGAGCCGACCGCAGGCCTCGATCCGGATGGCGAACGCGCGCTGTGCGAGACGCTCCGGGCGCTCGCCAGAGCTGGAATGACGCAAATCGTTGCCACGCACGCGATCGACTTAGTGCCACACTTTGCGACACGCGCGCTGCTGCTGGCGGACGGCCGCGTGATCGCCGATGGACCTTGTCGCGAGGTGCTTCAGCGAAGCGATTTGCTCGAACGCGCGCGTCTGCGGCGACCCTGGCCGGTCGAGCTTTGGGCTCGCGCGCTGCAGGACCGCGCTTCGACCGTGACCATGACCCTGGAGGAGGTGCTGCCGTGTCTGACGACTGCGTCTTGCTGATCGGCCACGGGAGTCGCGAGCCTGGCTCGAACGCCGAGTTCGAGGCGATCGCCGAAGCCTACCGGCGAGCTAGGCCGGAGCTCCGTGTCGAGACGGCGTACGTCGAACTCGCGCGGCCGTCGATCGCGGAGGCGCTCGCTGCATTGGCCGCAGCGGAGGCCCGGATCACCGTCGTTCCGCTATTCTTGTTCGCTGCCGGCCATGTGAAAAACGACGTGCCCTTGGCGATCGCCGAAGCTCGCCGTGCGCACCCGCACAGTCGAATCTGCGCGGCGCCCGCGCTCGGGGTGCATCCTGCGCTCGCTGAGCTGGCGTTCCAGCGCGCATCCAACTGCTTGCCCAGTGAGGCATCCGCTCGGGCCAAGACGCTCGTGTTGGTGGTTGGCAGAGGCTCGAGCGACCCGGACGCCAACGGCGACTTCTACAAGATGGCTCGCTTGATCGGCGAGGGTAGAGGCTTGATGCAGGTCGTTCCGACGTTCATCGGCGTCACGCACCCGCGCGTCGAAGACTCGCTCGAACTCGTAGCTCGCATGCGGCCCGATCGGCTCGTGGTGCTCCCTTATCTGCTGTTCGCGGGCCGACTCATCGCACGAGTCGCGACTCAGGTCGAAGCCTTCAGATCGCGTTATCCGTGGATCCATGCCGACCTTGCACCTCATCTCGGCATCGACGCTCGACTGCTCGCGCTGCTCGACGAACGGGTGCTTCAGGCGCGTTCAGGGACGCAGAATCTGGCCTGCGACAGCTGCCAATACCGGGCCGATATCTCGGGCTTACCGAGCCAGGTCGGTGGCCTGCGCGCGCTCCTGTACAGCGTTCGCCACACGCTGACCCACTCGCAGGCCACCCTGCCGATTCATCTGCACAAGCCGCTGAAAAAGCACGTGCTCGTGTGCGGAAACGCCGACTGTGTCGAACGCGGCAGTCTCGGGTTATTGGAGGCGCTCCGTCGCGAGGTGAAGGGTAACGGCACCGCACGCGAGATCAAGGTCACGCGCACCGCCTGCATGGGGCGCTGCGGTGAGGGCCCGACTGTCGCCGTGTACCCGGATGGCGTCTGGTATCGCCGCGTCGGTGAACAGGACGCTTCCGAGATCGTGACCGAACACCTGATCGGCGATCGCCTCGTGGGGCGGCTCGTCGACGACATCTTGTCCTGAATGCAGCAAAGAGAAAGCGCGAAACAGACCATGGCATGTCACGAAATTGCGGCCCTGCGCCTAGGGCTCATGAAGTTGCTCGGCAGCGACGACGAGGCGGAACGCGCACACGAACTGGCGGAGTTGGGCGACGCTGCGAATCGACCGGGGCCACTCAGTTCATTGGCCAAGGCGCAGGACTTCGACGCATTGGTGCGGCTTTATTCGACGGCGCTCGTCGAGCTCAACGAGAAAGTCGCGCGTGCGGCTCCGGGGGATCCGAAGCTCGGTTATTACCGGAGCCTGCTCGTACTCACGAAGAAGGTCGAGTTGGAACTCAGAGGCCAAGTGGCGGGGCTGACTCGACTCAATCGCGAGCTCGAGGAGATGCACGACTTGGTGCACGAGATATTTCCGGCTGAATGACCGATGGCGGCCAACCCGAAACAGCTCCGTGTCGTCGCTGCCCAGCTGCTGGGTCCGTGTACTCGCACGCTGGAGATCGAGTGCGTGGAGGGAGGCGTCTTCGACGTCGTTGGTGGTAAGTACATCATCGTTCACACCGGGCTCATGCTCGGTGAAAAGGCGATCAAGCGTGCCTATTCGCTGATGCCCGTACCCGGCCGACCGGGGCGCGCGGCGATCGCCGTCAAGCGACTGCCGGGGCTCGGCTCGCAGGCGATGCACGCGGTTCCCCTCGACGCTCGGCTCGGCTTCAGCGGTCCTTGGGGCAAATTGATCCCGGAAGCCGGCCTCGCCCAGCGCACGTTGCTGGTAGCGACCGACACGGGGATCACCTCGGCGCTCGGCGTGGTCGAGCAGCAGGCGATCACCGGGCAAGCCCGTGGACTTTCCGTGATCTGGTTGCGTGAGGGGTCGGAGTCTTTCTTGGATGTCGCCTCGGTGCGAACGCGGATCGAGCGCGCCGGCGCCGAATGGCTCGAGCAAGAGATCGGCCCCATCGCCGGACGGATGCGCGCTGCGGAGGCCTCCCGCCTAATCGAAGCCCACGCCCGGCGATTCGAGGCGAGCCACGTCATCGCGACCGGCGACGGGGCCATCGTTCATCCGCTCCGTGAATCGCTGCCTGCGCGTTTGCCACAGGTGACGGACGTCCGCATCGAGTGCTTCTTCAACAACCCCGAGAAGAAGAGCGGTTGATGGTCTTGGCGCGTGCGTTTCGAACCCAGGTGCCAGCGCGAGACCCCAAGGGCAACCGCGAAGGGTTTACCACCGGTGCGTGCGCGGCCGCCGCTGCGAAGGCAGCCACGCGAGTGCTCGTGCGTGGCCAACTGTTCGAAGCGATCGAGTCGACACTGCCGAACGGTCGGCGTCATACCTTTGCGCTGGAACGTTGCGAGCTGACCGACGAGGTTGCGCTGTGCAGTGTGCGAAAAGACGCCGGAGACGACCCCGATTGTACTCATGGCGCAGAGATCGTCGCGCAGGTGCGCTTCGCCAGCGAGCGTGAGATCGTACTCGAAGGCGGCGAGGGGGTCGCGACGGTCACCAAACCGGGGCTCGGGCTCGACGTCGGTGCGCCCGCGATCAACCCCGTTCCGCGGCGCAACATTACCGAGATGGTGCGCGAGGAATTGGCTCGAACCCCCATTCCGGGAGCGCGCGTCACGATCTCGGTGCCCGGTGGGGAGGAGCTGGCCAAGCAGACCATCAACGCGCGCCTCGGCTTGCTCGGCGGTATTTCAATCCTCGGAACGACGGGGATCGTGAAGCCGTATTCCACCGCGGCCTACAAAGCCAGCGTCGTACAAGCCATCGACGTAGCCCGGAACCGTCAGCTGGAGAACCTCGTGCTCACCACCGGCGGCAAATCCGAGGCCTACGCGATGCAGCTGCATCCGGAGCTGCCAGAAGAAGCCTTCATTCAAGTTGGCGACTTCGTGGGCGTGGGCGTCAAGCACTGTGCGCGCCGTCGAGCGCAGCGCGCTGTGATCGTCGGCATGATCGGCAAGTTGTCCAAGATGGCCGACGGAAAGACGATGACCCACGCCGCCGGCTCGGAAGTGAACCTGGAGTTGCTCGCGGCGATTGCGAAAGACTTGAATGGCGCTTCTGAGCTCGTCGAGCAGATCCGCTCCGCCAACACGGCGCGCCACGTACTCGAACTCGCGACTCGTTCGGGACTCACTGGTCTGGCCGACGCGATTTGCGCGCGCGTCGTCACTCATCTCGAACGCCACGCCGCGTTGGTCGCGCCGCTCGCGGTGCAGGCGATTTTGCTGGACTTCGATGGTCGTGTTTTGGGCCGCGCGCCGGTCACCGCGCCTACTCGGGAAACATCATGAATGACATGCGACAGATGACCGCGCTCGGCCGCGGCATCGAGGACGAAAGCTTTGCCATCATCGACGCCGAGGTCGGCCCGCACGCCTATCCCGAATCCGAGTGGCAGGTGGTGCGTCGGGTGATCCACGCCACGGCCGACTTCGAGTTCAACGGATTGATGGCCTTCGGCAATGACGCGATTCATTCAGGGATCGCCGCGTTGACGCGAGGCTGTTCCGTGATCGTCGATGTGAAGATGATCGCGGTCGGTTTGAACGAACAGCGGCTAGCGGCTTACGGTTGCACGGTTCACGGCTTCATCTCCGATCCCGAGGTGATCGCGACCGCCACGGCGCGAAATTCGACGCGCGCGATCGAGGCGATGCGCAAAGCGCACCGGCTCGGTCTGATCGACGGGGCCGTGATCGCGGTCGGAAACGCACCTACCGCCCTGCTGGAGGTGTTGCGCCTGGTTCGCGAACAGGGCGCGAGGCCTGCGCTGGTGGTTGGCGTGCCGGTGGGTTTCGTCTCGGCCGCCGAGAGCAAACACGCCCTGACGGAGTCGCCCATCCCGTTCATTGCCGCGCGGGGGCGCAAGGGCGGGAGCACCATCGCCGTCGCCATCCTGCACGCGCTGCTCTACTTATCCGTGAACTCGACGCAGGTGACCCCATGAGTCCACGCAAGGCGGTGAGCGTCATCGGACTCGGGGACGACGGCTGCGCCAGCCTGTCTAGCCGTGCTGCCGGCGCCGTGGCACGCGCGCAGGTGCTCGTCGGCGGCGAACGGCACTTGGCATTCTTCCCGCAGTTCACGGGTGAACGCATCGTGCTCAGAGCGGGCCTCGACGCGGCGCTCGAGCGGGTAGCTCAGCTGGCCAACGAGCACACGGTTTGCGTGCTCGCGTCCGGAGACCCGCTGTTTTTCGGGATTGGAGCTCGGGTCGCGAAGGCGGTCGGGGGCGAGCACGTGGAGTTCTTGCCCACGCCCACGTCCGTCCAATGGGCCTTCGCGCAGACCGGCATCGCTTGGGACGACGCCGCCCTGCTGTCATTGCACGGTCGACCCGTGACGGGCTTTTGTGCGCAGCTGCGCGCGGTACGGAAGGCGGCAGTTTTGACCGACGCCGACAATAGTCCTGCGCGCTTGGCGGCGCGCCTGCTCGAGTACGGCGAACTGGACTGGGAAGCTTGGGTCTGTGAGCGACTGTCAGGACCCGAGCAGCGCGTGCGTCGGTTCTCCCTGCGCGAGCTGGCCGAGGTGTGCGACGTCGATCCGCTCAACGTGCTGCTCCTGCGGCGCACGGACGAAGCTTGGCGAGCACCGCCGACAATCTCGTATTTGCCTGAAGAGGCTTTCGCGAAACGGACGCCGAAATTGGGGCTCATCACCAAGCGCGAGGTGCGTCTGCTCTCGCTCGCGTCGTTGCGCATCCGGCCAGACTCCGTGGTTTGGGACGTCGGCGCCGGCTCGGGTTCGGTGGCGGTCGAAGCGGCCCTGTTGGCTTCGCGCGGCAAAGTGTTCGCTATCGAAGTCGATCCCGAGGGCGTCGCCATCTGCGCTGAAAACGCACGGGCGCACGGCGTCGACCATTTGCAGGTGATTTCCGGTCGAGCTCCCGAGGCATTGCTCGGTCTGGACGCGCCCGATGCGGTGTTCGTGGGCGGCAGCAAGGGGAATATGACTCCGATAGTAGACGCAGCGCTGGCGGCCTTGAGGCCCGGTGGTCGCCTCGTGATCAACGCCATCACGCTCGAAAACGTGGCGGAGGGCTACGCAGCGCTCAAAGCGAACGGCGCAGAGCCCGAAGTCACCTTGATCCAAATTTCTCGCGGCGCGCCGCTCGCGCACTACCAGCGTTACGAAGCGCTCAATCCCATCCACATCTTGGCGGCGGATAAACCGGTAAACCGTTCGCAGGTCCCCGCATGACGGCACTGGGCACCCTATACGGCGTTGGCGTGGGCCCCGGTGCGCCGGACCTGCTCACGCTGCGCGCGCTCCGCGTGTTGAAGTCCGTCGACGTGCTCGCGTTGCCTCGCAGCTCCGACTACGGCACGTCCGTCGCTTGGTCGATCGTTTCGTCGCTACTCGAGGAGCGACCCGCCCAAGAGCGTCTGAAGCTCACTTTTCCGATGTCGAAAGAGCCTGACGTCGTTCGTCCTCGTGTGCAGGCCGCAGTCGATGCGATCGGTGAACGGTTACTCGCGGGTCGCTCGGTCGCCTTCCTCACCGAGGGCGATCCTTCGGTTTTCAGCACATTTGGTTATGTTCGCGCGGAGGCGATGCGGCGCTGGCCGCGCTTGGCAGTGGAGGTGGTCCCCGGTGTCACCTCGATCACTTCGGTGGCCATGGTTGGAGGGGTGCCGTTGGCGGACGGCCACGAACGAGTGGCGATCATTCCGGCAACCTACGGTGTTAGCGACTTGGTCGACCTGTTGCAACGCTTCGACACGGTCGTGCTGATGAAGCTCGGCGGTGAGTTGCCGCAGATCCTCGAAGCCTTGGAGCACACGGGCCTCACGGATCGAGCATTCTTCGTATCGAAAGCGACGATGCCCGAACAGCGCGTCGAGCGAGACGTGCGTCAGGTGCGCGAAGAGCATGGGGGCTGCTTCGCGATGATGATCGTCAAGCGCCGTGATGGCAGCGGTCGCTTGGTTGGACAGAGTGCCAAACGCAGCATGGAGGCGGAATGACCGAACCTCGTCGAAGTATCGCGATCTACGCCATCACACGTCACGGGATCGAGATCGCGCGCCGCATCGCGCGAGCGCTGCCGGACTCCGAGCTGTGGGTCTCGGAAAAGCTCGGAGAACTCGCTCCCCCGGGCGCGCGACCCTTTGCCCTGCCGATGGGCCCACTGCTCGAGGACACCTTTCCGCGCTATGACGCGCATGTTTTCGTAATCAGCGTCGGCGCGGTCGTGCGCATGATCGCGCCCCTCCTGCGCAACAAGAAGATCGATCCCGCAGTGGTGTGCGTCGACGACGCGGCTCGCTTTTCCATCTGTGTGCTATCGGGACACGTTGGCCGCGGGAACGTCTTTACCGAACGCGTCGCGCAGGCGCTCGCTGCGACCGCGGTGGTCACCACCGCTTCCGACGCGATTGGTACGCTCACCGTGGACATTCTCGCGCGAGACCTGGGATGGTCACTCGACGATCCGGACCGCAACGTGACTCGCGCCTGCGCCGCCGTAGTCAACGAGACGCGGGTGTTGTTCGTTCAAGAAACCGGCGAACCGAGCTGGTGGCCCCTCGAGCAGGCGCTACCCAAAGGCGTCGAGTATGCAACGTCGCTCGCTGGCGTCGATCCGGAAGCTTGGGAGATTCTGCTGATCGCTTCACATCGAGACCTGGCTCGCAGTCACCCGGCCCATTTCGCTCGCTCGGTGCTCTACCGTCCGAAGAGCCTGCTGCTCGGAATTGGCTGTGATCGCGGTACGCCGAGGGAGCTGATCGAGCGCGGCATCGCGGCCACGTTCGCGACCCATGGTCTGTCCGAGAAGTGCGTGCGAGGGCTGGCGACGATCGACAAAAAAGGCGACGAACCGGCGCTCCTGGAGCTCTCGGCGCAGCGCGGGTGGCCGCTCACGACCTACACTGCGGAGGCGCTCGACGCGCTCGGAGTCGAGCAAGGCATCGAGAATCCTTCCGAACGGGTGAAGACATTCGTCGGTGCGCGCGGTGTGTGCGAGCCTGCCGCTTTGATCGCTGCTGGCGCGCGTCAGCTACTCGTGCCCAAGCAGCGCTACACCGAAGACGGTGCGGGTCGTTCGATGACGCTGGCCGTTGCAGAGATCCCGTTCGCCAAGCGAGAGATGGTGAGCCGATGAACGACCACGGGACCCTCACGATCGTCGGCATCGGACCCGGTGCGCACGACCATACGACGCCCGCGGCGCTGACAGCGATCGCTGCGGCAGAGGTCGTCGTCGGTTATACGACCTACATCCGGCTGGTACAGGATCTTGTCATCGGTAAAGAGGTGGTCCGAACCGGCATGACCGAGGAAATTGGTCGTGCGCGCATCGCCGTCGAACGTGCTCGAGCCGGCGCGAAGGTGGTGATCATTTCCTCCGGCGACGCTGGCGTGTACGGCATGGGCGGACTCGTCTTTCAGGTTCTGCAAGAGATCGGCTGGAAGCAGGGCGCTTCACCGGAACTGCGACTGATCCCCGGAATTACCGCGCTGAACGCGTGCGCCTCGCTGGTCGGCGCGCCGCTCGGACACGATTTTTGCGCCATTTCTCTGTCGGATTTGCTGACCCCATGGCCCGTCATCGAGCGCCGCATTCAGGCTGCCGCCGAGAGTGATTTCGTGATCGGCTTGTACAACCCGGCGAGCGGGCGCCGCACACGCCAGATAGTCCGCGCCCACGAGCTGATCCGCGAGCATCGCTCCGGAACGACGCCTGTCGCGCTCGTCAAGAGCGCCTACCGTCGGCGCGAGACTCGAGTGCTCACCGATCTCGATCATTGCTTGGACTACGAGATCGGCATGCTCACGACCGTGATCGTCGGTTCGAGTCAAACCTTCGTCTTCGAAGGACACATGGTCACCCCGCGCGGCTATGCCAACAAGTACAACTGGGATGGCGAAGCGCTGCCCGGGCAAACTCCAGGGCGCTCGCTGAACCTCGAGCCCCCGCTGCAGCTCGAGTCGGAAGGAGATCTCGATGGCACGAGTGGGTAGACTCGCAGGCGGGCTGCTGCTCGAGACCAAGCTAGCTAGTCAGTCCGCTTGGTTCCTCGTCGGTGATACGAAAGCGCCTTGTGACTGGCAGAATGCAGGTTTCACGCCGCCTCCGGCGCGCGACGTGATTCGCGACCGCTTCATTCAGCTCGAGGTGTGCGGCGTACCATCTCTGACCGGAACGACGTTGTCGGTCGCACTCGAGGGTGTGGAAGCTGCGCGCATGATTGGCGAGCGGCTCACCGTGGCACGCAACGGTTCGGTGAGTGAGCGGCTCTGGGCCCTGATCCTCGGCGAAGACGAAATCGAGGCACCGAGTGGACGCACGATCGCTGGTGCGTGGCTGTGCGAGATGCCAGCCGCGGTCTGGAATGTCGTGCGCGATGCGGTTTTGAAGTGCAGCTGACGGCACGGAGGAAATGACACCATGCGCGTTTACATCATCGGTGCGGGTCCCGGAGATCCTGGGCTGATCACGGTTCGTGGTGCGGAGCTCATCGCTCGCTGCCCGGTCGTCTTTTACACCGGATCGCTCGTGCCGAAGGAGATCGTCGCACGCGCCAACGCGGAGGCGAAGGTGCTCGATTCATCGTCGATGACGCTCGATCAAATCGTCGCCGTTCTCGTCGACGCCCGTGACCGCGACTTGGACGTTGCGCGAGTGCATACGGGTGACCCAACAATCTTCGGTTCGACTGCCGAACAGATGCGGCGAATGGTGGAACTCGGGATCGAATACGAGATCGTGCCCGGTGTTTCCTCGTTTACGGCGGCGGCCGCCGCCTTGGGCCGTGAGCTGACGCTGCCCGAACTTTCACAGACGGTGATCTTGACGCGAGCTGAAGGGCGCACGCCGATGCCGGCGCGCGAGAAGCTCGAAGAGCTCGCCGCGCATCGCGCGACCTTGTGCCTCTTTCTCAGCATCACCTTGCTGCGCGATGTCGTCGCTGCCCTGAGCCCCGCGTACGGCGCTGACTGTCCGGTTGCAATCGTGCACCGCGCGAGTTGGCCCGATCAAGTCATCGTGCGCGGAACCCTGGCCGACATTCGGGAACGAGCGCGTGCTGCAGGGCTGAAGTCGCAGTCGATGATCGTCGTGGGTCGGGTGCTGACAGCGACGGACTTCGCAAATTCGAAGCTCTACGATCCGGAGTTTACCCATCGCTTTCGTCGCGCGGTCAAGCCGGGACGGGAGCCCGAGGCGGGCGCCGGCGCACGCGACGTGGGCAGGCCGCTCGTTGGCAAGACGATCGTCGTCGCCCGGGCTCGACCGGGTAGGTCGCAGCTTGCGCAGCGTTTGCAAGAACTCGGCGCGACTACGCTCGAGCTCCCGCACGTCGAGAAGGGCGTCGCCACTCATCTCGAATTGGGCCTCTCCGATACGAGCGAGCGTGATGTGGCCCTGTTGACGAGTATCGAAGCCGCCGAAGCATGGCTCGAGTCCGGCTCGAAGATGCCAGTGGTTGCGCTGGGGAACGAAGTGACGGCGGCGCTCAGGGCGGCGAATCAGCCGCCCGTTTTTACGCTTCGAGGGGCCTGCGTCGATGCCTTAGAAGAGGCTCGGTCGCACTTGGAGGGATGCCGCGTGTTTTTGCCAATCGCAGCCGGTTCTCCCACCACCTTGAGTGAGCCGCTCAGCGCACTGGGAGCGACGCCGGTGATCGTGCCCATCGCCGCGTATCAAATCTCCATGCCGATACGCTGGCCCGAACGCATCGATTTGATCGTCTTGCCGTCATCGCTCGCTGCGCTGGCGCTCTACTCTCAAGCGCCGCCGTCGATCTCGAACGTTTCTGCGGTCGCCATCGGTCCGCGCTCGGCGGCACAGGCAGAGTCGTCCGGCGCGATCGACGTCCGAACCGCGGGTGCAGACACGATCGAAGCACTCGTGGCTACTGTCGTCGAGTCCCTCGCGGGCGCACCGCGGTCCCTCGTGGACGCTCGGCTCGGTGCCGACGTGGGAGTCGCGGGATGACCACGCCAAACCGTGACGTCGCTGAGCCGCGCGGGCTCTTGATCGTGTACACCGGGCACGGCAAGGGCAAGACCACTGCGGCCTTGGGCATGGTCTTTCGCGCTTTGGGACGCGGGTGGCGCGTCACGGTCGTGCAATTCATCAAGGGGAAATGGAAAACGGGCGAGCGCGTTTTTGCTGAACGCCTCCCGCAGTTGCGGTTTCTGGTGATGGGGCTCGGCTTCACTTGGGAGAGTGATGACATCTCGCGCGATAAGGCGGCAGCTCGCGCTGCTTGGGCAGAGGCCCGGATGGAAATCTCGTCGGGCGAGCGCGAACTCGTGGTCCTCGACGAACTGACCTATGCATTCCACTACGGCTTTCTCGCGCTCGACGAGGTACTGGAGACGCTGCGGTCGCGGCCCGCCGGAGTACACGTGGTCATTACGGGTCGGGACGCGCCCGAGGCGCTGCTCGAATTCGCCGATCTGGTGACGGAGATGAAGCTCGTGAAGCACCCGTTTCAGCGCGGCGAAAAAGCCCAGTTGGGAGTCGATTTCTAATGCATCCGAGCAGGCGTGAGGTGCCGCGGATCGTGATTGCGGGCGTATCGAGCGGCGTGGGCAAGACGACGACTACGGTGGCGATTGCGCGTGCGTTGATTGGGCGGGGCCTGCGGGTTGCACTCTTCAAGTGCGGCCCCGACTACCTCGATCCAACCTATCACGCTCGTGCCGTGGGTCACGCCACGCAGAACTTGGATGGCTGGATGATGGGACGAGAGGCCGTGCGCAGCACCTTCCTGGAAGCCACGCAAGACGTCGACGTCGCCCTCATCGAAGGGGTCATGGGGCTGTTCGATGGCGCGTCACCGACGAGCGAAGAAGGCTCGACCGCGGAGATCGCCAAATGGCTCGACGCACCAGTGATATTGGTCGTCGACGCGGCTGGCATGGCTCGCAGCGTCGCGGCGCTCGTCGCCGGCTTTGCAGATTTCGACCCGGCGTTGCGCGTTGCGGGAGTGATCGCAAACCGCGTTGGCAGCCGTGGGCACGCCGAGCTATTGCAGAAGGCACTTCGTTCGTCGTCCTTTCTGGGGGCTCTGCCGCGCGATGCTGCAGCCGCATTCCCAGAGCGTCACCTGGGCCTTCGCACCGCTGACGCGCAATCGTTGCCGGAGAGCCTGCTCGACGCCTGGGGTGCAGTTGCCAACGAGTGGATTCGGCTCGACGCTGTGCTCGAGTTGGCGCG